>Ga0302118_10000012_pt1 | contig 70016 bp, 68 predicted proteins | sample AG5_331_MG_FD_203126 | JGI IMG/M metagenome (GOLD analysis project Ga0302118, IMG submission 203126) | Marine microbial communities from Western Arctic Ocean, Canada - AG5_33.1 | ecosystem: Environmental > Aquatic > Marine > Oceanic | place: Canada: Western Arctic Ocean | collected 2017-10-01 | reverse complement strand
ATAATCCATTGAACGTTTCTGCATCGGGCAGATTCACCATTGGTAATAGGAAATAACCACTAGTTCCACGAGGTACCGCTGAACCTGGCATTGTTCCGACAGAAACAATACCTTCAGTTGAAGATGAAGGGACTGTCCCATAGGACATTGTTTGCTCACTACCTAAATTTGTGCCATTAAGATTGAAGGTTGTAGCTTGCCACAATTCTTCGATATTACATAAATAATTAGTATCAGATATTTCATTCGAGTCAAGAACTGAATCTTCATCTGTATCCATTCCTGCTGTTACAACGTAACCGCCTAGCATACAATTTGCAGAAGCGCCGACTGACATAGAATTAACTTCTATTTCATAATCAAAGAAACCGCCTAATGTGGCAGTAATGTTGGCAGAAGAACCACCTGAAGAACTTGGAACTATAGTAGGGGAACTAGTGTAACCACTACCTCCATCTATAACTACAGCCGAATAGATGGAGCCTGTTGTCTCAAGAACTGAAGATAGTTGAGCACTGGAGCCTGCAGTACTGCTAACGAGGACGAACATTGTTTGTTGAGATATATATCCTGAACCACCATTTGTTAACGCCACTGTAATAATTGAACCATTTGAAGCAACTGATCCTACTGAAGCATTTGCTCCACTACCTGTGCACCCACCGGGGCAAACAAATGAAAGTGAGTCACCTACAACATATCCTGAACCACCATTGGAAACTGTAATACCTGAAATAGCGGAACTAATGCTATAAGTACCAGAGAAACCACTTCCTGAAGCACCAGTTGCTGACAAATTTCCAGCAGAGTAATCATATCCACCAGATACTACACTAAGAGATGTAATAGAATCTTCCAAGGCATTGTCACTACAATACATAATTGTATCAGTAATTTCATTGTTATCTAGATAATTATTGAAATTATTGTCATACCCATGATCAACCCATGTACCTGAAAGGTTATTGCATTCTGTAACAGATGTAGAAGAATCAACTGAATATACGTGCTGCCACCCAGGAGCATAAGTATAATCTGAATTCATTGATACTGTAATATCTCCTGTATCAAAGGTGCTTATATTAGACCTAGTACCATCATCTAGGAGAGTAATCTGCTCTAGACTATCTTCGAAGGTTGTACCAAAAAAACGTCCAGCGTCTAAATCAGTGCCTTCCCAAACAATTCCTGGTTCGAGAGAGGTCGCCATTTCAGAGTCAGTTATATGAAGCCAGCCATCTTGAATTGTTGCATTACCTGGCGCTCTAAAACCAGTCAAAGTTATACCTTCGTCAGGAGGGTTCACAGAACTCGGACCAGTCCAAGAAGAGGTAGCAGCGGATGTTAGCGGGGCAATTATCATCAGTAACACTAGAGCAAGTGCAGTCCTACGGCGGTCAGACATAGTCGTCTCGTTTGTTTGTTAGACTATGAACCTATTTCCCTTAAACTGCTAGAGTTGACGAATAGCACTTATTTTCAACCTATTAAAAAATGGAGCCACTGGGGAGATTTGAACTCCCGACCTTCCCATTACCAATGGGATGCTATACCCCTAAGCCACAGTGGCGACAGATACTCCAGTAACAATTTCGATTTAATGACTACGGAAGAAGAATCAAAACTCACATTTTCAAAGCAACAGACTCAAATTGTAAAGAAGAGTCCGAGGTAACGTAGCCGAGATCGCATAGCCTGGTATTGCGCATGACTGGAAATCATGTGGGATTTTCCCTCGGGAGTTCAAATCTCTCTCTCGGCGCCATTAAAATTAAATCATAACTAATTTACAGAGTAATCAATAATTAACTAATTATCATTAGAAATATCTATTTTGAGCCAACTAAGCGTGTCACTTAATGGATGATTTCATCTCGCATACATCATAGGGGGCGCCGATTCAATGAGTGAGAATGAAGAAATTGACAGAAAGGAACCCCTTAGACTGAGTGAAATATCCTTAAAATATCAAGTTTCAGACTATAATGAAAAATTGAAATTTATAGATACATTAAGAGAGGAATCAAAATTTCATTTTAAAATGATTTCTAAAGTTTGGGGAAAATTTGAATTTTCGGCATTTGGAGTAGGCGTACTAGCAATTATGCTAGGAGCTTGGGACTATGGAATAGGAGAACTGGTAGGTGGCGGCGATTATAATCGAAATAGTTTAGAAGGAATATTATTCCTTAGTGATTTGTCATTAATATTAACACTTCTTTCAGTCATTGCGTGGGTCGGTTTCGTGATACAATTATTCATACGTTTCCCAATAATGAGAGAAAATTTAGTATATATGTTTCTTGGAATGATAGCAATACAAATAGGTTACATCTCTACTTATGCTCAGACACCTGACCTGACACTATTTTCCTCAATAATTACCCCCGGAGTAATATTAACAAATGGGATTTTCATTTTCTTGACAGTTGTTGTAGTGCATAGAGCAGTTATTGAAACAAGAGATGTTCATGTAGTTGAAAGGCATTCTCATCCCGACCCGAGAATTGTAGATATTGCGTGGCGAGATCATAGCCTTAAACTCTGGAGCATCGGACTAGCATTTTGGATGATTTCGGTGAATTTATTTGCTTGGTCCGGAGCAAATGCAGTCGCACTAAATCCAGCCGTAACTATTTTGGGTGAGACTACCGAGTATAGCTTCCCTTGGATTTATCTAATTTTTAGTATGGTTTCTATATTTTTATTAATTCACATAATATGGTATCCTCAATTTATGCTTGGTGCAGCAGGTGATAGAATACAATCAGTAAGGGCAAGGGAAGTCTCAGGGGAAATGAATGTTATTTCAAGAGAAAAAATACAAGGGAAATGCCCTATTTGTGATGAAGAAACTACTGCTACAAGGCATCCTTCGGGAGATATTACAGTTCCATGCAAGCAATATCAATGTAATGGTTTAGGAAAACCAGGGACTATCTGTGTTGAATGTGAAATGACACTTCCGACAAGAATAGAATGCACGAATTGTAAATCTAGTACTACTATCTCAAGTCATTTTAATCGACAAGATGCTTGGTGAATTCAATGTCTAATTCCATTGGTACTTCTATCGAGAATAGAGAATTAGATGATTCTGAAAATATTTCTAAAAGTAAGGATGCCATTGGTATTGTAATAGGTATTTCAGTTTCATTAGTTACTGCTTTTGTTTTTCTTGTAATTCTTCTCTGGGCTTGGTCATCAATAAGTGGAGGTATATTAGGCCTCAATCCGCCACAAGCATTGTTAACTTGGGAAGATGAATATAGAGACCTTACTGGTGTGAATTCACTGGATGGTTTAGATGGAACCGGAGTATCATTATGTATAGTAGATTCAGGGATTGATATTAGTCATCCAGATTTAGCAAATATTAATCTGATTGGTTGGAATGATGTAATTAACTCTGTTGAGGAGCCATATGATGATGATGGTCATGGGACTGCTATGGCTGGAATAATAGTAGCAGATGGGGGACTTAATGGGATATCTAAAAATGTAGACTTATTAGTTGCTAAGGCGATTGATTCTACTGGGTCAGGAACAGATGAAGGAATTGCTGAAGCAGTGGATTGGTGCGTGGCGCAAGATGCAGATATTATCTCATTGAGCCTTGGGGGAGGACAAGGTTTAGGAGCGGGAATAATAACGACAGATACTCTTGAAATTGCAGTTGAAAACGCAATAGATAGTGGAGTATATGTCATAGCCGCAGCAGGAAATGATGGAGAGGATGATGATGGAGATGTATCATCACCTGGTTCAGTAAACGATGTTATTTGTGTAGGAGGTATTACTAGACTTGGTAAACTTTGGTCTGGAAGCTCAGAAGGAGATAATAATGGACAATTATGGCCACCAAAACTCCCAAGAAACGATCCTGACAAAAAACCAGAAATTGTAGCGCCAGGGCATGAAGTCCCGGTGTTGATTCAAACTGGTGTTTCAGGAACATGGTGGGGATGGTCAAGTGGCACTTCTGCTTCAACCGCATGGGTCTCAGGTGGACTCGCATTATTCCTTGAAGAACATCCAGAATACCAACGTAATCCAGATAGTGATTCGAGTAAAGTTGAAGAGATTAAACAACTAATTACTCAAAACTCACAAATGAAAGATGGACAAAATCAACATGATGATCGTTTTGGTTATGGTATGTTGAGGATAGATCTATTAATTAATTCTGTAAATAATTCACCTAATAATTCATCTAATAATTCACCAATCATTAAGAATCATTCTGTAGAACCAATTTATGAATCTAGTATTTTTGATATTTTTCAAATAGAGCGACGAATTACTGCTAGTGTACCACCAGATAATTCTGCAAATGCCATTGAATGATTGACATTACAATCATGAATAAGTTCCATCCACTGATTGAATGAATTTACTTTCTTTTGGGCATCATTAGGTTCTTGACCTTCATCAGGGACACCTACATCACCCGTAGGAACCTCTGGCTCTTTAATTAATATAAATCCTCCAATAGAGACTATTTGCAAAGCAGCTAAAGTTGCAGATGGACGATCTATCTCAGGGGTATCAATGATGATTAGATCAATCGGTTGAGGTAGAGGTGAAGGTTGAGCACTGGAAGGTAAAGCTGTTGCTGCGGCCGACCAAGAAGAGGTTTCAGCAGTAATTTCTTGCCATGGACGAGTTAAAATTTGAGTCCACTGTTCGGCTGAATGGCGGCGAACAAGACGGTCGATAATAATTCCAAACTTGCCCGCTGGCTCAATTATTCTAAAAGAATCAGGCCTTGAACGAGGGTCTACAGGAGGATTTGCGGGATCTCCAGTCCATAAATCAAGTAACCAAGCAGTAAGATGACCAATACCACCACCCACTAATACTACATTTTTAGCGGGTATTTTAGAAGTAATATCCCTAATCCTAACTCTAAATGAACGAGTTAGAGGTATAAGATTCATGTGTAACATTTGTTCGCCGATACTAGCAGCAATTGCGGGTTCATCACCACTATAATCTGAATCTGCAGAAAGTAATTTTTCAAACATTTCACGTTCAGACATTTGAGGTAAACCGAATCCGCCTGTCCCGCTCATGGTTAGGGCTATATTAACTCTAATTTCAATCATCCCATGCAAGGATGGCTTCAATAAAGGGTGTCATTCCGAAGAGACGTGGAAGATACCGATACCGATACCGATGTCGATGAAGAAGTCGTCGATGTCGCAGTTTGTCCTAAATGTTCGAAAATGACTGAACATGAGGTACTAAGAAGAACAATGAAGGGTAACGGTGAAGATTTGTTGGCAAGATGTGTTCAATGCAGTAATGTCCAAAACCTCCAACTAAGACCACCAAAACCCGTATTTATAAAAACTACATTGTCAGACCGAATGGATAGTAAGTTTGCATTAGTTGATTCCGATGATGATGAATTAATCTGCAAAGATGATTATTTCCAGCATGAAGAACTTACTTACAAAATAACAAGAATTGAAGATTCGAAATCTAAAGAAGCAAAAAAACTTGAAGCCTCAAAAATTTCAGCAATGTGGGCAGTGAGAGTTGATAGAACAATAGTTCCGCTGACAATGACTCAAGGTGAAATAAGCGTTGCTGGTAGTATTGAATGTGACCCTGACAAAATGTTTTCTTGTGGTGCAATAATGCAAATGAATGGAAGAAGGTGGAGAATAAGGGCTCTACACACTGGGAAAGGAAGGACTCTTAATGGGAAAAGAGTGGCTAACGAAATAAGAAGAATTTATCTACATGTCCCTGAGGATGAGAATGAATCCACCAAGACAAACTATCGAAGATAAGAATTATCTTCTATTGGTCCAAGGGAAAAGTAGAGTTTTCGTAGCATGCCATGCAATGTCTGGATTTTCACGAATCCTTCTAATTCCATACTCATACCATTTCGTACCATATGGGACATATACTCTGGTCAGATGACCCTGAGCAGATAACTTTCTTCGAAGGTCCCCTCTTACGCCTAAAAGAAATTGAAACTCATATCCTGATCCTTTACCGATTCTGGAGTCAGCGGAGTTAATACGAGGGTCATTTTCAAAAGACATCTGAAGTTCTTTTAATTTATCAAGACTATGATTTATTACGGGATAGTCATGAGAGGCAATTGCAGTATAAGACCCTGATTCCAGCATAACATCAATACAATCATTGGTAGCATTTACGATGTCTTGATAGCTGGTATGTGAGATGTCTTTGGGTTCAAGATAAATTCCTTTACATATTCGAAAATCAGAGAGTGGCCCCAGTAATGCACATATTTTCTTGATATCTTCTTCAGTTCTAAAAAGTCGACCTTGCAATACAGTACCAATATTCTCAAAGCCCATCTCCTGCATTAATAAGACAATATCTATTGTTTCTTGAGTTACCCTGTGATCTTCCATATCTAGACGAACAAATATATCATTAATCGCTGCTTTCTTTAAAATTTCTTTAATATTTTCAATGGCAACATCTCTATTCAACAATAACCCCAAAGCAGTCGGTTTGAGTGAAATATTTGCATTGATTTCATTCTTAACAATTGCATCGAGAACACGCGAATATTCCTCAACAAAAAATCTCGCTTCATCTAAATTTGTAATTTCTTCACCTAATACATCAATTGTAAAACAAGTATTTTCTTTATGCATTTCTTTCATTAAAGTAATTGCAGAATGGATATCTGAGCCGGCAACATACCTTCCAGCAATGCGCTTAACTACAAATTTAGGAGCAAGAGGTAGCATCCCAACTATGAATTGACCAATGACACCCATATGCCTACGAAGTGAATGAGAGATTTGACTATTCTCTTTGCAAGATTTCCTTACCTCTTCTAACTTCAATGCCCAATTCACCTAATTTCTGAATAATTGCTGAACGTTGCCAACCTTTGAATGATTTTCTATCTAAATGAGCGAAAATATTACTATTAGGGAATGAAATTTTTGTTGATTCAACTGCGGCAACTACAGAACTGATCCAGGGACCAGAAGGATCATTAGATTCATCAAAATCATCGAATGATAATGAATAGTTAGCAATTACATGACCGAGATTAATATTAGATTCAAGGATCACTGCTTTATGCCTAGGTGCATAATGCCCTCCACCAAATCCAATCATTACATCGAGATTATTGTCAATATAGGGTTTTTCAGCCGTAAATAAACCCAATACATGTGATATTGTTTCAGCCCAACAGTCCGCTACATCATCTCGTATCCATTCCTTTTCAGTAGATCCAATCTCAATGTAAAGAGTTGGCGTATTCAATACTGGACCGTGGTGGGTTGTTTCTAAGGTAATATCAAATTCATCATCTATTTTTCTTTCTTTAGCGAACTTAGTCATAGTTCTGAAAAGTGGTGCGAAAAACGGATTAGGTGGAACCAAAACTCCATTTAAACCGCCCGATATACCGATTTCACCAAAAGGCAATATCCCCGGAATCCCTATTGCGTGCAAAGTCATAGCAGGAGTTTCGGAAGATGAAACATGACGTGATAGTATCAAAACTCCCTCCACTGATACCCCCGTAGATTCCATATAGTCAACATCTATGTTGTCAGCTCTAATATGAAGTATATCAATCAACAATAAATTAACTAAACCTGATTCATGAGTTCTGTGTTCACCTACTGTACAATTAGAGGGAGAACTCCAACCCTCTAACCGAAGCATAGAATGATACAGTGTCATTGAAGCTATGTCTGAATTAGAAGCCACAATAAGCACGACCATGATGAATCCTGAAGGCATTGAACTTTCAATCCTCTGAACCACACCTTCAAACACTCGACATAATAGGACATAATATGAAAGGATTAGATATAGGATTCCCACCTCTAAAAATCGACTCTGGTAAAAACATACATGTGGTCACAGGAGTTTCTGGTGAGTTAATAAAATTAAATAATGACCTAGAAGCAATTGGCAATATCTCTAAACCATTTCCATCTTCAATTATTTCAAGTGCTATATTGGGAGATAAATGGATCGGAGCATGGGTTGAAGGAGAACTTAGACAGGCAAGAATGGCAGCACTGAATATAAATGATGAGTGGCAGGATGGAGTATCAAAGGCTGAGCTAAGAAATAGTAGCAGAAAGAGCCAACTGCACCCTGAATCTAATAGTTGGTCTCAATTATTAGACACCATACCAACTGCACTTTCTGAAATTGGTGGAAATCTTTGTTTCTCGTCATCGGGTAAAGGAATTTACAAAATCAACAGTGATTGTAAAGAAATATGGAGGGCAGAAATTCCAAAATGGTGGAATGATAAAAAAATAGAAAACCAAGATATGATTGTTGGCTTTGTTCAAACCAAAGAAGGTCTTGTATCAATTTCACAGGCAGGGGGTGTTGCAATATTTGATGTAAATGGAGTTTTAATTCAAACAAAAATAATAAATTTACCAGAAATAATTACTGGTTTCACTTATGATGAAAAGAATGGGTGGTTCATTAAATTAAATGGGAAATGTTTCGCCACTATGAGATCAATTCAGGAAAAACCAAAGATTCATCGTACCACTGGACCTATTTATCACGTGATATCTGAAAATGGGGCATGGAAATGGACAGGATGGAGGCATGATGGAATGATGAATCAGGGAGTCATCACAACGAAGTCAAGACCAGATATTGGAGTCGGAATTATCGACAATGTTGTACTTACTAACAATGGTAAGTGGGATGAATTAAGAATTTAATTATTATTCTTATTCAGTTGTACTGTGTCCACATTTACCGCAAACTTTTCGGTCATTATGAACCCCTAAGAATACTCCAGGTCCACATGTTGGGCAGAACTCACCTTTTCTTACAAGTGAATCTCCGTCAATAGTATATTTTGACCATTTTGCATTTGGGCTCGGTCCTTCAGTCATTATTCATCGCCTCCTTTTTCAGTAGATGTACGTGTTTTTTGATGCCTATCCTGAACAAATTTAGGTTCAAAAGCAGCTGATTCAGCAGAATCATAAACAAGAGCGAGACCAGTAGTAAATGGGCGCCCATATCTTGTACTGACATTCTTAACAAATACTAATTCACGATTTGCACCAGGCTCTGCCTTAGCAGCAGAAGTGACCATTTCGGAAAGTGTAGGTGTTGGCATATTCACATGATTCCACTCAAAGGTTAGTTCGACTCGACCGAGAAGCGGGTTTTCTTTTCTTTCAATTATTTGCATGTTTTTTTCCTCCTTATCTGATGTTTACCTTCAAAGCGTAAGTACCTGGACTCTTTACATTAAGTCTAGCAGCTACTTCTGATCTCTCAGGATTAAGAATAATTACATATCCTTGCCAATCAGTAGTTATTGGTGCATTAGGGCAGTGTTTGCATTGAACAATGTCGCCCTTATTCTCAGGGTCGGGAAGAATGCGATTACACTCACCACAAGCAAATGGTTGTTTAGCCATTTTAATCCTGCTCCTGTATCCAATTGTAAGCGCCAAGTCCATCCATTTTACAATTAAGACCAATTTTACTTGCTCTTGGATCGTTTTGGTTTATTGCTTTAGATACAACTCGAGAACGGATGTATGAACCTTCTTCCAAGAATTTACCACTTGAAGCACCTTCAATTCTTTTGATACCTAAATTGACATTAATAGGCTCATCGAGAATTTGAGATTTGTGCAATAATGCTTCCATTGGCCCGATTCTTACGAATGCTCCATATTCAGAGATTTCTGATGCATATCCATCTACAACTTCATTATTTTCCATATTGAAAAGTAATGCCTTAAATCTAACTCTTTGGTATATTGCACCATCGCCATGGATAATTTTACCACGACCCATTGGTTCGTGGTTAAATGTCAGTAGAGTATAATTTTCATCTGTATCAAAACGACCCTCGAAAGCATCATTTGCTAATTCATCGATATGATCAACTAGGTTACGTCCTGCTCGGATATACTCTGCTGGTATGCGTATTGTGTCTTCACGTGTGACTATACTGTACATTGGTATTCTTCCTCCTATTAACGGACCGCTCCGAGGTTTGTCGGAGGAAGGCGGATGACCCCCCGTCCCTCATCGGCAAAGCCTCCAGAGGAGAAGTCCGTTGACTCGCCGACCTACCACTCCTGTATAAGCACAACGGATGGTGATTATTGCTGGTAAATGCCAATCTCCTAGCAGACCATAGGTCTGGGCGAGAGTTTAGTGCGAATGTTCAAGTGGGTATTGAATCGCATTTGGTACCTAATGACAGAGCCCGCAATGTTAGGTCGCCCCAGTAAATTGTCTATTTGCTTGTTAATGACCTTTTTATTATTATTGATGCCTCATTCAGGATACTTGTCGAATATTAATAATCAAGATTTAGATTTCAGTGATGAAGTTTCGATTTCACATACATCAAATTCTCAATCAATCTGGGAAGATGGAGGTCAACCATGGCCTCAATCTGGTAAAACACCAGGAAGACAATCGACACCTCCAGCTCATAGTCCAGATGGAGGTGCAGGGATTGGAAGTCCCGATAATGCATCTGAATATATGTCAATAGTTGATCCTGTTATTAATTGGCAATATAATGACTACATCTATTCCACGGACTCTTTCGCAACTCCAGTTGCAGATTTGAAGAATTCTATTACTACGAATGAAGATTCGAGTGAGCGATGTGGTGGCGATTCATTATTTACAGTAATAATACAAACCGAAGATGTCAGTGGGAGTAGCCATAGTATTTTACGAATTATTGAAGGAGAAGATGCAGATTTAGCATGGGAATTAGATCTTGGATCTACTGATGAAATTAAAGCATCCCCAGTCATTGTAGATTTAAATGATGACGGTAAACAAGAAATTATCGTATCTTTTGATATGAGTGGTACATTCTATGTCAAAAGTTATTCTCCACAATTAACTTGCACTGTGACAGGTTGGTCACCTTATGGCAGCCATATTACTGAATTATTATGGACTTATTCAGATCCGTTACTAATGATAGGAAGTAACGATGGACCATATGTAAGTAGTACATTAGGTGGACACAAACCAACCGCTCAACCATTACTAGCAGATTTAGATTTAGATGGAACTGCAGAACTAGTACTCTCACTTATCGAAAAAAATTCAGAAGAACCTGTAGTTCTGGCACTTGATATAACTGGCACAACTGCCACCTCAATATGGCAAAAAATACTTGATAAAGGCACACATCCATCCGATCCTGCATTTGTTCAAACTGATGAGAATACAGCCTTCATTCTACTGACTTCAGTTCAAAGTTCAACAAGCTCAATGTGGGTTTGGAAATTAGATGCCAATGATGGTGACGCTAATTGGGACGGTAAATCTCTTGAAAATCAAAATGGATTCGATTCAGATGTTCCTCACATAAGATTACCAGGACCAGTGATATCAAATTTAGACTCGGATGCTGCAATGGAGATGATAGTAACAATACCTTCTGATTTCGATGGTAATGCAGCGGTACACGGTGCAGAGTACTACGGTTTAGAAATTAGTGATGGTACAAAAATATGGGAAATAGAGGCATCTAATGGGTTCTCGGACTCAGCACCAATAAGTATTGATACAGATGGAGATGGAGATCATGATAGAGTTTGCTGGATAACATGGGCAACAAATAGTTGGAATACTAACAGAGACGGTTTCACTGGTTGCCATGAGGACACAGATACTAGCAGCCCACAAGAAGCATGGAGTAAAGAGATACTAGAACCACAAGGCGCGTTCAATGATGGTATTGCGGTAGCATCTCCAATTTGGATGGATATTGATGGCTCAGATGAAGCAGAATTAATAGTTCCATATGGCCGTGAATTAAGGGCTTATGATGGAGAACTTGGAACTATGGCAGGAATAAATGCTGAGTGGAACGGGGCTATCTCTATTGGGCATCGATTATGGTCATCACCATCATTAGCAGATGTTGATGGTGATGCAACATTAGATCTGATCCTAGGGGATACAGTAATTTCACTTAAAATTGCAGATGTCAGACCTCAACAAGATGGTAGAAGCATAGAATTTAGTCCAGTTGCACCCGACCCAAATGAAATTGTAACTGTAACAGTATCTTTTGAGAATGCAGGAACTGCAGAAACAGATGAAGATACTGATGCTGTATTGTACGCTGATGGAGAGGTCATTGCTAGAGAACGATTCGGGAATATGCAACCTGTTGATCCAACAAGTAATGGTAATTTAGCAACATTTACTGTTGAATGGTCCGGAGGACTGGGTGAACATGAATTTACATTAGTTCTAGATCCATATTCAAACATATCTCAATCAAGATATGATAATGATGTCCAAACAACGATTCTTAGCATAGTTAATCCGTATAATGCTAGTTTCGAAATCCCAACTGAGCCTACTAGAGTCACCCCCGGTGAAAGTGAATTAATATCTCCAAATATACGTTCTACAGGAAGAATGGCTGGTGTATGGAGCCTTGCGATTGATGGAACAAATTTACCTGATGGGTGGACTTGGAGCGATGAATCAGTTAATGGGGTTAGTTCGATAGAAATTGGAGTTGGCGAAATTTGGAATCCAAGTTTAAGGATATATGCGCCAAGTAATTCACTGGGGTCCGATTCAGGATTTTTATCATTGACGTTGACTTTAGACGATGATAACAACGTGAGTGTTTCTGCTTTATTACCAATTGAGGCAAACAGAACAAGAGGACTTTCAATCAGAGGTCCTGATGGAACAGCCAATAGCTTAGGATATGGGTTGACCGGAGAATATGCAGAAGCATGGATGTTGATTCATAATTTAGGTAATGCTGCCGAAAATCAAATCATAATGTCTTGGGATACTACATCTTGGGGTAATGATTTAAAATTATTCGACTTAGATGAAAATCAAGTATCGGCATTAACACTAGATCCAGATGAGATGATATATCTGACAGCAAGACTACAGGTGCCAAGTGGGGCTAACCTTGGTGACTCTGTCAATACACCTCTAGAAATGTGCGTAAGTGAGGGGGTTTGCCAAACAATTCAACTTTCATTCATGGCAACTGGAGTAGTTACTGAGGTACACCAAAGAACGGTGCCAGACAATGTATTATCTTGGGATATTACCGCAGATATGCCAGTAGGCTACACCCAATTAGAATGGTCAATGTCTGATGCAGGATTGATAATTCCAGGTTGGTCTTGGAGTGTATCTGGAGACTTAGAAATTATTGATGACAGATTGATATTAACTAGATCAGGACCTTCGAGAGTATACGGAACTATCAGTCTTGATTTACCTCCTGACGCATCACCATCATTCCACATGTTTTCAGATTCAAGTACTCAATCAGCAGACCATAACCTACAATTTTCATTAGAGGTATTACAAATCTATCGTGCGGATTTAACTATTACATCTCCATTAGATCAACCTCATGAAGTTGAAGTCGAAGAAGATATATTAGTAATGATTAAACTTGAAAATCCAGGGAATGGTATAGACTCATTTAGATTAAGTTCAGAACTAATAATTGATTCAGGAATTAATGAAAATCTCGATGTCACTATATCGTTTACAAGTGAACAAGTAACACTTGGACCGGGGAGCCTACAGACTATTCCAGTGATAGTAAGATTGCCTGATGATACACCTGCCACTACACCTATTCAGATAATGATTACAATGATATCTGAAGGGAATCAAGAGGTTAGTGATTCTGAGATATTAGTACTATCGGCTAAGCAAGATCATAGATGGTTGATTGATGCTTTCCAATCTGAAATAAATATTAAAAATAATACTATAATCTCTCAACCGGGTGAAACACATCAAATTATAGTAGAGGCAAAGAACATAGGTAATCTTGTTGATAATATGTCGCTTGAAACATCGATCAATATCATTTATTCAGGTTCTGATTCATCAATTGGTTGGAATGCCTCTGGCACCTCAATTGAGAATATCGCTGTGAATCAAACAGGCTATCTTTCGTTAAACTGGTTTATTCCAGAAAATTCTTGGAATGGTTCAATTATGCAAATATCCGTGGATGCTATTGCAAAGGATGAGGTTGTAGAGACCTTCATGTTCAATGTAGAAGTCCCACAGATAAAGAAATGGAATGCAATATCTAGTCAGGTAGATTTAGAAATAAATCCCGAAGGATCGTCTATAGATATCGAGATTGTACAACTTGGGAATTCACCATCAAAAGCTTTCACAACAGTTTACGTGAATGGTTCGAATAACTGGATTGTTGAAACACCTGATGAATTGCCAATCCTTGAACCTGGTGAAAGTGCGATTATGACGTTGAATATAATCCCACCAGAAAATGCTCAACATGGAAAGACGGTAGAATTACATATCCGTCTTAGAGAAGGTAGTTCATTATCTGAAACTATAGTTCCACTGAGAGTATCAGTAATTCATCAGTTCGATTTAGTAGGTGAAAGCCCATGGGTTATATCCGCAGATGGTGGATATCCTCATGCAACATTATTGAATCAAGGAAATGCACCAACTACAATCAACCTTAGTGTCAGAAGTTTACCATCTGGATGGACTGTATTAGGTGATACAACTGTTGTTTTAGCAGTTGGCGAAATAAGAGGTTTACCTATACAAGTGATTCCAAGTTCAAACTGGAATGGAGAAGTATACACAATTAAGATCGAAGCAATAGATGAATTGGGGAATGTAGATGAAATCTTACTTGATACCACACAACAAAAATATTCTTGGTCTACATCACCAATAATAAATGCAATTAGTGAAGACAAAGTACTCTTGAGAATACATGGAACAAATTCTCAATCTATTGTTATCGATGGCAGTCAAGGAGTACTAAATTGGGATGAAAGAGGAGGTTGGTTATGGGTTGCCTCTCAATCAATCTCAGATGGAGAAATAACTATTAATTCGGATGAAGGACTAGTATACACTGCATATGTCTCACAACCATTATTGAGAGATGGAATTTGTACACTATCAGGTATCCAAGGAGATATTACCGCATCTTGCTCAATAAATAATGGAACTGGAGCCTTTGACTATACACTATTACTAATCGATGATAATGGAATGTTACTAGACTCATCATATGGGACATTAGCAAATAATATGTCATTAGATGAAATGAACCTTTCAACTATTGATTGGAATCCAGAACCTGGGAAAAGATCGCTAATATTGAGAGCTCTTGACTCAAGAGGGATTGAATTCACAAGTATCGAAAAACAGTTCGACATAAGGAGAACCGATTGGAATATTGGTCTGACCGGTATAGAGCTAATAGGGACTGGGAGCAATCAAGAGATACAAATAACTACAATTAGGGAGAATCAGAATCTTCTAAGTAATGCTGATTGTTTAATAATCCTCACTTCAGATGATTATATTGAAACACATCTCATTGAACCATCAGGAGTTTATCTTTTACCGAAAATAGACAGGCCACCTCTAGCAGATGGAAGTGAATTAATCATACAATTTAGTTGTGCTTTCCCTTGGGATATAGAATCCGATTCTACCGATAACCAGATCATAATAATTTTAACAGGAGGAGGAGATGATGATGATGGTATCCAAGATTTAGAAACCGGGTTATTATCTGCTTCATTGATTATAGGATTAGCAATCACAATGGCATGGCTTGTAAAGAACCATAGAGAAAGGAAAGAAATGATGAGAATTACAGAGGAAGCAATAAAACAAAATATCTCAAATAAGAAAATCATAATGAAAAATGAAGTGCAACAACCTATTGAAGAAAGTGATGAACAACAATCTTCTGAATCAATAATCGATGAATTAAAGCCTACTAATGATGTAGTTGAAGAAGAACTAGATGAATTCGAACTTAGACTTAGGCGTCTAGGAAAATTATAGTAGTAAAACATTGGAGTTCTATTTATGGGAGAGTATATACCACCATCTGCATTTTACACATTTGACCCAATCATACATGATCCTTTATCACTTATCGAGCCAATACTCTCATCTATAGGTGGAGACCATGAAGAATTAAAGAAAATTACAATAAGCTCTAATGAGATTAATTCTTTGAAAGAAGGAAAAGAATCACCCTATGATCATGCAACTATGCTATTTTTATCCGCTCTAGATTGGAATAAAGATGGAGGAACACCGATCCCTCTAGATAACGGTATTGCAAGAAATAGGATCGGTAGATTCCCAAGCGATAGTGGTAATGCAATAGAGTATGTTTTAGAATTCACTAGAGAAAAAGAAGGGGAAATGGATCTCCACGAATTATTAATCAAGCTAACCAATGGGTTCGCACCAGAAAATTTAGGCGAAGAAGGATTCAATAAAGGAATTGCAGGAATGGAATTATTGGGTTGGCTAAACCATGATGAAGTGGAACAATTACTTATTTCAATGCGTGGTGGGAAGTGGAATATAAAATCAAATGAAACGATTGATGGAGGAGTCAGAGATTCCCTAAGACATCTTCTAACATTACTGAAAGCTGCTGAAAGAAGAAAATGCGGTATAATGATGCGTAGACATCAATAAATCTAGAATTCTTGACCAGTAAGTCTTGTAAACATTGTCGAATAAAGTTCGGCTGTTTGATCAATTACTTCTTGAGGTAATGCAGGAATTGGTGGTTCTTCTGAATCATTAGTTCTTGCTTGGTATAACTTTTCATGATGACCTGTTCCAAGATAGTAACTACGTACAAATTCTTTGGAGAGTTGGACTATTTCTCCTTCATCATACTTCTCAGAATCCCACCAACGATCTTCATCTAAAGTTCCAAAAGAATCAACTAATACAGGAACTCTATTTTTACCTAATGCGAATTCTTTCTTTCCATCTACGTGTATTAGGCCTCTTTTACCAGCCTCAGATTCAATTATTTTATCCACTTCAATTGCAATATCCATTATTGAGTCAAACTCTTCGGAAGTTAAATTAGAAATTTCTAATGCTTCCTCCCTGTCTAATAATCTATCAAATTTTTCGAATTTTGTAGACACTTCCAAGTAAGGAGATGGTAATTTAACACCTTCTTCAAGCACTGTTCCAGGTTCGAAACCAAATTCTTCTGCTGGAGCATCACCTCGTTGATACCTTCTCCAACCTGAACCTGCAAGATAATGCCTGCAAATTACTTCTAAAGGTACGAATACATTTTCTCTATCTTTTGAAATTGCTCCAGGTTCCCTAACTACGTCAAATCTACGTGCTCGAACTCTATCTGGAGCATTCATCTCGATTACATGAGTTTCACAAATCCCTGCATTTTCTACAAGATTGAACCAATAGCAAGAGGTTCGATTAAGAGATTCACCTTTACGAGGGATTAAGCTCGGAATTATCTGATCGAACACACTAATCTGATTAGTATACCTAAATTCAATTATGTCTGGGTCCTCTGTACTCCAAACTTGCTTTACTTTACCCTGGTATAGCATCTCAACCATAAAACTAATTCGAACGCATTAACTCAATGAAGATTACTAAGGATTAATCTGACAGTATAGTCAATTAAATATTAGAAAAAAGCTCAGTTCCCATAACTGTATTAGACATTAACATTGCTATAGTCATAGGACCAACACCGCCTGGTACGGGAGTCATCCAACCTGCTATATCCATTACATCTGGATCCACATCACCTGTTAAACGAGAACCACTTTTACGTGTCGAATCTGGTATACGATTAATCCCTACATCTATTACCATGGCGCCAGGTTTTATCCACTCTGGTTTAACAAATTCTGCACGCCCTATAGCCGCTACTACTAAATCTGCTTGACGACAAATTTCTGCTAAATTTTTCGTACGAGAATGAGCGATGGTTACTGTTGCATCAATACCTCTTTGCGCTAAAAGTATGGAAAGTGGCATTCCAACTATCCGTGAGCGCCCAATTACTAAGGCATTTTTTCCCGATGTTTCAAAGTCAGAGAATTCAAGAATCTTCATTATACCTGCAGGAGTGCATGGTAGAAGACCAGAGGTATTTCCTTGAACTAATTTCCCTAAGTTGACATTATGGAATCCATCTACATCTTTTTGAGGATTTATAGCATCTATTATCATAGACTCGTCGATACCTTTGGGTAAAGGACTCTGGACTAATATACCATTGACTGAATCATCTAAATTAAGCATTTCAACTACTTTTAATATTTCAATTTCTGTAACTGAACTATCTAAATCAATGCGTGTACTCTTAATTCCACAACGCTCACAAGCCATTTCTTTATTTCTTACATATACATGACTAGCAGGGTCATCTCCAACAATTACAACTGCTAAATGAGGATGTAACCCTCTTCCTTTGAGATTTTCGATTCGAGACATCAAATCTTTTTCAATCGTACGACCAAGTTCTCGACCATCTAGAATTGTCGCAGCCATATGCTATACGAAAGGCACTGGGCACTTCACATTGACGGAAGAGTTTCTATCATAATAAAAAATAGAATGGAGCCCCAGAGGAGATTTGAACTCCCGGCCATCTGATTACAAATCAGATGCTCTACCAAGCTGAGCTACTGAGGCTTATCCCGGGCGACGGCGTTTGGCATTTGAACCCTACACCTCTGAGAGGTGAGATTATCCGGTGTATTGATGCACTAAACCACGTACGGAGAGTCATGGATGAGGAAGACTATAGTAACCCTCGGCAAAACCATATGAAATTAAACATAGTATTCTCAGGATGGTTGTGCATATTATTTGGTAGCCTTTTGATGTTCACTTCGGGCGCGTCAACATTAGTACTTTCATTAGCAGCGCCAGTTGCAGTCTTAGGACTAGTATTGTTAATCATAGGCTTATTATACAAAGATGAAGAAAAAATTGATCCGAAAATAATTGCAGAATGGGAACCAGATCACTCGAAAATGCCAGACTCAGGAAGGGTGATGTATAGAGTAGACACCACTCTTATTGAACCTATTAGAACATCAATACTATGCGGTAAATGTGCTAATTTGTTTTGGGAAGAGGGAACTAAACCTAAGTCATTTACCTGTCCTAAATGTTTAGTATTGCTTTGGCATGAAGAGGAAGAGTAAACTCAACTTGCATAAGTAAGCGTCAAGAGTAAACACTCATACGATACTGTAGAGGAAAAGTCATGACACTCGGAAATAACGAGAAGAATATGCTTAGGGCTATGCGTACTAAGCAAAACCATGTTTGGTTATTAGACGAATTGTTGGAAGCTACTCAATGGAAAGACCAAGTTCACGTGGCTGGTTCAGGAATGGCTCTCTCAGAAGAGGGATTAGTCGAAATAATAGAGAAAAATGATGAAAACATCTCATTAGGAAATGAGGGGAAGAAAGCTCTAACAAATGGTTTACTTGAATTCAGGTTATGGAGTTGGATATGTCAACAATCAGAATCAAATAGAACAATGAAAGGATTGTTTGATGCTGGATTTGAGAGATATGAGGTAGGACCTGGTGTTGGTTTACTAAAATCCATAGGAGTTTCAATTGAAAAAGGAACATTTGTATTTGAAAATAAAGAAGATATTGAAAGTAAAATCAGTGAGAGAACTAGCTTCATTAATCAATTATCAGATAAAAAAATGAATTTGAATGATTTAGATAAGGAAATTTTCATCCATTTTAAAGGAAGAAAAAATCTGATAAATATTGAAGAAAATGTGATTCGAGAATGGAAATTAACACAATCAGGTATTGATCTAGACGATTCAGATTTAGAAGAAGTTGAGTTAGTAGGAGAAATAACTCCTGAGTTCTTACAGAATGAAGGATGGGAAAATGCACAATATAAGGAGTTTGATATTAATGCTGACACTCCAATACCAATGGGTGGAAGACCTCATCCAATGCAATCACTAATTGAAAGAATACGCTCGGTATTCCTTGAAATGGGATTCTCCGAGATTGAAGGAGATTATGTACAATCAGCAGGATGGAATATGGATGCGCTATACATTCCTCAATCACATCCAGCAAGGACTATGCAAGATACCTTCTACCTAGAAGAACCAGAAAAAATTGATGTTTCAGAAGATATGCTTGACCTTTGGGCATCTGTACATGAAAATGGTCACGATACTGGAAGTCTAGGTTGGGGTGCTAAGTTTGATAAAGAAGAATCAAAAAAAGGGCTCCTTAGAACACATACTACTGTAAATACAGTTAAACATATTTCTGAAAATCCAAAAGAGCCATGCAGGGTATTCGGCATAGGCCGTGTATTTAGACAAGAAACAATAGATCGAACACATTTACCGGAGTTTCACCAAATTGAAGGTATAATTCATGAACCTAATGCAAGTCTTCCAATGTTAATATCTACACTCAAAACATTCTATACAAAAATGGGTTATCCAGACGTCCGTGTTAGACCTGCATATTTCCCATATACAGAACCTAGTGTAGAGGTAGAAGTTTACTGGCGTGGCAAATGGCTAGAATTAGGAGGAGCGGGAATATTCCGTCCAGAAGTTACTGAACCACTGGGTAGTGAATGGCCAGTATGTGCTTGGGGTATGGGTCTAGAACGTCTAGCTATGCTAGTTCTAGGGTTGGACGATATCCGCGAACTTTATCAACCAGATTTAGAACGATTGAGCCGGATGCCGATTCTCTAGAAAAGTATCCAATAATAGTTGCTAATACTAATAATGATATCAAAATCATTCCGCTATTCGGAGGATTTGAAAACCAAGGTGTAGCAATAAGACCATTTTCTGAAGACTGACCACCAGGAGGGCCAGGGTTACAATCATCAGGAGGAGGTCCTATGCCTGGACCCCAAGTTTCACCATGACCTGCACATGGGTCATCTGCATCATCCCCTCCACCATCATCAGAAGGTAATTCTCCAGCATAACAATTGATGAAGTAAGGGAAACCAATTCCACCATCTCCATTAACCATAGTTGTATGATAATGATAAATTCCTTCAGGCCAGTCAGGAGTTGCACTAAATATTCCATTACAAGCATCTAGTGTTCCAAGTCCTTGGATATATTCGTAGTCATCAATACCACCTGATCCATCTTCTCCATCCTTAAGCTGATACGAAGAGGTCATTTCAACAACCTCTCCACCATCATTCCATCCAGTGTATCCGTAGATTGAATAGCCATCAAATGCAAAGGCTACAATCTTTGAATGTGTACTTAGATTCCTCTGAGAATTAAAATTATAATCATACATTGTTTCATCCTCAGCAGCATGCCAATGTATACAATTTGCATCCGCATGATAATGATATTCGCCACCAGGTCCTGAATGACCATGGCAGACTCCAAGATCCACAGGTTGTTCACCTTCTTCTTGTTCATATGCACCTTCTTCTAAAGCAACTGCATCTCCACCTGGTCCATCTTCTGGACCATATATTGCAACCCCTGTAACAGTGAATGCAATTGATCCTCTAATAGCCGCCATAACACAACCATCGGAACTAACGGTAGGATTACAGTTTGGATCATCAGTAGGAGTCAAGGGTATTGTATAACTATTAGATTGAGCGGATGCACAGCATCCAATAGTTGATTCAAAATCATGATTAGGTAAGCCATTAGTACTAATTGTGATATTGGCATCTTCAATAACAAAACTTAGATCACACATATGATTATCTTGTTGTTCAGTACTGTAATCATCAACAACTGGCACTTGTTCTTCATCACAGATTAAAATTTTAGACCACCAAGCAGAAGATCCTGTTTCAGGGTTTGATTCATCATACTCGCAACTACCATCATCTTCTGTAGCAGCACTATCAAAATTATTAGCAGACTCATCAGTACAACCATTCACTGGTTCTTCATCATATTCGCAACTACCATCATCTTCTGTAGCAGCGCTATCGAAATTATTAGCAGACTCATCAGTACAACCGTTCACTGGTTCTTCATCATATTCGCAACTGCCATCATCTTCAGTAGCAGTGCTATTGTAATTGTTAGCTTCTGAATCAGTACATCCTTGTACTGGCTCAATTACGTTAATGTATATCTTTTCTAAATCAGAAGAATCTTCCCAAGTTCCACAAGTACCTAATATTGAAATTGTGACATTCGATTCGATTTCAGAAGGCCCCCATGTAAATTTACCATCATCAGTAAATGGTAAATTTAAACTAAATTCACTAACATCACCATCAGACCATCCCAAATCACAGGTGTCAAGTTGCGGGTGTATCAGTGTTCCAGATAATGAGGCACTATCACCTCGAGTCACTGTGATTTCATTGGTATCAACAATCATAACGGTTGGATCCTCATATGGATAATGTATAATGAATGATGCAGATAATCTAGACTCTTGTCCTAATGAATCAACTATAACCATTTTCAATGCATGAGCACCAACACTAATCTCTGAAATATCAATTAAAATAATCCCAGTAGAATTAGGCATGACATTTAGGGCAATACCATCTAATGTAATCTCAATAGATAATGAACTCATGTCTTCATCGACTAAAGAAACTTCTAAACTATCTATGCTCCCAATTAAGATACTACTTGGAATATCACTCTCAATAATCGGAGCAAGGTTTGCTCCCTCAGATTCAAAGTCATAGAATAAACTTCCAACCAGAACGCTTCCAATCATTAGAGCAGCTAAAAATAACGACTTCGCGGCCCCATCATTCTCTGTTTTATCATTGCGCATGGAATTAATGGTGATTGCAATAGGTATTAAACAATAGGAACTGAGGTGTTAAAATACATATAAAAGTCGACTAAAACTTAATTGCTGTTTACTCTGAAGACAGTGCTTTAACATCAAGAAGAAATTCCTGAACACTCCAATCGATACCAGTCCATGCAACTCTTTTTCTTGTTTGCTTGTCAAGAATAAAAGTCACAGTAGAATGACCAATACCATATTCTCCAAGTGAGTTATCGTGTGGATTAACTGCTGAAACATTTAGAATATCAGTATCCCCATCTAGTAAACATCCAAGCCAATTGTCGTCAGTCCTTTCATAACCTTCGTCACACATACAATGAGCGCTACTTCCAGTTCCCATCATCCAACCTTTAGCATTACAATCAACTCCAGGTGGAAGTTCGGTAAGGTTGGCGTTACTAGCCACCCATGCCAAATGAGTATCAAAATTTACTTCAGTAGACCCTAATTCTTGAGAACCTGATAATTGCCAATTTTCATTACTATTATTCCAATAGTGCAACTGCCATGACCAATTTGCATCCGATTGCCATTCACCTATTGCACCACTATTACCAGTAAGATTATACGAAATATTTGCATTCTCAAATGCATGATTTGCAAAATCAGCCGCATCATCATAACATTTATTGTTAACTGAATCTAAACAAGGAACATCTGAAATTATCGAACTATTATCTGGATAAAGTACTGAAAAACGGTTCATTGAATCTTCAGGGGCTTGACTAGCATTGATATGGTCATTATCTACAACAATATTCCAACTTTTCCACACATTAACCAATGTCGAGGATCTTTCAGCAGAAAGATGGTCCCAATCGTAACCATTAGCTTCTGTCCATTGAGAAAATCTCTCTACTGTATCACGGGCTGGATCAATGGTAATTGAAAGAATGACTACATCATCTGAATATTCGCCTAAGTTATCATTTATCCAGGCTAAGTTAGAAGAAATCGCAAGACATACATCAGGGCAAGAAGTGTATATGAAAGCTACAACTATCACCTTCCCTTCATAATCAGAGAGAGTAACAGATTCACCATCTTGATTTAGAAGTGTGAAATCAGGAGCATCTGGTGGGTCCTTATATTCTGTTCCAAATAACTCAATATTATTATTTGATTGAATGCAGCCGGAAGAAAGTAAGATCAATGAAATAAATAAAGATAGAAAGATATTTACTCGCAATTAATCACCTTATTCTGCCAATAATAATTTAATATCTTCAAGAACCAATTCAGCATTCCAATCGGTATCTCCCCACCAAACACGTTGATTCATTTGTTTATCGACAATTATAGTCCCAGTTGTATGGTCAACCCAGTAACTTAGTGGGTGATGCATCACTTTAATCTGGTTATTTTCCTCTTTTTGGGTATCACTGCATCCCTCATTATCAACAGATTCACCAGTAGTAGTATTAGCGCAGGTATCGAAACCATCCGCTACGCCATCTCCATCTAGATCTGAATCATAAGTTGCTAAGCCCACTTCAAAATTTTTCCAAACAGGTTCAATGACTTCTAGAGGAGCAGTAAGATGTGGCCAATCAAGACCTCTAGCATCAGAGTACTGTGCTAAAACTGAAGAATTATCAGTCCAAGGATCAACTGTCACACTTAGAATATGAACTTCAGAACCGTAAAGGTCACCTAATTCTTCACTAACATAAGCTAAATTAGCACTAACGACTGGACAAATATCTGGACATCTGGTAAAAAGAAAAGCAATTACTATGACATCTCCTTCCAAATCATATAATGAAAATTCATCACCATTTTCATCGAATAATGTGAAATTTTCTGCGACCTTTGATGGATTAATATCTTCACCATAGAAATAATCTACTTCTTCCTGGGAACCAATACAACCAGAAGTGAGAATACAAATTGACAGTAAAATTGAACACCATGACCTAAACAGTATCTTTACCCCCTTTCCTTGAACGTTTTAATGTAATATATGATGCACCAATAAATAGCAATAATGGAAGTATTAACATATTGTCATTGATGTTAGTTTCTTCGTTATTTGTACCAATATCTCCACCTGGTAATACAAATACAGGTGTAGTCTCATTATGGGTATCAGAAACAATAGTAAGATTGACAGTCTTCCAAAGTGTGCCATTGGAGTATATTAAAACATCATATTCACCAGATGACCAATTTAATGGATCAAGCCATAGCCAACATTCATCATCAGTACCTGAACTATTATATTCAGAAGCAGTACAAGACCAGTTAAGTGTGGAATTATTAGGATTTACTAATTTTATAGTACGATTTAAATCCATAACTACGTTATTGAAACCAATACTATCGTTCTGAGAAACTTGAGCATCATCTGGCTGAATAGACCCGTTCCTCATAATGAATTGAAATGAATTAGCCCCATGAGCATCAGCAATAGGGGTAAGAAATAGAGTTACTACAAGGGCCACAACAGCCATATTTCTCATTAAATTCACCTCAAATAAAATTTCACTCTATACTCCAAAGAGGAGGATAATCGAATCTAGAGTCATAGTCTTCATCAAACTGAACAACATAGACTCCTGAAACCATATCTGAAACAAATACAAATCCTCGAGGGTCATACTGTAAACCCCAATCAAATGGAATCATACAAGAGGCCCAACAATCTGCCATATCATAGCCTAAAACCTCAGAGGCATTTTCAATCCACGGAGGTCCAGCAGGAAGGAAATATCCTATGGTATGAGTTTCAGCTAATTGTCCAATAGCTTGGAACCCTCTATCAGGCTCAGGGAATCCATTTTCCCATACTATTTCATCCCATATTTGGCCATGGTCGGTAGCCCAAGCCCCGGCGTGGTAGTGTGTGTAGTATACATGACCAGATGGCCCTGTATCTCCATTATGTGGACTGTAAATATATCCGCCAGGTATCCAGTGTTGAGGATGTGAACCGTTTCCTTTCATTCCTTCACCAGGAAGTTTCCACTTAGAAACAAGGAAAGGTTTTGCAGGGTCTGTAGTATCTATTGTCCAGATATAACCCGTATGATTCTCATTTGAACCATATTCTGGAGCAATGTAAGTATAATGACGCCAGTTTATTCCAAAGATTGGATCTTCAAAGCCAGTTCCGCAATTAGACGGCCAGTCTTCAACAGGATCAAATTCACTTATTCCGGAGCAAATTAAATAATCATTAGGTACAGCATAGTGAATGTTATCATTACCTTGATTAGAATCAAGCCACTCATCAGCATCCATATTTGCATGGCCACCACCTTCTGGTCCATACCAACCATCATCTGCTGATGGACAACCCATCCAACGTCCGACTTCAGGAGGCCAATTCACTCCAAGAGGATCTGCCACTTGAGGAGGCTCACTAACATCTACAAGCCTTAATCCAGCACCCCAATAAGAAACTGCGAGTAATCTTTGTTGAGTAATTGGGTGGACAAAGTAAACATTGTCATGATTGAAAATTGAACCGCCACATGTTGTGTATGGTTCAGGTGTGTATCCACCCCAACGTATTATCTCCCTACTAGTATTTTCTTGCTCTTCACTATTAGTTGGTAGCCAAGCCTCTAGACCTCTAGGGACATAGAAAACCTGAGTACCTTTGTAGAAAGTACCACTGCTTCCTTCTACCATCTCAGGATAAGGGTCTGCACCAAAAAGGAATAAATGGCAATCTTCTTCATCCCAAACATTACCAGGGTCGGCTTGGGGGTCCCAGTCACAATATACTGCTAAATCTTGGTTATGGAAACCTGCAGGAGGATTATTCCATTCAGCGACCTTGACTGGGCTAGTCTTGTCGCCAACATAAATGACATCCATTCGATTAGCGCCACTATTAGCATCATCATCATTTGGAATAGGATCAAGCTCACTGTTAGTCAGTTCATGATTAACTAATACCCAATTGTTGTCTTTAGTGACCTTAATGTCAATCATTCTCGCAATTTCCGCATAATATGTCGACATTAATCGGATATCATTTGGATTACTGATATCAAGGATTTCAAATTGGTTATAACTAGAAACATAAGCATAACATCCACCTGTGTTATCAGCATATTTTTCACAATCTTCCATGAAGTTACCTTCTATAGAGATTTCAGAATTATCCCCGGGAGTGGGTCCTACATTTTTGAATTCATCAGAACATGGTCTACCCGCTATATTATCTAACTCAGCAGGAGGTTTTACATTCCCGTCACAATTCAAATTATGATAATCAATTAATTGAGAATTCGAAGTAGACAATGCATGTGCTAAGAGATCATTATGAGAATGATTTTCATTCTCAATTTCGACTACTGGATCAATCCATTCAGTACCAGAATCATCCATCGATGAATCGTCATCGAACATCGAAAGGCAACCAGATAATGGAGCCATTATCATTAATAGAGTCATAACAAAAAGAGGAAGTTTGGGATTATCAGACATGGCAAGGCCTCGGCTACAGGTAATTCACAGAAAGTTTCACTTGTGAATGCTACGGTCAAATGATTTCTAAATATTAACTGACATGATATGGTTTGTCTATATCTAACTGTACAATGTATAGACCTGTTGTAATACAAGATAGGTAAGTGTAACCGTTATGATATTCAGCAGCCCAGATGAATGGGGTCCAACCAAAATCATAGTACGAACTATCAAGAGGAGTACCATCTTGACCATGGGGGATGTGATAACCAATTGTAGATGCAGAATGCACCTCAGTTCTATTTTTATCCGGGTTTTTACCTTCTAACATTAATGTTTCAATATCTATAATCCATAAACCTGCATGGTAACTAGAGAGATAAATTCGCCCATCCCAATTCCCACCTAAACTTTGGTCAGGTAATCCAGCACTAGAATCAGTAGGGAAAATTTGAGCATCAGAATTATGAGGACTGAATAGCAACCATTCATCGCCACCAGGAATATGATGATCTTCAGCAAAAGGAATTTCCCAACTGTGAATTATCTTAGGTCGGAATGTAATTTGTCCGTTGAGCATCTCATAATCAGTAGTATCTAGCAAGTAACCAAGACCAGTGCCAACAGATGTCTCGAGTACTTCTGTAGCGAGGAAGGTCAAATGCATTTTTCCTTCAGGGTATCCTAGATGCGATGCATCGACCATATCGTCGATTGGTTCAGCATAATGAATGTATGATGCTCGACCACCATTTTCGTTTCCAGTGCATCCACAATCAATCTGTCCATCTTCATCAAGATCAGCAAATTCCATCCACTGACCTACTTCAGGTGCTCTCCAATTACAAGTTAATTGAGTACCCAAAGTTGCAGCACATCCACCAGCAATAAAGGCATACTCAATAGGTGAATTTTGAGGATGAGGCACATCACTAACATCGAAGATTCTTAGTCCAGCTTCCCAATATGCACCATAGATGTAAGTACGACCATATCTAGGATCTTGTTGATCTTCACCAGGCCATGTTTGGACTGTCATATCATGTATGTAGATCCAACCACCAAGAGTATTCTGCCAATTTACTTCGGCTTCCCCTACTTTCAATATTCGAGGACTATCTCCTGGACCATCGAAATTAAGATGAGCTATTGTAATACCACCGCAGGCATCTCCTTGGCCAACATCACATTGTTCATAATCTGGATTAGCAACAAAAATATACCATTCATTATCGATTAAATGAGTGTATAAATTATGAGGGCCACTAGGATGATCTGCATCGTACCATGCATCGACATAAGTAGGGTTAGATTTGTCTGAAACATCAATTAGAGTGACAGTTACTTGAACAGGATCACCCCATTCTCCAACATTAGGATCTGCATTACCAGGATCTACTAACTGATTTTGGACGACTACATACTCATCTCCATTATATTGTAAATATTTAACATCTAAAACTTGAGTATTAGGATCTACATAAACTCCAGTGACAGTAGTATTTTCAGGATTTGTGACATCAACAATATGTAATTCAGACCAACCTGCAATATATGCATAGGTTCGCCCATCAGGAGATTCTGCAACTTGAATTTCAGCATTACCTGGAGCTGTTAACTCATTGAATGATACTGGTTGAATATTTTCAGTGTACATGACATGTTGGGTAGCATTTCTATGGTCATGACCTTCATCTTGCAAAAGCGGATCTAGGATTGAAATACTATCTTCAATAGAACGTGATTTTTCATCGGAAAGCAAAATTGATGCTATACTTGCTGAGAACAAACAGAATACAAGAATGCCTGCAAGAGCAACCCTACGATTATCCATAGAGCCTCGGAGACGACCAGTCATGTTGAAGTCATCGGAGACATAGGACTCACTATGAAGATGCGGCTGGTGGTTGCGACTGCAATATTTTGTATATTGCTAATGCCATCAATTGTCTCAGCACATGATCAAAAAGAATACAACATTCTAATCACAGAGGATGGTCTCACACCCTCATCAATTAATCCAGGTATTTTAGTCGAAACAGACACACTTTTTTTCCGTAATGTAGATGATAGACAAGCAGTTCAACATCAGATATTAGTGGACGCAGATGGTGATGGAATATTCGAAGGAATTGATGATTTCTCAACCGAATGGATATCAAGTTCATGTGAGTTAAATGAAACTGGAGAGAAAGTTGATGGAGATTGTAATCAGCATGCTCTAATTCCTTTAGATCCATCTAATAAGTTACTTCCAGGCAATATTTCTATGATTCATCGAGTCAAAGAAAATAATCAAACTATTGATATCAATTTTTACATTAATTACTCACCAGATGCCCATATGACTGATGAAAATGCTCCAACTGGAGAAACTGATAATGAGGGTGAAATAACAGAAAAAACTACTAAAGAACAAATCCTTGAAATGATTATGTTCGTATCATTTTTAGCAGTTATATTTGTTGGAATTGAACTAATCAAACCTGATGGAAATTAGATTCACTGACGGTTGAACTCAAGAACCCCTTGCGTTTCCGATGACTCGTGGGGCGCTTAGCTCAGCTTGGAAGAGCACCTGGTTTGCAACCAGGTGGCCGGGGGTTCAAATCCCCCAGCGTCCACCATTAATTAGGCCTATATCCAGAACTAAAGGTTAACTATGTTTAGTCTAAATCATAAAAATATTACGACTGATTTACTAGTAGACTCCATCTATTGAAAAAACGACTCGATTAATGGTTGCATTAATTGAATACGAGAACACTAAGCTGATTTATTTAACTTCTTGAAGTGTGCAAAAAATGGCCAAAAAATAGATATTTGGTGCTCGTGCCGGGATTTGAACCCGGGTCGCCGCCTCGAAAGGGCGGCATGATGGACCGTACTACACCACACGAGCGGTGAGTCGCCGAGATGCAAACCCCACATAATCACAACGGTTCAAACTACTAAGAGAAATTAAGAATTATTCTTCTAAATCTTCATCAGAAAAATCCTCTTCAGATATATATTTTTGAGATGTCAAAAGATACACTGATATTGAAATAATCAGAATGCAAATTATAATTAATGTTTTAGAGATTTTAGATTCAGAGTACAACCATTTTTCTGAATCTCCAGGATAAAAATCAGAATTGTCACCAACTCCATCACCATCAGTATCGGTATCCTCAGAGGGGTCATTGGGGAATGCGTCTGAGTTATCGCCGACTCCATCCGCATCAGTATCGGTATCCTCAGAGGGATCATTGGGGAATGCGTCAGAGTAATCACCAACACCATCAAAATCAATATCCATTGTTTCATTAGCGTTTAATGGGAACATATCAAAATTATCCCCAACACCATCACCATCTGAATCTAGTGTTTCACTAGGATCATAGGGGAATGCATCTGAGTTATCTCCTACACCATCGGAATCGGAATCTAATGTCTCATTCGGATCATAGGGGAATGCATCTAAGTTATCTCCTACTCCATCGGAATCGAAATCTGATGTTTCATCGGGGTCATAAGGGAATAAATCTGAATTATCACCTACGCCATCTGAATCAGAATCTAATGTTTCGTTAGAATCATTAGGGAATGCATCAGAGTTATCACCAACGCCATCGCCATCAGAATCTAAAGATTCACCAGGGTCATAGGGGAATACATCTGAGTTATCTCCCACCCCATCAGAATCAGTATCTATATGCTCTAGAGGATTGAGTGGGAACAAATCAAGATTGTTGCCTATTCCATCCCTATCTGTATCTAGTGTTTCATTAGGGTCATTTGGAAACATATCAAAGTTATCACCTACTCCATCATAATCAGAATCTAGTGTTTCATTAGGGTCATTGGGGAAAATATCTGAGTTATCACCAACTCCATCGCCATCAGTATCTAATATTTCATTAGGATCATTAGGGAACATGTCTGAGTTATCGCCGACTCCATCTCCATCAGAATCTAGTGTTTCATTAGGATTATAGGGGAACATATCTGAGTTATCTCCAACTCCATCACCATCTGAATCTAGTGTTTCATTAGGATCATTCGGGAAATCATCTGTATCATCCCTAACTCCATCTCCATCAGAATCTGGAAAATAACCAGTAAGTCCCCAATCTAATATTGTTTCAGCGAAATCATCATCACTTGCAGAATAAACAGATGGTAGATGTCCACCATCAGGAATCCCCCATAGTGATACCCTATTCCCTGCAGTACAGTTTAAGTGTTCAAATTCAATAGTATCATTATATCCATTAGGAGAAATAAGATCTAATTGATTTACCGCAGTTGGAGATGAATCACATCCTGAACGGTTTGCCCAATAATTAACTGTTTGAGGAGCAGAAGGATAACTGTCACCTAAAATAGAACCACCATCGTACTGTATGACTGAGTCTAATTCTCCATGAATTTGTAAAATATTTGGAGTACCAGTATTTTGACAATCGCTAAAATCGTAATAAGTGGCACCAGCAAGAGATATTGCAGCTCTAATCATGTTTCCTCTCTCACAAGCCATGCGATGAGCCATGAAACCACCATTAGAATGCCCTACAAGTATTACTCCTTCAGAATCTGCACCATAGTATGTAATTGCCTCATTTATCAAAACAGTCAACCAACCTACATCATCAACCTCTTCATTCCAAATGTTACAACAAGCATCAGTCGCATTCCAGTATCTCTGACCTGTTGCACTAAATGTTCCATCTGGCCTCAATAATAGATGACCGTTTTCATGGACACTCTCAATCAAATCAAGATATGATGACACGAAAGAACCTGAATTAGTATAACCATGTAAAGCTACAATTAATGGCAATTTATGACTAACATTATGACCACCAGGCATTTCTAATATCGCTTTCCTTGAAGATGGACCTATCTCTATTATTGTATGATTATCGGTATATTGAATCGAGTTTTCAGTAATTTCTGAATGAATCTCATCAAGATAGACTGTAGGATCATTTATTGCAATAGATTGAGACATTAAAATTAAGACTATCAAGGAGGCAAATAAACGAATTCTAATCATTGAGCACCTCATTATTTAACCCATTCCACCAATTAATTAACGGTATAAGTAGAATTACACACACTAGAGAAATAATTGTGAAGGTTTGCCAATTAAGAGAACTCTTAACAGATTCACCATATATTCCAATTAATATCCCTAATGAACCGAATCTAATGCCTCTACCAAATATCCCTGCTAATGCAAAAAGACGGAGGTCCATCTGACCGGCTCCTGCAATCCAAGCAAGTGCTTTGTAAGGGATAGGAGATACTGCTGCGATAAATACACCCAAAGCACCATATTTCTCTATTAAATTATTAAGACGATTTACATTACTGCTACTGACAAAACGTTCCAATATTGGAACACCTCCATAATAACCAATTGCGTAACCTATGAATGCTCCACAAACACTGCTTAGTGTGGCGACTAAAACAATTAGAGAGATTGCAAACAAATTATCTGCTTCGATGACCATGGGTATGACCAATACATCAGGAGGGATTGGCTGAAGTGCGGCTTCAGATGCTGATACTATAGCCAAACCAATTAGTCCGAAACCATCAGCCCAATCAATAAATGGTTGGAAATAATCGCTTAGGCTCATACCACTCACAAAGCGTCCTATATGATTACGCGGATGAACATTTTCCGGATATAGGTCAGTGATTACACCGATTACTGATATGTGAGTGACGACTCGGTAGATTGTGAGTGGAGAGGTTCTCGATACTGCGGCTTTAATTTCATGGTCTATAGACCAAATGAAAAATTGCTTTGTTTTACCTTCACAGAGAGATGAATTATTGAAAATAGCTCCAGAACGAGAAATGATAATTGATGCTGCTGATTTAATATGGGAATCCCCAAAAGATGAAAGTTTGGAACGAGCGAGTAAATTAGCTATTGAAACCGGAGATATGGCAGGTCTTTCAAATGTAGATCTTGGAATAATGGCATTATCTCTTGAAGGAAAAAGAAAACTTGTAACAGATGACTATCGACTACAAAACATTGCAAAAAAGGCTGGAATTGATTGGGCTCCAGTATCAACTGAAGGAATTAAAAAAGTATGGAAGTGGCAATTAAAATGCATAGCATGTAAGAAAATATTCCCCACACCTGAAATTCCAAATCAGAAAAAATCAGATTGGGGAGAATGTACCGACTGTGGTACTCAATTGAAATTAACAAAAAGAAAATAATCACTCGGATTCGTCTAGATGTTCTTTAGTCATTCCACCACGGTCCATATCTTCACCAGCAGAGGACATATTTTCTTGCAATCCTCTCTGTACTTGACCCTTGAATAGACCCAAATTGTAACCAAGTTCTGGTATTTTTTTCGCACCGAAAAGAATGAATCCAAGTATAAAAAGTACTATAATTTCTTGACTACCAAACATTCCCATGTTAAACCTGAACTGGCTTTATCCTTCAAAGGCTTCGGCTAATTACTCTCTTATCCTCCAGAAACTGGGGGTAAAAATGCGATTTCGGAGGTATCTTGTAAATATTCTTCTAAATTTGTAACTACTTCACCGTTCAATGCAATAAGAACACCTTGAGATAAGTATTTACTCAAATCAAATCTTTCAACCAACTGATTTATTGTAGTGCCATTGAGGAGAGATAACTCGATTACTTTTTGATTCATTAATTCCGCTAATGGTCCAAAAAATAAAACCTTCACCTTAATGGCGCCTTCACTTGGCTGTATAGGGTCCATATGACTCCGAGTGAGAGTTTGGCAATCAAACCATCTATGCGACTCGTAGAATCTAAACCATAATGACGATTCGTGACGTCATGACAGAAATACAGGCCGTTGTTTTTGATTGCGATGGAGTCTTAGTAGACATAGGTTCATCATGGCAACAAATACATGATTACTTTGGTACAAATAATCTTGAAACATTGGAAAAATTTCTCAATAATGAAATAACTGATGATGAGTTTATGGCAATGGATGTTAAAATGTGGCTTGAAATACAAGAAAAAATCCATATGGATGAGATAATGAGGTGTTTTTCTGGAGTGAAATTAATGAAAGGAGCTAGAGATGTCGTAGAAGAACTTCAGAAAAGAGGGATATATGTAGCGATTGTTTCATCTGGAATTGCTAGATTTATTGGATCAATTGCGCACATGCTGAAAGTGGATGATTGGGCTGCCAATGATTTTGGTTGGGATGACGAAGGTTTTCTTACAGGAGCAATTCCTTCAATGGTAAATTCACATGACAAAGGGATAATGGTAGATAAGCTATCGAAAATAAATAATTTCACACCAGAGAAAATTTGGAGCGTAGGAGATTCGAGTACTGATTTATCAATGCAAATCCCAGGATCAAACTTCATAGGATTCAATCCAGCAAGAAAAAGAGCATTAGATGCATTTAAAAATTCAAATGTACCAATAGTCTTAGAAAAAGATCTAAGAGAAATTTGGACAATAATATTTAATGAAAAATTTCCAAACTAAGTTCATGCAAACGGTATAGATGCAGATGCGTGTGTATGCAAATTAATCACGGTTAAGATGCAAGGTTTGGGCTGAAAACCTAACATTCGTTGATAATCTGTCTGGTCTTGCCAAGTAGAACTATGAACAATTGTTGTTCCTTTATGGTCTCCAATAAATTGCCCATGCACATGACCTGTGACAAATATATCTGGTATCGTTCCAATTACCATACTGTCTTCTGGTTCAGGCGATAATGGCGTTTTACCACCCCAGGTGGGTGCTAAGTGCCTTCTTTCAAGCATCGAACGCATAGCCATTTCAGGTTTAGCATAAGTTACTGATCTTAGTCCTGCTACGAAATCGTCAATACTTTTACCATGGTAGGATAATATACGAACTCCATGGAGACTAAAGTCACAAGGATTACCTACAAAGAGTGCGTCAGAATAATCTTGCTGCACTTCAGGATCTAAAGCTGGTTGAGGTTCAGCAGGACGTACTGCATCGTGATTACCAGGTAGAATAATTACATCAACCCAATCTGGAAGATCACTCAAAAGATTAGCAAGAGCTCCATATTGTTTAAACAAATCAGTTATTGCAAGATGTCGTTCTTGACCTGGATATATACCAACACCATCTACGCCATCACCACTCAATACAAAATACTTGATAGTTCGAGCCAATGGATCTTCCTTAAACCATTGAATCATTTTATTCCATTGAGGTTCAAGGAAAGTTTTACTCCCTACGTGAACATCCGATAAGAAGGCCGCTGAAACCGCTTCATCCGCACTAGCAGCATTCTTAGCCCTCCTTGGTAAAGGTGGCATATGTAAATTTGAAGAGATAAATAAATCACTCCTGTCTCCGATAAAATAACCACTTACAGCAATCACATCATCGTTCATTAGACCATCTAAAGCAGCATGTAATGGATTTTTGTCAGATGGTGGCTTGAGAAGACATTGGATTTGTGTAGTTTCATCTTCAATCATAAACATAAGGTTACCAGATCTAGCCCAGCGAGGTTCGCTCACAAGTCCTACAATGGTAATTTCATATTCAGAAGAAGAATAACGTTGACGATTACGATATGCTTCAGCATTAGATATTGGCCTTCTTGGTAAACATCGACCTTCTATCATTAAATTTCGAATTTTACTCAAGCGACTATTGAAGAGTGATTTAATATCTGATAATTTACCTTCAGTAACGGAATTACCAGTTATATCAAAATGCACTTCAATTTCTGAAGCAACATCTGTAGCGAGCATAGGGAAGTCATCAAGACTGTAATGAGATAATCCATGTGGACGAGGGGCTACAGAGATATCAGTACTAGAAATAGGAGCTAGTACTCTACCAATCGGAGAGGGATTATCTGGGGCTGGAAGTGTAGCCTGAGACTTCTTAGTAGATATCTGAACTGACTCATTTTCAACTTGAGGTGTAGGAACTAAAGAAAGTAACTGATCTATTGATTGCGAATTAAGAATTCTGACATTAGAGGAATTTGCTGCTTCGATTAATGGAGTTAAATTATCTAATGCTTCTATTTTTATCTTAGCATCTTGAGTCATCACAAGAAGCCCTGCAGCAAGTAATATCTTCTGCCGTTCCGCCCAAAGGTCCGATGCCATCTGTTTGAGGTCAGACAGATACGCTCATGATAATATCGCTGTAAAGAAGTCATTCATCCCAGTCAGTAAGTGATGCTAAATCGACTTTATGAATTTCATCTGCAACTGTTGTTTCTTCTTTTTCTTCTAAAGTCCAAGACATACTACCTTCCCATTCCTCAGAAGTGGGATCCATTTTGGATAGATCTTGATTCAAATCCTCAGACTCAGCAGTAACTTCATTGGAGACATCTTCCTGCTCCTCTAATCTATCTAAGGTCTCAAGAGCTAGTCGAAGAGCAAAAACTGCAAATGAACGCTTATTATCCAACCTATCATTATCTCCAAAATCCATCCTGCGTACTAGGAAATAATCACCAGCAATAACTGCAACATGAACACGCCCTACTTCTTTGTCGGCAGTTGAACCACCAGGTCCCGCGATCCCTGTGATTGCAATAGATACATCAGAACCTGACTGATACCTAGCACCTCTTGCCATTTGAACTGCGACTTCGTGAGATACCGCTCCTGCATCTCCTTCATCAAAAGCAGACTTTTCGACGCCTAATTCTCTCATCTTAGCCTCATTAGAGTAAACTACCCACCCTTGACTAAACCATTGAGATGCTCCAGATATATCTGTTATCAATGAAGCAAGCAATCCACCAGTGCATGATTCAGCAGTAGATATAGTCCAACCCTTCTTCCTTAGGCGTCTTGTCATTCGGGATGCTAATCCCGCAGTCTCTTCTACCACGAGTAGCCCTCATAGCCGCCCTTCTTGATTGTTTACACTAACTCATTGAGGGTTGAAGTGGTGGGCCCGGCAGGAATTGAACCTGCGATCTTCGCTTTGTAAGAGCAACGTCATAACCCCTAGACCACGGGCCCCACAAAGAGACTCGGGCAGCGTCGCATTCAAATCATTGGCGGTTGAACATTCTGTCAGAGAGTGGTACATTGAGCGATATAGATGACCTGCTAGAAAGTTTGAAAATAGCAGGTGTACCATTAGAAGAAAACATCGAAAAAGCCTTTAAATCAGTAAAAATAAAAGATTTTACAGATTATTCAAGTGATGATTTTTGGCAAGATTTACCAGTTATATTTATGACAACTGAGGCAGGTGCAGTGAAAAATATTTCTGCACCACATATGATCGCAACATTACTTCATCATTTAGAGATTAAAGAGGGCCAACATTTCTTATTAATTGGCTCCAAAGGTGGTTATCTTGCAGCACTTTTAGATCATCTACTAGGAGTCAATGGAATCGTAACAATAGTCGAACCTCACCATGAAGTTTTAGAACACACAAGAAATACTTTGGAAACCCATAAATCGAAAGGAATTATCCGAGTATTATCATCCTCGAGTATGGATTACTTTGAAGAATTTGAGAAACCAATAGATAGAGTTTTAATTACTGGAGCAGTTAGAGAAATTCCCGAAATTCTGAATGTCATATTACAAGATAGCGCATTTATCTTGGGGCCATTTGGAGGAAGCGTACAGCAGAGACTACTCAAAAGAGAAAAATATGGTAACCAATGGTTAGATACTGACCTTGGAGGAGTTGTTTTCGGTCCAATGGATGCAATCAATGCCGAAAGAAACCCACTAGATCCACAAGTTTTAGCAGAGGGGTTGGAAGACTCTTTAGCCTTAATTTCAGATATTATTGAAATTGATGAAATGACTTATCAGAGCATTGAACAACTTATATTATCTCTCAGAGAATTACCAAGAGACATTCCTCCGATATCAAAAATCGCTTCAGAAGAGGAAATCTTAGAACATCCTGTAATGGACTTAATAATGTCTGAAATGGAGTGGCTAGCACCTATTTGGCCAATATTTGACCATTTGATTCCAATGGATATCATTAGTTTCAATGATTCAGAGGATGATGAATCATCAATGGCTGGTGGCCATAGAGACCTAGTCCCTTGAATCGGAGTATTCTTGCACTGCATACGAGTGGGAGATTTGTGGTTAGAGCGGAAATACGACAGTTGAACAATAAAGATGTTCGACAAAGAAGAAGAGCCGTTCGAAAATTGTTTGAACTAGATGACCCGACAGCAATGGATGCATTCATACCATTACTAGATGATTCAGATGAATGGTTCAGAGGAAAGGCGCTTGCCGCCATACAGAAATGGGCTTCAATGAAAGATTTGAAATTAGCCGAGAGATTGTCTACCTCGAGGAGAAATGAAGAGCGTATCTTAGCTTGTAGGATAGCACCTAGAATAGGTAAGTCTAGTACATTAATACTAAAGAAACTATCAGAAGATAGTGATCAGTTAGTTAAACTAAATGCGTGGAAAACAAGATTAAATCAAGATGGAGGTTTAATTATGGAAGCAATTATGGCAGAAGAAAGCGGGATACGAATCCTAGCAATAGAAAAAATTGAGCAGATGCCAGTTGTTGAGGACAAAATAATCAAAATAATTCTAAAAGATAGATCTAGTAGAGTAAGGAAAAAAGCGGTATCACTTCTAAAAATGAGGCCTGAATTAAATTCCTCAGGAACATATGATGAAATCATAATTGATATTGCTGAGAATGACAAGAGTACACAGATAGATGCGATAATAATGCTAATAGAAAGTGGAAGAGAATCTAAATCTATACGGGAAAAAATACCTATATGGCTAGAACAAGAAAATCCACAAATGGTCAAAATAATTGTTGAATCAATGAAGAATAAAAATTTAGAAGACATTAGTGAATTAACAAAAGCAATTATGAACTCATCGAATGACAAACTTATTTCCGGTATCTTAAGACGAAATAATTCTAATGAAGCGAATAAATTAAGAAAAAGAATACTTCTTGATAGTGATAGGAGCGATGTATTGAGAGCACGTATAATTGAAGATTTATTCGGGAAAAATCAAAATGACATAGAACTTATGAAAATTATCGAAGAATTACAACAATCAGATAATGAATCAATATCAAACTCAGCTAATATGTTCATTAAAAGCATTGGAAACTAGATTGCCGGTTGCTTGAGCCTAGATAGTGGAACTGCGATAGGCGGGAGATGGTCGGAAAGCCTATGACGGCTAGTTTTTGGACTTAATAATTCACCAGATAATGCGGCAGCAATTACATCCTTTTTACTAATAGTATCAAGCCCACAATTGGGCCACACATCAAGTTCGATAAGATCGTCTTCAAGATAATCAATAAATACACATGGAATACATTTCAAACTCAACCTCTGAGCAACATGATATCTATGGTGTCCATCAAGGATTGTACCAGTAGAACGATCGATTAACAACGGTTTAGTATAAGCATTCCAACGATGAGTCATTTTTTCTAACTGATCCACTTTTTTAGGTATAACCTGTTCATGAGGCCTAAGGACATCTAATGGGACTAACTCGACTATCATATCTACCGGGAGAAGTTCATCACTGTTAGTTTTGACGCCCGAAGACCTGATGTCCTCTTGCATATACGGAGATGCATGAATGATCTTAGTCGCCACCTTAGCTTGGAGGACAATTTAGTCCTTCAGAGACTAAGATGCGAGGGAGAAGCATGGATTGTGGGTGGTTGGGTTAGAGAAGCACTTCTTGGTAATTCATCAACTGATTTGGATATTGCTACAACACTAACTCCCGATAAAGTAAAGAAATTATTTCCTAGAACAATACCTATTGGAGAAGACTATGGAACCGTCATAGTTAGACTTGAAAAAGAAATAGAAGGACAATGGGAAGTTACTACTTTACGTAAAGAAGGAACTTATGGAGATGGTAGAAGACCCGATAATGTATTATTTGGAGATAAAATTGAGGACGATTTAGCACGTCGTGATTTTACGATAAACGCTATGGCAATAGACGAAAATTGGAACATAATAGACATATTTGATGGGAAAAAAGATTTACAACAGAATATTCTTAGATCGGTGGGCAATGCTGACGAGAGAATTGCAGAAGATGGGTTGAGAATAATGCGAGCCTTTCGATTTTTAGATGGAGAAGGGACCATAAGAACCTTGGATAGAGATTTGGAACTAGCAATTATTGAGAATAAGAATATGCTAGAAAATGTATCAAATGAAAGAATTGGTGACGAAATTAAAAAAATATTATCAAAAAATAATTCTAAGGAAATACTCGCTATAATGGAGAAAACAGGAGTTTTAAATTGTTTATTTGATGAATTATCGATTGAAATAGCTAATATAAGGGGTAATGACCCATTAGTCACTTTAGCAATAATTCTAAATAAAAATAATTGTGATGGAAAAGAACTTTCTAAGAAATTAAGAGATATTCTGAAATTTTCGAGGAAAGAACTTGAACTGATTTCTTTCTTACACGATAATAAGTCCGTAATTTTTGATAAAGATTTAGGTGGTTTAAGAAGATTCAGTGTATATCTCTCTGAAGAACAGAAAAAGGCAATTCTAGAATATCATAATCCATTAGGATTTATTGAGAGCTTAAACAACATGGAAAACCTTGTGAAAAATAGATTACCACTTATTGATGGCATTACACTTTCTAAGTCAACTAATATTGAGCCGGGGCCAAAACTGGGTATGCTAAAGGGCTGGCTATACAGGCAACAAATAGAAAAAAATCTCACAAATAAAGAAGAAATTTTAGAATTATTGGATGACATAGATTGGAAAAATGAAGACTATAAAACCTGGCCTATATTGTCATGGCCGTAATCAAACTTCATTCAAGTATTCAATATATTCTGCTTCATCTAAAAATTGGTCTGCATCAAACTCATGAGGCTGCACAATAACACACCAACCATCAGCATAAGCATCATCATTAACAAGATCAGGATTATCTTCTATGTCTCCATTTAATGAAACAATTTTACACGGAAATGGTGCATTAAGCAATAATTTCTCATATTCTGTAGTTACTGTAATTAATAAATCATCAAGTCCTACTTCATCTCCACTAGTCATTGGAGTCGGTGCATCATCATCCTGATTAGTTTCTTCATCAGCATCTCTATCATCTGTTTTAAACTCGGAATCATCTTCAGGTTTTGTTAAAATTACACGAACAATATCTCCATATTCTGCCCTAATAAACTCACTAATTCCTATCTTAATTTGAGAGTTTGCTTTCTTTTCATCTAGTACCTGTATCCAAAGATGTTCAAGAGTATACTTTCGACCATGTGCCACGCCAAATTCATAATAATCGCTGTCCGCCATACTGATTCTCGACCTGCGCCCAACTGACAACCGCTTTGAAATCTTCTATTCGGCAAAGTAGTAACATTTGTCATTACAAGACATTAACAAGACCATTGACTTCCGAGAGTTAGGTGAGAAGATGGATTTCATGGAAACAGAAGAACAAAGCATGATTCGAGAGATGGTTCGCAGTTTTGCAGAAGAGGTATTAGCGCCTACATGTTTAGAACGTGACAGGAATGCATCACCACCTCTAGAAGAATGGGTAAAGTTCTGTGAATATGGTTTACAGGGCATCACTATTCCAGAAAAATATGGTGGAAGTCCAGTAGATGATATTTCTGAAGCAATAATTATTGAAGAACTTGCAAGAGTTGATCCATCTTTTGCAGTTATGTTTTGCGTACATGTAGGATTATGTGCTAAAACAATAGCACTTCATGGCAATGAAGAGCAGAAAGAAAAATACTTGACACGACTTACAGGTAAAGAAATTGGAGCATATTCTCTTTCTGAAGCTGGAGCAGGTACAGATGCTGCTGCAATGGTTTGTAAAGCAAAGAAATCAGAAGATGGAAAACACTTCATAATTAATGGAGAAAAAATGTGGGTAACTAACGGACAGAGTGCAGATATCTATGTATTATTTGCAAAAGATGTAGATCATCCAGATTATGGTGTAAAAAGACATGGTGGAACTACTGCATTCATTGTTGATTCATCAATGGAAGGTTTCAGTGTAGGTAAAAAAGAAGAAAAACTGGGAATAAGATCATCAGATACCTGTGTGCTATTGCTAGAAAATTGCAAAGTTCCAGTAGAAAATATCTTGAAAAATGTAGGTGAAGGTTTTCCTATTGCAATGAATGCTCTTGACAACTCCAGAATAGGTATTGCTGCACAGGCATTAGGAATAGCTCAAGGAGCTTTTGAATCAGCATTGAACTATTCATATGAAAGACAAGCTTTCGGTAAACCAATTTCACATCATCAAAGTATTGGAAATTATCTTGCAGACATGGCAACACAGATTGAGGCTGCTAGAATGATGGTTTACAAAGCAGCATGGGCTAAACAAAGACACTACGAAGATGGAGGTAAAAGACATACAAAGGAAGCAAGTATGGCTAAATTATTCGCAGGAGATACCGCAATGTGGGTAGCTGAGAGAGCCGTTCAGGTACTCGGAGGTTATGGATACACAACTGATTTCCCAGTTGAAAGATTCTTTAGAGATGCTAAAATCACTCAGATATATGAAGGCACTCAAGAAGTACAAAAAATAGTCATAAATAGGGCAATAAAACCCTAATTATTCTATCCAAGAATATTTTCTTTGACCTTCTAGAACGTTTGCTCCACCAATTGAAACTAATGCAAATTCATTCTTTGGTTTTACTACAGAACTATTTTGAGAACCACGATGAAGAGATTCATAAATTTCTTTATTGATTGGATGCCTCTCAGTAAGTCTCTCAAATAGGTTGAATTTTGATGCGACATCTTTCCATTCTGATTGGATTATTCCCTCGAAAACTTTCGCCTTTGCACCTGAACCATAGCCACACAAACCGATCCTGTCTCCAACCATCTTTTCATCATCTTGAAAGTCAGACTCTAAAGTTGACATTAAAGCAAGGAAAATTGAACCTGTGTATTGATTACCAACTAAACTAGATGCGCGCTGAGCTTTCTCAATTCTTGCTTCAACGAATTTCTTGAACATTGGAGTTTTAGATATCAATCTTCTATATTGATCGTTTGCTTTCTCAAATTCTTCATAGCCATCTATGCTATCTTCAAAATTCTCAGGGAATGGTTCTTCACCTATTTCTTCGAGAATCTCATCCCATAATGGGAGGTGTCTTCTGTCATGCCTGAATACATCTGGGAACATCCTCTTCCCTTGAAACGCATAAGGGAGGTGTACAATTATTCTTTTCCATTGATTGGTAAGAATCTCATCTTCATCAGGGTCATATCGCCCAGAACGAATTGCCTCGATTCTAAAATTGATGAAGGCTTGCTTAACAGACTCCGAATAACATCTATTAGAAAATTGACCATCGAAAACAGGTGTGTCTTTGTGTATTTTTAATGTTTTAGACTCAAATAAAATATTATCTTTGAGTGAAGATATTGGTAATACATCGAGAATTCGTTCTACTAAACCTGCTTTTCTTGGTTCCTCTCCGGCTTCTTCTGCTAAATCTAGAACATTTTCAACTACTGTTTTCATATCTACTTCTCTTCTTGGCTTGAAGAAATCATGAACTGGCATTGTTGAAACACCCCAATTATCAGGAATGATGAGTAATCTAGGATTATGTCGTATCAGAATAGCGCCACCACCTGCACCTTGAGTATATTCTCCTGATGATTCCAAATCATATTTGGCATTATCAGCAAATACTACAATTCCGATTCTATCTTGAGATTCTCCACCTCTTGCAACCCAATCTAGAGTGTTATGCATAGCATCAACTGCACCAATGCAAGCAAATGTCAAATCAACAACATCACAGTTTCTAAAACAATCAATACCATAATCACTCTGATATCTTTGTTCTAGCATATCCATAATGTATGTAGCAGTAGGCTTGGCACCATCAAGTGCTGACTCGGTACCAAGATAAATTCGGCCGATATTATTAGGATCAAGGTTATTTCTATCAATTAAACGAGCGCAAGCATTTGCACCCATTGTGGCAGTATCTTCATGAACATCAGGTATGGCCATGGCTTTCAGGCCAAGTCCACGATTTAGTTTACCAAAATCTGCACCTCGGAATGCAGCAAAATCCTCCATATCGAAATATAATTTAGGGAAATGTATAGCAATATCGTCGATTCCTACCTCTGTCATAACAACTCTTCCAAACCTGCCGCAAAGAAAGAGGGTTATCATATCTACTATGAAATCTGATTAAATAGGTCGATTATTAAAACGTGTCACTGCGAGCCAGTGATAGAATTCATAGCATCTAATAAATCTGTTTTTTCCAAGAAATGTTCAGATACAGGTGCTAAAACTTCACCTAAACCTCTAGCAACAGCCATTTTTGCATCGAATGGATGAACGACTCCTTCATTTATTGCAGATATGAAAGTATCAATATCATCCCATTCAGATGGTTGACCGAATTCAGGTTTAGGTTCAACATTTAGTTTACCTAACCTAGGAAACAATACATACTTTGCAATTTCATATATTGCAGAATTATCATTACCAATTTCTAGAAATGCTTTGCGCATTTTCTTTTCTAACTTTTTAGGTGTGTCATGCAGCAATATAGCATTATTAGGATCGGATTTTGACATTTTATGATCATAGGAATCCATTCTTCCGCTAGACCCCTTTAACCCAGAAAGCATAGGTGTGTGAATACATGTTGCTTTGATCCATTTATTCCTATCTGCTACTTCACGCATATACATGTGTGCCTTCCTTTGATCCATCCCACCTAATGCAATATCAACTTCCAATTCGAATATATCTGCGGCTTGCAAAGCAGGATAAAAAAATGCAGATAAATCATGATCTGAAGAATCTTCATCTCGGCCCATGATACTGAATGTCCTTCTAACACGAGAAAGACTCATGTTCTTCGAGCATTTTAGTACACGCTCCCAATATTTCCCTGACTCCATCATTTCAGATGCACGAATGAATTTTATTTCACCAGGTCCAGAACCTTCTACTGGATGGCCCAATAAAACTCTAAAAACTTCTGACATGTAATCTGCTGCCAATGAGATTTTTTCCATATCTCTGGAAAATTTATCATTTACCCAGGCATGCCAATCCGCTAATAGTACAGTGATATGAACACCTTCATCGAGCATTTTCTTCATAGTTTCAGCAAGTATCATCCAGCCTAAATGGGCTTTCCCACTAGGTTCAAGACCAATATATGCTTTCAATTGTGAATCACCAGAGTGACTTTCTTCTCCAGAAACTATTTTTGCAACATGATCAATCCCTACAACTTCCTCACAACTACTAAACATTCTCTCGATTTTAGCACGACTACCTTCATCAAGAGTTGAAAGGAAATCAGTATTACTCATTGAATCACCTTAGTTATTGAAATAACTTACCTAATTTTTCACCGCGACCTGCGGCTTTGGTGTTTTCACCTTCTTCTAAGGCTGCTTCTATCTCATCAATTAATGCATATGCTTGGGCTTGAACTTCTTCAGATACATTTTTCGATAATTTCATAAAAGTCTTTGCTTGTGTGACTGAGGATTTTGCCTTAGACGCCTTTTTAGCCCATTCTTTGGCTTTATCTCCACGTTGTTTAGAATTGTAACCAGTTGCTTCATCAAGGAATATAGTCCATTTTTTCCGACTATCTTGAGCAATTTTCATTGCTTCAGGATCATCAAAATCAGGGGGTACATTCTTGACATCTATAACTAAAGCTCCTGTATCGGAAAAATGTGCAGATATAGATACCATAATGTCATGAGAACCTGAAAAAGAGGTTTTACCATCAGCCTCAACATTCTCAAAATATTTCTTAGCTAACACCGCTAATCCACCATCTGCCATAATTTGTTTCATCAATCCACGCTTAACGTCGAATCTCTCCATAAGCCAAGCGCGCACTAATTGCTTATTCAATACTACGAGGGAAAGATAACATCTGAAGGCATATTAAATAGGGCTAAACCTATGTTCGTATTCGGAGCACTATGGGAGTAAGCCGTGCGCTACTAATGGGAGTCATGATAACGACAATGTTGGCATCACCAATAGTTAGTGCAGATTCGGCTGTAGAGTTAGATTCAATAATTATCCTTGATGCTGATGATTTAGGGATTCAAGGAATAGCAGAAAACCCTGAAGGAGATAGGATTTTGATTTATGGTGCAGACGGCTATGCCGAACTCATATTAGCGAATAGCCCGCAGATTCAGATCCCACTTTCAGCAACAGATAAGCAAACAATGAGAGATGCAGACTGGCATCCAGGAGGAGGGACTGCTTTTTTAGTTGGAGATGAGGGTATGGTCCTAAGATATTCTTCTGATGATTATTCACTTACTCAAGCAGGAGAAAAATTAAATTTCGGCCAGACGCAATTAAATTCGGTTGTATGGAATACTGCTGGTTCATGGGCATATGTAGGTGGAGATGACGGGTGGCTGTGGCGTATCAGAGCAGAAGGTGATGGAGGACTCGATATCCACTTAATCGAAGGGAGAGGTGAGGGAGATGTCACAAGTATCGATTGTCATGATGAAATCATGCTCTGTGTAGTATCATCATCTACTGACGGAATAGGAATCATTGATAGAGATCATGTTTTGACTTGGATTGGAGGGAATTTCTACCCATGGACTAGCGTAATATGCCCATCTAACTATGAAATGGCTTGTGTATCTGTATCTAGCAGTCAAGAAGTTGGAATAATTAAACTCAATCAAGGTGGCGCTTTGCAAAGTGAATTATCTGTTAGTGAAATTAAAGGAGTTGAGGGGCAATTCACACATCTAAACCACCAAATAGATTCAAGATCATTGATTATTGTAGCTCCTTTCTCTCTACTTGAACATGACTTGAGTGCTAATTCTACATATCCTTGGTTAGACAATGAAGATGCACAAAAATTCGACGCGACGATTTCTGGAGAAAGAATTGTTGGTACTTGGAATACAGGGGAAGATAGCGGTTGGTTAGTAACTAGTCGAGGTACATTGGTAGAATATCATTCTGCAGAAGAGAAGGGAGGTATAGGAATCGTACTTGGTGGTTTCATAGGATTCTTAATTCCACTTACCATAGTAATGTTATTGATTACTCTCGTGTATACTGGTTCTCCAAAAATGCAATATTGGATGACTATAAAATTCGGTAATAAGGATGAGAAAAGAGATGCTAGAAGGAAAGGACGAGGGAAAAGATAACCACGGTAATCTACTGGCCCTATTAGTAACATTCATGTGGCATCGATTATCGCCAATGAATGAGAATTATGGCATATGAGGCACTAGACTTCTACGATGTTGACTCATTATTGAGTGAAGAAGAACAAATGGTTCGCGACATGGTGCGAGATTGGGTTGATGAAGAAGTCATACCAAATATCGAAAAAGCATGTAGAGATGGAGTTTTTCCAGATGAGTGGAGAGTAGCTTTAGGAGAAATGGGAGTGCTCGGTGCTCCTCTAAAGGGATATGGATGCCCTGGTCTATCATACACTGCTTATGGAGTAATATGCAGAGAACTTGAGAGAGGCGACAGTGGATTAAGGTCCTTTGCAAGTGTCCAAGGATCTCTAGCAATGTACCCAATTTGGGATTTCGGCAGTGAAGAACAGAAAAATTATTACTTACCTAAAATGGCTAGTGGAGAGTGGATCGGTTGTTTCGGATTAACCGAACCAGATTACGGTTCTAACCCTGGTGACATGATCACAAAGGCAGAAGATAAAGGTGACCATTATCTCCTCAATGGTGCAAAAATGTGGATAACAAATGGAACTATCGCAGAATTAGCAGTTGTTTGGGCGAAACTAGATGGAGTCATACGTGGATTTATCGTCGAGAAGAATGACCCTGGATTTTCTGCTCCTGAAATGAAAGGAAAGCATTCTCTCAAAGCTAGCGTCACCAGTGAATTAGTATTCCAAGATTGTAAGATTCCAAAAGATCGTATGCTACCAGGTGTCAAAGGTCTTAGGGGTCCATTTTCCTGCTTAAATAATGCTAGATTTGGAATATCTTGGGGTGCTCTAGGAGCAGCACAAGCATGCTTTAATTCTTCCAAAGATTATGCAATGAGTAGAATACAATTCGATCACCCTATAGCATCTTACCAGTTAGTTCAAAACAAGTTGGCTTGGATGCTACGAGAAATAACAAAAGGACAATTACTAGCTTACCATTTAGCATTAAAGAAAGATGCTGGTACTTGGATACCGGAGCAGATTTCACTAGCCAAAATGAATAATGTAGATATTGCTCTAGAAATAGCTAGAGTTGCTAGAGATATTCATGGAGCAAATGGAATTCTCGACGAGTACCCAATTATGCGACATATGGCAAATCTGGAATCTGTGAAAACTTATGAAGGGACACATGACATCCATAACCTAATAATCGGTAGGCATATTACAGGCATACAGGCATTTACAAGAAATGCATGATAATAATCAGCAACTAGTTAAATTAAAACATGAAAAACTATTCGGATAAAATAGAGGGATAAATATGAATATTGCCGTACTACTAAAACAAGTTCCTGACACTACTGCGAAGATTACAATATCGGAAGGAAAAGTCGATGAAAGTTCGGTTAGCAAATGGTCAATGAGTCCATATGACGAATATGCATTAGAATCGGGATTACAGATGAAAGAGAAAACAAGTGGTAATTTAATCGCCATAACTTGTGGACCTGAGCGTACAAAGAAAATGCTAACAGATGCCGCAGCAGTGGGGGCTGATATCCTAGTACATATTTCCGATGAAGGAGTAAAAGATAGTACCCATATTCAAAAATTATTATCAGCAGCTATTAAAAAATATGAAGCAAATGTTATTCTTTGTGGAAAACAAGCTGCAGATACAAATGGTGGCTCAACGGGCCCAGGTGTTGCTGAATTATTAGATGCCGCATGTGTGACATTAGTTTCTGAAGTAAATTATTCAGATGGAGAATTCTCAACTTTAAGACCGAGTAATACAGGTACAGAGAGAGTTTCTGTAAATGGAATTTGCGTATTTGCCTTCGATAAAGGTTCTTCGGAACTTAGGAGACCAAATGTAAGAGGAATTATGATGGCTAAAAAGAAAATAATTGAATCAATAACTTCGGGCGATCTAGGGGTTGATACTGGAAGTTCAAATGTCAAACTAGATTCTCAAACACCACCCCCTGAAAAAGCAGCAGGACAAAAATTCGAGGGTGCTGAACACGTATCTACAGTTGTATCTAAACTACGCAATGAGGCAAATGTAATCTGAGGTGAATATAATGAACTTTACAATATTAGCAGAAACAAATGGAGATAATCTTCACCCTACTACATACCAACTAATTGGAGCCGCTACCAGTATTGGATCTAAATCTATAGTGATTTGTCCAAATGGAATCGCGACAGCAGAAGCAGCAAATATTGAAGGTGTTGAAAAAGTAATATCAGTAATAGGAGATTGCTTCGATATTTTCGATGGAGGCGCTTGGGCTGAGGCATTAAATTCAGTATGTGAAGGTAACATACTAGTTTCTGCAACACCAAATGGGAGAGAGATAGGTGCAAGAATCGCTGCTAAAAGAAGTATACCAATTATTCAAGACATCGTATCGATTTCAGAAGGAATAACAGTAACTAGGCCAGCATACTCAGGTAAAGCAATCGAAACGCTGACTATTTCTGGAGATGCAGTAATAACACTCCGGCCAAATGCTTTCGAAGCAGCAAATTCAGGTAATGATGCACCGATTAATATCGTTAATCAATCAGCAGATATTAAAATTTCAATACAAGAAGCAATTAATCAAGCAAGTGAGCGTCTGGATGTTACAGAAGCAGATATAATCATATCAGGTGGAAGAGGAATGGGTTCAATAGAAAATTTCTCTCAATTAGAAAAAATTGCAGATATTGTTGGAGCTGCTGTGGGCGCGAGTAGAGCGGTTGTTGATGAATGGGGTATGCCTCACAGAATGCAAGTAGGTCAAACCGGAAAAACAGTTACTCCGTCTCTGTATATTGCAGTAGGAATTTCAGGTGCAATCCAACACCTTGCAGGTATGAGATCGAGTAAATACATATTAGCCATCAATAAAGATCCAGATGCACCAATATTCGGAGTTGCTGATTATGGGATTGTTTCTACATGGGAAGATGCAATGCCTGCTCTTGAATCTGCTCTTTTAGAGTTACAATCATGAGATATAGCAATGCGTTAAAATTAAAATACTCTTTCGATTAAGTATGGGTAGTAACGTGTTCGAAGATAATAATGTCCGAGCGGCTATTTTATCCGCAATAATTTTTGGAATATTAATTGGCCTAAGCATTGCCGATATTGTCTTTGACGATTATCAAACAGGGCTCTCTGATACAGATAATGATGGTGTTCCAGATATTTCTGATTTGGAGATTGATGGAGATGCCGGAATAAGATTTACCCTTGTAGAAGTGATTCACAGCGAATTAAATAAAGATACAAATGTAACATTAGTACTTGGATATAATGATAATGGAGATAGTGAAGGTATGTTAAATGGGCAAGTATGTGTACTTAATATGACTATTCAAGAGAATACATCATTCACAAGACCTTCCCATAATTGTGTATTCCAGGTGGCAGATTATGCACTAAGGTCGGTTTCTTTCGAATATCGAATGTTCGAACGAGAGGTAATTAATCATGAAATTATAAATCACGATTGGGATATATTTTCTGAAAATAATGATGAATATCCTTGGGGTACTAATACAACAGTAGATCCTGGATTTCTTTCAGTTGGAAGCACAATAATACTAGATGGGATGTCAGATGGGGATTCTTGGGAACATAATGCAATGGTTGTATGGTATACAAACAAAGTTCCAATCGTTGCTAATTAAATAATTTGTATCGTCAATGTAGCTTTGGAATATGCGTCTCTATCATCGGATATTGTCAGATAAAATACATGAACCCCTTTAGATAATTTGACTTGAACTTTAGATTTATTAGAAATGACTTTTCCATGTCCATTTTCCCATGACCAAGTTTTAATAAATCCGTCTGGATCATAAGATTTTGACCCGTCAAGTAAAACTATTGCTGTACCTTCATCATTGGAAGAGATTGTTTTATCTTCGCCGACATCTACAATTGGAGGCAAATTTATGGATTTAGCGGATTTAGACAAATTTTCTAGTAAGTCCACTTCCACAATTGGAGCAGTCACTATTATCTCCAATTCCTCATCGAGTGCATCGAATATTTCGGAGGTATCTTCTGGTAACTCTGGCCGTTGGAAGGAGGCCTTTTCTTCGTCTTCAGAAAGTGCTCCTGAAAATTCATTTGAAAAATTGACATCATCTGATGTATCATTAAATGAATATTCATTTGTTTTAACTTCGGAATCCGGATTAATAATATACATTGGACTAGGAGTTCTCTGTTTTTTATCATCACCGAGTATAGCAACTCTAGAATTATCTAACTTTATAATATGCTCAACTATACCAGTGTGTTCAAGGCTCCAAGTTAATTCTTTATCAAAATTAACTCTAAAGAGATCAAACCATGAGGCTATGAGTAAATCATTATTCCAGGTAGATATTTTAGTTATTGGATAATCAAATTTCACTAAATTTTCCTGAATTATTGAGCTGACTTCTAAATTTAATATATTGCCATCGAAACAACCTAAAATAACTCCATTAGAAGTGCTACACATTGAAGTAACTAAACTTTCAACCTCACTAGTATGAATTAGTCCTCTTGTCATACTCCAACATTCAATACGGTTCTCTGGCCTCTCATCAATTACTAGACCTAACGAATTTCTAGCGACTACTAAAATATCATCTGGACGGAAAAGCATACAAGAAATAGTTTCTATATCATCTTTAGCAGCGAGAGATTCTTGTATAATCTCTCCATTTTGACCCAATATTACCACTCTACCGTCCTCTAAACCCATACAAGAAAAATCCCCATTATTATTACTCGAAATATGAGTTATTTGACCATACTCTTTCTTCCATAATAATTCTCCAAGAAAACTAAAACGATATAATGCACCAGAGCTATCTGAAACTAAAAACTCAGAACCAGAAATTGAGAGCATTTCGCAACCAGAATTTAATTTATGGTGCCAGGATTTATCTTTAGAAAATTGTGTTATTCCTGAAATACTAGATCCAGCTATCAAATCACCATCTAAATATAACAATCCAATGACTTTACCATCAATAGTATATGATTGAATTAATTCACCTTCGATGTTGAAAATTGAGACCTTTCCATTATCATCGCCTACTGCTAGATCACCATTTCCCATCAAGCAGGTAGAAGTTGGTACACCACTCATTTCGACGGTTTTCAGAACATCGATAGTGGATTCCATAAAGATACTGAACGCTAATACTCTTTCATCCTAACTGGTAAATGCACTAAGCAGAAGCAGATTTTTTAGCCTTGTCATTTCTTGATTTTTCAATTTTATTGAGGTATTCTTCAGTAATTCCACCAGTGACATATACCCCATCGAAACAAGAACAATCAAATGTAGCAATCTTATTATCACCGGCTCCTAAACAAGCTTCAACCAAATCATCAAGATCTTGATAAATCATCCAATCTGCACCAATTGCATCACAGATTTCAGAGTTAGAACGATTATATGCGACATATTCATTCTTAGCAGGCATATCGATACCGTACACATTAGGATGAATAATTGGGGGTGCGGCAGAAGCAAAGAATACCTTGTCAGCACCAGCAGCTCTAGCCATTTCAACGATTCTTTTGGAAGTATTTCCTCTCACAACACTATCATCAACAATGAGTACAGTTTTACCAAAAAATTCGCTCTCAATTGTATTCAATTTTTTACGAACTGAGTCTTTCCTTACTGACTGCCCAGGCATGAGAAAAGTACGTCCGATATATCTGTTTTTAACAAACCCCTCACGATAAGGAACTCCTAATTCTCTAGCTAACTCTAAAGCAGCAATACACCCACTGTCCGGAACGGGAATTACTGCATCGATACCATGATTTTTATTCAGTGAAATTATTCTTCGTGCAAGAGATGCCCCCATCCTAAGACGGGCACTATGAACTGAAACCCCATCTATTACAGAATCAGGACGAGCAAAATATACATGTTCGAAAATACACGGACGATGCTGAGGTTCAGGATGACATTGTTGAGCAAAGAAAGTACCATCTCTCCTTACAATCACTGCTTCACCGGGTAAAACATCTCTTTCTAGATTGAAGCCTAAAGTCATTAATGCAGCACTTTCTGAAGCAAAAGCATATTCGAGGAAGCCATTATTATCTCTAGTACCCATACATAATGGCCTAATACCATTAGGATCTCTAAAAGCAACAATACCCCAACCAGTAATGCAAGTCACTACACTATAACTTCCTTCAGCACGCATATGAGTTCTTTCTATCGCTCGAAAAATGTCTTCAGAACCTAATGCATCAATCCCTCCGGGGCGACCATTTAGTGAACGTTGAATCTCTGCTGCAAACAAATTCAATAGAGCTTCTGAATCTGAACTTGTGTTGATTCTTCGATGATCATACTCAAGAAGACTATCAAGTATCTCTTCAGTATTATTTAGGTTACCATTATGAGCCAAACTTACGCCAAAGGGGGTATTAGTGTAGAAAGGCTGAGCTTCTGCAACAGATGAACTACCAGCGGTTGGATATCTTACATGACCAATCCCTACGGACCCTTGAAGAGATTTCATATGTCTCTGTTTGAATATATCTCGAACATATCCATTAGCCCGACGATGATACATGTTGCGCTCATCAAAGGTAACAATACCGGCTGCATCCTGTCCTCTATGCTGGAGAACAAGCAATCCATCATATATATCCGAAGCTACTGAATATTCAGGGTTACCAACAATACCGATTATACCACACATGTAGAACAAACCTCGCTCAGTTGTAAGGGTCTTAGCACTTTGCTAATATGAAACTGATTATTTACTACCCATGATGCGGTTTCTCTTGCTCCATTGATACTTACGCATACGAGCTGTTTGACCGTATCCGCAAGATGCGCATACTGACTTCTGCTTGTGGTAAGAATGACGGCCGCAACGACGGCAACGAATGTGGGTGGACTTTTGTCGCTTACCCATGCTTGGAGTGCCTTTGGACATGATAACACCTTATTGGATAGCGCGGCGACTTACCGACTTGTTATGAGAGTTACCCTTGAGAGGGCTGTTAAGTTGAGGCTCATTCAGCATCTAAAAGCGCTAGAAGAGGATCATGTTGGCGAGACCTTATCGACGCCATAAACAAGAAATAAAGCATTAAAACATAGAATAAAGGTAAAATTATAATGATTCCAATCAGTCCCTGGGATAGCCCGAATCTTAGAGAATACAATAAATCGGTAACTCCCTCGTTTAATTCAATAATCAGAACTAAACAAAGTAGAACAGAAATCGATTGAACGAGTATGGGAATTAATGGACGACTATAAGGATGGTAAGATACAACTTGGAATAATATAAGTGAAATATTCGAAATTATAAAACCTCCAATCACATAGTATAGTAATTCAATTAAGTCTGCATTCATCCTTCATCAACCCCTATGTTTTTAGAAATGATTCGCGTCACTAATTCTTTCTCTTCATCTGTTAATTCAGGGGCGGGTTCATCAAGAGGAGTACTGTTTTCGATATACCTAACTAAAATTGCAAAGCAAAGCAAAGAAATTAGAATACCAATGAAACTTGAAAAAGCAAGAAATATTTCCTTAACTGAAAAATGTGAATTATATTCCACATATAGGTATAATGACGAAAGAATAATTATCCAACCGGAAATTAATTGAGGATAACGTATTTTCCAATATGTTGGAGCGCCTACGAGAACTAAGTAGTAACCTAAAAAACCAGTGAAGAACCATGGAATAAAATTATCAATTATATTCATCAAATAATATTCAGGTAATTGGTTTAATGAAGATTGATCATAGAGATTAGATTTCGGAAGAAGTATACATAAAGTTCCAAGAAGAACGAAAAATAAAGTATATTGATTTCTTTTGAATGAAGGACCCATTCTTCCAAAAGATATGCCAGACACTATAAGGAAAAAGCCGAGCCAAATCTGTATAGGAGCAGTAATCACGATGATTCCCCATAGCTACTACTTCATCTATGTTTTTTAGATAAAATCACTAAATGTCCGATTATTGGTTCGAAGATTACGCGACAGAGTTCATATACGGGTCGTTAGTCGCCCGCTTCGTCGTAAGACGCTATGGTGCTAAAGATGGTAAAGATGCCGCGTAAAGTGATGCGTTACAGCCCTTCTGCTGGTAAGCATACAGAACATACAGTCGAACGTGTCAAGAAAAGGCGCGCTAGTGAACTTAAATGGGGTCAAAGAAGATTCCGTAAAGCAACAGCAGGATACAGAGGTTTCCCTCGTCCAAAACCATCTGGTGAAAAACCAACAAAACGTGTCAATCTAGTATTTAGGTGTACAGAAACAGGAAAAGGACATTCTCCTGCAGGGAAGAGAGCGAAGAAATTCGAACTAATTGATAAATAATTGAGGGATAATGATGAGTGGAAAATTCCTACGTGTAAGTTGCACAGATTGCGGACATGAGACCATTCTCTTTGACAGGGCATCAACCTCGATTTCCTGTTCAATTTGCGGTGCTACTTTAGCAAGACCAGCAGGTGGAAAGGCAGATTTATCTGGAAGCACAGTTGTAGATGTCCTCGAATGATGGGGACAGAATACAATGAGTGAAGCTGACGATACATGGCCTGAAGAAGGAGAACTTCTTGTTTGTACTGTAAAGGGCGTTAAAGAAAACGGAGCTTACCTAAAGTTAGGCGGGTATGGCGAAAGAGAAGGTTTCGTATTCATTGGAGAAGTTGCTTCTGGATGGGTAAAGAATATTCGATCCCACCTAAGAGAAGGGCAAAGAGTAGTCGCTAAGGTAGTTCAAGTAAAGAAAGATAGACAGAGAGTCGATCTTTCCATTAAGTCAGTTTCAGCAGAAAGAAAAAAAGACACTTTACAAACCTGGAAGAATCAACAACGTGCGACTCAAATTATGCGTGTTGCTGCACAAAGAGTAGATTGGGATGCTGAAAAAACCGAAATAATCTCAGAAGAGATGATTGAACAATTCGGATCACTTTATGGAGCACTTGAAGAATGTGCAATATCAGAAACAGCATTATCAGATTCAGGTTTCTCTGGAGACTGGATGAAAGTAGTAACAGAACTAGCTGTTGAGAATATTGTCCCACCTTTCGTAGAGATTAGAGGTATTTATGATATTGAGGTATGGGGTTCAGAAGGAGTTCATGCAATTCGTGAAACTCTGGTAGCTGTAGAGTCAGTAGTTGAGAATGAAGAAGAAGTAACACTGACCTGCCATTATGATGGAGCACCACATTACCGTATCGATATCAAAGCACCAGATTACTCATCAGCAGAATCTGCATGGGATGCTGCGAATAAAATTGCAACAAAAAAAATCAAATCGGTCAAGGGGTCAATCACCATAGAAAGACTATGATGAATGATTAGGAACATATTAATTCATACACCCCCGTACATCACAACAATCTGAGGGGTCACATGGTACGAACAAAATTACAACGCTGTAAAGGCTGTGAGGAATATGGCCTTGGAGATATCTGCAAACAATGTGGAGGAGTAATGGAGACTGTTGCTCCACTGAAATATTCTCCAGAAGACCCACAAGGAACTAGGCGTAGACAAAGAGTCAATGCAGGCAGTGATGAATGGATAGAGTCACTTCCAACCCCTCGGAAAGCAATCGAGGGTGAAGAAGAGTGAAGACTAGATTCCATTGGATAATTGACGAAGGTTTACCAGAGCATTCTGCAATATTAGAAGCAGTACCAGGGGTAGGAAATGTTGGAAAGCTAGTCGTTGATGCATTAGTTGAAAAACATCCTTCAAGAACCATCGGATGGATCTTACATCCCGATTTCCCTCCACATGCTACATTATCAAAAGAGGGCCTAATGGCACCCCCAAGATTAGACATAAACTCAGTAATACTTCCAGATGGTAGAACTATAATTACAATTGGTGGAGATTTGCAACCAATGACTGCAAATGGTCAGTTTGAGGTTGCTGATAGTATTCTTGGGCTAGCAAAAAAGTACAATACACCGCAATTATTAGTATTAGCTGGATTAGCTGCGAATGCGGAGGATAGGAAAATCCATGTTATTTGTGCAGATGAAAAAGTGAAAAAAACCTTAGAGAGTAATGACATCACAGTTACAAGTGATCAACCTAAATCTGGAATGATCGGAATCGCTGGGCTTCTAATATCACTTTCACCTTTGCACAAGGTTCCAGCGATTGGACTAGTTGCTGAAACTATAGGAGCGAGTGCTGATGTTCTCGCAGCAGATAGGCTGGCATCATGGATTGAAGAAGGTTTCGAATTACCTCTAAATTTAGATTTAGACACTACAGAAAAAACTGCTAAGAAATTATTGGCAACTATGGAAGTATCTGGATCAATAAACGACATTCTGGATGAGACTGAAAGCTCAGGTGATTCAAACTTTTATGCTTGAGGGAATCAAATGAAGATACTCTTAGGAAGCGGTGGGATAAGAACACCGGAAAGAAAAGAAATGTTTTTGCAATTAATGAATGAAAATTTCAAAGATTGTAAAAAAATAATTTTCATACCTTATGCCAGTCATGATTATGAAGAGTATACCAATTCAGTAAAGGACATGTTTAGAGATTCTAATTATGAGATCATTGGGATTCATGAATTCAATAACCCTCTAGAGGCTATTACAACAATGGAGGGTATTTACGTAGGGGGGGGAAATACTTTCTCATTAGTTAAAAAATTACATGAAGAGAAATTAATACAACCAATTAGGAAAGCAATTTTAGAGGAAAATATTCCATATGCAGGAGTTAGTGCTGGATCTAATGTGGCTTCACCTACAATGCAAACAACAAATGATATGCCAATTGATTTAGTACCTTCTTTCGAAACTTTTGGAATTATACCATTCCAGATAAATCCTCATTATCACCCTGGTGGAATATGGTGGAAGGGAGATAATGATCAAAATTACAACCAACATTTTGGAGAGACTAGAGATAGAAGGATAGAAGAATTCCATAAATCTAACGACACTAATGTCATAGGATTATATGAAGGATCATTCCTTAAATGTAATGAAGAAGGCATAGAATTACTTGGCAATAAAGCAGCTATCATTAGAAAGAATACAGGTATTGAAACTATCGAAAAGGATAGGAAACTCAGTTATGATTTATCCACCAGATGATACTACAATTAACTCAATCGATACATCTTCACTAATAATTGACGAATGAGGGACTATTGTCTCATCATAAACGGCTAATACTGTAGATGAAGGTATCTCAAAGTTTTTCAGTATCTCAGTTATCTTCTTCGGTTCTTCTGATTCAAAAATTAGAATCTCATCATTATATTTGACCTGAACACGCATATCTCATCCCAAACGAGTCATGCTTATGACCAATCCGTATGTGGAATAATTACAGCCGAGATCGCATAGCCCGGTATTGCGATGGATTCGAAATCCATTGTCCCATGGACTCGGGGGTTCAAATCCCTCTCTCGGCGCCAAATATCAACCATAAGGTAACTACATAAGTAAAATTATTGCGGCGGTAAAATATGCCTAAATATGAAATTGTAGACACTGAAGAATTAAGAATGGTTAAAGTCACATTGGATGGTGATACTGTACGCGCTGAATCTGGTGCATTACACTACATGATCGGGAACATAGAAATGGTGACTAAAAAACCGAGCGTTGGTGGATTTCTTAAATCAATGGTATCTGGAGAATCTGTATTTAGACCTACATACACTGGAAATGGAGAGGTATTTTTTGGTCCACCAACATTTGGTGAATATCATATAATGGAATTAAATGGTAATGAAATGGTTCTTGACTCGGGTGCTTATATTTGTTCTGATGTAGGAATTGAAGTAGGAATTATTAGAAATAAGGGGATTTCCATGGGATTCGGAGGAGAAGGAATATGGCAAACTACTGTTTCAGGTACTGGAACCCTAGTTTACTACTCAGAAGGACCTATTCAAGAAATTGATCTTGTAAATAGCACACTTACAGTTGATGGCAACTTTGCAGTTGCTAGAGATGCATCATTAAATTATGAAACAAGAATGCTTGGAAAAGGAATGATGTCTAAGTTGGCAGGAGGAGAAGGTTTTGTCAATGTTATTTCAGGTACAGGAAAAGTATATCTTTCACCAGTCCCTAGTCGTTTCAATAATCTAGCTAGTAGAGTTATTAGTGATACTGTAAGTAGAATGATACCATTCGTAAGTAATAATAATTAATCATTTAGAACGGATCTAAATCTTCTGAACTTTTCAGAAGAACTACACGAGCACCTGGACCCAGTCTTACTTGCTTTTGCCCAGCGAATTCACCAATCTCACCATTAAGAATTGCGATTTCATCACCTCTAGAAAGACCTGCTGCAATAACTGGAATAAATTGTTTGAACGCTACTACTCCGACTGAACCACTACTATCAACAAGAGTAATTGACCAACGTGCTACACCTTTCCCATCCGGAAATGCATTTATTGACCAAATCCTGCCTACTACGTTTACCCTTGTTTCAACTTCAATCATTGGAGCGATTTCATCATCCTTAGCAATAGAAACTATTGATTTAGAATCTAAATCTATAACTAATTCACTGCGCCATATAGAGGTCAGAGCATTTTCAATCTTAACTTTACTTTCATTTTGAATCGATCTGGAAACATCCTTTAGCCCCCCAAATCGATGTACTTTGACTTTCGCTCTTTCATAACCATCAACTAGTCTAAATGATAAATCAATTTCTCCATTAGAATTAAGATTAGGACCATTTAATTCGCTAACATCTCCAATAACGGTATGACGTGTCTTAATATTATTCATTGCAGATATAGGCCAAGCATGAGAGAATTTTTCTAATCTTTGGAGAGAGGGTAAAATTAATTCATAATCACTATTTTCACAAACTCCACGAAGATTACAGCGCAAACAACGCGCCTTAGGGTCAGGATCAATTGCTGGATTCGAAGGTTTACCTCCAATATCGAAGTACCTCAATGGCAACGGATCAGGTGGACAATCAGTTATTTCTGGAACTTTTGAATGTATTTTTTGGTATAATTGTTGTAACTCATCATTGTATGTTGACATCTCTAGTTCGTCAGGCATAGGCACTTCTTTGATAGTCCCAGGACCTAAATACCAGATTTCTAATCCCTCTACTTCATCTGTTCTATCATGAGTTTCCCACCATATCCAAGAATACAACCTCAACTGTTCAAGATAACCACCCGAACGATCACCTTTCCCAACTGATGCTTTCAAATCAACAATACGAATGCCACCAGTCCAGCGATAAACTAGATCATATTCGCCCTGAAACCAATCATCAGGATGGCATGTAGTTTCAGAAAAACTAGAACCATCAGGATCAACAAACCAAGGACGAGTAATCTCCCATGACTCTATCCACGACATAGGTGAAAGTTCCTGTTCTGCACCCGGATGAGGCATATTCCATTTTTTGGGAAAACCATCTGGAGCTGGCCACTCTGGCCTAAATTCGCCTTTCCTCCAAGATTCCAAATAAGGACCACCATTTGCATTCAAACATAGTTCAACCTGATCTAAATGTAGTTTGATACCTGCTATAATCATCTGTCGACCTTCTTCAGGGTCAATATCTTCAGATTTACCAATACGGTTAGGACTTGATTTCCAATCCATGATTGCAGCATTCCAGCAGTAGTCGAAATGTACATCTACTCTTGATAATGCCCAATCATGCAATTCTTTACGATTTTGAGGCCATGATTCTTTGGGCCTAGGTTCAAATCCAGGGCACGCCCAACCATCTTCAGAATCATACGATACTGAACCATCAGAATCTAATGGAGAAGAAATTAGGTTACCATCAGAAGGAGATAAAAAAACAGGGGACTCTCTAAGAATACGAGATATACAATCTTCGACAGCATTGCCTCGTAATATTTGAGGGGGTAAGGGGCTCTTTAGTTTGGGAATATATGAATAATACCAAAGCCTAGGACAGTTTTTCCAAGTAATAACTTGAGATGCAGATAGGCGCCTATATGGGTCAACACCACTGACTTCAGGATTGGCTCGCCTCACTGGCATACCACATGACTAAAGTCAATGGTAAATGAACTCAACGTGCAAAACAAATAAATGTAAACTAATAATTACACTTTGGAATTAAGAACTACCACAGTTAGTTCCATTCTTTCATAAGTTGGTGTCACCTCAACTATTGATACTTCTGCATCAACTGCATTTGCAATATCTTCCGCTACTACTAATGGCATTTCAATTCGAGAATTTAATTCATCCCAATAAAGAAAACGTGATGGAAGACCTGTTTCACTACTTATTTCATTAATCCAATTCTCTTGTTCTTCAGGAGGTGAAGATAATGCACCAAAAATTAGAGTACCATCATCGGTTAAAGTTTCATGAGGAGCAATAGTATGCTCACCTCTTCGAATGAATCTTCTACGTAGTTGACCTGAATCTTTGTAAGTTGACGTACAAAATTTCAGATGAAAACCGTAAGGGTCTCTAAGAACCCCATCTATTGGATCTGGAATACCTAACTCAGCAGCCATAACTCTATCCCTCATAGCGATCGATAAATCGGCAGATCCTGCAGCACCAGCTGTAATCTCTGTAGATAGATTGAAGCCTCTTAATTCCATATTGTCATGGTTACCAACCGTTATTTCTAGCTCATTTAAGTTAAGAAACTGAACATCCATTCCCCTCATCGTTTCTAATAATTGCATTAATTCATCTTCCTTATCTGGTTCACAGGGTAACTCTACTCCAGTCAACATCCCTGAATTTTTACATGCAGTTATTGTTTTCCTATATTTTTCAGATTCTAAATCTAAAAAATGAAACCTTATTTCATCAAGACCTGCTTCGGCAAAATCTTTCGCCCATTCAGGTTTAAATGGAATACTAGTATACATATGTAAATGATATTCAGGGCCAAATTCCGCTTTTAATATCTTCACACCTTCTAGAACTCGCTCACGAGCCATAACTGGGTCACCTCCAGTAATTCCTGCTCCAGTAGCATTCATTGCCTTAGATTCATCAATTACTGCTTGCCAATCACCTATCTCGATTTTTCGTTCATTCGCATACATGAAATCAATTTCTCTTCTTGTTTCAGAAAGTGGACAGTAATCACACATCCAATGACAATGACCTGTGATAAAAAGCACTAACTTACTACCCATCTGACATTGAATACAACCTTCAGTATCGAGGTCATCGGCTACTTCTGGCAACTGAGGAGCCTGAACAATTCTTACTAAATTTTTTATGAAGATACCCCCGATGCTTTTGAGAGTAACCATTTATGAAAGCTATTATCATTAGATAACTCTGGATGAAATGTTAATGCTATTCGATTATTAGTTCTAACTCCAACTATTTCACCATCATGAGATACTACCGGTATAGATTTAGGGCCTACGCTTGAAAATCTAGGTGCTCGGATGAAAACACCAAGGAATTCGCCATCAATAAGATCTGAGTTCACTATTGATTGAAATGACTCTGATTGTCCACCATAACCATTTCTATTGACTTGTACATCAACAATTTTCCCGCCACCATCCTGAGGGTCTGAGAGTAATATTGCACCTGCACAAGTACCCATAACGGGAGTATTAGGGTTATTTCTCATCCACTTAAACAATTCAGGGAGTAATTGAGAATTAGTTCCATTTCCTATAAGACGCATTGTTGTTGACTCACCACCAGGTAAAATTATCACATGCGGATCAGACTCAAGTAAATCAGTATCTTTACGTAATTCAAAAACCTTAATTTCCATTTCCAATTCATTCGCAGCACTATTTAGAGCATTGATATGTGCATGTCGCGCGCCTTGAAGCATGACTAGGCCTATACGCAACACGGACGTTCGTCTAGCCACTATAAGATGAACCTCACCCTTAAATTATCCACTGAGCCGATGCCATCAAAGACTCATACCCACACCCGTTGTATGTGACGCCAACTGGACGTATACACAACTTCGGCGCTGGACCAGGAATATTACCTCTACAAGTCATTGAAGAGTGTCAAAATGCACTACCTAACTTAGATGATAGTGGTTTGGGACTAATCGAAATTAGCCATAGGAGCGATACTTTCCAAAAAGTCATCGATAGTGCCATGGAAAGATTACGTAGAATACTATCCATACCTGATGAATATACAGTTCTTTTCTTACAAGGAGGAGCATCCTTACAGTTCTACATGTCCGCCCTAAACCTTCTAAAACCGGGAGAAAAGGTGGATTTCTTAGTGACAGGTACATGGTCCAAGAAGGCAATGAAAGAAGCAAATAGAATAGGGGATGCTTCCCCAAGGTGGGATGATTCTGAGAATGGTTTCAAAACAATTCCTCGGAATGGAGATTACTCAATCCGAGAAGATGCTAAATATGTCCATTATACTTCTAATAACACCCTATTTGGAACACAGTATCACCATATTCCAGATAGCTATGGAAAACCTAGAGTCGTAGATGCTAGTTCAGATATCACAGGAGTCAAAATTGATGTAAGTGCTCATGATTTGATTTACGCTGGTGCACAGAAGAATCTTGGTCCTAGTGGAGTGACAGTAGTTATATTATCACCATGGGCTATAGAGAGAGCCGGAGATAATTTACCCACTATGCTCGATTATTCTGTCCACGCATCTAAAAAATCATTATTTAATACGCCAAATACATTCGGTATATTCGTTCTAGAGAGAGTATTCAACTGGATAGAAGAAAATGGAGGAATAAATGGATCTATTGCAAGAAACATAGCAAAATCCAATTTAATTTATGAGGAGCTAGATAGAAGTAATTTTTGGAAACCACATGCTGAGAAAGATTCTCGTTCAGTGATGAATGTGACTTGGAGGTTAGCTAATGAAGAGCTTGAAGAAAAGTTCTTGTATGAAGCAAAGTCAAGAGGTATGGAGGGACTAAAAGGTCATAGAAGTGTAGGGGGAATCAGAGCAAGCATATACAATGGTTGCCCTATAGAAAGTGTAGAAACTCTTGTTTCATTTATGCGAGATTTTGAAAAAGCCAACTATTAGGTGGTATTTTGAACAATAATCAGATGATTAAATTCCTCGATTATACATTCCTAAATCATGAAATTAATCATGAAGATATCATTAAATTTTGTACAAATGCAAATATGTATATACCTGCTGCAATTTGCATTTTCCCCGAGCATATTAAAATCGCTAAAAAAGTTCTCAATTCAAACATAGCGATAGCTGCATTAGCTGGAAATTTCCCCGAAGGCAGTAACGATTGTCTAGAAATTGAAAAAGATATAATTTCAGCAATTAATTTAGGTGCAGATGAAATCGACGTAGTTCTAGAACCACGAAATACTGAAGATTACCCTAACGAAATCGAGCTGGAAAAATTACTAACAATGAGAAACGCATCAAAAGGAAAAATACTGAAAGTAATTATTGAAACACCATTACTTAGTGAGAGGCAAATAAGAGCCATCACAAGAATGGCATTAGCAGTGGGTATAGATTTTGTAAAAACTTGTACTGGTAAAAGAGGTTCATGCACTGAAGAAGATGTGAAAATCCTATCATATGAGTTGATGAGACATGAATTAACTTTCAAAGAAAAATTAGGTATGAAAATTTCAGGTGGGATAAATGATAGAGATAAAGCAGTTAAATTTATTCAACTGATAGAACAAGAGGATAAGAATATAATTAATTGGAAAAGATTTAGAATAGGAGCCTCAACACTAATGGATACCCTTACTACTATCCAGTAATGTAAGATATTAATACTGTTGATGCTAAATAGGGATGGTCGTCGCGGAGCAAACAGTAGGGACAAATTGTGGCATCATTTTCAGACTTGGGAATCGATCCCGCAATAGTTCAGGTACTAGAACGTCAAGGAATCATAGAACCTTTTGAAGTTCAGACAGAAACTATTCCAGACACATTACTTGGTAAAGATGTGTGTTGTAGAGCACCAACTGGCTCAGGTAAAACTTTAGCATTTGGTCTACCATTAATTACTAGATCTAAGAGAGCCGATTCAAAAAGACCTACCAGCTTAATATTAACCCCAACTAGGGAGTTAGCAGAACAGATTAATTCGGTTCTAAGACCTCTTGCAGCAGCAGTAGATAGAGATATTGTTTCAATATATGGCGGTGTTTCATATAAAAACCAATATAATGCACTAAATAGAGGTGTGGATATACTGGTTGCTTGTCCAGGAAGATTACTCGACCTTTTAGATAGACGTGCATTAAAATTAGAAGATGTTGAAACGGTAGTAATTGATGAAGCAGATAGAATGGCAGATATGGGTTTTATGGAACCTGTTTGTAAAATCTTGGATAAATGTTCTAAACAGAGGCAAACCATCCTATTTAGTGCAACACTAGATGATGATGTTGCAGATTTAGTTAGAAATTATCAACAAAACCCTGTGACTTTTGAAGTTGGACCTAAAGAGGTAAGTATAGAAAATATGCAGCACTTGTTTTGGACTATAAAACCACATCAAAAACTAGGTATAACTTCAGAAGTAATATCTAAATGCGGCAAAACCATGATATTTTGCAAGACAAGAAGAGGAGTAGATAAGTTAGGTGATGAGATGTATGAGGCAGACCTAAGAGTCTCTACATTACACGGAGGTCTAAATCAGAGACAACGTGATCGCGCATTAAAACGATTTACCAAAGGAGGATCTATAGCACTAGTAGCAACGGATGTTGCAGCAAGAGGAATTGACATTCAAGGAGTGAATTGCGTAATTCATTATGACCCCCCTGAGAATTCAAAAGCGTATAAACACCGTAGTGGAAGAACTGCTAGAGCAGGAGCAGAAGGTGTAGTAATTTCATATGTACAAAAATCACAACAAAGATCATACAATAAAATTCAAAATCAAGTAGGCATTAAAAGAAGATTCCAGCCACCTAATGTAGAAAATTTAACTGAATATCCTATGGAGTATGTTGAAGAAGTATACGAAGAGGAAAGTAAACCTCAAAATAATAACAATAATAAGCGCAGGAAAAATAAGAGACAAAGAGGTCCTGCACAGAAATCTAGAAGCTCATCAGAGAGACAAAGAAAGAAAGGACATAAATCATTCAATAAGAAAGACGATTCAAGTGATGATTCAAAATCCCGATATAAGAAAAGAGGGGAAAAAGGGGAAAAAAGAAATTATAATGATAAAAGATCCAATAAAGGCAATAGGTCTGAAAAAGGAAAAAGTCCGGATAAAGGAAATTATAAAGACAAAAGATCCAATAAAGGCAATAGGTCTGAAAAAGGTAAAAGACCGGATAAAGGAAACAAAAATACTTCATCCGGCGACAAAGGTAATTGATATTTCCGCTAAACAGATAATGCAGCGTATAGAAATCATTAAAACCCCTATTCGAGCGCCGCCGGATTCATGAGTATGTGGATTAGAGCAATGACAGACCTAGGGCCAACAAGAATACGTGTACAAACTATCTGTGCATACCAATTTATTGAGGAGCATGAAAATGAAGAAGAGGTCCTCTTAATTTACACAGCAGATAATACATTATTCGAAATTCACGAAAATGTTTCAGGACTATTAGAACTCTTAGATTCAACATTTGAAAGTGAATTCATTAACTAATTATCAAGACCAGGGGTCTATAGCAACTATATGATCTAATTTTATTAGATTTGAACCTTGAGAATCTGCTTTTTCAGAAGCAGCTTTCAGAATTCTCCTCATCCAACCTAGCATCATAAGTTGCTCGAATTTATCGAAAGATTGGCGTATTTCATTGACATCACCTAAACTAACGTTTTTCTGTAGATTAAATTCAATACTTGAGGCATAATCATAGTAGAGTAGTAATAATTCATCAATTGCATCATTTTCTAATTTCTTACCCGAAAACTGTTTCACAATGTTCCTAAGACTAACCGAAGTTAAAACTTCAAATTTAGGTTCTTTAATTGAATCAGCAGTGAATTCACTAACTGAATCATCTTCAGATTTAATTAATTGAACATCTTTATTAGATTCGGAACCAGATATAACTAAATCCAAATGTCTCTTCATAATTGTCCCTAATTTATCATTAGATGCCTCTTCAGATGCCAAAAGAAGAATTCTTTGAAGATAACTCTCTAGTATTTCATTCGCTGCAACGACAGCAGCTGAACTTACAGATTCAACATTAACAATTTCATCAATCATCAACCCTCTTGTTCTATTAAAACCGAGTCTAGTCCTCAAAGGGTCGCCTAAAGTTTTCCGGTTTGGATCTTTTTCTAGCGTTTCACGTTCCATATTTCGAGTTATTCTCTGTAATTCAACCTTCAATAGATTAACTAGGTCTTGTTTAACATCTCCACTAATTCGTAGATCAATACCTATTCCTTTGGCAACTTCGGATACATGAGATGGAGACCATGGCTTGCCCATAGTACGCTTGGATGTAGTCAAGGTCTTCAATAATGAGATGGAAAGATGTCAAATTTACAACATTTAATGGAATAAAATATGAACGCTTAGGCGCCGGTATGAAAAACTATCGTACGTTAGGATAGTCTATGAACGCAAGTTTGGACTTTAGCGTTCTTAAACAAAAAGACACTTGGAAAGCCTTTGTCATTGGCATGATTTTATTTTGCATTATTGGATTCGCATCATTATCACTTTTTGGATATTCAGCATCAATTTATGGAGTATCTGATGAAATTGAACCAGTGCCTGATTTCATTGCTCCAACCATGAATCGAACCGGAATTGATGATGTTGTAACATTAGAAAATGGAAGCTTACAGTTATATGATTTACGAGGAAAAGTAGTGATACTGGATTTCATGGCTATAGATTGTGGAAATTGTCATTATGTACAAGAACATATCAATCAAAATATTGAATCTTGGCAATCTCTAGAGGGAGAATATCCAGTAGTTGTAGTTTCAATTGCCTCATGGTATGACTATGAGAGTTTTGAACAAATAAATTCTACTTTTGGAGACTCTGATTCTGATAAATACATGTATTGGCCACTTGTTAATGGAGGTAAAGAAGTCATACTTCTGGAAAATGGTGAAAGAGGGGACATTGTAGAATATTATTCTGCTCAATTAATACCTCTAGTACTAGTAATCGACCATGAAGGATATGTGATTTCAAAAGAAAATACTGGCACTCCACTCGATGGTTGGAGTTCTTTTGACAATGCTGTAGAAAAAGCAAATAGAGGTAATGCTGAGGAGTTGAGATTTGGAATAGAAAAAACCGATCGTTCAACCCAAGGCGTATTCATGATTGGATTGTTTTTAGGAGTATTAGTATATTTTAGCCCGTGTGCATTCCCAGTATTACCATCTTACATAACTTATACACTAAACCTAGGGATGAGAGAAGATGAACTCAGAGTGAATGGGAAATTAATTGGAAAAATCCCGGGGCCTTTGGCAATGGGCTCATATGCTGCCTTAGGTCAATTAACATTCTTTTCAGTGATTGGAATAATCATATTTGGATTGTCAGAAATATTCAATCTTTCAGGATTCCTACATGATATTGCGATTGGAATCGCAGTCCTACTTGTGATTTTAGGAGGTTTGATGCTATTAGGATGGACATCTCACATACTTTCAGGTGTTCAAAATATTATAGACAAATATCAAACTAAAGAAGATAATGATGAATTATTCACACCAAGAAGAAATATGTATCTATGGGGAATTGGATATTCCGCTGCATCTGTAGATTGTACTGCTGCTGCTGTTTTTCCATTTATAGGGTGGCTTGCAGTCGTTGGAAAAACTGAGTTTTTATTTGGTCTCCTAGGACTAATGATTTCAGTTAGTTTTCTCATGATTGCTGTCACTGCATTGGTTAGTATGGGTAGACAAGCGATGATTGGTCACCTTAGAAGTTCAACCGGGTTAATCAAAGCAATTGGTTCATGGATGATGATGTTTGCTGGATTAGGATTATTGATTTACTTGACACAACCAGAAATAGTATCATCAATTATTGCATAGTAATCATATACAGAGATAGGTGAAACTCAAAGCGTAGGTACTATTCGATGTATTATGGAGTCTGAAGAGAGTGTCCCTATAGATACAATTGTTATCGACTCTGAAATGAATTTTTTAGAAAAAAAAGGCATTGATACAAACAAATTAATATTATCTATTAACGCAATAGCATTAGTGACAATATTAATAGTTGCTTCATTACAAATCTTTGTACTAGATGGTAGCCAAATTTCAGAAGAAAATAACAGCAATGATTCTAATTCGGTTTCGATTACATGGGGCGATAGCCAATATTTGCCAAGACACCCAGAGTGCGTAGATGATTCAAATGGTCAAGATCTACCTGAATATGGAATAGGGTATGAACCTAGTATTTCGATAACAAGTAATGGAAACATGTTTATTACTGCTCATAAAGATTTGAGATGGGGGGGGGAAAGCAATCCATTTTTCCCGGTCTTGGGTGGAGAACCAGGGCCATGGTATGCTTGTCAGGATGGAGCACAAACAAGCTGGGATTACTGGGCATCTTGGTTCTGGTCATCCTATGACAATGGTACTACATGGGGTCACGGTGAGAATTTTGGTTCAACACCAGGGAATTCATTCACTGCAAATTACTTTGCTGGAGGCTCAGAATGCCTTGGAGACGAGGGTGACATATCTGTAGATGCTCAAGATACTGTTTACTACCTAGATA
>Ga0302118_10000004_pt1 | contig 113917 bp, 107 predicted proteins | sample AG5_331_MG_FD_203126 | JGI IMG/M metagenome (GOLD analysis project Ga0302118, IMG submission 203126) | Marine microbial communities from Western Arctic Ocean, Canada - AG5_33.1 | ecosystem: Environmental > Aquatic > Marine > Oceanic | place: Canada: Western Arctic Ocean | collected 2017-10-01 | reverse complement strand
CCGGGGGGTCGAAACCTCGGAGTTTGAAAGCTGATTATGGCGCGTGGATCGAGTAATCAGAGTAAGCTACCCCTCAGCCAAGCAATGGCTGATTGCGCGGAGCAGGTCGAACGGATGATGGATCTGTTGCTGCCCAAGGTAGATGATATCGAGGCCCCCCTCCTGGAGGCGATGCGATACAGCTCGCTCGGCGGCGGTAAGCGGTTGCGCCCTTTCATCGTTCAGCAATCGGCGGCGCTGTTCGGGGTTGACCCGCGCTGCGCCATTCGGGTCGGTGCAGCGGTGGAATTCATGCATTGCTATTCGCTAATCCACGACGATCTGCCGGCCATGGATGACAGTAATCTCCGCCGCGGCAAACCGAGCTGCCATGTGAAATTTGGCGAACCGACCGCCATCTTGGCCGGCGATGCGCTGCAATCCCTCGCCTTTCAAGTCCTCGGGTCCCAGGAAACCCATTCCGACGCAATGGTCCGATGCGAGTTGGTGACCGCGCTTGCCAAGGCGGCTGGGGCTCCTGGTATGGCCGGCGGGCAGATGATTGACCTGCTGGCCGAGACCCAAACGCTGGATGTCGGCACGATCACCCGGCTGCAGCGGATGAAAACCGGTGAAATCTTCTCGTTCTGCGCCACAGCCGGGGCGATCATGGGACGGGGCTCGGTACGGCAGTTTCACGCGCTGCATAATTATGCCCAGGAATTTGGTCTAGCGTTTCAGATCGCCGATGATTTGCTGGATCTCGAAGGGAATGTGCAGGATACTGGTAAGCCCATCGGTCAGGACGTAGCGGCGGGTAAGGCGACCTTCGTCTCGGTGCTCGGCGCCGATCGGGCCCGTTCCCAAGCTGGACTGTTGAGTGGTCAAGCTGCTGGGGCGCTTGATTTATGGGACGAATCGGCCGACCTATTGAGAGAAACCGCGCGATACATCGTCGAGCGCGACGGATAAGGGAACCACACATGAGCGAGACAGGTACGCCGATGCTCGATCAGGTCAGGCTTCCGGCCGATTTGCGCAGGTTGAAGCCGGAGCAACTGCCTCAGCTCGCTGGCGAATTGCGTAAGGAAATGATCGACGCCGTTTCAGTTACCGGCGGTCACCTCGGCGCCGGGCTGGGCGTGGTCGAGCTGACGGTGGCGTTGCACTACGTCTACAACACGCCGGAGGACAGATTGATCTGGGATGTGGGCCATCAGGCTTATCCCCATAAGATCATTACCGGACGGCGCGATCGGATCCGCACCTTGCGGCAGAGCGGTGGGTTGTCCGGCTTCACCCGGCGCTCGGAAAGCGAGTACGACCCGTTCGGCGCAGCCCATAGTTCGACGTCGATTTCGGCGGGCCTCGGAATGGCGGTGGCCCGCGATCTGAAAGGCGGCAACAATCACGTGGTCTCGGTGATTGGCGATGGTGCGATGAGCGCTGGCATGGCCTATGAGGCGATGAATAACGCCGGCTCCTCGGGCGCCCGGATGCTGGTGATCCTGAACGATAACGACATGTCTATTGCACCGGCGGTGGGCGCGATGAGTGCGTATCTCTCGCAGCTGATCAGCTCGCGGCCATACCGCAATCTTCGTGATCTCGCGAAGCAGATCGCCCAACATTTTCCGAAACAGATTGAGACGACGGCGCGCCGGGCCGAGGAATACGCCCGAGGCATGGTGGTCGGCGGCACTTTGTTCGAGGAGCTGGGTTTCTATTACGTCGGGCCCGTGGATGGGCACAATCTTGACCATCTCCTGCCGGTGCTGAAAAACATCCGTGGCGCCCGGCAGGACGCCCCGGTATTGCTGCATGTGGTGACCGAGAAAGGCCGCGGTCACCCCTTCGGCGAGCAGTCGGCGGAAAAGTATCACGCGGTCCAGAAATTCGACGTGGTGACCGGTACTCAGGCCAAACCTAAGGCCAATGCGCCGTCCTACACCAATGTTTTTGCCGGCGCCCTGATCGCCGAGGCCGAAAAGGACAAACGGATCGTCGCGATCACCGCCGCGATGCCATCGGGCACGGGCATCAACAAATTCGCCGACCGGTTCCCGGATCGCAGTTTCGACGTCGGTATCGCCGAGCAACACGCGGTGACTTTCGCCGCTGGATTGGCGACGGAAGGCCTGAAGCCGTTCGCCACGATCTACTCGACGTTTCTGCAGCGGGCTTTCGATCAGGTGGTCCATGACGTGGCGATCCAACGTCTGCCGGTGCGTTTCGCGATTGACCGGGCCGGTTTGGTCGGAGCCGATGGCGCAACCCATGCCGGGGCCTTCGATCTTACGTATCTGTGCTGTCTGCCTCACTTCGTGGTGATGGCGGCAGCCGACGAGGCCGAGCTGGTTCATATGGTGGCGACTTGCCGGGCGATCGATGATGGCCCCTCGGCGGTGCGCTATCCTCGGGGTGAGGGCGTCGGGATTGAAATGCCCGAGATTGGCGTCCCTCTGGAGATTGGCAAGGGGCGAATTCTGCGCCGGGGCAGCACGGTGGCTATCCTCTCCTTGGGCAGCCGTCTTGCCGATAGCTTGCAGGCGGCTGATGACCTGGCGGCGCGCGGGTTGTCGACCACGGTGGCGGACGCGCGTTTCGCCAAGCCGCTGGATCTGGAGTTGCTGCGGGGCCTGGCCGGTTCCCACGACGTACTAATCACCATTGAGGAGGGGTCGGTCGGCGGTTTCTCCAGCCACGTCCTGCATGCTTTGGCGAGTGAGGGGTTATTGGATGGTGGTCTGAAAGTGCGGCCATTGACCCTACCGGACCGTTTTATCGACCACGGCTCCCCGGTGGTCCAATATGCCGAGGCCGGACTGGACGCCGCCGCGATTGTCGCGACCGCGCTTGCTGCGCTTGGCCAGGAAAATGTCGTGAGTCCGGTGCGTGCCTAGGTCGGGGCCGAACTTGTTCCTCGGATGAGGGGCACGGTCGTAGTGGTCTCCAGACTTTATCAAGCTTATATCATCGGGTTGATCCTGGCGGTGTCGGGTCAGCGTGGCGCGGCGGTGGCGGGTGTCCGGTTGCTCCGGGGCGTCCAGCGCTCGGGCATCGCTGTAGTGGTGTCAATCGACGAGGCGGGTGGTCGGCGCGAGCGTCTTGGCCATCGTCGTCGTTTGATCCCAATAATCGAACGTGTCGACGAGATTATTGCGGCACCCGGCGCGTGCTACCGCTACCAGTGGCGTTGCGTTGATAATTTTCGCGCACTGGTTCCGGGAGAGCCTCTTTGGTCAACGGTACCGCCGCGCTCTTGAATTCGTGCCGCGTGTGGATCTCGGCGCGCACCTCCTGCTCGTCCAGCAATCATCGTATCAAGGGCGTGGCAAGCGACAACCCCCGAACGTTAAGCAATTCGGACGGCTCTAGCGACACAGTCTCATAGGCCGTTGTGAAGAAGTAGGTTCGGGCGGTGCTCGGCCTCTCGGAGGTATCGGCGAAAACATGGGCGAACTTACCAGCGCGCGGAACCGCAAAATGAGGGCCCGGAATTCCTGGGCTTCAGCGAGGTCGAGGCCGGTTGGCGGAAAGGTCCATGACCAACCCTTACACGCGGGTGTCGACGACCGAGGTGTCGATCGTCGATGCCATGTCGAGAAGCGATAATAGGTGGTGTCCCGGGAAGAGATATCCAAGCGGCGAGGTGTCCGAAACTTCGGCAACGGGACCGGACAGCCGCGCTTTCAAGAAGATTGTATAGGGAAGGCTCGGCGGATCGGAAAAATTGCCGAGGAACCAATAGATACCCACGCCGCCCGCCGTTCCGATCAGACCACTAGTAACTAGTGCTGGTCCTGGTCGTCGATCCCGTGCGGCCCGGCGCCCATACCTTCTGGTGCGCCACATTGCGCAGCGTGCCGCAACAAATGATCGGTCAACACGCAGGCCACCATCGCCTCGCCGACCGGCACGGCGCGTATTCCGACACAAGGATCATGGCGTCCCTTGGTCATCACTTCGACCTCGGCGCCGAACCGATCGATCGAGCGGCGCGGTGTCAGGATAGAGCTGGTTGGTTTTACCGCGAACCGGGCGACGATGGGCTGGCCAGTCGAAATTCCGCCGAGGATCCCGCCAGCCCGGTTACTCAGGAACTCCACTCGATCATCAACCATGCGCATTTCATCGGCCGCCTGGTCGCCGGCGATGGCGGCCAGGGAGAAGCCATCGCCGATCTCCACTCCCTTGACCGCATTGATGGTCATCAGGGCGGCGGCGATATCGCTATCGAGTTTACCGTAAACTGGCTCTCCCAAACCGGAAGGCATGCCCTCGGCGACGATCTCGATCACCGCGCCGGCGGAAGAGCCGGCCTTGCGTACGCCATCCAGATAGTCCGACCAGCGGCCCGCCGCCTCCGCATTCGGCGACCAAAATGGGTTGCGCTCGGTTTCGGCCCAATCCCAGGCCGCGCGATCGATCTTGTGCGGGCCGATCTGCACCAGGGCACCGCGAATCGAGAAATGGTTGCCGAGCCGACTTGCCAGGACCTTGCGCGCAACCCCGCCGGCCGCAACCCGCATCGCCGTCTCCCGCGCCGATGACCGGCCACCACCGCGATAGTCCCGGATGCCATATTTAGCTTGATAGGTGTAATCGGCATGCCCCGGGCGGAAGTGATCCTTGATGTCGCCATAGTCACGCGACCGTTGGTCCTGGTTCTCGATCATCAAGCCGATCGGCGTGCCGGTGGTTTGGCCTTCGAAAACGCCCGAAAGAATCTTAACTTCGTCCGGCTCCTGGCGCTGTGTGGTGAAGCGCGATTGGCCGGGCTTGCGCCGGTCCAGATAGAACTGAATGTCGGCTTCGGTAATCGGGATTCTCGGCGGTGTTCCATCAACCACGCAACCAATCGCTGGACCGTGGCTTTCCCCCCAGGTGGTGAACCGAAAGGCATCGCCAAAACTGTTGCTGGCCATCTAGGTCTCCGAATTGCGCGCCCAGAGTGCGATCGATTTAATCGGAGCCGTAAGGCGACGACAAGTGAATCGTGACCCGCACTCCAGCATATTGAACAAGATACGGATTCACAATCCACGCTTAGTTATGTTGAAACTCGGCGCTAAACGACGGAAATGTCCGGGGCGTCCACCGCCTTCATGCCGACAATGTGATAGCCGCAATCGACGTGGTGGGTCTCACCGGATACGCCACTGGATAGATCGCTCAGCAGATAGACCGCCGCGCCTCCAATATCCTCCAGTGTGACGTTACGCTTCAGGGGCGAATTGTATTGGTTCCACTTCAGAATATAGCGGAAATCGCCGATACCGGACGCCGCCAAGGTCTTCATTGGGCCGGCTGACAAGCCGTTCACCCGGATTGCGTCACCGCCGAGATCGACGGCGAGATAGCGCACGCTGGCTTCCAAGGCTGCCTTCGCCACACCCATGACGTTGTAATGCGGCATGACCCGCTCGGCGCCATAGTAGGTGAGGGTTAGCAAGCTGCCGCCATTGGTCATCATCGTCGACGCGTGCTTGGCCACATTGGTGAACGAATAGCAGGAAATGTCGAGGGTGCGCAGAAAGTTGTCGCGCGTGGTGTTGAGATACTGGCCCTTCAACTCTTCCTTGTCGGAATAAGCGATCGCGTGCACCAGGAAATCGATCGATTCCCAGCGTTGTCCAATCAACTTAAACGCCTCGGCGATGCTGTCTTCGTCGGTGACGTCGCATGGCATAAGCATGTCTGACCCGACGGATGCGGCCAGCGGCTCGGCGCGTTTCTTCAGGGCGTCTCCCTGATAGGTAAATGCGAGTTCACCACCTTGATCGGCGACGGCCCTGGCTATGCCCCAGGCGATCGATCGATCGTTCGCCACGCCCATGATCAGGCCTCTTTTGCCGGCCATGATCCCTGCGGGTGTACTCATATGCGCCTCGCTTATCCTGGAAAAGGCCAATCCACGCTCAGCTGACCACCTCAATCAGCTAACGGACCCTATCCTACACCAAAGGGATGGGTGGGCAAACGGGACAAGCGAATGCCAAGCGTTTGATTCATCGCTCGTCCGGGTGGTTGACCAAGCCCTGCCGTTTGGTTATCCGCGAACCGATTAGTCCGGCGGTTGTCCGGCGTATCGCCAGGATGAGGCGACGGAGCTGGACATCGCCGTGTTCTCGCCCCATCTTTCGAGCTGTGGGTAGGATTTTGCGAGGGTATGCGCGGTGTATCGTGACAATTCCCTGATTCCCAAAGAAGCCATCCGGATGGCGGCTTTGGGGGCATTGGTGAAGCGGGACCGCTCCTATGGCGATGTCGCTGGTGAGGTGCGCCAATTCGCCGCCCGCATCGTCGGACCGTCATTGGACTTGCTCGGCACCTCGATCGAATTGTTAAAGCTTGAGGGATTGATCGAGGGCGTTGCGGTCAATAAGGCGAAAAAGGACGAGACAGAGACAGAGATGCTGCGGCTGACCCAAGCCGGCAAGGAAGCCCTCAAGGCGTATTTGCGGACCAGTATTCGTCCAGGCGCCTCCGACTTAAACAGACTGGTTATCGCGCTGAAACTGCGATTTATCGATGTGCTCGATGCTGAAGCGCGGCGAGACCAACTCGAAGGCTTGAAGCAAATGTACGAGGGGGAGTTGATTAGGCTCCAGGATCTCTCGTGCCACGCGGAATGGTCGGACGGCCTGATGCCTGATTGGTTGAGCTTCGAGCTCGACATGATTTCGCGCCGTATCTTCTGGTGCGACGGGTTGATTCACCGTAAATCTTCCTGAGGCTGACCTATTTGGTTCGACCCGACTCTCCAATCCCAGCCATCACTGCAGGCTGAGAATCACGCAAACGCTGGCCACGCTAAAGATCCGGACCATTCCAAAAGATAGAAAGCGAGCCTGGCATCCGCCCATCCTGTCCATTGTCCATAGTGGGTCGTAGTGGCTACGCCGACCGAGAAATACAAAACCGGGCGCCACTGATGGTCTTTTGCAAAATAGGTTTTCCGAGGCGTCGGTATAGATGACAAGGAATTCGTCGTGCGTGCGGTCGTCCAACTCGCTGGGCGTGTCCTCTTCGGGATTCAGCGGATCGACCGTCTCTGCCTCGGTATCCTTGGGTTTAGCCTTTATAATCCTCCCGTCTCGCTCGATCGCAGACGAACGCCGATCTACAGCAAATGTTGACCACCGGTCACGAAAATCTCAGTTCCGGTAACATAGGCACTATCCTCGGAACAAAGGTAATAAATGGTTGACGCTACGTCCTTCGGTTGGCCCAGGCGGTGCAGGGGGATCCGGGGAATCAGCACTTCGGTTTCCGGGGACAGCATCCCGGTTTCGATCTCACCGGGCGCGACGGCGTTGACCCGAACGTCGAGGTCGGCGAACTCATTCGCTAATTCCCGGGTCAGGGCGGAAAGCGCGGCCTTGGAGGTGCTATAGGCCGAGCCGGCGAAGGGGTGGATTGAATGCCCGGCAATCGAGGTGACATTGACCACTGCGCCCTTGCCCCGAGCCAGCGCCGCCGCTAATCCGCGGGAGAGTCGCAGCGGCGCGAAGAAGTTGAGCTCGAATACCTGCCGCCATGCCTCGATATCACCATTTAGACAGCCGAGGCGCTCTTTGATCGGGGATTTAGGCGACCATCCCGCGTTATTGACCAGCGCGTGGAGCGGTCGGCCTTCCAAAAGCTGGTTGACCTCGACAATGAAAGCGTCGATCGCGTTGGAGTCGCCAAGATCTGTTCTGATGTGGTGCGACCAATTCGGGTCCCGTCGGCATTCCTCGGGCGGTGCATCGCGGGAGCAGGTGATGATCTCCCAGTTCCGTTCGCTGAAGAAGCTGACGGTCGAATGGCCAATACCGCGGCTGGCGCCGGTTAGCAAAAGAGTTTTCCGTGGATTGTTCATGTGCTGGAGTCTATGCCGTTGAGCGATAAGGTCAACGGCTGGAAAGGATCGTCATGCACCACGGCTTGTACGCGGTATTCCGGGCCACCCTTGGGCTGGTTTCGAGCGACTATTACGCAGAGGCTCAAACCTTCCAGAGCGAGCATTATCGGCTGCACGTGACCACGGTCGCGAGCGGTCTGGTTGCCGGACCGGACGGCTGATGGTCACCTAACGGCCGGGCCGGCTGAGTGTGGTTTCATTGGAGTGTACGGTATCGTCGCCGACACAGGGCCTGCCTAAGATGTTCAGTAACGGGCAAGACGGATTGCTCGACGTTTTGGTGCGCCCAGTTTTGTCAACAATCCCACGATCTATTTTTCCTTCGGCGAACCGGGACCGGAGAGCGCTGGGACGGCGGTAGCGCGGGCAAAATTGGATGCTCTGGCGAATACCTCATCGGATGGAAGGTGATCTAGCGAGATGAGGGTCCCGTTCCGTCAAACGCCCAAATCAACCGGCGCTGTTCATTTTGGCTCACGGTTGGTCATAGCTCGTGATGGGATATTGTTCATCACCATCGGTGAGCGCGGGCAACGCTAACTGCTACAGGACCACAGCGTTAATAGTGGGCAGGTGATCAGCATTCACACCGACCAAGAAGCTGACGATAGAGGCGATTTGCAACAGGGATTTTATCACACCGTCCAATCTTCCACCAGCGGGCCAAAACTCTAGGGGCTAAGGCGGGTGACTGTCCAAGCCTCGTTCTCGCGAGCCCGAGAGAACACGAAGCGATCGTGCAGCCGAAAGTCGCCGTCCTGCCAGAATTCGATATGCAACGGTACCACCCTCGTGCCAGTCCAATAGGGTGGGCGCGGGATCTCCCGTTCGGCGTATTCCACCTCACATTTGCTAACCATCGCCATCAGCGCGTCCCGGTTGGCCAGGGGACGCGATTGCCGTGAGGCCCAGGCGCCGATCTGACTTAATCGGGCGCGGCTGCGGAAATATTCATCTGCGTCGGTATTGGACACCCGAAGGGTAGGACCCTCTATGCGGATCTGCCGGGCCAACACCTTCCAGTGAAAACACAATGCAGCGAAGGGGTTTACCGTCAATTCGTCACCCTTGCGGCTTTCAAAGTTGGTGTAAAAAACAAAACCACGCTCATCCACCTCCTTTAACAGCAGGATCCTGGCCGAAGGTCGCCCTGCCGCATCGGCGGTAGCGACGGTCATGGCATTGGGATCCTTCTTCTCGCTCGCCTCGGCATCGGCGAACCAGGCGGCGAACAAGGCGAAGGGGTCTTTAGTCTCAGGCTCAAACATGGCGGCACCGCTTTGTGACGGAAATCACACGAAAATTTGATATCAGGCCTTGGAAGAGGCACAATCGTGACCAAGTCTAGCCTTGTTCTTCCGTTATTCTCGTCGAAAGTTGGGGGCTGTCTATAATAAATCGATGGGGCGAGGCCACGACCAGGACGCCTCCCGCCATAGGTTGTTCTTGAATTTGGGCGAACTATGGTATTCTCCGGCGAAAATTATCGCTAAATTAGGTTGATTGACGGTTGGGGAATCAATGTATGGCTCCGAGGCCGACCTGAGTTACTGCCTGTTTGGAAGGAACTTTAAGATGTTGAAACGGATCGCTTTGGTCTGCGTCGTCGCGCTTGGGGTGACGTCGTGCCAGACCGCCGGTTCCGGGCAAAAGCAAGGGGCCGGGACTCTGCTGGGAGGTGTCGCCGGCGCCGTGGCCGGTGCGCAATTCGGTAAGGGTGGCGGACGCGTCGCGGCTGGTGCGGCTGGCGCGTTGTTGGGGGCGTTCCTCGGTAATCAGATCGGCCAATCCCTTGACCGCGCTGACCAATTGGCGCTGCAAAGCTCAACCAACAATGCACTGGAAACGAAGCCATCGGGGACCGCAGTGTCATGGCGCAATCCGGATAGCGGTAACTTTGGCAGCGTGACCCCCGAGCCGGCTTATAAGGACAATACGGGGCAATATTGCCGGGAGTTCACCCAGAGCGTCACGGTTGGAAGCAAGACCGAAGAGGCGTTCGGAACGGCCTGTCGGCAAGTCGATGGTTCTTGGAAGATTGGTCGGTAAGGTTGCACCGGAGGGCGCCGATGCCGTATGCGGGTATCGCGTGCGGGCTTTCCTTGATGGAATAGTGATTTTGTCGGTGCCATGAGTGATCCCTATAAGATACTTGGTGTTTCGAACGCGGCGAGCGGCGCAGAGATTAAATCCGCCTATCGCAAATTAGCTAAAAAACATCACCCAGACTTGAACGCTGGTAAAGCTGAGCGGTTCAAGGAGGTCAATAGTGCCTATGACATCCTTTCGGATGAGACCAAGCGAGCGAAATACGATCGCGGCGAAATAGATCCATCCGGCAATGAAAAACCCGGTGCGGGATTTTGGCGGACCTGGTCCGGTCGCACGCGTGGGCGACAGGCTGGCGGTCCCGGCGCGGGGCAAACCGGTGGCTTTGATTTTGCTGATGATGATGTCTTTGCCAATCTGTTTCGTTCCAGCGCCCGTGGGCGCGCCCATGGCGGCGTCGGTCAAGAGGCCACCCCCAATACCAATTACAAATTAAAGGTTCCCTTTGAGGAAGCGACCGCCGGGGTGCGTAAGAGGGTGACACTGTCCGACGGTAAGATCGTTGACGTGGCCATTCCTGCCGGCTTCGAGACCGGCTCGAAACTCCGCCTGAAGGGCCAGGGCCGGGTAGGGCCGGACGGCGTCACCCAAGGCGACGCGGTGATCGAAATCACCGTCGAACCGCATGCATATTTCACCCGTGTTGATCGGGACATTCGAGTCGAAATACCGGTTACGCTCTACGAGGCGGTGCTCGGTGATTCTACCGTTGTGCCGACGATTCACGGTAATGTCGCCTTGAAGGTGCCGCCAAACTCGAACAACGGAAGCATCTTGCGTCTGAAAGGCAAGGGCGTACCCGCTACCAAGAATTTGCCCGCCGGCGACCAATACGTGACCCTACGTGTCGTGCTACCGGATGGCGGAGACGAGGATCTGACCGAGTTCGTCAGGGAATGGGCGAAGGGCCGGGGATACAATCCGCGGCACAAGATGAAGTTCACGTGAGGGCTGTTGGAGGCTGGCAGAGACCGCGAGATTTCCGTTGGAATAGAAGATGACGACGACGATGAACGAGCTCGCTCGTCCTTTTCAATTGTTCGATCTTTGAACAAACTTGGGCCCAAGGAATGGTTCCAGGCATTCGCGGTTTTCTCGACCTATTACGAGCGCAAAGTTGCCGAGAATAACACGGGTGCGGATCAGAACAATGAAGCCCAGATCGCGCTTGGAGGTGGGTGATACCGGGCAAATTAGATCTTTTTCGATGGCGATGCCCTCGAGGGGAAAACCGGTTGGAACAAGGATTATCCAGCAGGTGGTTGACCGGCCTTGGCGTTGAATGGCGATGGCGCGATCAGGCGGTTCTTGGATCAGGATATTTTTAAGGCCGTCAAATTCCGCGACCAACCCTTCCCGCCTTCCGACTACAAGAACGACATGCCTGGTTTCGAGATGCAGCTAAGCGATGCGGACATGTGGGCGATTGTCGCGCATATGAAAGGTATTTGGCCCGAGGCGGTGATCGAGAGCCAGCGCGCAATGATAGAAGAGTGCGGCAATTGAGGTTCCGATCAGTGTCTGCCGCAGGAATACGTAAAGTGAGAGGGAGAGAATCATGAGTGAGCGGTTCAAAGATGCGAGCATCGCCGACATAACGGCGATGCTGACGGATTATTTTGACGGGCTCTACGATGGCGATCTGGAAAAATTCGCTCAGGTTTTCCACGAGGCGTCGCATCTCTATTTTACCGATGGTAAGACGGTGACGGATTGGCCGCGGGCGACATATTTCGAGGTTATCGGCGGGCGGCCATCGCCCGCATCACAGGGCCTGGAGCGTTTTGACAAGATCCTGTCGATCCACAAGTCGGGTCCCGATACTGCCCTGGCGACGGTGAATTGCGCCGTGCCGCCGCGCTATTTTACGGATTACCTGACTTTGGTGAACACGAACCAGGGCTGGCGGATTATCTCCAAGACCTTTCATGCAGACGTGCACGATTGAGGCAAAGATCGTCCGCCGTAGCTTATCGAGCCCGTCAGTTTTCGGAGAGGGCGGCGGCGATACGGGCCGCCAGCCGGGCGTTGCTCTCAACCAGGGCGATGTTGGCTGCCAAACTGGCGCCGCCGGTAATGTCGTTTAGATACGAGAGCAGAAAAGGTGTGAGTTCGGGGCCGGCGACGCCATTTTCCGCTGCCACCACCAGCGCTTCGCCAATGGCTGTCTCCACATCCGCGTTCGCCAGCGCCGCCGCCTCGGGGATCGGGTTGGCGATTACCGTGCCGCTGGCGTAGCCAAGCTGGTGTTGCATCCGAAGCACGGCGGCGATCTCGGTTGGGGTGTCGCATCGCTGGGCCAAGGATAGACCGCTGGAGCGGTGCCAAAAAGCCGGCAATGTATCGGTGCCATGGCCAATTACGGGAACGCCAAGGGATTCCAAAACTTCCAGGGTTTTTGGCAAATCGAGGATTGTTTTGGCACCGGCGCAGACCACCGCGACTGGGGTGTTGGCAAGCTCGTGCAAATCGGCCGAAATGTCGAAACTCTCAGCCGCACCTCGGTGGACGCCGCCGATGCCGCCGGTCGCCAAAATTTTGATGCCGGCGAGATGTGCCGCGATCATCGTGGCGGAAACAGTGGTCGCTCCATCGCCGCCGCGCGTCAGCACCACGGGCAGGTCGCGGCGCGAGACCTTGGCCACCCCCTCGGCTTCGGCCAGATGCTGAAGGTCATCATCGCCAAGACCGACGCGGATGCGTCCATCAAGGATCGCGATTGTCGCGGGCACACCGCCTTCCTCGCGCACGGCTTTTTCCAGCTGGCGCGCGACATCGAGATTGCGCGGGCGCGGCAGACCATGAACGATGATCGTCGATTCAAGCGCCACGACAGGCCGCCCACCAGCCAGAGCCTCGGCCACTTCGGGCGCGACGGAAAGAACGGCGTTACGGATCGGTTTGGCTGTGCGAATCATCTCATCCACCGTTCGCGGCCCATTCAAGAAACAGGTCAAACAACAGGCGTTGCAGCTTAGCCTAACATCATCTTGTTGAGGCGCAATCTGAGCGCGTTTAGCCGAATAAAGCCGTGCGCATCGGCGTGATCATAATCCGCCGCGCCTTCCTCGAAGGTGACGTAATCAGCTGAATACAGGCTTTTCTCAGCCTTGCGCCCAACGACGATCGTGTTGCCCTTGTAGAGCTTGAGCCGCACTGTGCCGGTAACATGTTGTTGGCTGTGGTCGATGGCAGCCTGCAGCATTTCTCGCTCCGGCGAATACCAGAAGCCGTTGTAGATCATCTCGGCATAGCGCGGCATCAGCTCATCCTTCAGATGCGCCATGCCGCGATCGAGGGTCAGGCTCTCCATCGCCCGGTGAGCAACATGCATTATAGTGCCGCCTGGAGTCTCGTAGAGGCCGCGATTTTTCATCCCGACGAAGCGATTCTCCACCAGATCGAGGCGACCGATGCCGTTGTCGTGGCCAAGTGTGTTGAGCGCCGTCAGCAGGGTCGCCGGGCTCATCGCCTGGCCATCGATCGAAACTGGGTCACCGCGCTCGAAGCCTATTTCGATATAGGTTGCCTTGTCCGGAGCATCCTCGGGCGAGATGGTGCGCGAATAGATGAACTCCGCCCCCTCGACCCAAGGGTCCTCGATGATCTTACCCTCGCTGGAAGCATGCAGCAGGTTGGCGTCGACTGAGAATGGCGCCTCGCCGTGCTTGTCTTTGGCGATTGGGATCTGCCGGGACTCGGCATATTCCAACAGATCGGTCCGTGAGGTAAATTCCCATTCCCGCCAGGGCGCGATGATCTTGATATGCGGGTTCAGCGCGTAATAGGCGAGCTCGAACCTGACCTGATCATTTCCCTTGCCGGTGGCGCCATGCGCCACTGCATCAGCGCCGGTTTGCTTGGCTATCTCGATCTGGCGTTTGGCGATCAGCGGCCGGGCAACCGAAGTGCCAAGCAGATAGGTCCCCTCATAGACGGTGTTGGCGCGGAACATCGGGAAGACGAAGTCGCGCACGAATTCCTCGCGCAGATCCTCGACGAAGATCTCCTTGATGCCTAGCATTTGGGCTTTTTTGCGGGCTGGCTCAAGATCCTCGCCTTGCCCGAGATCAGCGGTGAACGTCACCACTTCGCAGTGATAGGTGTCCTGCAGCCATTTCAGGATTATCGAGGTATCGAGCCCGCCGGAATAGGCGAGTACGACTTTCTTGATTTCGTCGCCCATGGTGTCCTCGTTGTAACGGGGTTCCGCTCAGCCGGCGCCAAGCCAGCGGCGCAAGAGTATAGGCGACGTCGAGATTGTCGCAAGGGTTAGTCTGGTGCTTCGTACGATTCGTGTAGGCATGCGTCGTGCTGAGGAGGAAATTCAGGACTGGTGAGCGCCAGGAGGCGTGCTCTGATTGACGGTGAATGAGCTTACCAACTTGGAGAATGCCGGATGAATGATTGTCCAAGTCTGAAGATCTGCTCGCATCATTTGGGCGGGCGTAGCGGGATGCGGAACCTGCCGATTATCGATGGCTTCCAAATCACAGGACGACATCGTTACGCCCTGTTGCGAAGCCTGGAACAAGTTGATCAAGAGACCCTGGAAGATCATGTCCATCGAGCTGTGGGATTGGGCGCATGAGATATGGTCAATGCAGGTGAGTATTGCGCTGCATTAAGGTGACCTTATGGCGTTGCCTATTTATTGCGCAGCAACGGTGCCGCTTTCATGCCGAGTGCTCGCCAAGTGCCAAAGAGACCAAGACCGATGGTGCTGAGCAGCGCGATGCTAACCGTCAACCCGATGGCCATGGCGCTCACCACGAATTCGGCCCGCATCAGTTCGGTGATGATGAAGTACCCCAGCACTGTTCCGACCGCGCTGGCGACTATCGCCGTTAACAGCCCGAGAATGGCGTATTCCACCAGATAGGAGAACAGAACCCGGCGCCGGGTCGCCCCCAGAACCTTGAGAATGACGGCGTCATGGATCCGCCGATGCTGGCCGGCGACGACGGCGCCGGCGAGGACGAAGATCCCGGCTAGAAGTGTGACCGAGGCTGTTGTTCTTACCGCGATGGCAACCGCATCAAGGATCCGGTTGGCGTTCTCCAACGCATCTTTGACTCGGATAGCCGAGATGTTGGGAAATCTTTCGGTTACCAAGCCCTGAACCGCTTCCTCGGCCTCGGTGCCTTCGGCATAGACCGCCGAGATGACGCTATGGGGGGCTGCCTCAAGGGTGCCAGGGGCGAAGACGAAGACGAAATTCATCCCCAGGGTCGCCCAATCGATATGCCGCAGATTGACGATAGTGGCGGTGATTTCACGGCCCAGGACATTAAGCGTGATGGTGTCGCCGATCCCAACCCCTAGGCCGCGCGCGACATTGGCGTCAAAGGAAATCAGCGGCGGTCCGCTATAATCCTCTGGCCACCAATCCCCGGCCACCACCTTGGCGTCTTCGGGTAGGTGCGTGGCATAGGTCAGACCCCGGTCGCCGTTGACCGCCCAGGCGATGTCCTTGTCCGGTTTGACCTGCTCGATAGGCACACCGGCGACCCGAACGATACGGCCTCGAACCATGGGCGTGTGCTCGAGCTTTGCGACGCCTGAAATTGAGCGTACGAGCGTGGTGAAAGGCTCGACCTGATGGGGCTGGATATCGATGAAAAAATACGACGGGGCCTGTTTCGGGATTTGCTGGGTGATCTGATACGCCATGTTGAATTGAACCAGCGCAACGGTGACCAGAACCGTCAATCCTAAGCCCAGGGACAGCACGATGCTTGGGGTGGTGTTGTCCGGGCGATGCAGATTGGCGATCGCCAGGCGCAGGCCCGGATGGCGCGGGCTTGGAAGCCGGCGGATCAGGCGCAGCAAGAGCGCGGTGCCGCCGCCGAACACCACGAGAACGCCGCAGGCTCCGATGATGAACGACAGCGCCAGGCGAGGGTCATCGGTCGCGAAGAAGGCCAGTGCTGCCAGGGCTAGCGCCGCGACCGCCGTCAAGGCGATATAGCCGGGATTTGGCCATCCGTCGGGGGGAACTACCAAGGCACGGAACAGCTGTGCCGCCGAGACGTTTCGCGCTCGTCCCAGCGGCCAGACCGCGAAGGCCAGCGTGGTGACATAGCCGAACAGGGCGGCCATCCCGATTGGCTTCCAATAGAACCCGAGCGGGATCGTGACAGGGAATACGCCGGATAACAAATGCGCGGTCAGCGGTGGGGCAATAGCACCAATCGCCGAGCCAATCACCACGCCAACCGTCGCCAGCACCATGACCTGGATGAGATAGGTGGTGAAAATTAGACCGCCCGGCGCACCAAGGCATTTTAGGGTGGCGATGGTGCCGGTGCGCTGGTCGAGGAAGCTGCGGACCGCGTTGGCGATGCCGACACCGCCGACCAATAGCGCCGTCAGACCGACCAAGGTCAGGAACTGCGTCACGCGAGCGATAAACCGTTCGAAACCAGGGGCGGCGTTCTGGGTGCTTCTGATCCGCCAGCCGGCTTTTGGATAAGCGGCATCGAAATTTTTGATCCAGGCCGGCACATTGGTGGGTTTCGGCAGCGCCACGCGGTAATGATAATGCACTAGGCTCCCCTCGGTCACCAACCCGGTGCGCGGCAGAGCCGCCGACGTGACCATCACCCGAGGCCCGAAAGTGGCGAAGCGGATCGTGCGATCTGGTTCCTTGGCGATCTCGGCGCGTATCTCGAAGTCATGATTGCCGATCCGCAGCCGGTCCCCGACGGCAACACCCAGCCGCCGGGACAGCGACGGGTCGATGACCGCCCCCATCGTGCCGTCACGCTCTTCCAAGGCTTGCGCCAGGGGTATCGCCGGCTCCAGGGCCATGGCGCCGATTAATGGATAGACACCGTCAACGGCCTTCAGCTCGACCAAGGTGCGCCGACCACCTTGCCCCGATTGGGTCATGGCCCGCATGGTGATCGCCTCGGAAACCTGTCCTGCTTGCCCCAACGCCGCGCGGGCATCCGCCGGCATGGTGCGGTGCGACATCCGGATCGAAATATCGCCGCCAAGCAACTGTCGCGCATCGCGGCTGATGCCGGTATGCATCGCGTCGGATACCGAGCCGACGCCGGCGATCGCCGCGACACCAAGTGCGAGGCAGGCCAAAAAGACCCGAAAATTACCGAGACTGCCGCGCAATTCCCGGCGGGCCAGTCGTGCTGCGAGTGCCCAATATCTCATTAAGCGGTTTTCAGCGTGGTATCGCTGCTGGTGGGTTCCGCAAGAATCAACCCGTCAGCCATGCGGATTATCCGGTCACACCGGGTCGCCAAGATCTCGTCATGGGTGATCAACACAAGCGTCGTGCCGTGGCGGGTTTGCAGATCGAACAACAGCTCGACGACACTGTCGCCGGTGGTGCGGTCGAGGTTTCCGGTCGGCTCGTCGGCCAACAACAAAGCCGGTTTGCTAACGAAGGCGCGGGCAATGGCGACGCGTTGTTGCTCACCGCCGGAGAGTTGATCGGGATAGTGTTGTACCCGATCGGCGAGGCCGACCCGGCCAAGGCTTTCGCGCGCCTGCCCGAAGGCGTCGCCCGTACCGGCAAGCTCCAGAGGGATCGCCACGTTCTCCATTGCCGTCATCGTTGGGATCAGCCGAAAGGCCTGGAAAACAATGCCAATATTATCGCGGCGAAATTCGGCGAGAGCATCCTCCCCCAGGGCCGATAGATCATGGCCGGCGACCTGAACCTGACCTGAACTGGCACTCTCCAGACCACTGACGATCATCATCAGGGTGGACTTTCCGGCGCCAGAGGGACCGACGATGCTGACCGTGGCACCGGCTCTTATATCGAGACTGATTCCGCGCAGGATATTGACCTCGCCCGCCGCGCTCCTCAGGTTTAGGTGAACATCGCGGAGATCGACGATCGATTGTGCCGCGTCGTGCCTGGATTGGGAGGGGTCAACAGTGCCTATGGTCATGGACGGCCTTGATGCGGATGGTGGGACGAAGCGGACATCCACGCTATATGGGGTCTTGGGGGATCGGATCAATTTAATTGCGCGGTGGCGAGGTTTCTGGCGCCTTTTACCTATTGCTGCGGTTTTCCTGATCCTGCTCAACGTGCCGGCCCAAGCGCGGCAGATCAAACTCCTGGCATTTGGTGACAGCTTGACGGCCGGCTATGGATTGCCGAAGGCCGACGGGTTCACCGAGCAACTACAAAATGCCCTGCGGGCCGAGGGCCAGGTCGGGGGACGGGACGTTGTGGTGATCAATGCCGGGGTCTCGGGCGATACCTCGGCCGGCGGCCGGTCCCGGCTCGGCTGGGCGTTGGCTGATAAGCCGGACGCCGTGCTCCTAGAACTCGGCGCCAATGATGGGTTGCGCGGCATCGACCCGGAGGTGACTCGCGTGAACCTTGATGCAATTCTTAGTCGGCTCGCGACGTTGGGGATTCCGGTTCTGTTCGCCGGGATGAAGGCGCCGCCAAATTTGGGTGAGGATTATGGCCGGGAATATCGCGCGGTGTTCAGCGATCTGTCGGCGCGCCATGACGTGTTGTTCTATCCGTTTTTCCTTGAGGGGGTCGCTGGCAAGCCAGCCCTAAATCAGGACGATGGCATTCACCCCAACTCCGAGGGTGTCGCCGCCGTGGTCGCGCGGATCCTGCCGACGACACGGGAACTGCTAGCGCTGGTGCGTTAGGCAGCAGTTGGGATATCGAAACGACAGGTCGGGAGGCCCCATGAAACGGCTGTTTATCGCCCTGGAGATGCCGGAGCCCCTACGCGAGCGGTTAGCTGGGATGATGGGCGGTATTACCGGCGCACGCTGGGTCGACCCGACGAACTTTCATCTCACCCTGCGGTTTATTGGTGAGGTCGATGGCGACATCGCCCAGGACATCGCCGACGGGCTTTCAAGCTTGCGGGTCGCCAGTTTCGATCTCGCCCTTGAAGGGGTTGACCGGTTTGAGAGCCGGGGGCGGGTGCGGGCGGTCTGGGTAGGAGTAAAACTAAACCCGGCGCTTGCCGCTTTGCAGCGTAAAATAGAGATTCTGGTGGCTGCCGCCGGCATAGTCCCGGAGCGTCGAAAATTTAAACCGCACGTAACGCTGGCCAGGTTTTCCAACATACCGGTGACGGAAGTTGGTCCCTATCTCGCAGTCCATGGATCGTTCCGGACTGAACCCGTTCCAGTGCAATCCGTCATCTTGTTCGAAAGCATCCTTGGCCGGGCTGGGCCAACCTATCATCCGGAACTTGAAGTTCCGCTGATACTGGTGCCGGCGGTTATGGGGGCCAAGCCCGACCGGGACCCCGCATGAACGTGAACATGGGCGGGGTGGAAACCAATGGTGGGGGATGCGATGCCATGCGGATGGCGCCGGTTTTCGTCCACACCCTGATCGCGGTTCCGCTCGCCTGGTTTGCTGGATCATCACCAGCCAAGACGGAAATTCCAGTCGACCTGGAACTCGTTCTTGCAGTCAATTCATCGGCCAGCGAGGACACTCGCGAGTTTGAGTTGTAGGTCCGGCGCATGGCCAGGGCGTTCCGTGACCCGGCGACTATCAAGGCAATCCGAACGGTCTATCCCGAGCGATCTGCGGCACCGTCGTCGAATGGGTAAGCACCTAGTTCCAGGTCGTCGATATCCCCTGGATGATTATTGATAGCCCTGCAGGAGACCTTGCCCTGGGCGATCAGCATCGGCGCCACATCGATTTCTGGGGGTGTTGCGGTTCTCAGCCGGCCTGTTTGTCTACAATGGCTTCGACCGAATTCGCCAGGTGATCGATCTTTCCTGCGGCGGCTGGAATGGCCGAGGCTCAGCTGGTGTGGGACGCGGTGGTCGGGCGCGGGACCACCATCAACGGGCTGACGATCCTGAATAAGTACCTGACATTGAAATATTATTTCTAACCATGGATCATCGCCAGGACCGGGGCTTTCGTTAAAATTTCCAGCGACTATCAGGCGTATTCTGGTACCTTCTTGCAAAAATTGATCAAGGAAGTCACCAACATCGGGATCAGCGTGCTGCCCTATCCCGGCGACCCGTTAAGGCTGGCTGTCTGATAATCCAGATTGGCGCCCAGTTCGGCTGATCCCGCCCGGCACTTAACGTGCGTTCTCGAAACCACCCAGCGCCGCCACCAAATTGTCGCCCAGACTGTCGGAGATATAGCCGCCCTCCTGAACCAGCAGGGTCGGGGTACGGATGCTTGCGATCGCCGCCCCAATCCGTCTGAAGCCATTGGTGGTGATTGAGAGGAAGGCCAACGGGTCATCCTTCGAGGCGTCCAGGCCAAGCGCGACGATCAATACATCCGGGGCGTAGGTCCGGATCTCCACAAGAGCCGCTGAAAACGCATTGAGATATTCGTCATCTCTGGTCCCGAAAGCCAGTGGGTAGTTATAGTTGAACCCGTCCCCGTTGCGAGAGCCGATCTCGTCGCGATAACCGGAATAGAACGGATAATAGGCGCTGGGATCGCCATGGAGCGAGACCGTAAAAACATCTGCTCGGCGATAGAAGATCCCTTGGGTCCCGTTGCCGTGATGCACGTCGACATCCAGAATGGCGACCCGCCGGGCGCCCCGATCACGGCAGTATTGAGCGGCGATGGCGGCGTTGTTCAAAAAGCAGAAGCCGCCGGCTTGGTCGGCGAAGGCATGATGTCCGGGGGGCGGCAAACCGCATAGGCGTGGCCGGTCCTGTCACCTGCATCCAATTGGTCCATCACCGCCGCCGCGCCACTGACCACGACATCGGCGGAGGCTTGAATACCCTGCCAGGTTCCAAGACCGATAGGACAGGCGGTGTCAGCTTGATAATACCCGGCCAAGGCGACGGTGGCGACCGGAACGGCATTCATGTTGCGACCGGGATGCACATTCGGAATGATCTCGCTCCCGGCATCAGGCAGCGCGCTCCACAGCTGCCAGGCCTGCTCAAGGAATTTCAAATAACGGGTTTCGTGAATGGCGCGGACCGGGGCGAGGCCATGGCGCTCGGCGGTGATCATCTGGTGGCCGGCCCGCGTGGCGGCGGCATGCAGGATATCGGCGCGGCGCGGTTGTTCCGGGCATGGCATCACCTGACCCCGGGCGATGAAGTTTTCCGGGGCGTGGCTTACATGGTTGGGGGAGTGAAAAACGCGCATGGAAACTCCGGAAGTTAGGGTGTCGCCGGCGAGGCGCCTATAAAATACGGGTGGGCGAACCAGAGAACGGCCCAGAGCACCAAGCTGGCGAAAAGCTGGGTGGAACCAATCCCGGCCCAGTCGAAATGGGTGCGGCCTTGGACGATGGCCAGGAACGGTACCACCGAGGTGGTTAGCTCAAACGATCCCCGGGGGACCTCAAGGCCCGCACGTTTCTTGGCATCGCCATTGACCACCAGATGCGCCAGCGCCCAAAGACCGATCGCCCAGAGCGTCGGGTGCCGGTGATGATCCCGCGCGGCGGCAGAGGGTCGTCGCGCAAGGTACTCTCTTGGTCGACCGCAGTTGGGCTTGGGCCGGTATAGCGACAGACCAGCAGAACGATCGAGATGGGCAGCGCCACATTTGGAATCCAGAAGGCCCAATTGGCCTGAGGCCAAATCTCCACATGTAGCGCGCCGCGACAGACCAGCAGCATCCAGATGAACCCGCCGGCGCTGACGGCGGAAAACAAGGCCTTGCCGTTCTCGCCAAGCTTGTCGACCAGGACTGCTCACCCTTGCGGCAGGCCCAGCGCGAAATGGCCGGCAACAAAAACAACGACCGCAAGGAACAGGGCCTCGATGTTTCCTGTCATGATCAATGCGTTCCTATCCACGTGTATCCAAGGCTTGCACCAACCGGATCGTTGACGGCGCTTGCGTTTGCAAGCATATGGTCTCGGTTATGAGCAAACCCAAGACGGACCAAGACAGCATTCAGGCTATCATACGCGTGATGCTAGCTGAAATTGGCCCTGGAAAATCGATTATGCCGACCGATGTCGCGCGGCGCGCTGGCGGCGACCCAACTCGCACACCCGAATGGCGTCCGCTGCTTCGTACCGTCGGACGCGTTGCCGCGATGCTGCAGGATTCTGGCGAGTTGACGACGCTTCGTAAGGGTAAGCCGGTGGATATCCGCAAGGCCAAGGGGATTATTCGATTTACCGTGCCGGTAAAACCGGAGGGCGAGTTCTGCGAATCGCTCGCTTCTGAGCCAGCTTGTATCGTCACCGATATGCCCTAAATATCTGGCATATCCCAGCCACGTCGCCGGCAAGCGGCCTCGACGGTATTGCGCAGCAGCACCGCGATGGTCATCGGGCCGACGCCGCCCGGAACCGGGGTGATTGCACCGGCGACGGCCTTGGCCTCATCGAAGGCGACATCGCCGACCAGCCGCATCTTGCCCTCGCCGCGTTCGGGCGCAGGGATGCGGTTGATGCCGACGTCGATGACAACCGCGCCCGGGCCAATCCAATCGCCGTGAATCATTTCCGGGCGTCCCACGGCAGCCACCAGGATATCGGCGGCCCGGCATACGGCCGGCAGATCCTTGGTGCGAGAATGAGCGACGGTCACGGTGCAGTTCTCACGAGTCAACAACGCCGCCATCGGCTTGCCGACAATGTTCGAACGGCCAACGACAACTGCGTTCTTGCCCGACAGGTCCCCCAGATATTCCTTCAGCATCAGCAAGCAACCCATTGGCGTGCAAGGTACCAGCGCGTCGCCGCCGGTTGCCAGGCGTCCGACATTGATCACATGAAAACCGTCGACATCCTTGGCCGGGTCGATGGCGTTCAGTACTGCCTGTGGGTCCACCTGATCCGGCAACGGCAACTGGACCAGGATCCCGTCGACGCCATCATCGCCGTTCAGATCGGCGATCAGATCGAGGAGCGTCTGCTGATCGGTATCGGCTGGTAATTTATGCTCGATCGAGCGCATGCCGCATTCGGAGGTCTGTCTGCCCTTGTTTCGGACATAGACCTCACTCGCCGGATCCTCGCCGATCAGCACCACGGCAAGGCCGGGCGTGGCGCCATGGGACGCTTGCAGACCAGTGACGACTTGGCTAACCCGTTCCCGCAACGCGGCGGCGAAGGCTTTGCCATCGATGATTTGCGCGTCCGACATGTTTCCCCCACGTTCGATAAGTTCCGTCACGGATCTTGCCGTTCGATCCAGCGCGACAGATCGACCAGCAGCGCCGCTGGATTGCCCTCGATGAGCAATATCTTGCGCCGGTTAGCCTGGCCGTTGGTGAGCTGGATCGACGATTTGGCGACCTGCCATTCCTTTGACAATAGACGTATCAAGGCCTTGTTTGCGGGCCCATCTTCCGGGATGGCGGTGACCGTGGCTGTCAACCAAGCGACACCCTTTTAGTCCGCCGTGACGCTCTTGAAACGATCCACTGACGCGCCCCGGCGCAAGCGCACCCGCATGCTATTGTTCACCGTCTCGAAAGGCACTGGATCAGCGTTCATCGCCTCCGAGACCCATCCGCACCAGATCGACGACAACGAAATCACGAATGAAGATTAACACCAAAACCAGTAAAATCGGAGAGATATCCATACCGCCGAGATTGGGCACGAACCGTCGGATCCGCCGCAGTGCCGGATCGGTGATTTTGTACAAAAAATCCATCACCAGAAAGACGGCTCGATTCTGCGTATTGATGATGCCGAGATTGATCAGCCATCCCATCGCCACATAGATGAATAAACACCAGATATAGATGCTGATGACGGTATTGAGCAGACTGGCGAAAGCAAACATTGGCGATGTCTCTCCGGTGCGCGGCGGTTTCGAAATCTACTGCTGGTGCGGGGCCACGGCAAGCAGCAGAGTCGAGATAGTCATCGCGGGCCGCTGCTACAAGGCAGGCATCCTGGTTCGGTTGGCGGGATTGCCGGGCGCGAGCCGCCTGAAAACACCAAGTCCGCCATGGCGACTGGGCCTAACCGATCAACCTGCTGTCCGCCACAAGCGATCTTCGCGAGCGCCGAGTCATGCCGATCACAATTCGATCACACCGATCACAGTTTGACCTTGCAAAAGGCGTGTGCACGGACCTATACAGTCCGCCTTAGACCAAGGCATTTCAAGCCTTTCTGGTCGGTGGGGCCGTAGCTCAGATGGGAGAGCGTCGCGTTCGCAATGCGAAGGTCAGGAGTTCGATCCTCCTCGGCTCCACCAATTTATCCCGTCAAATACCGCCGCCAGCGCCGTGCCCGATGGAACCGTTGTTTCGAATGGTGCGAGCAGCGGTCGCGCGTGATTCCCTCTGGCGTTTTGCGCTCATGTCGTTTCCAATAGCGTCGTAGAGCGACGATCAAGGGGGCGTAGATGGTCACGGACGCTGATACATACGATTTCATTGTCACCGGCGCCGGTTCCGCCGGATGCGCCGTGGCCGGCAGGCTTAGTGAGTCGGGAAAATACCGTGTGCTGCTTCTGGAAGCCGGCCCGCGCGATACCAACCCCTGGATCCATATCCCACTCGGCTACACGAAAAACTACACCAACCCAAACGTGAACTGGATGTTCGAATCCGAGCCCGAACCCAACCTCAACAACCGCACGCTCTACCAGCCCCGCGGCAAGGTTTTAGGCGGCACCTCGGCAATCAACGGCACCGTCTATATGCGGGGCACCGCCGCCGACTATAACGATTGGCGCCAACGTGGCTGCGAGGGTTGGGACTGGGACAATGTTCTGCCCTACTTTAAGAAGGCGCAGAACCAGGAACGCGGGGCCAGCGAATTGCATGGCACCGGCGGCCCGTTGCATGTCAACAATATCCCACATGAATGGCCGCTGGCCCAAGCTTGCATCGACGCTGCCATGCAGGCAGGCATTCCCTACAATCCCGATTTCAACGGTCCGCAACAGGAGGGCACCGGGTTTTATCAGTTCACCGTTAATAACCGCCGCCGCTGGAGTTCGGCTCGCGCCTATCTGGGGCCAGCAAAATCGCGCGCTAACCTGATCATCTCTACCGAATCGCACGCCCAGCGGTTGGTCTTCGAGGGTAGCCGCGCCGTCGGCATCGAATACCGCACGCCGCAAGGACCGCGCACGGCGCGCGCGGTAAAAGAAATTGTCGTCTCCGGCGGCGCGTTCGGTTCACCGCAATTGCTGCAACTTTCCGGCCTCGGTCCGGCGCAATTGTTGCGCGATCTCAACATCGATGTCGTGCGTGACGTCGCCGGCGTGGGGGAAAATCTGCAGGATCACTTCAATAGTTATCTGTCCTATCGGGTCAATCAACCAATCACCTTGAACGATATCGGCAACAGCACCACCCGCCAGATCCTGGCCGGCATCCGCTATGTCTTCAACCGTACCGGCCCGTTAACGGGAACCGGTATCTATGCCGGCGCCTTCGTGCGTTCCGATCCGCGGCTGGAAAACCCCGATCTGCAGATAAACATGTCGATGTGGAGCACGGAAGCACGGACCCGCGAGGGCATCGTGCCGCATCCTTTCCCTGCCTTCACCCTCTCCCCCGTACATCTGCGCCCGGAAGGTCGTGGTTTCGTGCGGATAAAAACCTCGAGTGCCGGCGACCAGCCCGCCATCCGCTTCGACCAGCTGCGTACTGATTATGACAAATCGGCCATCCTGTATGGCCTGCATCTCTGTCGTCAGATCGCCGCCCAACCGGCACTTAAACCCTATGTGGTGGAGGAAGTTTTGCCCGGCCTGAAAGTGCAGTCCGATGAGGACTGGATTGAAGACACCCGCCAGCGCGGCGTGGCGAATTTTCATCCCGTCGGGACGTGTCGCATGGGCCATGGGCCGGACTCGGTGGTGGACCCGCGCTTGCGTGTGCACGGCATCTCCGGGCTGCGCGTCGCAGATGCTTCGATTATGCCTAGCATCATAGCCGGCAACACCAACGCGCCCTCGATCATGATTGGTGAGAAATGCGCCGCCATGGTGCTGGAAGACGCTACCTGAAGGATCAGACATCGCCGGGTTAATCGACGGCTTCCCTCGCGACGATCTGAATTTGTGCCAGGGACGACCCCGTGTCCTGATCTACGCTGGCACCGAGGTCGAAGAACAATCGGTTCAATTCGCCCAGAAACGCCATGCTCAACAGTTTTTTCGTTCCTAGATACATCAGGAACTAGCGGTGCCGCTCCCGCAAGTGCCGGTCTTCTCCATTTTTGGGGGCAAGACGCTTCAGGCCGTGATCGTAGGCGTTACTCTGAACCTCGGCGCCGATGATGGTAACAGCCGGCACGTCAACCGCGCGCTCGTGCGCTTGATCGTTGAGCTTTTTGTTGAGGCCTCGGGGATCGTGACTTAAAGCGGCAAATAACTGTCGAGCCGGAAAATGTGTTGCCCGCTTATTGTTAGCCTTTATTACTAGCCCATCCACCGGGTAGACTCCTAGCGAACGGCGACGCGCGTTGTCGCTGGCGCCCCATCCGTATTCAATTGGCCCGGCCTGATGATCCCCAACCAGCGCTCTCTCTTTAATATACCGGACGACGTGGCCTATATGAACTGCGCCTATCTTTCGCCTTTGATGCGGCTAGTCGTGGAGGCAGGGGATTGGGGGCTTCGGCGTAAGGTGCGGCCGTGGGAGATTGAGGTCAAAGATTTTTGGGAGGAGCCGAACCGGGCGCGCCGGTTGTTCGCCGCGCTGATCAACGCCGATCCCGAAGGGGTGGCGGTGGTGCCTTCGGCCAGTTATGGGATGGCGACGGCGGCGCTGAACCTGCCGCTTCGCGGTGGCGAGACCGTGCTGGTGCTGGCGGATCAGTTCCCCTCGAATGTCACCCACTGGACCGATCTGGCGGCCGCGAACGGCGCGACGTTGGTAGAGGTGGCCCGCCCGGTGGATAGTGACTGGACGCCTGCGATCCTTGAAGCCATTAACGCTGGCACCGGCATTGTCGCGTTACCGAACTGCCATTGGACTGATGGTACGCTGATTGATTTGGTCGCCGTTGGGGCGCGTTGTCGCGAGGTTGGTGCGGCCCTAGCCCTGGATATCACCCAGTCGGCTGGCGCCATGGCATTCGATGTCGGTGCGGTGAAGCCGGATTTCCTAGTCGCCGCTGGATACAAATGGCTGATGGCGCCCTATTCGGTCGGGTTTCTTTGGGTGGCGTCGCAGCATCGGGCTGGAAAAACCCTGGAGCTTGGGTTCATCGCTCGGGCGGAACACCCCCGGTTCAAGCATCTTTCCAACTATGACATGCCGTTCGAAGTGGGGGGCCATCGCTTTGATGTCGGAGAGTCCGGAAATTTCGCACTGATGCCGGCGGCCTGCGCGGCGATGAAACAACTGGTCGAGTGGGGGCCGGCAGCGGTCCAGGAAACGCTCGCGGCCTATACTGCGCCAATCGCCGATTGGGCGCGGCAGCGCGGCCTTATGGTTGCCGATGATCGGTTGCGAGCCGGGCATTTTGTTGGCATCCGCTTTCCAGGTGGGCTGCCGGAGCGGGCGGTGCAACGCTTGGCGACGCGCAACGTCTTCGTGAGCCAGCGGTCCGATTCCTTGCGGATCACTCCCCATCTTTACAATACCGAAGCCGATCGGGCGCGTTTGCTCGACGGTATTGCGGCGCTGCTTGAGGCGCCGGGGCAGGAGGTTGCATGAGCTCGGAACGCCGCATTTTAATTACAGGGGCCGCCAGTGGCATCGGCGCCGCGCTCTGCCGGCGCATGGCGGCGCCGGGCGCGCGCTTCCTGGTGCACACGCGCCGCAATGCCCAGGGTGCGAAGACGACGGCGGCGAATATTCGCGCGGCGGGCGGCACTGCAGACATCGTGCTGGCCGACCTAGCCGAGGCTGGCGCCGGACGCCGTCTGGTGGCCAGTGCCGCCGAGCGGTTGGGAGGCCTCGACGTGCTGATCGCCAATGCCGGTTACGCGCTTCGCAAGCCCGCGATCGAGGCCGGCGACGCGGCGTTCGAGGCGGCGCATGGCGCGATCTCCCGGGGGTTCTTCGAGATGGCGACGGAGGCGATCCCGCATCTGCGTGCCTCGGTGGCGGGCCGGATCATCGCGGTTAGCGCCTTTGGTCCGCATGTCTGGCGCACCCAGGTCCCGGCCTTTGCGGTGACCTCGGCGGCTAAGGCCTCGATGGAGACCATGGCCAAGGCGCTGGCGCTAGATCTAGCGCTAGAGGGGATCACCGTGAACGTGGTTTCGCCGGGCTTTATCGAGAAGGATCCGGGCGCGCATTTCGCGGTGCCGCCGGAGGCTGCGGCGGCGATCGATCAGCAAATACCGATGGGCCGTAAGGGCAGCCAGGACGAGGTGGCGGCGGTGATCGAATTCGTTGCCTCCGAAGCGGCCTCCTATGTCACCGGCCAGGTGATTCACGTCAATGGCGGGTTGGTTTAGGACAAGTTTCAGCTCCATTTGGAGCGCACCGGATGGCTGCCGAAGCTGATCGGGTGGAATTGTTGGCAGGCGCGCTGGAAGCGGTGACTGTCGAAACTCAAAGCGATGGCGGACAAAAGATTTTTAGCTACCCAACCTGCCGGATCATGGTCTGGAGCAACTACCTGCGGGTCGGCTGGCGTCGGAAATCCATATCCACACGGTCTCGAAATAGCCTCGGGTGGCGCTGCGGGACGACGCTTCAGTGGTCGAAAATTATCACAGCCACGACGCGTATCTGCCCGAGGACAGATTAGCCCGTGTCAAAGCCATGTTAGGCTAATCGCTGGAAGCGTGCCGTCCTTCCACCGGCGTCTTTCAACCGCTGCCGGTGGTCGTCGTATGACGCGACAATCTGTCGGCGAGATGCAACCAGCAGTGCTGTTTGCAGGTGAAGACATGAAACGCCGGGGAATAGGCTTCTGGGTCGTCCAGGGGCGCGGCGTAGACATGAATTTCATCCCCGAACTTGTCGATCTCGTAGGACGTGTGTGTACCGCAGGTCTTGCAAGCCGTGGCCGCAAGCCCGGGGGTGGTTCGAAAAGCGCCGGCTCGGCTCTGGTCCAGTTGAATACGTCGTTAGGCACCCCAAGATAGTTGGTCATCGGCGAGGTGGTCTGGCGCCAGGAGCTTTCGCAGTGGCAATGACCGGCCCAGTTCAAAGACCCTCGAAGGCATAGGCGGCCGCGACGCACAGGCATCGACGATCGGTTGTCTTTGCCGTTCATCCCTCCAGTGATGTCGTCACCGGGGCTCGCCGGGCACCAGTATATGAGGTGCACTGCCGACAACCCAACCGGATTGATCCGGTGCCAAATCACCGGCCTCGGGAAAGGCTTGTGGCCAAAGCAGCGGATTGCCACGCTTATATTGCTCCGGATAGGCAGCCTCGCTCTGTAACTCGAAGGCGGCCCTCCAAGTCCAGCGCGGCTCGTACAGCATGCCTCGGGCCAAGGCCACCATGTCGCATTGGCCTTCACTGATAAGTTGTTCGGCGAGACGCGGGTCGCGGATCATGCCAACCGCCATGGTCGCGACCCCGGTGGCCTTTTTGACCGCCGCCGCCAACGGCGCCTGATAGGCCGGGCCGACCTCGGGGCGCATCATGCTGTTGCCGCCGCCAGAGATATCGAAGAAATCGCAGCCCTTGGCTTTCAGCTCCTGAGCGAAGGCGATGGCATCGGCTATTGCCAAGCCATTATTGTCCCAATCAGTGCCGTTGAAGCGGACGCCCAGGGGCTTGGCCTGGGGCCAGGCAGCGCGGGCAGCCTCGAACAACTCCAACGGAAAACGCATCCGGTTCTCAAGCGTGCCCCCATAGGCGTCGGTGCGCCGATTAGCGATCGGTGAGAGAAATTCACTGATCAAATAACCGTGCGCGCCATGCAGTTCGATTGCATCGAAGCCGATCCTCTCACTACGCTCCACCGCCTGGACATGGGCCGCGATGACCTCGTCCATCAGCGCGCGGCCCATCTCGCGCGGTCGGGGCCAGTCATTGCCGAAGGGAACGGCGGAAGGCGCCAGGGTCTCCCAGGGATTCTCGTTCTCCTTCAACGCCTTGCCGCCAGCCTGGGGCGGGTGGGCCGAGGCCTTGCGGCCGGCATGGCCAAGCTGAATCGCCATTGGCGTGTTGCCATACTGGCGGCAGGTCCGCACCACCTGGGCCAGCGCCGCCTCGGTTGCATCGTCATAGAGGCCGAGGCAGCCATGCGAGATCCGGCCCCTGGGTTCAACCCCGCAGGCCTCGACGATCAGCAGCCCGGAGCCGGATTGGGCAAGCTGCCCTAAATGAATCAGGTGCCAATCCGTGGCCTGACCCTCGATGGCGCTGTACTGGCACATCGGCGCGATGATCACCCGGTTTGGCAGGGTGAGGTCGCGCAGCTGGATCGGGCTGAACAAGGAAGATGCCATGCTGTCACTCTCGATTGATTAGCCCAACCGGGCGGTGTGGTTTGCTTTAAATCGTAAGTTCGTGGGCTTTAGACCCCAAGCTTGCGGGCTTCCTCATCCATCACCAGCGCCACTCGGCCAAGGGCCTTGCGCGCCAGCACGGTGCTCATTGCCTCCTGAAACTGCTCCAGCGCGAAGGTGTGGGAAACCCGGGGCTTGAGCAGGCCTTGCTCGAACCAGGAAAATAACTCGGCCATACCGTCCTGCATCTGTTGGTCATATTCGTCGCGCATGTCGCGCGGGCTCCAGCCCATGTAATAGCCGAGGTTCAGGCCGCAGACCGTGATGTTCTTGACCAGCAGGATGTTGGCCGGGATCTGCTGAATGGTGCCGCCAGCAAATCCGACCGGCATGATTCGGCCCTCCGGTGCGATGCACCGCAGCGACTCGGCAAAGACATCGCCGCCGACGGGGTCATAGATGATATTAGCGCCGATGCCGTCGGTCAGGTTCAGCACCTGTTCGCGAAAGCTGCCCTCGCGGTAGTTGATCACATGGTCGGCGCCGTGCGCGGTCGCGATGGCGCGTTTTTCCTCCGAGCCGACGGTGGCGATCACCGTCGCGCCCTTGATTTTCGAGATCTCGATCGCCGCCACGCCGATACCGCCGGCGGCGCCGTGAATAAGCACCGTCTGCCCGAGACTGACCCGGAGCAGATGCGGCCAGACTAGAGCTGCATAGGAGGTGGAATAGGAGTTGGTGAAGCAGATAGCTTTGTGAAACGCCATGCTGTCGGGAAGTTTGAAGGCGTTGGTTTCATGGGCGGTGCACTCCTCGGCCTGGCCGCCCCAATCGACCACCGCCGTGACCCGGTCGCCAACCTTGAAGCGTGTGACCCCCTCGGCGAGCTCGGTGACATATCCGGCGGCTTCGGTCCCGGGCACGAAGGGCAGCGGCGGCTTGCGTTGGTATTTGCCGGCGACGACCAGACTGGTCGCGAAGCTGACCCCGGCCGCCTGGGTTTTGATACGCACATGGCGGGGCTTGAGTTCCGGCCTCGGGCAATCCTCGAGGGTCAGATTCTCGAACTCGGTATATTCCTTGACCAGTACGCCGCGCATGGGTGCTTCCTTCTGCTAAACGGGATGGCTCCGGCTGGAGCGCCGCCCTGGAATGGGTCGGCACTCTACGAAAATATTTTAGATTTCGCGAGCCCCGGTGCGTTTCCCATGGTGGTTATCTGAGTTTGGTTGGGTAAGCTGAGTGCCGCCTGGCTAATAAACCCGGTACACTGGCGATGCTGAGGAAGGGAGTTGGTGTTGAGCAATTCCATCGAGCCTCTGACCCTCGACTTGATCGAGTGGGCGGCGGAGACGCTCAAGCCTTGCGCTTATGTCATGGGTGCCTGGCGCACGTCCTGTCCGAGATTGACGGTGTGGGAGGGTGCGCTTGACAGGGGGCTGGTAAGCCGGGTGGTGTGTGTTGGCGGCGGCTTCGAGGTAGCCGCGACCAAGGCGGGCTCCGCGGCGCTGCTGGTTAGTGGGTTCGGCGGTGCCTGAGCATCACATCCGCGCTTCAGAGAAACACCAAGACTGCGGTGATTGTCGGCCGCGACTGACCGTGTAAACTCGCGTCTATGTCTGATCAATACCCCCTGCATTTGATCGTTAAAAAGCCGAATTTCTACGGTTTTAGCGGTCTCGATCGATCCGCCCATATTCGCGAGGAAGAGGGTTGGCTCGACCGTTTGATGGCCGCGCCGGAGACCCGGATAGTGCCGGTCTGGCGCTCGCGTTCGCTGATCACCGATGATGGCGCCGGCGACCCTTGCGCCGGCATGCTGGTGGCGATGGATCATCGGGCGCTGATCGAGCAGGCGGAGTTCGTCGTCTTTCTCGGCGAGAAGGCGGGCGTGTCGCATATCGGGCTGGATCTGTCGTCGCTCGATGAAGCGCAGGTTCACGACATTTTCGCCGATCACGGCATATTCACTGACCTGCGCCAGATCGGCCCGGTATTGGAACGGTTCGAGGGATCGATCCTGGCCTATGCCAGGGGTCTGATGTACTGGCATCAACGGCACCGGTTCTGCGGTGTTTGCGGCGCCCCGAGCATCGCGCTCAAAGGTGGCCATCAGCGTAATTGCACCAACGAGACGTGCCGTGCCCCAAGCTTCCCGCGCACCGACCCGGCGGTGATCATGCTGGTCCACGATGGGGACCGCGCCCTGCTCGGTCGCCAGCAGGTATGGAAGCCGGGGATGTACTCAACCCTCGCCGGCTTTGTCGAACCGGGGGAAACCTTGGAAGAAGCGGTCGCCCGGGAAGTCTGGGAAGAGACCAATGTCCAAGTCGAGGATGTTCGCTACCACTCGTCACAGCCCTGGCCGTTTCCTGCCTCGATCATGCTCGGCTTTCATGCCAAAGCACGAACTACGGCGATCAACCGAAACGACAATGAGATTGAGGACGCCCAGTGGTTCACCATCGAAGAGTTGCGTGATTTCGAGGCGATTGGCAACACCCTGCCCAGGCCGGATTCTATCGCCCGACGGTTGATTGAGGATTGGATAGCGGAGGTGAGGTGAGGGTTTTGTTCAAGGGTGCCGCTGAAACGACTTAAGTCATGCCGGCAAACACTAATCGCGCCGCGCCGTAACGGCGCTCGTCCAACAGCGTCAGCCAGTCGGGCAGGTGGGCGGCTTCTTTGGCCGCCAGTTCCAACACAATGATTGTCTCTTTGGCGACCCAACCGTGTAGCTTCAACGCCTCCAGGCAAGGCGCCGCGAGTTTGCTGTTATAGGGCGGGTCGAGCAAAATCAGGCCGGCAGCCTCGCTGGCCGGGCAGCGCATCGCTGTTGCATCCCCATCGATCACCGTGGTGACTTCCTCATAGCGCAGCGCCCGGATGTTTTGAAACAGCACCGTGCGGGACGGGATCGCCTGCTCCAAGAATACCGCATGGCCAGCCCCCCTCGACAGCGCCTCAAGGCCTAGCCCGCCGGTGCCCGCGAAAGCATCGACCACCAGCTTACCGCGATAGGGAATGCCGTAGCGCCCGCCATCTAAAATGTTGAATAGCGCTTCGCGCACCCGATCGGCGGTTGGGCGAACGGCCTGACCCGACGGGGCCGCGAGCTTAACGCCGCGCCGGTTTCCGGCGACGATCCGCATGGCTTGCCTCGGTTTCTGTCTTGCTTGCTGGTTTGTGAGACGTGGATTTTAGCCTGTCCGCTGATCGTGGCACCTTCGGTTCCAATTTCAGCGTTGCCCGTGGCCCCGTCGTGCTGAGTTTGGCCGCGCTGGATTTTGCTGTGTTGAACTTTCCGGCCGCTTTGTCAGGGTTCGCCTCCGTTTTGTGCGCAGCTCGATTATCCATCGGCGAGCCGGGCTTTGGTCTGGTCAGCATAACCCCCTTCGGTCTGGCATGGGGTTTCGGCTTGGGCTTGGCCCGGGCGGTTCCGGTCGCTTGAGCCTCGGTTTTCTCCAGACCTAGTTGGTCCTTCAACGAGCGCTGCCTGATTTCCTCGACCGAGCTGGCCTCGAGATTGCCGAGCTGGAACGGGCCAAAGGAGATTCGAATCAACCGGTTCACCGACAGTTCGATATATTCCATCAGCTTACGAACCTCGCGATTCTTGCCTTCGCGCAGGCCGATAGTGATCCAGGCGTTGCTTGCCGCCTGGTGGTCGATCGCAGCCTCGACGGGGCCGTACTTCACCCCATCGATGATCACGCCGCGCTTTAGTTTCTCTAGCCGTTCCGGTTGCGGCCGACCATGCACCCGGACCCGGTAACGACGCACCCAACCGGTCGAGGGGAGTTCCAGCAACCGCGCCAATTGGCCATCGTTGGTCAGCATCAGCAGGCCTTCGGACTCGACATCCAGCCGGCCCACTGTGACAACGCGCGGCATGTCCTTGGGAAAATCCTCGAACACGGTTGTGCGGCCACGCACGTCGCGGGTGCTGGTGATATGGCCGCGCGGCTTGTGATAACGCCACAGCCGCGGCACCTCGATTGTCGGGATTGGCTTGCCGTCGACCCGGATGCGGCTTTTGGCGTCGACGGTGACCGCCGGCGTTTCAAGCACCTTGCCGTCGACGGCGACTCGCCCAGCCTCGATCCAGCGCTCGGCGTCCCGCCGTGAGCACAGCCCGGCCCGAGCCAAACGCTTGGCGATTCGCTCCGATCCCGAGCGATCCTGGAAAATAGCCTGGAAGTCTGTCATTGGCGCTATTTAGAGCACCGCGCATCGAATGCAAGCATTGTGATCATGATCATCGGGCATCCTTGGGCTTTTGGGCGCGGCGTTTCTCCTTTTTTACCCAGGCCGGTGCGCCGAATGAGGGCACGAGTTTCGGTTCCGTCGGGCCGCCGGGACGCTGTGGTCGCGGGGCGAACCGGCCCATGCTGGTTAGCCGATCGTACATGACTAACGCGCCAGCCAGCCCGACATTGATCGAGAATTTCATTGGAATTTTCACTGTGTAGTCACAGCGCGACAGCATTCCCTCGGACAGGATACCGCGCTCGGGTCCCAGTACATAGGCGGCGCAGCGGGGATGATGAAAGCTCGGCAATTCGATTGCGTCCTCGGTGATCTCGACACCGATCAGTGAACAACCCTTCGGTAGCATCAGATCGTCGGCGTCGGCGAACTGATAGAACGGCATATTCGTCGCCGCTCTTGAGGTATCGGTTAAATTTATCTCACGCATCGGCGCCGCCGGGGCGACGGTGAAGACGAAGCTGGCTCCGAAAGCGTGGGCGGTCCGGGTCACCGCGCCGAGATTCATCGGCTTGCTGATACCCTCAACGCCAATTCCAAAATAACCGCGCATGGGCGCGGGTGTTGCATGAAGTGCTGCCCAAAGGCAAGGTTCTGTCCAAATTCATCATGGAGATCACTCGATGAACGTCGCGACTTCCGTCGGTTTATCCACCGGCGATCCAACCCAGGACGCGGCGATCCAGCGCGTGTATGTCAACGAAGCCGATGCTGCCCCGATCGTCGTCGAGGTCACGCGCGGGGGCATGGTCGAGAGCGTACATCGTGCGATCGTTGCGATCTGCGACGCCAAAGGTGCCATCGTACATGGTTGGGGAGAGGTCGAGCGGCCGATCTATGCGCGCTCGGCGATTAAACCGCTGCAGACCATTCCTGTGATCGAATCCGGTGCCGCCGATGCCTTCGCGCTCGGGGATGACGAGATTACGTTGTGCTGTGCCTCGCACCGGGGCGAGGACATTCACGTCGACCGGGTGGTCCCGTGGCTCGGCCGGCTTGGCCTGGGACCGGACGATCTGGAATGTGGCCCGCAATTGCCCAGTAACGAGGCGGCGGCACACGCGCTGCTCCGCGCCGGAAAGGCTCCTAGCCGTGCCCACAATAACTGCTCGGGCAAGCATTCTGGGATGCTGACGACGGCGGTGCATCTGGGCGAACGGGTCGCCGGATATACCCGGGCCGATCATCCGGTGCAGACCCGGCTGATCACCTTCATGGAGGCTTTCGCCGAAGTGGATCTTTCGGCGACAGCGCGCGGCGTCGATGGTTGCGGCATTCCGGTATTTGGCGCGCCGTTGCGGGCCATCGCCCACGGGATGGCGAAGCTTGCCGATCCATCCGGTCTGTCTGAGAAGCGGGCGGCGGCGTGCCGGCGTATCGTCAAGGCCTGTGCCGGCAATCCACGGCTGATATCCGGAACCGGGACGTTCAACAGTCTGGTCTTGGCCGAGACCGGCATGCGGTGTCTGCTCAAGGGGGGCGCCGAAGGGGTCTATACCGCCGCGCTTCCTTATCTGGGGCTCGGTATATGTCTGAAGATCGATGATGGCGCCGGGAGAGGATCGGCGGCGGCGATGCTGGCGGTGCTACGCCATCTCGGCGTGCTAGACGAGGCAGCGGCTGACCGGATTGACACGGCGGTTGTGCGCGAGGTGCGGAACTGGGCCGGTGCCCTTGTTGGCGAGATCCGCGCCACCTCGACGCTCGCGTTCTAGGTGGGCACCATGGACAAAAACGAACGTTCAGCGGAGGTCTAGGCCCAATACGAGAGCTATCCATATCCGGCGCGCGATCCGGCTGACGAGGTAAAGCGTCTGGTTGCCGGATCCCCGAGCCATCTGCTGGAGATCGCACATTATATCGATGCAGGACATCTGGATCCGGGCGAACCGTTCTGGGCGTTGGTGGCCGACGGTGGCACCGGTGATGCAATGATCATGCTGGCGCAGCCTCTGGTCGATGCCGGCGTGGCGGCGGGGACGGTCACCTATCTGGACATGTCGATGGCGTCGCGGACGATTGCCGAGGATCGGGCGGCGGCACGTGGGCTGACCAATATAGGTTCGTGGCCGGAGAGATCGAGACGGTCGGCTAATTCTGTCCCGGTCCCTATGACTACATCGATTGCTGCAGCGTTTTGCATCATCTGGCTGACCCGGAACAGGGGCTGCGGGCTTTGGCGGAGCAACTGACGGCGCTTGGCGGAATGGTCTTGATGGTCTAAGGCGCACTCGGCCGGCGTGCGGGTTACGATATCCACGATGCGATGCGGCTGCTTGCCGACGGTGATGCCGATTGCTCGAAGGTCTGCCTCAGAGCCATTAGTTACGGAGCAATCCCTTTGTCGGCGGCCATTTTCTTGGCAGTGAGGCGAGCCTGTAAGACCTTTTTCTGCATCGCCAAGATCGAGCCTACACGGCTCCGGAGTTGTTACCGTTCCTGCAAACCAGTGGCATGCGTCCGGTTGGCTTCATCGCACCGGCCCAATACGACCCACAGCATTTTCTCGCGGACCCCAAACTCGGTGCCCGAGCGGTCACCCTGCCGATAGCCGAACAATGGACGCTGGCCGAACGGCTTTCCGGTGCTTTGACCAAGCACATTGTCTATGTGGTGCCGGCGGGCGGTTGGACGATCTGGTGACGCGATTGGATATGAATTGGCATTAAATGACGACGGTATTTCGAGACTTGGGCCCAGCGGCCGTGGCCCGGGGGATCCGCGGCGGCGACGAACCTTGGGGGGGGATCTGCGAGGCGCTTTGGGCCGATGCCAATGCGGAGCCGGACGATGATATTTTCTCCGGCAGTTCGAGGTTTTTTATCATGCGTTCAGCGAGATGAACCGGCTGTTGTTACGCCGTTGATGGCAATGCAAAGGGGAAGTACCTGATGCGGCTGGCTTCCTGGTGCGTCCGTTGAGATGCTTCGTGTAGATTGGGGTATTTAACACCATGTTGCTTGTTGTTACGTGAGGATCGACGAAGTTGTGAGATGAGTAAAACGAAATAGTTAGTTTTCTTTTAATTTATACTTAATCTTGGTTGGAGTTTTTGCATGTGTTGATTCCAATTATTTTCCGTGTTACAAATAGCGCCTTCGTTTGACGTGATCGCGGCAATCGGCGTGACGAGACGTTTTCGTCGAAGCATCTGATCTCACCCCAGCAAGCGGCCGCGTGAAGGAATAGGCATGACCTCGTCCCCAGCAACCGATACGTCGAGTGAGCGGCCCCTGTCGGATATACCTAAGCATCGCCAATGTCTCAGGTGCAGCGATACCTTCCAAAGCCAATGGTCAGGCGAACGGATCTGCTCGCGCTGCAAAAGTTCAAGCACTTGGCGCAATGGCACGCCGTTGGGATCGGTTCCGTCCAACAGTGGACGCTAAAGCGCGATAGATCCAAATAGAGGCCCGAAGCGACGCGGGGTGAATTGCAGGCCTCACTGTAAATCAGTAATTACTTTTGGGATGGCCCTCGGGCTAGGGCTTGAGCCAATCGCAGTCTACAGGCCGTGGTGGTGCCGGGCAATCATGCAAGCCTCGTCACCGGGTAAACAGTCTCTACAGACATAAGGGCGCCACTCGTAGATCGTGCACGTCGTCTTGACGCCAATGTCGCCATCCAGTGCTCTGCAGCGGTTGCCATCGCATCGCATGCGGCCGTTTTCGTCATCTACATAGGCAGCCGGTATCCGGGCGAGGGTGGTTGGATCCTCGAGTGAGAATCGTGGCCACTCGCGCGAATAATCGCAACACGCACCACAGGTTTGACAATCGTTGGCGGTAAGAGAGGATGCGGCGCGGGCTTGGCTGTTCACCGTCGCCTGGCCTTGCGGGCGGCGTAGCGGGCGTCGCGCGCTGCCTTGAGTTCGGCCTGTAAGGCCACGGCGGCATCGGCCTCTCGCAGGGCTTCCTCCTGCTCGGCCAATTCGCGAGCGATCTTTTCAGCTTCTATTTGGGCGATCTCGACTTCACGTGCCGCTTTTCGCTCGGCGTGCCGCAACTCGCGAGCTTCGGCGATCGCCTGCCTTTCGGCGCGGAGTTTCTCGAATTCGGGCTCGCCGGGTTTGGGATGGGATTTTATCCGATCCTGGGCGGCTTTCTTTGCCTTGGCCGCATTCTGCATTCGAGCGTTGAAGCTATCGTCTCTGTAGCTGTTTTTCATCTTCTTCCATCGGTTTTGAGGCCGCTTTGCACGATCTTACATGCGCACTTTATTCAGACTGGGCGTACCAATCCAGACTGGATCGGCAATCCGCGTCGACGAGAGGAAACCTAGCCTATCGAAATATTTCGATACTCGAATGGCGGCCTCGGAAAACTTCAAGGCATTCACGCCGATCGATCAGCCAAGTGTCGAGCATCCAACAATACTCTGAACGTGGGGAAATTCAAGGTTAACCCGCCGCCCGCCAATTTTTTGACAGAATTCCGATAACTCTCAAGTGTTCGGTCGTGCTACAATCGAAGCTATGCCTTGGTTGTCTTGGGAAGTATCAATATGCCGTTTGATGATCTCGCAGTAATAGCGACGCCGTCCTCGGTAGGCCTTAGCGCCGAGCGTTTGGCCCGCCTCGGACCCTGGCTGCGTGCCTATGTCGATGACGGCAAGCTGCCATTTGCGGCGGTTGCGGTAATGCGCAAGGGTGAAATCGCCTATACTGATCACTATGGGCTGCGGGATATCGAGGCCGAGACGCCTGCGATATCGGACGGACTTTGCCGTATTTACTCGATGAGTAAGCTGATCACCACGGTCGCGGCCATGAGCCTCTACGAAGAAGGCCGGTTCATGTTGGATGATCCGGTGTCAGCGTTCTTGCCTGAGCTTGCGGCGCAGAAAGTATATGTGTCCGGTCCGTTTGAGGACATGGAATTGGTGGACCCGGAAACCCCCGTCACGATCCGGCATTTGATGAATCATACGTCGGGTTTCACTTATGGTATTTTCGATCCCGGGCCGGTGGGTCGGGCGATGCGTTGGGCGAAGGCGGATTTTTCCAACGCCGGCGAAACCCTGGAGCAGGTGGTTAAACGCTTGGGCGAGGTGCCGTTATGTTTTCAGCCCGGCAGCCGTTGGAATTATGGTGTTTCAACGGATGTCCTTGGCCGGTTTATCGAAGTGGTGGCAGGTAAACCATTCGAGGCCGTGCTGCGTGAGCGGATCTTTGAGCCGCTCGGCATGTCCGACACATTCTTCGGAGTGCCGGCCAATAAAATCGACCGATTTTGTTCGCTTTACACGAAGACCGATGAAGCGCCCCTGAAGTTGATCGAGACCGCCGCCGACAGCCGTTTCCTGGCCCCGGCCACGATGAGTTCGGGCGGTGGTGGGTTAGTCTCCTCGATGGGGGACTATCTACGTTTTGTCGAGATGGTTCGACGGGGCGGCGCGCTTGAAGAGGCCAGGGTTTTGGGCCGCAAGACGGTCGGGCTTATGATGCTCAACCATCTGCCGGGCGACATGGCTTCGATGGGACAGGCGACCTTCAGCGAAATGCCGATGAGTGGTATCGGCTTTGGCCTAGGTGGGGCGGTGCTGTTGGACCCGACCAAGGCGCAGATTCTCGGTAGCCCTGGTGAGTTCACTTGGGGCGGCATGGCGAGCACGGCTTTCTGGATAGATCCGGTTGAAGAGATATCAGTGGTCTTCATGACGCAACTGGTTCCATCATCGAGCTACCCGATTCGTCGGGAGCTGCGGGTGCTGGTGTATCAGGCGTTGGTCGACTGACACGCGTCAGAGACGTTTAATTCTGTCGCGACGATGACTGTTTTGCCAAGACAGAATCCAGAGCAAGCCAAAAGGTGATACCATGAAGGGTAACGCGACCCGGTCGCCAAGTTGGTCCGGCGGCTGCCGCCCCTGGCGATCCGCACGAAGCGCCGCGATGTTCCACGCAAACAAAGGGATAAGGGGCGCTCTGATGGGGCCCTTCGTCTCTTCGCCTGATGGCGTTTGAAGGGCCTCCCGCATCGGTGCATGATGCTGAGGCGCAGCCAAAGGGATGGCGGCGGCGCTGGCCAATGCTGACCTTGTTGAGCGGCATCGGCATCGCCCTGCTCGCCGCTGGGCTTGGTTGGACCGTGTGGATCCAAATGCGGGACTTTCCGCCCGACGTTGCCGATCTAAATGCATTGGCCTGGCCTTTGCCCGAAATCCCGTCGGCGGTGGTGATTCCGATTGGCGCGGTCACTCAAACTGACCGTGATGCGCTGGTCGCGGGTCGGTTCGGCGATGATTTGATCACCATGTTGTCCAGGGTACCTGGATTGTTGCTCATTTCCCCAGAAACCAGTTCCCGGTTCAGCGGTGGACAGTTCCGGGTCAAGTCGACGGCCGAGGCGCTCGGCGTGCGCTATTTGATCTCCGGAACGCTTAGCCGGGTCGGTGAAAAGTACCGCGTATTTTTGCGGGTAATCGATGCCTTTAGCGGCGAGGTCGAATGGGTCGAGGATTACGACGCCGATCCGCGTGAGATATTCAAGGTCCCGGGCATTGCGCGGAGTAAAATTCTCGATGCCATGGATGTCGAATTGGCGGCTGATGAAGCGGCACGGATCGTGGCAAGAGGGCCGTCGAATTACGACGCCTGGATCGCGTATGCTGAAGCCGTAGCCTATCGGGTGCCGGACGATCGCCAAAGCATGTCCAATAGTCTTACAAGATTGCAGCGGGCGCATGCTGCCGATCCGGATTGGTTCGAGGTGCCGGTGGAAATCGCCTGGACCTATTTGAATGCCGCCCGCCATGGCTGGGGTGAGTTGAATTCCGATGACGTCGCCAGCGTGACGGCAAAGGGACTTGCCTTTGCCGAAGCGGTGATCCGAGGTGACCCGAAAAACCCTCTTGGACCGGCTCATAAGGCGGCGCTTCTAGAGGTCTCTGGCGCGGCGGCGGGAGGCGATAGCGAGCAGTCAATCGCGGCTTGGCGCGCGGCAGCCAGGCTTGGGCCGAACACATTTTCCATCCAGTGGGCGCTGTCTCAGGCTTTGATCCGCGCGGGTCGCCATGGCGAGGCGCTTCCGGTGATGAAGCATGCTTTGCGGGTCCATCCTCGTCATCCCGTCGCCTTGACGCAAAATCTTGCCGAACTGCAATACGCTGCTGGCGATCCAGACGCGGCCTTTGGGTCCCTGGATGCGGTCATCGAAAAGCGTCCGGCCGCCGAGGCTCCGCGATTGATGCGGATTTATATCCATGGCGCGCTGGGCCGAAAAGCCGAGGCGGAGGCCGAGGTCAGCACGTTTTTGGATCTGCATCCGCATTTCAAATTAACCGAATGGTCGTCCCGGCAAGCGCGTCGCGGCCGTCCGTCGCGCGCGGAGTGGCGTGACGTATTGTGGGCGGCTGGAATTCCTGATTGATGCGGCGGCTTTGTTTCTGTTGAATGTAATGGCGATTGCCGTGCCACACGAAACTAGAGCGGATCCAGAATGAGTGGAATCGTTTCCAACGGTTCCACGAGATTACGTGAATCTTCTCTATCTTTGATTGTCGAGCGGGTTCGCGTAATCTTGTATGGATAAAACCTGTCCATATTCAATCACGATAGACTCTAGAAATCGGGAAACAGATCATGGTGATAAATGCCGCTCTTGACGATCGGGCCCCTGGGTTCGACTTGCCTGCGCCGATTGACGGGCCGCAAGTGTGGTACGGGCCTCGGATGAGCGCGAGCGACGAATGGGTGCACCGGATCACGCCGGTTGATGTGGCTGAGATTGAGGCCGCGATGCGACCGTTACTCGAGGCCAATGCCGATATCGCTCGAATATCGCGTTCGGATTTCCCGCTGCCAACTGTGGCGCCAAGGCTTGCCTCGATCCGTGAGGAAGTGATGACCGGGCGCGGGTTCGCACTGTTGCGCGGCCTGCCGGTTAATCGCTGGACGATCCGGGAGGCGGCGATGGCCTATTATGGGATAGGCGCTTATTTCGGCAACGCCCGCTCGCAAAATGCCAAGGGACATGTCCTGGGTCATGTCCGTGACCTTGGGCGTGATGCGGTCAATGACCAGACCGCGCGGATCTACCAAACCCGTGAACGACAGACCTTTCATACCGATTCCTGCGATATCGTCGCTTTGCTCTGCTTGAAGACCTCTCGATCCGGCGGAGCTTCGGCCTTGGTCAGCTCGATGACCATCTACAATGAGATGTACAAACGCCGGCCGGACCTGTTGCGGCTGTTATTCGAGCCCTTCGCCACCGATAGGCGTGGCGAGATCCCAGTCGGCAAGAAGGCCTATTTCGAAATTCCGGTTTATAATTTCCACGTCGGCTATCTCTCGGCGATCTATGCACGGCGATACATTGAATCGGCTCGGCGGTTCGATGAGGTGCCGCCGCTGACCACCGAGCAATGCGAGGCGTTGGATCTGTTCGACGCGCTGGCCAACGACCCCGAGATCAATCTACAGATGGAATTTCAACCCGGCGACATGCAGTGGGTTCACAATCACACGCTCCTGCACGACCGGACTGCTTATGAAGATTGGGCGGAGCCGGAGAAAAAGCGACATTTGCTGCGCCTATGGCTTGCCGTTCCCGATGCTCGACCGTTACCGGAAATCTATGCCGAGCGCTATGGCCAAGTGACAGTTGGCGATCGCGGTGGGATCATCGTTCCAGGGGCCCGATTAAACGCGCCGATGGAAGCCGAATGACGTCACACGCCGACCCGACTTCCATCGGTGGTTCGGGAAATTCAACCCACCGGATATCCGGTGGAAGCGCCAGCGAGCGATCTTCCTGGTTACTTTCTCCGCGTTTTCCCTTGTCCCGCGCTGCCGCGCCGCGCTAGGTAACGCCGCCGCGTGATCCCACGCCCTCCATGGATTTCGGAACCAGGCCATGCACCGCTATCGCACCCATAACTGCCACGAATTGCGCGCCGAAAATGTCGGCGAGACTGCGCGATTGTCCGGCTGGATTCACCGTCGCCGCGACCATGGCCAATTGGTGTTCCTCGACCTGCGTGACCATTTTGGCCTCACCCAATGTGTCGTCGATATCGAGGATGAAACATTCAAGGCAGTGGAGAAGGCCCGCGTCGAGAGCGTGGTGACGATCACGGGCCGGATCGTGAGCCGTGATGCCGAGACGATCAACCCGCGCCTGCCGACTGGCGAGGTTGAGCTGAGGATCGATTCATTTGAGGTGCAATCCTTCGCCGAGGTATTGCCGCTGCAGGTCAACGCCGAAGAGGATGCCGGCGAGGAGACCCGCCTGCGGTATCGTTATCTAGATCTGCGGCGCGAGCGTATTCACAACAACATCTTGCTGCGCTCCAACGTCATTGCCTCGATCCGGCGGCGTATGGTCGAGCGTAATTTCGTCGAATTCCAGACCCCGATCCTGACCGCCAGTTCGCCGGAGGGCGCCCGCGACTTCCTGGTGCCGTCGCGGCTGCATCCGGGCAAGTTTTATGCGTTGCCGCAAGCGCCGCAGCAGTTCAAGCAACTTGTGATGATGTCCGGCTTCGACCGGTACTTCCAGATTGCGCCCTGTTTTCGTGACGAGGATAGCCGCGCCGACCGCTCTCCCGGAGAGTTTTACCAACTGGACTTGGAGATGAGTTTCGTCGAGCAGGAGGATGTGTTCACCGAGATCGAGCCGGTGCTGTCGGGGTTGTTCGAGGAGTTCACCGACTGGGCGGTGCCGCACCCGTTCCCGCGCATTCCGCTTGCCGAGGCGATGTTAAAATATGGCTCGGACAAACCGGATCTCCGCAACCCGCTGGAGATTTGCGATGTTTCCGACGTGTTCGAGGGCAGTGAATTTGCCATCTTCGCCAAGACCGTCGCGGCGGGCGGCGTGGTTCGTGCAGTGCCAGGGCCGAAATGTGGATCCCGGGCGATCTGCGACCGAGTTAATTCCTGGGCCCAGGGTGAAGGGGCGCCGGGCATGGGTTATATCATTCTTGACGATGGCGGTGGTCGTGGGCCGATCGCCTCGCGGATTAGTGATGAAGCCCTGGAGACGCTGAAGCAGCGGACCGGCATGGATGACGGCGACGCCATCTTCTTCTCCGCCGGTAAAGCCGGCGAGGCTGCCCGGTTGGCCGGCCAAGCGCGGCTCAAGCTCGGGGTCGATCTCAATATCTGCGAAAAGGACGTCTACCGGTTCTGCTGGGTCGTCGACTTTCCGATGTATGAGCGCGACGAGACGACCGGCAAGATCGAATTCTCGCACAACCCGTTCTCCATGCCCCAAGGCGGGCTGGACGCGCTGGAGACCATGGATCCCCTGGATATCCTGGCCTATCAGTACGATATCGTCTGCAACGGCACCGAACTGTCGTCCGGGGCCATTCGAAACCATCTGCCGGACGTCATGCTGAAAGCCTTCGAGATCGCCGGGTACAGCGCCGAGGAAGTCGAGGCCCGGTTCGGCGGCATGTTGAACGCCTTCCGCTATGGCGCTCCGCCGCATGGTGGATTTGCCCCCGGCATCGACCGTATCGTCATGCTGATTGCCGACGAACCGAACATTCGCGAAGTGATTCTGTTCCCGATGAACCAGCGGGCTGAGGATCTGATGATGGGCGCGCCCAGCGATGTGCAGCCGGATCAGTTGCGCGAATTGTCAATCCGCGCGGCCACACCGCTTAAGCCGGCGGACTAACGTTCTTTCGGGTTGACCTTTATGCTGTCTTCACGTCGCCTCCGGTTTTCACGAGGGCAGGCGAAGGGCCGAAGTCTGAGGCCGCACGGTGATGCGAAAGGCCGATATTGGCGATATATTGCTCCTGGTTCGGGCCATCCTCCGCGCTGATTATGTGCAGGCGTGTGTCCTGGCGGTCGCCAGGATGGCGGGCGATATTTTATCGGACATCAGTGGATCTGCGCCAAAAGGACGGCTGAAACAGCTGGTCGGGCGATCGACCGGTCGACCAAGCGTCGGGGGAAGTCATTTTGGCTTATTCCGAGCGAAGGTTTTCCACGACCTAGACGTGGTGTCACACCACGTCAGAAGAGATTTTCCGTTCGTTCAGGCCCTTGGTCATCTTGATCCTTGAGGATGAACCGGCTTGGCGGCGGTTTTGAAGAAAGTCAGAGCTTTTCTGGCGAGTTGAGCAGGAACCTTACTGGGCTACCAGTGTGGTGAAGGCGATGACTGCCAACCCCCCAGGTCAGGCGAAATTTGATGTTCTCCAAGATGTGATCCTGTAACCGATTGATTGTGCTTATAGCGCGCCCTCCTTCCGATCTGTACTTTCAAGTGGAGGGCGAATCCCGATGTGGTAAAACTCACGTTTGTCAATTGGCTGGGAAGAAAGCCAAAAGAGGTATGCAGAGTGGAAAAATTAGGGTCGATCTGGGTTCTACAAATCTGATTCCTGCCGGTTCGGGCGGCTTCGTCATGGACCTTGGCGTCGATGGACTTATTCTGGAGCATGAAATTTAACGCTCCGCCAATGGAGAACCGATTGTGTCGATTCAAATAGACCCGAATACCGGCCTCAAGAATTTTAACACTCGCGCCGCCAAGGCCACCGAGAAAATCACCGGTAAGGGTTACTCAACCGTCGATGACGAGGCTTTGAAGACACTTCCTCCCCCGTCTGGCGCGGTATTCAACGCCGAGGAACAGGCGAAATATCGGGCCTTCAAGGAGGCCCGGCGCGGCGCGGCCGACTATATCGCGATGGAAGGAGCGTTCAGCAAATACCTTGAGGACGTCTATTCCGCCGAGCCCGTCGAGAGGCCGGTGTTGACGGACGACTGTGAGATTCTGGTGGTTGGCGCCGGCTTCGCCGGCCTGCTGCTTTGGCAAAAGTTGCGCGAGGCGGGCTTTGAGGACGTTCGCTTCTGCGAGAAGGGCGGGGATGTTGGTGGTACCTGGTACTGGAACCGCTACCCCGGCATCGCCTGCGATGTTGAGGCCTACAGCTATCTGCCACTGCTGGAGGAGATGGGCTACATTCCGACGATGAAATTCGCCTCCGGCTTCGAGATCCTCGAATACTGCCAGGCCATGGCGAAGAAATTCGATTTCTATGAGCGCTGTTTGTTTCACACCACTGTCGAGGAGACTTCCTGGGATGAGGTCAGCGGTCTCTGGACGGTGCTGACCGACCGTGGCGACAAGATGCGGGCGCGCTATGTGGTGCTGGCGAACGGAATCCTGACGACTCCGAAACTAGCCCGGATCGAGGGCATGGAGAGCTTTACGGGTGATGCCTTCCATACCTCCAGGTGGGACTACAATGTCGAGCTGGAAGGCAAGCGGGTCGGCATCATCGGCACCGGCGCCACCGCCGTGCAGGCAGTGCCCGAACTGGCGAAGATCGTGAAGGAGCTCTTCGTCTTTCAGCGCACTCCGTCCTCGATCGACGTTCGCGACCAGCGCGCGACCACGATCGAGGAGATCGAAACCTGGTCGAAGGAACCGGGCTGGGCGCGGGCCCGGCGGGAACGGCTCGCCAAGATTTCATCCGGCCGTACCGCCTTGAAAGGCAATGATGACTATCTTTCCGGCAAGGTTGCGGACTTCAAGATCCGTAAGGAGCACGCAACAGAATTGCCCCAGGAAGAGCTGATCCAAAAACAACTCAACACCAACTTCCGGATCATGGAGCAGATCCGCGCCCGGGTGGACGCCATCGTCAAGGATCCGGTGACTGCCGCGGCGCTCAAGCCGTATTATCCCTATGGCTGCAAGCGGCCGGTCTTTCATGATGAGTTTCTGCCGGCATTCAACCTGCCGCATGTCACCCTGGTCGATACCGCGCCGCGCGGTGTTGGCGAGATCAACGCCAATGGCATTGTCCATGACGGCGTTGAATATCCACTGGACGTGCTGATCTATGCTACCGGGTTCCAATGGATGGCGACCTCAACCTTTAACATGATCACTGGGCGTGGCGGGCGGACTTTGCGGCAGAAATGGCAGGAGGAAGGCGTCAAGACCTTCCTCGGCCTGCACAGCCACGGCTTTCCCAATCTGTTCATTATGTCGGGACCCCAGGGGGGCGGCGGTCAATTTAACTTCACCCGTGGTATCGAGTCCCATACCGACTATGTCGTTTGGATGCTACAGACCTTGCGCGCGCGCGGTGCAAGCTTGCTCGACATCCATCAAGAGCCGGAAAATGCCTATGCGGCGCACTGCCGCGAAGCCGACATCCGCACCCGCCCGTTGCGGGATTGCATCTCCTATTACAACGGCGATGGCGGCGCCGAACCTGGTAGCCTGGCCTATTATGGCGGTCCGCAAAAATGGCACGAGCTGCGGAGCGCCGCCCAGGAATCATTGGAACCCTATGTATTCGACGCCGCGCCGGACGGCGATTTACCCTCGGAAAGGAAAAGCTGATGATCGCCATTTGGGTGAAGGTTAGGATCAAGCCGCAGATGCGCCAGGAGTTCCTGGAGGCGATCGAAGTCGACGCGCTCGGCTCCGAACGTGACGAACCGGGCTGCGCGTGCTTCAACGTTCTGCAGGATACGCAAGACGAGGCGGTCTACTATTTCTACGAGGTCTACAAGGACGAGGCCGCCGTCCAGGCGCATCGCGCCGCGTCGCATTACGCGGTCTGGAAGGCGGCGGCGCATACGCTCGATGGACCGACCGAGCGCATCGAAACCCACACGGTTTTTCCAGCCGCTGCTTCCTATTGGCTGCCAGACTGACCAGTGTGGAATATTCGACGGTCTGCGATCTAGCCCGGTGCTGTGTCCCGATAGACCTTAGGGGTTCGTGTGGTGAGGTTTACTATCGGCCTAATCACGCTCCCGGGCCCAGGCTGTGGCAATTTCGACAAGACCTCGCACCGCTGGAGTTTCCTGACTATAAGGCAGCCAGGCGCCGCTGATCCAGATGTCGGTGGCGCTGTCGGACGATTGCCGGGCGTGGATCACGGCTCTTCTCGCCGGCTATCCGCCTGATTGAACCGCCAAGACAATGACCGGATCGCTAGTCAGGGGATCTCGTCAAAAACAAGCATCGTCGGAGGCGATCATGAGTAATATTGGCCAGAGCATCGAAGTGAACGGGCGGATCTATGGTTGGCCGGAGCGCCCGTTAGTGGTGGTCTGCATCGACGGCTCGGAACCGGATTATATCGAGCAGGCGGTAGCCGCCGGTGCGATGCCGTTCACCGCCGGGATGATCGCCCGCGGTGCCGATCTACGGGCCGAAAGCGTGGTGCCGAGCTTCACCAACCCAAACAACCTGTCGATCGTCACCGGTCAGCCGCCGTCGGTGCATGGGATCTGCGGTAATTTCTTTTATGACCGCGACGCCGATGCCGAGGTGATGATGAACGACCCGGCTTTTCTGCGGGCGCCGACGATCTTTGCGGGGTTTGAACAGGCTGGGGCCCGGATCGTGGTAATAACCGCCAAGGACAAGCTGCGGCGGTTGTTGGGGTATGGGTTGGCGCATGGCGCTGGTGGATCGATCTGTTTTTCTGCTGAGAAAGCCGATGAAGCGACGGTCGCCGAGAATGGCGTCGAGGGGTTGCTGCAGTTAACCGGCCTACCCGTACCCTCGGTCTATAGTGCCGATCTGTCGGAGTTTGTCTTCGCCGCCGGGGCCAAGCTGATGGAGCGAGAGCAGCCGGACCTGATGTATCTGTCTACCACCGACTATATTCAGCATAAATTTGCGCCCGGCACCGATGGTGCAAACGCTTTCTATCAAATGATGGATGGCTATTGGGCCGCCCTCGAGGATCTCGGCGCGACATTGGTCTTGACCGCCGACCACGGCATGAGCGCCAAGCACGACGCGTCGGGAGAGCCAGACGTGATCTATCTGCAGGATGTGCTGGATGAATTGGTTGGAGAGGGCGCGGTGCGGGTAATCCTGCCGATCACCGATCCTTATGTGGCGCATCACGGCGCACTGGGATCCTTTGCTACCGCCTATTTACCGGATGGGGCGGATGTCCAGGCAGTGATCCGGGCGTTGGCGGCAATTGACGGCATGGACGCGGTTCTGACCCGGACCGAGGCCTGCGCGCGGTTCGAGCTTCCCGAGGACCGGGTTGGCGACATCGTCATCGTCTCAACCGAGCATAAGGCACTTGGCACCAGTGCAGCGCGTCATGATCTCTCCGGCCTTGATGTGCCGTTGCGCTCTCACGGCGGTTTAACCGAACAGGTAGTGCCGCTGATCAGCAGCGTGCCGATTGCCGCTATCGCTCCTGAGCACCGCCTGCGTAATTACGATGCCTTCCATGTCGGTCTTAATCTAGCCCATCGGCCCGTCGTCGCCGGCAAGGTCGCATGATGAGCATTGTCGAACCCCTTGAGATCGCCCTTTGGCACGAGCCGATGGGGGTCGGCGGGCATCTGGTTAATTCGGAGTGCCAGACCTTTCGACCGCGATAAGGGCCGCGATAGAAGGGGGTGTCGACCCGGTATGGGTGAGCGCGGTAAGCGTGTGGGAATTTCAATAGAGCGTGGGATAGGTAAGCTATCCAAAGTTACCAACGTGGCCAGAAAATTGACGGCACACGTTGCACGCGCCGGTTTTAAATTTTGGGCGTCACTTTCGAGCACGCCTATAGATTAAGCCGTTTTCCAAGCCGCATAGGGGGCTATTGGATCTATCCTGGATCGTGCGCGCAGCTGGAAGGGTTGCCTATAGTAACCCTCCCAGCATTCGCCAATTATGACGCCGAGATTATTCTGGTAGGGCTCAATCCTAAAATATGGGTCACCGTGACGGCCGTATGTGCGGCCATTTCAACTCATCCCGTCTGTGCCGGCTCCGCAGACGATAGCGCAGACTGTCGAGCCCTCGGGCACGGTGACCGCACCGGTCATCAGCGCCGCTATGGCGGCGGCGCCGCTTAACTCGGCGGCGATGCCAAGCTCATACCAGAGCCAGCGGGCAGCCCGTTCCATATCGGTGTCGGTCACCAGCACGATGTCGTCGACATGGCGCTGGATCAAATCGAAATTCAGCGGGTCGGATCGGCGTGGCGCCAGAGTGCCGGCGCGGGTCTTGATGTTCTCCAGGGTTATGACTGCCCCGGCCTCACGGCTTTTGTAGTGGGTTGGGGCCCCGGTTGGCTCGATCCCTATCACCTTGATCCCCGGTTTCATTGCCTTGGCGGCGGCGGCGACGCCGGCGATCAGTCCGCCTCCACCGATGGCGACCAACAGCAGATCGGTCTCCGGCGTGTCGTCGAGAATCTCCAGCGCTATCGTGCCTTGGCCATGAATCACCCGTGGGTCGGCGAAAGGATGGATATAGGTCAAGCCATCGGCCTCGGCTCGGGCGAGGGCGGCAAGGTTGGCCTCATCCCAGACCGCACCCACCGACTGTATTTCAGCGCCCCATGATTTCGCCTTTTCCGCCTTTTCGGCTGGGGTATTCGTCGGAAGATAGATCACAGCCGGACAGCCGAGCATGGCTGCAGCATAGGCGACGCCTAGGCCATGGTTGCCGCCCGACGCGGTGATAAGGCCCGCCCGTTTCTGCGGCTCGTTCAGGGTCATCAAGGTATTGCAGGCGCCCCGTACCTTGAACGATCCTGTTGGTTGTAGATTGTCGAGCTTCAGCAACAGGCGGGCACCCGGCGTCGGGTTTGCCCGCACCGGGGCCACGTCAATCAGCGGCGTGTGGCGGACGCGGCCGGAAATTCTCAGTTGGGCGGCCCGAAACGCCTCCAGGTTGAAGGCCGCCGAGTTGGAAGGTGCATTCGTTGACGATGTCATAGGGGAATTGGGCGGGGTGAGGTCGGTGGTCAGTCGATCATGTCGCATGGCTGCACAGCTCCGGTCCGATCAGGTATCGTTAAATTAGCGTAAGCCCGGCTCTCTAGGAGAACCGGGGTGCTAATTCGCCGAGCGATCGGCGGACAATATGAAGCGTCCATAAACATGCCCGACGAACTAAGCTGGCGGCAACGAATTGTCAAGATTCTCAGCACTTATCCTGCACCCGCAACAGGTTTGATCGCGGGGCCAACCTCTCTCAGAACGAAATAAGCCGCTCTAGCGCCTCGTTGAGTTGGCTCATCAGAACGTGGTCGCCGAGCGGGGCATCGGGGTGATAAACCCGGGCCAGTTGGCGAAAACGGCTCCGGATACTGGCGCGATCCGGCGTCACAAAGGGGGAAAAGCCAAGCACGTGCAACGCCTCGACTCGCGAAGTTACGCCATTCTCAAGCGGTCGTAGCGCGATGGTGTCGATGATCCGGCGCAGGCTGTTTATCTCGTCGGACTGACCGTCTCTGGCCCGACCGGATTCCGCCTTGGTCTGGCGATCGGCATCGTTTTCCAACGCAATTTCCTGCTCGCCAGCGGCCAGATCGAGCGCCAGTGACAAGGCCCGACGTAGCTCGGCCATGTCGTGGCCGGCGGGTAGTCGCAACTGCAGGCGGGGTTTGCGCTTCAAGGACCGACCCTTCGTCGGCCCGGATTGCAGTTTCACGATTTCCCGGTCTTCGGGGGGTGGTTCGCCCGGATCAACCGCCCGTGCCAGAACGCCTTTTGGTATTAGCAACAGAACCGCGCGGGCCAAATCACCAGTGCTCACCCCGCGCCGCGCCGCCAAAGCCATCACTTTGTCGCGGAAAGTCGATGAACAGGACAGCACATAGGCGCGGCCCCGCGATTCCGCCGGTCGTTTCACCCGTCGTTCCGCTTGCAGGGATGCCGCCTCGGTCTGCCTGGATTGCCCGAAGGTCGCGGCGTTATCGTCGGGCATCATGCTCGTCTCAACAAATTGAGTATTAAGGCAAATCCAATACCAGATGTAGCTCAGCGTTGAAAGACAATGCCCGTCGAGGATCGGTTTTTAACTGGAGCAATCGTGGTTCCGATTGCCGGTCGCCGGGAGCGGCGCTATATCCCACCTATGAACACGGTGATTGTCATACTCTTGATTCTTTGCCTAGTACTGGTGCTCGGCACCCTTGCGACCGGCTTGATCTCCATGGCGCGGGGCGGCGAGAATGCGCCGAGGCGCTCCAACACCTTCATGCGCTATCGAGTGGTGTTCCAGGGAATCGCGCTGTTGTTGGTGGTGATTCTGATGGCGATCGCCAAGGACTGACCGGGGACTGACCAAGGACTGGTATTTCTCAAAACTGAAATTCAAGGGCGGTGCGGTGGTCAAGCTGACGAAAATTTACACCCGTGGCGGGGATGCTGGACAGACCTCGCTCGGTGATGGCGCGCGGGTCGCCAAGCACGCTGAGCGACCCAGCTCCTACGGCACCGTCGACGAGGCCAACGCAGTGATCGGCTTGGCCCGTCTGCATGCCGGCTCCGAGGCCGATGCGATGCTGGCGCGGATTCAGAACGATCTGTTCGATCTTGGCGCGGACCTCTGTACGCCGGAACAGGAAAGCCCGAAATACCCGCCGCTCCGCGTGGTCCAGGAACAAGTTAATCGCTTGGAGGCGGAAATCGACGCAATGAACTCTGAACTCCAGCCCCTGTCTTCCTTCATCCTGCCCGGTGGCTCGGCGCTAGCGGCGCATTTGCACCACGCCCGCACCGTAGCTCGTCGGGCCGAGCGTGACATCACCAGGTTGGTCGAGATTGAGCAGGTCAACCCGCTCGCAGTAAAGTATATCAATCGACTTTCCGACCATCTGTTCGTTCTGGCCCGCCGGGTAAACGATAACGGCGCCCGGGATGTCCTTTGGGTTCCCGGGCAGAACCGCTAACCGCCTCCCGAGCTGCAACAGGGCGACAGCATAGACCCAGGGGGGACAGCAACGAGGGCGGCAGTGGCATTTCGATTGTCCCTCGACGATGGTCCTCATGCTTGACAGGCCGATGACGCTCTCCTAAGACCGGGCGACCCTTGCAAAAGGGTTTACTTCCACAGCAGATTAGTCGGAGTCGCCATGAAGGTGCTCGTGCCCGTCAAGCGGGTCATCGATTACAACGTCAAGGTCCGCGTCAAGGCCGACCAGACGGGTGTCGAACTGGCCAACGTCAAAATGTCGATGAACCCGTTCGACGAAATTTCCATCGAAGAAGCGCTCCGCCTGAGAGAGGCTGGTAAGGCTGAAGAGGTCATCGCGGTTTCGATCGGGGTTCAGCAGTGTCAGGAAACCATCCGCACCGCGCTCGCGATGGGTGCTGACCGGGGTATCCACGTCCTGCATGATGGCGAGCTGGAACCGCTCGCCGTGGCCAAGATGCTTAAGGCCATCGCCGATAAGGAAGGCCCATCGTTGATCTTGGTGGGCAAGCAAGCGATCGACGACGACTGCAACCAGACCGGCCAAATGCTAGCCGCGCTACTCGGATGGGGCCAGGCAACTTTTATCTCCAAGCTTGAGGTTGGCGATACCGAGTTGACGGCGACCCGTGAAGTAGATGGCGGGCTCGAAACCCTCACTCTCAAGCTGCCGGCCGTGCTGACCACGGATCTGCGCCTGAACGAGCCGCGCTATGCATCGCTACCGAACATCATGAAGGCGAAGAAAAAGCCGATCGACCAGATGTCGCCGGCCGATCTCAACGTCGATCCGAGCCCCCGGCTGGAAACGCTTCGAGTTGTCGAGCCGCCAAAGCGCGAGGCCGGTGTGATCGTCGCGGACGTCGCCGAACTGGTGGAAAAACTGCGCAACGTCGCAAAGGTGATCTGAAGATGGCTACGCTGATCATTGCCGAGCACGACAATTCGGAACTCAAGGTCGCAACCTTGAACGCGGTTTGCGCCGCCCAGGCAATTGGTGGTGAGATGACCATTCTAGTCGCTGGCAGCGGTTGCACCGCAGTCGGCGAACAGGCGACCAAGGTGGCCGGCGTGACCAAGGTGTTGGTCGCTGATTCCGCCGAGTATGCCCATGGCCTGGCCGAAAACGTGGCCAATCTGGTGGTCGATCTCGCCAGCAGCTACAGCCATGTCCTGGCGCCTGCCACCACCGACGGTAAAAACATGCTGCCGCGCGCCTCGGCGCTGCTAGACGTCCAGCAGATCTCCGAGATTTCCGGGGTGATCGATGCCGATACCTTCGTGCGCCCGATCTACGCCGGCAATGCCATGGCGACGGTGAAATCCTCCGACGCCATCAAGATGATCACGGTTCGCACCACCGCCTTCGAAGCAGTGGCGGCCGAGGGTGGCTCGGCGGTGATCGAGGCCGTCGGGGCCAAGGGCGATACCGGTCTATCAAGCTATATCGGTGCGGAGTTGAGTTCGTCCGAGCGCCCGGAGCTAACCTCTGCCCGGATCGTGATTTCCGGTGGTCGCGGCATGCAGTCCGGTGAGAATTTCCCACTGATCGAAGCCGTCGCCGACAGACTCGGTGCGGCGGTTGGCGCCTCACGCGCGGCGGTCGATGCCGGCTTTGTCCCTAATGATTATCAGGTCGGTCAAACCGGCAAGGTGGTGGCGCCGGATCTGTATATAGCCGTCGGTATTTCCGGCGCGATCCAGCATCTGGCCGGCATGAAGGACAGCAAGGTGATCGTCGCCATCAACAAGGACGAGGAAGCGCCGATCTTTCAGGTCGCCGACTTCGGTCTGGTCGCCGATCTGTTCAAGGCGATGCCGGAACTCGAAGCGGAATTGGCCAAGCAGGGCTTCGGCTTTTAAGCGGAGGCGGGCGGCGCAGGACGGCTGGCCTGCCGAGGCCACCAGCAGGAGTGGATGCAATGGTTCAGCGGGTCGGCATTATCGGCGCCGGGCAGATGGGCGCCGGCATTGCGCATGTCTGCGCGCTTGCTGGCTTGGATGTTCATCTGTCCGATGTGGAGGAATTCGCGCTCTCCGCTGCGGTTTCGTCGATCGAACACAACCTTGCCAGACAAGCGAGCCGAGGCAAGGTCGCCAATGGTGACGTCAAGGCGGCGATGGCGCGGATCTCCACCGGTCAGGACTATGCGGTTTTCGCCGATAGCGATCTGGTCATCGAGGCGGCGACCGAAAACGAAGCCGTCAAGCGCGGGATCCTCAAGGCCCTGGTGCCGCACCTGCCCGCGACCGCACTGATCGCCACCAATACCTCGTCGATCTCGATTACCCGACTGGCGGCGGTGACCGATCGCCCCGGCAAGTTCATCGGCATGCATTTCATGAACCCGGTGCCGATCATGCAGCTGGTCGAGTTGATCCGCGGTATCGCGACCGACCAGGATACCTTCCTGGTAGTGAAGGCGCTGGCCGAAAAGCTCGGCAAGACCGTCGCAGTGGCCGAGGATTTCCCGGCTTTCATCGTCAACCGCATCCTGTTACCGATGATCAACGAAGCGGTCTATACCCTCTACGAGGGCGTGGGCAGCGTCGAGTCGATCGACACCGCCATGCGGCTCGGCGCCAATCACCCGATGGGCCCGTTGCAGCTGGCCGATTTCATTGGCCTCGACACCTGCCTCTCGGTGATGCAGGTGCTGTACGAGGGCTTGGCGGATTCGAAATACCGGCCCTGTCCGCTTTTGGTGAAATATGTCGAGGCCGGCTGGCTCGGGCGTAAGGCCGGTCGCGGGTTCTATGACTATTCGGGCGACGAGCCGGTCCCGACGCGATAGAGCGGGCTGTTGATGCCACTTGGTCGAAAATGCGCTTTCCGATCAGGCGGCGACTGGGCGTGTCGCCCCGATGATCATGATGTTGCCGTGCAAATGCAGCACCTGACTCACTAGGCCCACCGCCTTGAACCACGCCTGATAGTCGTCAAGCCGGCCAGGGCTGTTGTTCGAGGCTAAATCGACCTCATAGGCATCAAAGGTCGCAGCGCCGCGCATCCCAAAGCCGTGCACCTGCTCAAGACGCTTCCACAGTGCGACCTGAAGCGGGAACAGCGCCGCCTCGGTCAGCCGAATGCGATCCATCAGCAGCAAGACACCGTCCTCGGCAAGCTGGCTCGCCGTCCAGGTGATCACCGCCTGCTTCTCGGTGTCATTCAGATCATGGAAGGTAAGACAGGTCACCGCGACGGCGTAGTCCTGACGTGGCAGATCGATCGCATCCAAGGCCCGTAGGTCACCCTGGACCCAGTGGTAATCGCCCCAGCCCTCGAAGCGCTTGGTCGCCGCCGCCAGGGATATCTCATTCATATCTACGCCGGTGACCGCGAGATCCTGGCGTTTGGCGCCAAGCAGATGCTGCAGATAACCGGTGCCACAACCCAGATCGAGCACCGTCGCACTCGGGCCAGCCGTTTCGGCGATCAAACTGGTGAGAATATCAAGCTGCTCGGCCCGCGTTGGATGGCGTTGAATGGGATCGTTCATGTTTTTTAATCCTCTAAATCAAGGAAATATCAGAGAAAGCGTGACGTGTTTTGGAGCGTAGCGCGGTGGAGGTAGGCATATGCTGTCGGACCCTAGGCAGTTTTTTACTGTATTTAGATAAAATTATATATAACTTGCCTTCACACTGTCTTTTAGAAGGAAGAATATCTACCATGACCAGAACGGTTGCGGAAAAAGCCATGCAGTTGCTGACCGAGTCAGTCTCCAACATCGCCGGCAAGGAAAGACTAATCGCCGATGCGCTGGTGTCAGCGCTCAAACCCAGCGAGCAGATTTTCGCCGGCCCCGTCCAGTTTGACCTTCAGAAGTTAACGCCGGTGATGGGTCATCAGAAGTACCACCACCACACGGCGATCTCCAAACAGACCCCCGACAGTGCACTGACGAAACCCTCCCGAAAAATCGCGCTACCGCCAGCTCTTGTCCCCTGACCACTTTGGTCGCCTGAGCTACGGCAGTGTTTCTTTCCGCCACCATCCGCTCTACTTGATCAGACCGAGCTCGCGGTAACAACGCGCTGCGTCCGGATAGAGATTGGCCAACCCTCGAACCTTGTTGAGAAGTGGCATGCCGGCGAAGGCGCCGGTTCCAGCAATCATGTCATTCGCCACGTCGGCCTGGCTGAAGCCGGAGGGGATCCGACCGTCCTGGATCGTCCGCACATTAGCCACCGAGCCCTGGGACGATTGGGTGGTAGCGACGAGATTAGGGACACCGCAGCCGCCGCCATCCTCGCAGGCGCGCGATCCGGGCGGTTGCGAGATGATATTCACGATCAAAGTCCCGATGGCTGATAGATCCCGACGATCGCACCGGTGCCAATACGAAGAAGAAGCGATCCATCACCACGCGCCGCGCCACTGACGCTCAGCGCCGCCAAGACCAGAACCGCGTGAGCGATCGTCCCAAGTTGCCTTGAAACAAAACTCGCCACGACTTTTTCTGTGCGATCAAGTTGCCCGGCCACTCTTTGGCATCAGTAATTTTTCTATTCAGCCCGCATCCAAATAATATTGAATTAACGCGCGTGCCTCCGGCGAATCCCATTCGGCGTCGCCAATCAATCGGCCCAGCACCTGGCTTTGCGGGCTGATCAACAGAGTGATTGGAATACCCGGCCCCTTGAGGGCCTGCAGTAGCGACGCTCGAGGATCGCTGGTGGAAGTCAGTGCGGTGATGCCTAGCTGTGCAAGAAAAGGTCGATGAATCTTGGCGCCGCCGCGATCAATCGAGACCAGTATGATCTCGAGTCGGGGGTCACTGACCGCCCGGCGCAGATTGTCGATCGACGGCAACTCACGAATGCAAGGTCCGCACCAGGTCGCCCAAAAATTCACCATCACCAGACGCCCCTTGAAGTTGGAGAGCTTGATGGTTTGACCATCGGCGCTTATGAACGGTGTGTCCGGAACCGGAACTGGCGGGTCGGTGGCGACGAACTTGACCATCGTCCCGGCGATCGGCGGGTCGGATGAAGCTGCCTCGGCCCGCGGCGCCACCGTAGCGACGAGTAACACGATGACCGCGGCGAGTATCGGCAGACCGGTAATTGAAACAAAATTGAAGCGCACCGAAAGCTCCTAGAGATGACCACGAAACCCTACCAACCCGCGATCCAATCCGGCGCCCAACCCAACGGCTCCAGCAGCCAGGCCAGCACCATGTGGGGTGGGCGCTTTCGCGATGGCCCGTCCCAGGTGATGGACCAGATCAATCCCTCGATCGACTTCGATCAGCGCTTCTACGCCCAGGATATCGCGGGGTCCAGAGCCCATGCCGCGATGTTGGTCGCCCAAGGGATAATTTCCGGCAAGGATGGGGCGGATATCGCCCGAGGTCTAGACCAGGTCGAGCAGGAAATCACCGAAGGGCGGTTCACGTTCTCGCGCGCGCTTGAGGATATCCACATGAATGTGGAAGCCCGACTCGCCACGTTGATCGGCGACGCCGCCGGGCGGATGCACACCGCGCGCTCGCGCAATGATCAGGTCGCGACCGACTTCAAGATGTGGGTTCGCGACGCCATCGACAATCTCGACGAGGGTCTGAAGGCCCTACAGGCGGCCCTGATCGACCAGGCCGAGGCCAACGCCGATGTGGTGATGCCTGGCTTCACCCACCTGCAGGCGGCGCAACCGGTGACCTTTGGCCACCATATGATGGCTTATGTCGAGATGATCGGCCGTGACCGCGGGCGCTTTGCCGACTGCCGGGTGCGGTTGAATGAGTGCCCGCTTGGCTCCGCCGCCCTTGCCGGAACCTCGTTTCCGATCGATCGTGGCGCGACGGCGGCGGCCCTGGGCTTCAGCCGGCCGACGGCGAACTCACTTGATGCGGTTTCGGATCGTGATTTTGCGCTGGAGTTCCTGGCCGCTGCCTCAATCACCGCCATGCATCTGTCGCGCTTCTCCGAGGAAATTGTCAACTGGATGAGCGCTCAATTTCAGTTCATCACGCTCTCCGATTCCTTTACCACCGGCAGCTCGATCATGCCGCAGAAGCGCAATCCCGACGCGGCCGAACTGGTTCGCGGCAAGTCCGGACGGGTGATCGGCGCGCTGACCTCGCTGCTGGTAATGATGAAGGGCCTGCCTTTGGCCTTTTGCAAGGACATGCAAGAGGACAAAGAGCCGCTGTTCGACGCCGCCGACACGCTGGATGTCTGTATCGCCGCTTGTGTCGGTATGGTCACTGATATGCGTGCCAATGCCCCGGCCCTGCGCCAGGCCGCCCAACTGGGGTTCGCCACCGCGACCGACCTGGCGGACTGGTTGGTGCGTGGCCTCGACATGCCGTTCCGCAACGCCCATCACGTGACCGGAGCGATCGTCAAACTGGCAGAGGAACGTGGCTGTAAGCTGGATGAGCTGGACCTGCCGGCGCTGCAGGGGATCGAACCCCGGATCACCGACGCTGTTTACGCGGTTCTCGACCCGGCCCGCTCGGTCTCCAGCCGGACCAGCTTTGGTGGTACCGCACCAGCTAATGTATGGGCTGCCGCTGCCGCCGCCCGCGCCCGGTTCCTATAGTTGGCCGGCCTGCAAGGAGCGCTCTCATGCGAAGGATCCAGCCCCGCTTTTTGCGCGTCATCGTGCTTGGACTGGTCGTCGTCGGGCTGGCGCTTTCGGTGTCGGCCTGCGGCAAGCGTGGCAACCCGAAACCGCCGCCGGACAAACCCGTCAGCTATCCAAAATCTTATCCGTCTCAATAATAGATGACTGGTGATTGAAGCCCGCGATTGAACCAACCACGGTCGCAGCGCGTAGCGAAGGAATGTTAACCGTGACTCATTTCTCCCATAAGGCCGGGATCCTGCATGCCGAGGATGTCGCCGTGCCAACCATCGCCGATGCTGTCGGCACCCCATTCTATTGTTATTCCAGCGCCACCATGCTGGCCCGCTATCACGCCTATACAAAGGCATTGGCAGGGCTTCGCGCCACGGTCTATTACGCGGTCAAGGCAAACTCTAACCTGGCGGTGATCCGCACCTTTGCCGGCGCCGGCGCCGGCGCTGACGTGGTTTCGGTCGGCGAGATGCAGCGCAGCCTGGCTGCCGGTATCCCTGCCGATAAGATCGTCTTCGCCGGGGTCGGCAAGACCCGTGGAGAGCTGACCGCAGCCTTGAAGGCGGGGATCCATCAAATAAACATTGAATCCGAGGCTGAGCTGCGGGCGCTGAGCGACGTCGCCCAGGCGATCGGGGAGAAGGCCACGGCTGGTCTAAGGGTCAATCCGGATGTCGACGCCCGCACCCATGCAAAGATCACCACCGGGCGCAAGGAGAACAAGTTCGGCATCGACCTGGACGAGGCGCCGCGAATGTTCACGCTGGCGGCATCGCTGCCCGGCGTTTCGATGACCGGCCTGTCAGTGCATATAGGTTCTCAGTTGACCGACATTTCCCCCTATCGCGACGCCTACGCCCGGCTGCGTGACATTACCCTGGAGTTGCGCGCGGCGGGCCATCGGATCGACCATCTTGATCTCGGCGGCGGGCTCGGCATCGCCTATGACGCCGAGACGCCGCCCAACCTTGAGGCTTATGCGGCAATCGTCCGTGAACAGGTCGGCGACCTGGACTGTGCCTTATCCTTCGAGCCCGGTCGCTATCTTGTCGGCGATGCCGGCATTCTGGTTACCCGTGTGGTCTATGTGAAGCAGGGCGGCAAAAAACGCTTCGTGATCGCCGATGCCGCGATGAATGATCTGATCCGGCCGACCCTGTATGAGGCATATCATGAGATCGTGACCGTGGCCGAGGCCAACTCTGCCGCGTCGGCAACCCTGGGCTCTTGCGATCTGGTCGGACCGATCTGCGAAAGCGGTGATTATCTGGCCAAGGATTGCGCGCTACCCGTGGTGGCCGAGGGTGACCTATTGGCGATTCGGTCCGCCGGTGCCTACGGTGCGGTGATGTCCTCGACCTATAACAGTCGCCCGTTGATACCGGAGGTTTTGGTCAACGCGGGAGGCTTCGCGGTGATCCGGCGTCGCCAATCGGTCGAGGAAGCGATGGATTTGGAGCAGATTCCCGACTGGCTCGGCGATCCGGCGGAACCCGAACGAGGTTGACCGCGAAGGCCCAGCGGCCTGACACTTGGTCCCAGAGTAGAAGCGCTGGTCTAGGCAATGGCCGAAGGAATGAATGTCGAGCCACCTGGAGTTGATTATGCGGTGCTCGCGGCGCTGCGTCTGCCGGTGCCGTGACCGTCAATGACACCAAGCTTGCGGGCAGGTCCCCGATGACGCTTCCAAGTGATCTTCCGAAATCTCGCGTCTATCAGGCGAAGTACCTGTTGGCGCACCTTATCCTGATTTGGGAGTCCTTTTGCACAGCCTCGGCTCCGGCGATGGCGATTGTCGTGGCGGCGATCGCGGCAGGCTTGTTGGAAATCCCTCAATCCTTTGGCGGCTGGTTCGGCGGACAGTTGGGGGGATGGATGCATGCGGCGCTGCTCGCGGTGGCGCTCAGTGGGTTGGGTTGGTGCACAAGGCTGGCGGTGCTTCGCTTTCAGACGCAGGGCGATCATCAGGTAAAGCGGCGGCTGGAAGAATCAAGCGGGCTGCGGCACCGTCCGCTGACCGCGCTGACGGATACGCTGGCCAATGGCGCCGACCCTCGCACAAGAAGGCTTTGGAATGCGTTTTTGCGGCGAACAGAGGCGGTGCCACCCCAGCTTAAGGTCGGCCCGCCCCGGCCAATCCTGCCTCAGCTCGACCCTTTCGCGATCCGGTCCGGGCTCGGCTTGGCGTTAATTGTTGCTCTGGTGGTGGGTTGGGAGGATCCGGGCGCCCGATTGATGGCGGCGATCAAGCCAAGTTTCGACGCCGCCGCCGGCCCCCGAACCGCAACTGTCGACATGTGGATCAGCCCCCCCGCCTATACTGGCAGGCCCTCGATATTGCTGACGCGCCCACCGCTTCCCAGCGCCGCGCCCAAGGTTGGCGGGAGTAACGCTGGGGCGGACCGGCAGGTCACGCTTGCGGTGGAACCAACCCGGGCGCCCGAGGCGACGCCGGCGGCGATTCTGGTGCCGCTCGGCAGTAAGGTCCTGGCGGCGGTTTCCGGCGGCGCCGGGATCCCCGAATTGCTTGCCGAGACCGGCGGCACCGCCCCCGGCATTCACCGCTTCGAGGCGATAGGCCGGGAAAGTCACCGCCTGGAAATGGTTTTGAATGCCGGCGTTAGTCTAACCATCCGTCAGAACGGCGATACGCTGTCACGATGGAATTTGGACGTGATCCCCGATCTGGTGCCGGAGATCAGCTTTTCGAAACCGCCGTCCCGCAGCGAGCGCAGCAGTCTGGTGATCCATTACGAAGCGCGGGATGACTATGGGGTTTCCAGCGCCTCGGCGGTCATCCGCCGCTTGGCCTCGGACCGGAGCATCGCTAGCAGTGATCCGCCCTTGATTCTGCAAATGCCGCTGCCGGGATTGGGTAAGACCACGGTCATCGGCAAGAGTTTCAACGAGTTGGCGCCGCATGCCTTTGCCGGTCACCTGGTCCGGATCGTCATGCAGACAATCGACGAGATTGGCCAGATCGGGAAATCCGAACCGGTTGAGATGATCCTGCCGGAGCGGGTCTTCCGTCATTCAGTAGCCCGCGCAGTGATTGAACAGCGCAAACGGCTGGTCGCAAAGCACGAGGAGCGGCGCGACATCGCCGGGGTGATCATGACGATTGCCGCTCGGCCGCAGCATTACGCGCATGATCTGGCCGTCTTTCTGAGCCTCAAGTCGGCAGCGGTCCGGCTTAGCCTGAACGAGGGTGGCGGTCTGGATGGATCCGTCCTCTCGTTGCTGTGGGACACCGCGCTCAGAATCGAGGATGGCGAGCTTTCGATCGCCGCGCGCCGGCTACGCGAGTTGGAACGCCAGCTACAAGACGCACTGGCCGGTGACGCCCCGGACGAGCAGATCGAGCAACTGATAGATCAGCTCAAGGAGGCCGTCGATAAATACCTCGAAGCGATGGGAAAACAGCAGAAAAACCAGGCCGGCCGACAACAGCAAGGAGAGGGCCAGCAGGCCGAGACGGATGACAGGATGCGCCGTCAAGATCTGCAGGAAATGCTTGATAAAATGCGCGAAATGGCCCAAATGGGCGCGCGGGATCCGGCCCGTGAAGTGCTCTCGCGCCTGCAGGAAATGATGGAAAATCTGCGCATAGCTAAGCAGCAGATGTCATCTCAGCAACGCGCCACCCAGAAGATGATGCGCCAGCTAAGTCAATTATCCCGCCAGCAGCAGCAGTTGATGGACGACACCTACAAGCAACATCAACAGGGCGACCGCCAGCGCCAGCAAGACTCACCACGATCCGCGCCGCGCCGAGAAGGCCAGAACGGCATGCCGCAATCCAGACAACGCGGTATGACCGGCGAACAACTGGCCCAGGCGCAAGAGCAGTTGCGCCGCCAACTCGGCGAATTCATGCGCAAGCTGTCGGAGGACTTCAACCAAATCCCCGACGGTTTCGGTCAGGCCGAGAGGGCGATGAAGGACGCGGAGCGGGCCTTGCAGCGCGCCGAGCCGGGCGATGCCATTGGCCCGCAAGCCGATGCTCTCGGTCAAATGCAGGAAGGCACCCGCGCCCTCAATGAGATGCTGCGCGAACAAACCGCCAATGACCAAGGGACGCAGAACGATCAGGCCCAAGGACTGCAGGAAGATCGTCAGGACGAAATTGATCCGCTGAACCGCCGTCGCTCGGGTCAGGGTTTCGTCGATCGCAGCGCCCTTGGCATTCCCGAGGAATCCGACCTACAGAAAACCCGACGCCTGTTCGACGAACTCCGCCGCCGCTCCGGTGACCGCCACCGCCCGGCTCTAGAGCTGGATTACATCGACCGGCTGCTGCGGCGGTTCTAGAAGCCCGCGCCTCAGGCGCTACCCGAAGATGAAATCGCCGGTTGCCAGGCTGCTCGATTGCACGCCGGCGAGGGTGACGGTATTCCCGCCACCGAGATCGAGAACGGCGGTGCCGACCGTCTCGGAATGACCCATTGCGCCCGCAGGAATGTTTAAGGAGCTTCGTTGGCCGGTTAGGTCCCTTGACCGGGAACAGGGGTCACTCCATAGCCGCGTCGATCGCTGCGGCCACTGCTTCGACCGTTAGTTAGGCTTTATTCAGCAATTTTCCCCGCCCGCCATTTCCTAGATATACACCTCCGGCAGGCAAGTAAAAACGCCAGGGCGTTGATAATCAGGGGCAGATGATTCGCATGAAGGAAACTGCATCGCTGCTGTGCAGATACTATTAGCCACCAATGTGATGGCTCCGAAAGGATGCCATATCACGGCGCCGCCATACACGTTCGGAAGTTTTCCTGTCTACCACAGCGCCAATTGGCCCAATTGGCTTTGCATTCTCGCAAGGATCTGGAATGATTCATCATCGGATCTGCTTGCTGGCCGCTGGATCGATATTCGGGCCAGCGGACACGTGGTCCATCAAACGATGATGAAGTCTCGAAAGGCCGGCCCCGGTGGTACGCTTCGAAGATGTCGAAATGCGCTACGCCGTCGGCTCGCCGATTCTTCGAGGGGCCAATTTCGAGCTGGCGCCCAACACGTTCCACTTTTTGACCGGTAAGAGCGGTGCTGGAAAATCCTCACTGCTGCGGATGATCTATCTGGCGTTGCTGCCGTCGCGCGGTCGGGTCACGGTTTTCGATCGCGACACCAAGGACCTGACCCGCGCGGAAATCTCTGATACCCGGCGGCGGCTGGGGATCGTGTCCCAGGGTTTTCGACTGATCGAGCATTTGAGCGCGCGCGAGAACGTCGCGCTACCGCTGCGTATCGCCGGCACAAGGGAAGCGGTGATCCGCCGACATGTGCCGGAGCTTTTGGATTGGGTTGGCCTGTCCGACCAAATCGACGCCCTGCCGCAAACTCTGTCCGGCGGTCAGCAGCAACGGGTTGCCATCGCCCGCGCGGTGATCGCCCGTCCGGCGCTGTTGCTGGCGGACGAGCCGACGGGCAATGTTGATGACCGGATTGCGTTCCGGTTGCTCTATCTGTTCGAGGAGTTGCACCGCACTGGGACCACCGTCGTCGTCGCTACCCATAACGACGCGCTTTGCGGTGAGTTTCAGCATTCTCGACTGCATATCTCCAGCGGGCGGTTGAGCCGTATTCCAGGCAAAATTCCAGAGACTGGTACACCATGCCGGGCTTTGCCCGGCGCGCCCGATCTGGCCAGGGATTGAGGGTTGCTGATGGTTGGACAGGGCGCGAGGGAAATCACCATCAACCGCAACGGCTCCCCCGGCTTTCTCGGCTGGGTGGTCGGCGCGATGGTCTATGTAGCGGTGCTGTCGGCGGCCGGCGCGCTGTTCGCGCAATCGGTCTCACAGCGCTGGGCATCGTCGCTCACCGGCGTGGTCACAATCCAGGTTCTGGCGGCCGAGCAACCTGTCGATGCGGAGAACACCATCACACGCCTTGGGGCGGTGCTGGAGATCCTGCGGGCGACGCCCGGGATCGGCCATTTGTCGATCCTTGACCGCAAAAGTTCCCTGGCGTTGCTGCAACCTTGGTTGGGTCAGGAGCTTGTCGAAAAGATCGATCTACCGACCATGATCGATCTGCGCATCCTTGGCTCTGCGACCCTTGATCTCGATGGGTTACGCCAACGGCTGCAGCGCCGGACGCCGGGAACCATAGTGGATGACCATGGATTGTGGCTGTCCAGGGTCGCTGCGTTGACCGCGGCGGTTGAACGCGGTGGTTGGCTGATAGTCCTATTGGTTGGCGTGGTCGCGGCGGTTTCAGTCATCTTCGCCGTGTTGTCGGGGTTGTGGGTCAACCGCGAGATCGTCGAGTTGCTGCACCTGATGGGTGCGCGGGACGGGTATGTCGCCGGGCGGTTTCAGGGCTATGTTCTGGCGGTAGCGCTACCGGCGAGCGTCATCGGTGGCAGCTTTGCCATTGCTACGGTCATGGCGATCGCCGGGGCGCTGCATAACCCTGGCGGCGGCCTTGGGTCGGGGCTGAAATTTGGCGGCCTGGGCGGGTTGCGGACGCTGGATTGGGTGATCCTCTGCGCCGTTCCCTTTGTCTTCGCGGCTCTCACCTTGATCACCGCGCGGGTCGCCGCTCTAGTGACGTTGCGGCGCATGGTGTAGCAGTGCCAGGATGAATGCTTCGCCGAATATCGCTCCACTACTCCCACCCAGTCGCCTCTGGGCACGGGTTTTGGTCGCGCTCCTGCTGCTGTTGCCGATGATCTGGGCGGTTGGGTTTTTGCGTTTCGTCGACTCTATCGCGCGCCTGGAGCCTGCCCCGCCCATCCGGGCCGACGTAATCGTCGTGTTGACCGGTGGAGCCAAGCGCGTGGCCGCGGGGTTTCGCTTGCTGAACCAAGGCAAAGGCGAGGCGCTTTTCGTTTCCGGGGTGTTTCCCAACGTCCGCCTAGATGACCTCCGGGCCTTGGGGGAGGCACAAGAAATCTCAATCCCAGACAGATTGCTCGCCTGCTGCGTCGCGCTTGGGTTCTCGGCCCGCGATACCCGCGGCAATGCCACCGAGATTGCCGGCTGGCTCGCCGCACGCGACGTCCGATCGGTGTTGATGGTCACCAGCAATTACCATGTGCCGCGTAGCTTGACGGAACTTCAAAATGCCCTGCCTGCTATCACAATACATCCCTACCCGGTGGTGGCCGGCAAGGTGATGCTAGATGCCTGGTGGCGATGGCCGGGCTCGCTTCGGTTGTTGACCGGCGAGTATCACAAATTATTACTGGCCGGCTTCCGTGTTTTGACGCCCTGGGGCGGCGCCTGAGCGGCGTTCTGTGACCGCCCGCAAATTTTCGACCACATCTCAGTTTCAAATCTCCACCTGGCTATTTTTGTACGCCTCTTCGACGACGGGTTTGCCGAGCCTCGATCAGACCCGCGATGTTTCCGATGTCCATCCGCTTGTCAGTGACGCCTGTGGCCGTAGCTGGGATAGATCGGTGGAACGACCGCAGGGGGAAATCTCGGTATTCAGTCTGTTGAAGCGCGGTGACAAAGCCTACCCGAAGATCATCCCCGATGCGTCATCGGCGAACTTGATGTCGATCATTGAGCGCAATCGTTCTCGATAGCATCGTCTATTCAGACAGCTGGCGCGGTTACAACGTACTGGATGTATCCAACTCTCACCACTTTCGGATCAATCACAGCAAGCTCTTCGCGGACAATCGGAACCACATCAATGATATCAAGAATTTTTGGAGCCAGGCGAAGCGCCATATGCGTAAGTCCAACGGTGTTCCCAAGGCCCATTTCCCCCTATTCTTGAAGGAATGCGAGTGGTGTTTGGACAACAGAAACCTACCAAACTAATTATCCAAATTGAAGCAGTGGGTTAAACGATATATAGGTTAGTTGTCTGGGGTAATTTTCTGTTTTAATTATCAAAAATATTTGCTGTGTGGGCCGGTAGTCGATCACGTTGGCGGGACGTTCCCGGCCTTTAGCTCCGCTGAGCATGAGCAACCTTTCTGTCTAACGCGGGCAGTTGGAGGCCCGGTACTCCGCCTTGGCAAGATGGGTATTTTCGCAAAAGAAAATAGCTACCATTAGCGCCCTACTGATGCCCATAAACGCCAGCGTGAACAGATGAATCTCTTTTACAAATCAGGATCTAAACATATTGGTTGTGGTCGGTGCCACCCTCGGTGGTCCTGCGATCAAATTGTTGTTGGTTTTGGTTTGGATTGCCGACTTGAGCTGGCATGCCGTCCTCTATGCTTTCAGCTAGGCATACAGGAAGCCGGAGCGAGGTTTGATAAATTCGATCAAGAAGACGAACTTTCATACTGAGACACGACCAGATATTCAATCCGTTTGGTTTGATCTTGCCGGATGCGTTAAGATTGACTATCTCTATTCTGGAACAAAGTAAGAACAACTGGCACGGCATCCTCCCATGCATGGTATCGCACCAATATCCGGCCAGATCTGGGATCAGAAATACCGCCTTAAGGACCCGGACGGTCGTCCGCGCGACCGCACCTTGTCCGATTCTTGGCGCCGGGTGGCGCATGCCCTAGCGGCGGCAGAGAGGGAACCGGTGCTTTGGCAGGACCGTTTCCAGCAGGCGATGGATGATTTTCGGTTCCTGCCGGCCGGCCGCATCCTGGCTGGCGCCGGGACCGGGCGCTCAGTCACCTTATTCAATTGCTTCGTCATGGGAACCATCGCCGACGACATGTCGGGGATTTTTTCGGCCCTGCGCGAGGCGGCGCTGACCATGCAGCAAGGCGGCGGGATCGGCTACGACTTCTCGACCTTGCGACCCAAAGGCGCACCGGTACGTGGTGTCGGCGCCGACGCCTCGGGACCTTTGTCATTCATGGATGTCTGGGATGCGATGTGCCGGACGATCATGAGCGCTGGATCACGCCGTGGCGCGATGATGGCGACCCTGCGCTGTGATCATCCGGATATCGAGGCCTTTATTGCGGCCAAGCAGGACTCGGCGCGGCTCAGGATGTTCAATCTGTCGGTGCTGATCACCGACGCCTTCATGGATGCGGTCCGTGGCGATGGATCCTGGGATCTCGTCTTCGACGGAACCGCCTATCGCACCGTCAGGGCACGCGATCTATGGGACCAGATCATGCAGGCTACCTATTGCAGCGCCGAACCCGGGGTGATCTTCATCGACCGCATCAACCAGCGTAACAACCTGGCCTATTGCGAGGCAATTTCGGCGACCAACCCTTGTGGCGAGCAACCCCTGCCGCCCTATGGTGCCTGTCTTTTAGGGTCGATCAATCTAGCCCGGATGGTTGATCGTCCGTTCGAGCCCGACGCCGCCCTTGATCTCGGGGTGCTGGCGGCCTTGGTTCCGGTCGCCGTCAGAATGCTGGACAACGTCGTCGACATCTCACGCTTCCCACTGCCGGAGCAGGAGGGTGAGGCGCGCAACAAGCGGCGGATCGGGCTTGGCGTCACCGGCCTGGCCAATGCCTTGATCATGTGCGGCGCCCGCTATGGTTCGACCAAAGCCGTCGGACTGGCCGAGACCTGGATGCGCGCGCTGCGGGATGCTGCTTATCGGGCCTCGGTGGAGCTGGCCCGCGAGAAGGGACCCTTCCCGCTGTTTGATCGGGACGCCTATTTGGCCGGAGAATGCATCGCCGAGCTGCCCCAGGACATCCGCGCCGGCATCGCCAAGCATGGCATCCGCAACGCGCTGCTGACCTCGATTGCGCCGACTGGGACGATCTCGCTCCTGGCTGACAATGTTTCCTCCGGTCTGGAGCCGGTTTTCGCGTTTAGTTACGACCGCACGGTGCTGGAGCCCGATGGCTCGAAGCGGGTTGAGCCGGTGACCGACCATGCCTATCGCCTGTACCGTCAGTTGAAGGGGGAAGACACGCCGCTGACTGAGGCCTTCGTCGATGCGCAATCGCTGCGCCCCGAAGACCATGTGGTGATGCAGGCGGCGGTGCAGAAATACGTCGACAGTTCGATCTCGAAGACCATCAACTGTCCCGAGGATATCGATTTCGAGGCCTTCAAGAATATCTACCGCTTAGCCTATGAGTCGGGCTGCAAGGGCTGCACCACCTATCGCCCAAACCCGGTGACCGGCTCGGTGCTCACGGTTCGTCCTCAGACCTCCGAAACTGCCGAGCGCTCCGGGACCGCCGTCCCCGCCCATCCGGGGGCCGAAAACGCTCATCCCGAGACAGCAGCAGCTTCGGCGCGGGCCACGGCGGATATCGACAGGTGGCCCGGCGGTGGAAAAGTCGTCCATTTGGCTCTGCCGTTGGACCGGCCGGACGAGCTTCCCGGTAAGACCTACAAGATCAAATGGCCGGAGAATGACCATGCGATCTACATCACTTTGAACGACATTATGCCGGACGGTCGGCGCCGGCCCTTCGAAATCTTCATCAACTCCAAGAATATGGAGCATTACGCCTGGACGGTGGCGCTGACCCGGATGATCAGCGCGGTGTTCCGGCGCGGCGGCGACGTGTCCTTCGTGGTTGAGGAATTGAAAGCGGTTTTCGATCCGCGCGGCGGGGCCTGGATGGAACGGCGTTATGTCCCCTCGCTGCTGGCGGCGATCGGCGGGGTGATCGAGCAACATATGGTCGACATCGGCTTTCTCAAGGATCCGGACACGATGGAGCTGGATTTCAATGCCGAGCGCATGGTCGTCGGGATGAACGGCGGCCCGTTGGGTCAATGCCCGAAATGCGGCGCTGCCAGCATGCTGCGGCAGGAGGGCTGCGATCTCTGCACCAGTTGCGGATATTCAAAATGCGGGTGATGGAAGTCTGATCGACTGAGGAATCTTGATTGGACCGGGCACTCTCAGTCCGCCGCCGGAACCCCGGCAGCTTCCAGCGCCGCGGCCTGACCGGCGCCCAGGGCATCAGCATCGAAACTCTCGATCAGCTCGTGGAACAATCGGTACCAGTTCACTTCAGCCTTCAAATGCAGGAAAACCGAGCCCAGGCCAATCGCCGCGCGGTCCATCAGCACAAACTCGCGAGGCGGTCGCACCCCGTTGAGTTGGCGTAGCTCCTGGTGCACCTTCTCGATCACCTCGCGGCCATAGACGCCGCTATTGGTTTCCTGGATCCGGCGCGTGCGGTCCTCCATCAGCGGCGCGTAAACGAAACGCGCCCAATGGTTCAGCACATCGATGGTCGCGCGGTCGAGATCGTCAAAGCCCCAAATCCGATAGGCCTCGACCGCCAAATCCTCGTCGCCATCTCGAAGCGCGCGATACAGATCAATCACCCCTTTCACGAAACTCGGCTTGAAAACCCGGATGCAGCCGAAATCCAGCAGGTTCACCGAGCCGTCCGGTCGGATGCTGTAATTGCCGAGATGCGGATCGCCATGGATCACGCCATAAAAGTAAAACGGCACATACCAGGCGCGGAACATGTTGGTAGCGACTCGGTTGCGCATCTCGATGTCACCATTGTCGGCGATGAAATCCAGCAGTGGCGTGCCCTCAAGCCAGCTCATGGTTAACAATCGATCGCTCGACAATTCGGTGACTGTCTCTGGCACATGAACCGTCGCTTCGCCCGCTAACATGTCCCGGTAGAGGGTCATTTGCTTGCCCTCGCGACGATAGTCCAGTTCCTCGCGCATCCGGGCGACAAGTTCAGTATAGATCTCCGACGCCTGGATTGCCTTGTCATAGCGCTGGTAGATCGAGATGGCGAAGCGGAGCTGCTTCAGATCGGCCTCGACGATTGACGCCATGTCTGGATATTGCAGTTTGCAGGCAAGGTCGCGGCCGTCCTGATGCCGGGCTCGATGCACCTGACCAAGTGAGGCGGCGGCCGCGGCTTCCTCGTCGAATTCAGCGAAAAGTGCTTTCCAGCCTGGGCCAAGCTCGGTGTTCATCCGGCGACGCACGAACAATCGACCCATGCTCGGGGCGTTGGATTGCAATTGGCGCAGCTCATCGAGATATTCCTGGGGCAACGCATCGGGGATCGTCGCCAGGATTTGCGCTACCTTCATCAGCGGCCCCTTGAGCCCGCCGAGCGCCGCCCTCAGATCCGCCGGAAGCGTTTGTTTACCTAGATCCAACCCGAGATAACGTTGTCCGGCCACCCGCGCCGCCAACCCACCGACGGCGCCGGTAACTTTCGCATAACGCCGGACCCGGCCTCCCAATGTGTTGTCGTCTCGATCACTCATGGCGCCAAGATAGAGCCGAATCAATGAATGTCGAGCCGCAACGTGGCGCGGCGCAAAATGTGAACTCGCCTCTCAATCAGTACGATAGAGGTCAATCATCCCGGCTTGGCCTTCGCGACTGTTGATCCTATTTGCCATTAGCTGGCTTTCCCCGTCATGCGAGCGCCGCCAATTGGAGATCCCGGTGGTACAGCCCGAAGGCACTCACCTAGCGTAACTCAACGTTGGGGTCGCGGTTGATGACATCGATAGCGAGCGCCTTGCCAAGTTCGTCGACGCGTTGGAGGCGATCAACCGTCTGGCAGAACGCTCTCCCGGTTTCGTCTGACGGTTGACCGACGGAGAGGGCGACGGCGCCACCGGCATCAAGGCTTCCGATGACCCAAGGTTCATCATCAATCTCTCGATCTGGCAATCGCCCAAGACCTTGGAGTAATTTGTTTGGAACACCATCCACAAACAATATTTCCAACGGTGTTCGACCGGTTTGAGACTCCGAATGATCCCACCTTCGTCATGTGGTGGGTCCTCGCCGGACATCAACCGACCCCCGAGAAGGCCATGGAAAAGCTCGCCGGCCTTAAATCTAAAGGGTCGAGCGAGCAGGCTTTCGGTTGGAATTTCCTACCCGGTATCCAGCTCTGGAAACAACAGTAGAAAAGCTAAACGGGTGTGGCCGGCATCTTATTCGGCTGGTGCTTTGTTTGGCTCGCGCCAGGGCGAGGTTTCTAGGTCATAATCCCGCGCAACTTCGGCAACCCGGATGCGGTATCGCTTGAACAACTCCGAGCGACCGCGTTCCTGCGCCGCCTGATGGGCCATGCGCTCGCGCCATCGGGTGATCGATGCCTCGTCACGCCAGGTCGACAACGACAATACTTTGCCGGGCGTCACCAGGCTTTCGAACCGCTCGATCGAGATGAAGCCGTCGATAGTCTCCAACTCGGCGCGAAGCTGTCTGGCGATCTTAAGGTAAGTCGCACGGCCCCCCTCGGTGGGTTCGACCTCGAAGATGACAACATGCATGGCTGACCTCCTATGGCGCCTTATCCATTTCAATGAACCTTAGGCAGAAGGCACCTTGAAGGGGTAGGGCGATGTGGTTAGCTCGCTCCGGTGGAGGCGGCTGCGCTATCCGCCATCCAACAAATGCTTTGGTGTCTTGATGAATCCGATCAATCGTCGTGATCATTTTAACTATCGATGATTGTTCCATCGATATCGCCTCATCGGTGCCAAATGCCTCGACGATACGCTTCGAATTCATCCCGCCAGATTGGAACAGGTCGTCCTGGCGAACGTACCGGCCATCCGGCAACCTTAGGTTCGGGGTCAACGTCCAATCATCTGGGCCGCCCGTATGACAATCTAGCACGTCGAGATGAGCCGAAGGGATGAGAAACGCGTGCGCCATTCCGGTCCCTCCGGACGGTGATCCCGCGAAATATCGGGCGCGCGACGTCGCGAACGCCTGCAGCACCCAGGAGTTTTCTATGCCCGCAAGATCAACCAAGCCGTCCCCCGGCGCCAGGATCTTGAACGGCCGGTCTGAACGGGTGCCTATTTCAGTGAAAAATCGCCCATAGGCGTTGCCTAAATGGCCCATGCCACCGCTCGTCGTGCCGCCCGTAGTGTCACTGGTCATGACGCGCCTCCGGTCTTGTCACCAACGATAGGGACGATAGTCTCGCCTTGATGGTTTGACTATACGGGGTAGACCTCCGTCGCGCCGCGAACTAGACTGATTGCGTTTTGGGGTCACCGCGCCTGAGCTTTTGCCGGTGCAGGGTATACAGGCCCGACGCGATGATGATCGATGCACCGAACAGCGTCGTCACCGCTGGGACATCACCGAAGAACAACCAGCCGAACAGCACAGCCCAGACCATCCCAGTATAGCTGAAAGGCTGTATCAGGCTGGCCGGCGCCAAGCTCAACGCCTTGATCAAGGTTGAATGCCCGGCGCCGCCCAAAACCGCGAGCAGCAACAGCTTGAGCAACCATTCAAGATCGACCGGCTCCCAAAAGAACGGCAAGGCGATACACGCCAGGCCCAGTCCAACGGTCCCGGTGAACATCGTCGTGCGCTCCGGGTCATCGTATTGCGACACCAGCCGGGTGAGCACCTGATACAGCGCCCACAGCACCGTGCCGAACAGCGGTGCCAGCATCCACGGATTGAAAACAGCGAAGCCTGGCCGCACGATGATCAGCACCCCAACGAAGCCCGCCACCACCGCCGTCCACCGCCTGATCCCGATGACCTCGCGCAGCATGAGCGCCGACATCGCGGTCACCACCATCGGCGCGGTGCCGGAGACCGCTGAGATCTCAGCCAGCGGCAAGTGCCGGAAGGCAAAGACATAGAGTCCGGCCTCGGTGGCCAATAGAACCCCCCGAGCCACTTGCAACAAGGGAACCTGAGAGCGGAACGCCGCCTTTTTGTGTTTGCGAACCGCTAGACCAAGACCGAAACCGCTAAGCAGCAGGTAACGGAACCAGAGGATCTGGATCATCGAATAGGTCACCGAAGTGTGCTTGGTCATCACGTTCAGACAGGCAAACAGCAATACCGCCAGCACCGCTAACCCGATGCCCAAGACCTGGGTGTTGTCGTCCGGTTTTGGGTCGCTATCGTTTGAAGGCGACAAGGTAGGCCTCCGGTTAGGTCGAGGTGATGGAGCGAGCGGCGTGGATTTCTAGCTGGCTCAACACTCCCGCGCCATAGCATCAAGCGATTCCCCCAGCGCCTGATCCAGTATTGCCGTCGCGGTATCGATTTCATCCCTCGTGACGGTAAGCGGCGGCGCGATACGCCAGACCGAGCCGCGTTCCGGACGGCGGCGGATGTTCATCGACAGGCCAAGCTCCAGACACCGTTTGGTCGTCCGGGCGCCAAGCTTATGGTGCGGGACCCTTGCCTCGCGATCCTCGACCAACTCGACGCCAATCAATAGTCCCTGACCGCGTACATCGCCGATCACCTCGTATTTCTGTTGCAGGTCAAGCATCCGCTCGCGCAGGTAACCGCCCATCTCCTTGGCCCGTTCAATCAGGTTTTCGCTTTCGATGGTCTGCAGCACCGCGACGCCGACGGCCGCTGGTAGCGGATCCGAGACGTGCGAGGTGTAGTGCGAAAAGCCGCGCTGATGCGCCGTTTCCTCGATCGCGTCGCTGGTGATCGTGGCGGCCAGCGGGACGCCGCCGCCCAGGGTCTTGGAGACCGCCATGATATCGGGGGTCACGCCCAGGCCATCGGTGGCGAACCACTCGCCGACACGCCCGAAGGCGGTTTGCGCCTCGTCGAAGATCAGCATCAGGCCCCGCGCCTCGCATTCTTGCCGAAGCGCCTTGAAATAGCCTTCTGGTGGAACGATCACCCCACCGGCGGACAGGATCGGCTCGGCGATTACCGCGGCCGGGGCGCCGGCCCATTGCATATCCAGCATGCGAAAGCCGACCTTCATGCAGGTCAGATCGCACGCATCGCGGCAGTGTTCAACCGGGCACCGATAGGCGTTCGGTTCCGGGATCGCGTAAACACCGGGCATTGTTGGCCCGTGATTCTTGCGATCGCTGGCCATGGAAACCGCCGCGCCGCCGCCACCGGCCCCATGCCAGGACCCGCCAAGCGCCACGGTCTCGTAGCCGCCGGTGGCGAATTTGGCGATCTTGATCGCCGCTTCGTTGGCCTCGCCGCCGGTATTGACGAACATCGACTTGGACAGCGGCGCCGGCAAGATCGTCGCCATGCGCTCGGACAGATCGACCACGGTGTCGGGGATCATCCCGCTGAATAAATGGATTGCGGTATCGGCGCTGGATTTCAACGCTTCGACAATGGCCGGGTGATTGTGGCCCAGGGTCGAGCACATCTGCCCTGAGGTGAAATCCAGGATCGCCTTGCCCTGCTTATCCCAAACCCAAGACCCCTTAGCCCGAACGATAATCTCGGGGAAGGTCTCGGAAGTATAACGGATCAGGTGATTGCCAAGGGCGGGATGGGCGGTATCGGACATAACGGTCTCCGGGCGCGACGGTGGGGCGCCCAGAGTGTGGCCTAAATTTAGGATGAGGCAATCGGAATTGCCCGGCCCCACCCGGCAGGTGAATCGTGCGCGTCTTTGGATCACATCACGAAAAGGCTTCCGACGCTCAATCCGGCGATGCACCAGCAGAAGACGACATCGACGGTGAATAGTTTCTTTTCATGCCAAAAAGCCATTTTGACCTCCCTCTCTCTTATCGGCCACGGATGATCAAGCCTTGACCATAAAGATCTCGACGTATTTGGACGGAACCCGCACCGATCCATCGGTGCGGTATTAAAGGCGGCGACGGTGGTGTGAAGGTCTGCTTCCAGAGCCGCCCGCCAGCCGCTCCGTCGGGCGGCCACGTCCGGACGGTCTTGCTCGGCCACGAGCCAATCCTGGAACCTTGCCGGCGCGATACCCGGATGGGCCTCGATATGAACCGCAAGCGCCGCCGCCTCGTAAGCCCCAAGGCCCCATCAAACTCAAAGTTTGTAAGGGCGCTCCACAAGGCGATGCGAACTTTGGATCCGTTGTACCGGCCCGCATTTCTGGCAAGGTCCGGCAAGGCGGCTGCGGTCCGGATTTGTTCGGCCTGTCGCCGGCTCAGCAGTTCTAACTATGGCGCAAAGGCGGTCTTTTTGGGGTTTGGGGCGCCCTTCAAAATTCACCCAAAAGAGCTCAAGAACACGCGTTCTCGGAAGATTTTGCAAAATCTTCCGGGAACGCGTCATTGCAGAACCATCGGTCAGTTGATCATCGATTCCTGGAACAGCGCCACCGACTGGCTGGCCTCAGCCAAGGTGATATCCCCGAAGGCGAAGCGGCACAGGAAATAGTTGATGCCGGCCTGCTCCGCTTGCTCGCCGATCGTCCTGGCGACCGCGTCGGGCGTGCCGGCGATGGCTTGCCCGGCCTCGATCAGCTCGTCGAAGGTTTCCGGGAAAGACACCCCGACCGGGGCCGAACCGTGACGGTCCCAGAGTCGGTAGAAGGCCGCTCGCCAGGGCTTGTAGGCACGCCGGGCCACGGCCATCGCTTGATCTGTGGTCTCGGCGACGACCACATGTCTAGTCATGCCGACCCTGGGAATGTTCGCCGCCGCGCCGCCGTTTGCCGCCCAGGCCTCGCGATAGCGATCGGTGACCGCGCGCACCCGGCCCGCTGCCTGATTGGAGATGATGTTGATCCCGTTCTTGGCCGGCCAGACCGCACTGTCGGGAAGACCGACGCCTAGCCATAGCGGCGGATGCAGGCGCTGCGCCGGTTTCAGCACCACCGGCATCTCCCTGACCTGGTGGTGTGCGCCCTCGAAGGTCAGATCTGTGCCATCGATGCCGGCGGCGAACCCGGCCATGATCAGCGCGGGGGTTTCGCGATACAGTCCCGACGCCCGGTCCGCCTGAATCCCAAAATAGGTGTTCTCGATCGGTGAGATGCCGCGCCCGATGCCAAGATCCAGACGGCCCCGGCTCATCTGGTCGAGCATGCAGATCTCTTCCAGGAGGCGGATCGGATGATACATCGGCAGGCAATACACCATCGCTCCCAGCCGCAGCAGGCGCGAGCGCTGGGCCGCCGCCGCCAGGAACAGCCCCGGTGACGGTGCCGCCCCGAGATCCGTCGCATGATGCTCGGCCAGGTGATAGCTGCGAAATCCCGCCGCGTCATACTGCTCGATCAGCGCCAACCGCATTTCATACAACGCCGCCAGATCGCCGTTGCCATGATCCAGATGATCGAAAACGCCGAATTCCATGGGGCTGTCCTTTCGGAGTCGTGACCGGGATTTTGGTTGGCGGAATTGAATTCCTGCAATGGAGCCGTAGAATGGATAAAGCCACTCACGAAGACGGACAATCCATATGGCCAAATCCATCACGTTGGAAATTTTCACGGATTACGTGTGCCCCTGGTGTTATCTAGGCGATAACCGGGTGAAACAGCTGAACCGGGACTATAATATCAAGATCGAGTTTGTGCATTTCCCGCTACACTCGGAAACCCCGTCCGAGGGCAAGTCGTTGGCTGATCTTTTCGGCCGCGGGCCCGAGGAGCTGAAGGCTCGGCACGATCAGATGCAGGGACTGATGGACGTCGAGGGTTTGCCCTACAACCAGCGCAGCCATACCTATAACAGCCGCTTAGCCCAGGAAATCGGCAAATGGGCGGAAACCCAGCCCAGCGGCGAGGCGATCCATGACAAGTTTTTCGAGGCGTATTTCGTCGACCGCCGTAATGTCGGGGATGTCGAGGTGATCGTCGACATCGCCAAATCAGCTGGGCTTGACGAGGCCGAAGCCCGCGCCGTGCTGGCCGAACGCCGCTTCAAAGACGCGGTCGACGCTGATTGGGCGAAATCACGCGCCTATGGGGTCACCGGGGTCCCAACCTTCGTGACCGGCGGCCAGAGGGTCGTCGGCGCACAACCATATGAGGTATTGGAACAATTGATGGCCTCGGTCGGCGCGGAGAAGCGCGCCGGCTGAAACTAGCTTCCCGCAGCACCCCGGAAGAGGCCGTGGCGGCGGAGTATGGCGCTGTTTTAATGTTCCCGCCGCTCCAAGAGACCCTCCTGGTCGCCGTTCTCGCAGCACTTCACCCGCCCGTACGGTCTGCACGCCCGCTTGATCCCCGGCTGGGCCAGAGCCGGACCGCCAAACAGCATTAGCGAGTATGGCGAGCAGGGCCGAGTAACCGGATAAGCGGCAAACAGCGTGGCGCATCAAACCAGTCCTTCGCGTGTTCGATTTCGACATTAAGCTACCCATGCCCGATCATCTTATCCCCATAAGCGAACACCGCTGGCAGGCCGCCGGTATGCACCCAAAGCACTCGCTGGGCCTTAGTGAACACGCCGACCCGCGATAGGCCGATTGTGCCGGCCAGGGATTTGGCGGTGTAGACCGGGTCGACGATCATGCCTTCCAGGCGACCGGCTAGGGCGATCGCTTCAAAGGTACTCTCGGTGGCGCGGCCATAGCCGGGGCCGAGCCAGTCGTCGTGGCAGATCACCTGATCATCCTCGACCAACCGACCACAGCCGATCAACGTCTCGGCGAGGCGGGTGATGCTTTTTACCCGGGCGGTTTGCGCGGCGGCGTCGCGGCGCACACAGATGCCGTACACCGGCAGGTCGGAACCGAGCAGGCGCAGACCGAGGAGCATCCCGACATGGGTGGCGGCGCTGCCACTTGGCACCACAATCGCGTCAAAAGCCGGCTCACCGCCGGAGATTTGATCCAGGATCTCGGCGGCGCAGCGCATATAGCCGAGCGTTCCCAGCGGTTTGGTATCGGCGGACAGGGTCAGCAGATAGGGCTTGCGGCCCTTGTCCCGATGCTCTTTGGCGATCACCGCGATGCTGGCGTCGGCGGCGGCTTCGTCCTCGCCGACCGGAAAGGTCGAGGTGGTGGCGCCGTACAGCCGGTCGAGGAGGACATTACCATTGCTGTAATAGCCAAAATCCATGTCAGGCACCCGGTTCTCGAACTGCAGATGGCACGCCATACCCAGCTTGGCGGCGGCGGCGGCGGCGGTGCGCATGTAGTTGGACTGAACCGCGCCAGTCACCAACAGCATGTCGGCCCCGGCGGCGATGGCGGCACCCATCGAGTATTCCAGCTGCCGGGCCTTGTTGCCGCCGGTGGCAAAGCCGGTCATGTCGTCGCGCTTGACCAGCAGGGCAGGGCCGCCGACCGCCTTGGTCAATCGCGGCATCGCCTCGATCGGCGTCGGCGCGGCCGCCAGCTCCATCCTCGGCAGGGAGCTCAGATGGGTTTCCAGTTCGTTAAGCTTGCTCAATCTTCGGCGCTCCCGAGGGCGGCGTTATCGTTGGCAAAATCATTTTGACTTGTCATCCGAGCTTACCCTCACTGCTGTCCGGGGAAATTAAAATTCGCCAAGACTAACGCCCGACCAGCGCGGCCCCTAGTGATTAGCGGTGGCGGAAACTCGATTATGCGCGCCGCGCTCGAAAGATATCAGCCGCATTGAAGATCCGAATCCCTGGGCTTAATCCAGCGATGTGGGCTCGATTTTCCCGGTAAACCGAGCATGACCGCCTTGGCGAAACGCAGGGCCGATGCCTGGGGCTACGGGGAGGTATGAACGCTAGAAAAAATTTCCTTTACTCTCCCGTCCGTCACGTTGAACATGCTCAGACGTAGATCCTGTCGTTAGCCAGGACGATGGCAATCTGAACGAGCCAGATCGCCTGGCTATCCCGCCGCCTCCAACTCGTCGATAAACCCCTCGACCACCGCCAGCCCCTTACTCCAAAACGCTGGGTCGCTTGCATCCAGGCCAAACGGCGCCAACAGCTGCTGGTGCCTGAGGGTGCCACCAGCCGACAACATTTCCAGATATTTTTCGGCAAAGCCCTGCTCCGCATCCTGGTAAACCGCATAGAGCGAGTTTACTAGGCAGTCACCGAAGGCGTAGGCATAGACATAGAACGGCGAGTGGATGAAATGCGGAATATAGGTCCAGAATGCCCGATAGTCGTCGTCGAAGCGGATTGCCGGCCCTAGGCTTTCGTGCTGGATGTCCATCCAGATATCGCCGATCGCGTCCGGGGTCAGCTCGCCGTTGCGGCGCTCGCCATGGATCCGGGTCTCGAACTGGTGAAAGGCGATCTGTCTGACCACGGTGTTCAGCATGTCCTCGACCTTCGAGGCCAGCATCACCCGGCGCTGCTTGGTATCGCTGCGCGTCGCCAGCATCGAGCGGAAGGTCAGCATCTCGCCGAATACCGAGGCAGTCTCGGCCAGGGTCAGCGGCGTGTCGGCCAATAGATGGCCCTGGCTGGCGGCGAGAACCTGATGCACTCCGTGGCCAAGCTCATGGGCCAAGGTCATCACGTCGCGGGTCTTACCCTGGTAGTTCAGCAGGATATAGGGATGCGCGCTGGGCACGGTAGGGTGCGAAAAGGCGCCCGACGCCTTGCCCGGACGCACCGGCGCATCGATCCAGTTGTCAGTGAAGAACCGGGTGCCTATCTTCGCCATCTGCGGCGAAAAGGCGCCATAGGCGTCCAGCACTGTCCGCCGGGCCTCGTCCCAGCTGATCACCGTGTCATCATCGTCGGGTAGCGGCGCGTTGCGGTCCCAGAAGTCGAGCTGCTCGACCCCGAACCATTTCGCCTTGATCGCATAATAGCGGTGCGAGAGCCGGGAGTAGCGACTGGAGACCGCATCCACCAAGGCCTCGACAACCTCATCCTCGACCTGATTGACCCGGTTGCGGGACGAGATCGGCTGCGGATACTTGCGCCACTTGTCCTCGACCTCCTTGTCCTTGGCCAGTGTGTTGGTGACCAGCGCGAACAGTTTGGTATTGGCGCCCAAAACCTTGGCCAGCGAGCGGGCCGCCGCCTCGCGGACCGCGCCGTCCTTGTGGGAAAGCCGGTCCAGCACCTCAGCCGCGGTCAGCGTCTCGCCGTCCATCTCGAAGCGCAGGCCGGCCATGGTCTCGTCAAACAGCCGCATCCAGGCGCCGCGCCCGGCGACGCTTTTCTCGTGCAGCATCTCCTCCAGCTCGTCGGAAAGCTGATGCGGCCGGAACACCCGGACGTCGCGCAGCCAGGATCGATAATGCGCCAGTTCCGGAGACTGTAGTCTCTCCGCCAGATCAGCGTCCTCGATCCGGTTGATCTCCAGGCTGAAGAACAGCAGGTCACTGCCGATCACGGTTACCCGTTCCTGCATGGATTGATAAAATTTGCCGTTCTCGGCGCTGGACATGTCGCCGGAATAGACCAGCTGGGCATAGGACATGACCCGGCCGATGATCTCGTCGAGACGCTCGTACTCGGCAATGGCGCCGCCGAGGTTGCGACCGGATTGCCCTGCGACCTTGCCGCCGAAGCGGGTCTTGAAGGCCTTGGCGTCCCGCGCCGCCGCGTCGAGGTCGCCGGACAGAGCCGCGGAGGTAGGGCCGGGATAGAGATCAGCCAGGTTCCACTCCGGCAAGACACCAAGATCGGATTGTGCTGCATCGGCCATAAGGGTATCCATCTGATAGTGATTTTCCTTGGCGCGCCGCCGCGCGCGCCGGGACGGTATCTGCGAGTATATGGGCCGCGCGCCGGGAGTGGGCAATGGACTACAAGGCAGTACGCAATCTCGCAACGATGTTCTTCGACCAAGCGGCGGCGCTTGGGTCCAAGCCGTTCCTCTGGGACAAGCATGAAGGCGCCTGGCGATCGCGCAGCTATGCCGAGACGGCGGAACAGGTCAGCCGCCTCGGCCGCGGTCTAAAGACCCTTGGCGTCGAGAAGGGCGACCGGGTGGTCATTGTCTCGGAGAACCGCCCAGAATGGGTCGTCGCAGACCTGGCGATCGGCGCCATCGGCGCCATCGTCGTGCCGGCCTACACTACCAACACCACTGACGACCATCTCTATATTCTCGATCATTCCGGAGCTAAGGTCGTCATCGTCTCGACCGAGAAACTGGCCCGGCGGGTCCTTCCCGCCGCCTGCAGCGCCAGCGCTTGCGACATCGTTATTTTGATGGAAGCGCCGGCGTCCGATACCCAGGCCGGCGTGCGCAGCCTGCATTGGGACTATGTGGCGGCGATCGGCGACACCGAGCCGGATGACATCCGCGAGAGCGCCGCAGCCTTGGCACGCGATGATGTTGTTTGCTTGATCTATACGTCCGGTACCGGTGGCCGGCCCAAGGGGGTCATGTTGACCCATGGCTCGATCCTGGCCAATTGCTATGCCGCTTATGATCTAATGAAAGAGTTAGGTCTCGGTGACGAGGTGTTTCTGTCGCTACTGCCGCTGTCGCATTCCTATGAGCATACCTGCGGCCTACTCTTTCCTATCTCGATCGGGGCCCAGATCTATTACGCCGAGGGGCCGGACAAGATCGCCCTGAACCTGCAGGAAACCCGACCGACGATCATGACTGCCGTGCCGCGTCTCTATGAGGCGCTGCACGACCGGATCAAACGCGGCGTCGAGCAAGCCGGCGGGCGGCGGGCGCAACTGTTTGCCAAGGCGCTCATGCTTGGCCAGAAGCGGCACGAGACTCCGGAGGCTCTGACATTCAGCGAGAAGCTGCAAAACGTGGTGCTCGATCTGCTGGTGCGCAAAAAGGTGGCGGGGCGGTTTGGTGGGCGCTTGAAAACCTTCGTGTCCGGCGGCGCGGCGCTTAATCCGGATATAGGCACTTTCTTTCTATCGCTCGGCGTCGGCATCCTGCAGGGTTATGGTCAAACCGAGGCCTCACCGGTTATCGCCTGTAACCGGCCGTCCAAAACCCGCATCGAGACCGTCGGCCCGGCGCTGATCGATGTCGAGATCAAAATCGCCGTGGATGGCGAAATTCTGGTCCGCGGCGAGTTGCTGATGAAAGGCTATTGGCACGACCAGGAGACGACGGCCGCGACCATCGTCGACGGCTGGTTGCATACCGGCGATATCGGCGTGATCGAGGATGACGGCTATCTGCGGATCACCGACCGCAAGAAGGACATCATCGTCAATTCCGGCGGTGACAATATCGCCCCGGCCCGGGTGGAAGGGGTCATCACCCTGGAGACCGAGATCGCTCAGGCCATGGTCTATGGCGACAAGCGCCCCTATCTGGTCGGCGTCGTCGTGCCGTCGGAGGAGTTTGTCAACGAATGGGCTAAGGACAACGACTCGCCGGCTGATCTGGCCGCGCTCGCCGGGAACGAAGACTTCACCAGGGCGATTGCCGGCGTAATGGAGCGGATCAACGCCAAGCTGTCGCAGATTGAAAGGGTTCGCCGGGTAACCATCGCCACCGAGGCTTTCACCACCGAGAACACGATGATGACCCCGACCCTGAAAATCCGCCGCCACAAGATCCGCGAGGCTTATTGGGAGCGGCTGGACGGGCTCTACGGGCGGGGGTAAGGGGCTTAACCCCGCTCATCCGGCCGGGCGAAAGGTCTCGCTGAAAGTTTCGGTTGTGTAGCGGAACACCCGTAGCTGATCCGACCAATGGTCAAGCTCGAAGCCGGCTTTGCGTTTCAGCTGCCGGATAAAGTCCTCGGCCTTGGGCAGGCCTTGCCAGACGCTGGGCAGGAACAGACCGCGTCGGCCCTGGTCCTGCAGGATCAGACCGTCCTTATCCGGGCGGACTTGGCGGACAAGATCCGCCTCGTTCTCGAACTGCATGATCCGGGGGAAGGATAACAGCGATACCTCGATATCAAGCTGTTCCAGCTCCTCCAGAGTCAACGGCCCGAAGCGGGGATCGCCGAACCCAGCCTTATAGGCATTAGCCACCACATCCGGCAGCAGCGCCTGATGCGCGGCGACCGATCCGATGCAGCCGCGGAGCTGACCGTTGATCTTTAAGGAGACGAAACTGGCCCGCATGGCGGTTAGCGACTTCGACACACCGGGGCCGTAATTCACCGTCGGCGCCCGGCTATTTTCGACTCCAAATTGCAGCGCCTGTCGGGTAGCCCCCAGCAATTGCCGGCGATCGGCGTCGGAAATCCGGGCGTTTTCAGCGTATTCCATCGCATAGGCGCCGTAGCCGACCACCCGGTCGCGGCCACCTCTGGTATCGCCGGAATTGCGAACATCGAGATGGGTGACCCTGAGATCGTGGGTCCGCGCCAGCTCCAAAGCCCCGGCCAGCGCCCGATGACCGCAAGCGCCGTTGCCATCGATCTTTTCGTGCTGCAGCAGTTCTATATGGCGCGTTGTCGCCTGGTCGAGTTTGACCGCCGTTGCATGTTCGTGAAAATGCGAGAGATCGGAGGAGACCGAGATCACCGTCTCCGGCCCGCCCCAAACCAGCGACAACGCCTCGCGCACCAGCTCGACACTGGCATCGCCGACCAGGATAGGCACGATGGTGAAATCGTCCAGCACCGGCTGCAGGAACGGCAGATGCGCCTCCAGGCTGTGCTCACCCTCAAAAACCTTGTCGAGGACGCTGAAGCCCGGTAGGGGCATCAGTTTGCGTAGGGCGCCCCAATCCACCGGCACGGTGCCCAGTGGCGTCGCCCAGGCATCGGCACTGGTGGTCGCCAGCCCCTTGAAGCCGGCCCTGTGCGCCGGCCCGATGATCACCACCCGCTTGATCCGCTCTCGATGGTTCGCCAAGGTTCGGAACGCGGATCCGGCAATTTCGCCGGAAAACACAAAGCCTGCATGCGGCGCGACGATCACCTTGGGATCCGGGACCGGCGATTCCAGACCCTTGTCGAGGCAGGCCAACACCATGTCGGCGCATTCGCTATCCCCGGCGGGATACCAAGTGCCGGCCATGTGCGGCGCACGAACCCGCTCAGATGTGCTGTCGAGAGTCATGCCAATGGCTTATCATAGGTTCCAGGCGCAAGAAACCATGCAGAGAGGCCCTGATCATGACCAATGTCACGACGGACACGCCGACCCTTGCGGAATCGCCGCCGCCGCCCCTGATCAACGGCAAGGGTCCGATCGTGCCGACCGAGTATTGGACGATGCTGGAGGACGGCCGGGTGCAGTGTGAGATGTGCCCCAGGTTCTGCAAGCTGAAGGAGGGCGCACGCGGGCTTTGTTTCGTGCGGGCGCGCCAGGACGACGCCATCGTGCTGACCACCTATGGCCGGTCGTCGGGGTTCTGCATCGATCCGATTGAGAAAAAACCGCTCAATCACTTCCTGCCCGGGACCTCGGTGCTGTCCTTTGGCACTGCCGGCTGCAATCTCGCCTGCAATTTCTGTCAGAACCACGACATCTCGAAAAGCCGCGAGATGGATAGCATGCAGGCCGAGGCGCGGCCGGAATCGATCGCCCAGGCGGCCCAGCGCATGGGTTGTGCCTCGGTCGCCTTCACTTATAACGACCCGATCATTTTCCATGAATATGTCCGCGATATCGCCGATGCCTGCCGCGCGGCCGGGGTGCGGACCGTTGCGGTCACCGCCGGGTATGTGACCGACCGGGCCAGGGCTCCGTTCTTCGAGAAGATCGACGCCACCAATGTCGACCTGAAGGCGTTCACCGAGCGGTTCTATCGGGATGTTACTAAGGGTCAACTGGCGCCGGTGCTTGAGACCCTGAAATATCTGAAGCACGAGACCAGTGTCTGGTTTGAGATCACCAATCTCATGATCCCCGGCGAAAATGACAGCGAGCGCGAGATTGACGAGATGACCGGCTGGGTGGTGGAAAATCTCGGGCCGGACGTGCCGATGCATTTCTCGGCCTTCCACCCGGATTACCGCATGCTCGACAAGCCGCGCACCCCGTTCGAGACCTTGGCGATGGCCCGGCGGGTGGCTCTGAGCAACGGGGTTCGCCACGCTTATGTTGGTAATGCTCACGACCTTGGCCGGCAATCATCCTACTGCCATTGCTGCGGTGCTCGGACGATCGGGCGGAACTGGTACGAGCTGTCGGACTGGGCCTTGTCGGATAGCGGCGCCTGCAATACCTGTGGCACGGTGACCGCCGGGGTCTTCGACGGTCCTCGCGGTGTCTGGGGCCGCAAGCGGCTGCCAGTGGATATCAGCTTGTTTGGTTAGATGGCGCGGGCGGGGGTTCCGGGTTTCACGCCAAATCCAGCGGCAGCGCGTCGCGCATAGTAATGGTCTCGGTAGTGATCGCAGTGTCAAAGCACAGCGCCTCGACGCCGACCTTCAGCCCGCTTGTCAGCGCGGCTTGGTATTCCGGGTCGATATCGCCGGCGACGCAGAACCGGTCGCAATCCATCCTCTGTACCAGATAGACCATCACCGCGCGGTCTCCGGCCTCGACCTGTTTGGACATCTCCTGCAGGTGCCGGGCGCCCCGAAGGGTGACGGAGTCGGGAAACTCGGCGGCGTTGGGGTTTGGACCGTCATCACGCTTCAGATGCACGTTCTTCACCTCGACCCAACAGCGATCGCGATCCGGGTCTTCCAACAGAATGTCGATGCGCGAGCATTCGCCGTATTTCACCTCGCGCCGGAGCGTGGCATAGCCGGCAAGCGCGGTGATCGCACCAGCTGCGATGGCCTCGGCGACGATCGCATTGGGATGGTTGGTATTGATGCCGACCAGCCCACCGGACGTCTCGATCAGTTCGAAAGTGTGGGAAAGCTTGCGCTTCAGATTATCCGAGCGTGACAGCCAAACCAGCGAACCAGGCTCTTGCAAACCGGTCATCGCGCCGGGATTTGGGCAATGCGTCGTCAGTTCCTCGCCACTGTCAAGCCGGACATCGGCAAGGAAGCGTTTGTAGCGCTTGATGAGGCGACCGGGATAAAGCGGGGGCAGTTGCATGACCGGGTCCGATGGGCGATGGTTCTGCTTTATTTTAACTCGTCGAACCAGCTGAAGAAACCATTCATGCCCCCAGCAACGCCTCTAGATAAGCCAACCGCAACGGCGTCGGCGGAGATTGTCACCGCCGCCTTCATCATCATTGGTGACGAGATCCTGTCCGGCCGCACCAAGGACGCCAACCTCGGCTTCATCGCCGACGAGCTGGTCGAGGCCGGGATTCGCCTAAAGGAAGTGAGGGTAATAAGCGACGACGAGGACGAGATCGTCGACACGGTTCGGGCGCTGCGAGGCAAGTATGATTATGTGTTCACGTCCGGTGGCATCGGGCCGACCCATGACGACATAACCTGCGACTCGGTGGCAAAATCCTTCGACCTCGGGGTCTCGCACCATCCGGATGCGGTGAAGCGCATGACCGCTCATGCTGGCAATGTCGGGGTGGATCTGAACGAGGCCCGGATGCGGATGGCCCGCACCCCCGACGGCGCGACCCTGATCCTCAACCCGGTTTCCGCGGCGCCCGGTTTCACTGTCGAGAACGTGCATGTCATGGCTGGCGTGCCAAGAATTTTCCAGGCGATGGTCAAGGAGCTGCTGCCGGCGCTCAGGAGCGGCGCCAAGGTGCATTCGATGGCGGTGATCTCCAATCTCGGCGAGGGTAAGGTGGCGACCGGGCTTGGCGAAATTCAGGCACGCTATCCGGATATCGCCATTGGCAGCTATCCGTATTTTCGCGCTGGCACCTATGGCACCACCCTGGTGCTGCGCGGCACCGACGTCGCACGCTTGGAGCCGGCGAGTGAGGAAGTGCGCCAATTGATCCGTGATCTGGGCGGCGAGCCAACTGATGTAGAGGACAGCTGAATGTCTGTCACCATCGAACGCCGCACCGCCGGCACCGGCGATATTGTCACCGTCACCCTTGACCGCCAGGACAAGCTTAACGCCCTCGACCGCGCCAGCATCGACGGGTTGATTGCGGCCTTCACCAGCCTTGCCGACGACCCGGCGTTGCGGGTGGTGGTGTTGACCGGGGCCGGTCTGAAATCCTTTGTTGGCGGTGCTGATATCAACGAGCTGTGCGCCCTAGACGCCGATACCGGCCGCGCGTTCATAAGCGCCTTGCATGATCTGTTCGTACTGATCCGCAAGCTGCCGGTGCCGGTGATCGCGAGGGTCAACGGCTACAGTCTTGGTGCTGGGATGGAGCTGGCGGCGGCCTGCGATCTGCGCGTTGCGTCTGAGAACGCAGTCTTCGGCATGCCCGAGGTCCGGATCGGCGTTCCCTCGGTGATCGAGGCGGCGCTGCTGCCCCGGTTGGTTGGCTGGGGCCGCTCGAACTATCTGGTGCTGTCGGCCGAAAACATTGACGCCAAGACCGCTTATGACTGGGGCTTTCTGGAGAGCCTGGTCCCAGTGGCCAGCCTGGACGACGAGATCGACCGGATCACCGGGGCCATCGCCGCTTCCGGGCCGATCGCGGTGCGGGCGCAGAAGACTCTGGTCGCCGAATGGGAACGCCTGCCGCTGGAGGAGGGCATCACCGCCGGCATCGATGCTTTCGCCAAGGCCTTCGAGACTGACGAGCCGCAACGCATGATCCAGCCGTTCTTTGATCGCCGGCAGGGCTGAGCTCGGCCCAGCCAAGTTGGATGCGGAGCCGAAGCAATTCCCTTCACCCCGGCGCATCGGCGCTATCGCCGATGCGCCGGGAGCGAAAAAACAAAGAGCCAATTATCACGAAGTTCATCACGTTGAAGGCCAGGCCGGTCAGGAAGGCTGGGCCATAGGACCCGGTCAGATCGTACATCTGTCCCGCCATCCAGCCGCCCAAGGCCATGCCCAACGCGGCGAACATGAATTGTGCCGCGATCCGCCAGCCGATCTGGCTAACCGGGAACCACATCCGTAGGATCATCGGGTAACACGGCATGATGCCGGCGAAGCCAAGCCCGAACAGCACCGCCGCGATATATAGTCCGCTCAGGCTCTCGGTCATCGAGAACACCAACAGCATTACTGCCTGGCAGGCCGAGCCGATCAGCAGGGTCGGCACTGCGCCGATCCGGTCGGCCAACATGCCGAAACCGATCCGGCTGATGAACCCGGCGATCATCATCACCGACAACAACTCCGCCGCCCGCGCCGCCGGGTGGCCAAGATCGGTGGCATGGCTGACCAGATGCACAACCGGCATCGCCATGGCCGTGCAACAACCAATGACCGCCAGCCACAACATGCCCTGCACCAGGTTCGCCGGCAGCCCAAACACCAGACCATCGGCAGCGTTCCGGTCCATCGGCGCCCCAGCCGGCGGTACGGGTGGCCTTGGCCGGATCAGCCAAGCCAGCGGCAACATCGTGCAGATCGCGAAGATCGAGAAATAGAAATAGGTCTCGCGCCAACCGACGCTGTCATTTAAATAGCGGATAAGCGGTGGCCAGAGTGCCCCCGCCAGTCCCTGTCCCGAAGCAATGATCGAGATCGCTAGCCCGCGCCGCCTGTCGAACCAGCGGGTCGCATTGGCGATCAACGGGGCGATCATCGCCGCCTTGCCGAGAAAGCCGATGAACAACCCATTGGCGAGAAAAAGGCTCCAGCGATCCTCGGCGAAGCTGGCGATAAAGGCCCCGAGCGCGATCATTACCGAGCCAAACAGCACTGGCTGCAGGATGCCGCGCTTGTCCATCCACCAGCCCATGATGATCCCGCCGGTGCCGGCACCGATCATCATCAGCGAAAAGGCCATCGACGGTACCCAGCGCGCGGTCTCCAAATCAGCGGCGATCGGCTTCAAGGTGACGAATAGAATATTAGGCGCCCCAAGCCCGATACTGTTCAGCAGCAACGAGGCGATGATGACCACCCAACCATAGGAGGTTTCAACGCTGTGAGGATGGGAATGAGACATCGGGGGTGGGAACTCATGGCTGGTGTGGCGGAGGCGCCGAGCTCGAACATAAGCCCGAGCGTAAGATCACCGACGCAGTGTTGCGCCCATCGACCGGAAAGGCGAGCGATAACCCAACGACAATATCGAGAGCAGCAGAGAACCCGCATATCTGATACCTATCCGCCGGTTGGATTGGCCATATCACCCCAAGCCGCCTACGCTGTTTATCTGACCCGCGATTCCCCGTATTTAAATGCGCTCCACACTGTCAGCTAAATCCGCCCACATAGGCAAAGTGAGGAACAATCCGATGACCATTGGCTTCCGCATCCTCAACTGCGACATCAAGGTAGACCTTGATGTCGCGAAAAAATTCCTCGACCTGCCGGTGGCCAATGTCTCTGACAGCATGTGGCGGATGAGCGCCGGCGGGCGGCGGCTCAGGCCCTATCACAAGTCCGGGCAGATGGCTGGGCCGGCGCTGACGGTTAAAGCACGGTCAGGCGATAATCTGATGTTGCACAAAGCGATCGACATGGCCGAGCCCGGCGATATCATCGTCTGCGACGGTGGCGGCGACCTGACCAATTCGCTGATGGGGGAACTGATGCTGGCGCATGCTGTCAAACGCCGGGTCGGCGGCTTCGTGCTTGATGGTGCGGTGCGCGATGTCGAGGCTTTCCTGGCGGTCAATCTGCCGGTGTTTGCGGCTGGCGTTTCGCATCGCGGCCCCTACAAGGATGGGCCGGGCGAGATCAACGTACCGATAGCCCTGGACGGAATGGTGATCGAGCCGGGTGATCTGGTGATTGGTGATTGGGACGGGGTGCTGGCGGTGCCATATGGCGAGGTCCCCGGCGCGCTGGCCCGAACCCAGGCCAAGCAGGACGCCGAAGTCGAGCAGATGGCCCAGATCAAAGCCGGCACATCGGATCGCTCCTGGGTCGATGCGACCTTGCGCGAGCGCGGTTGCGAGATGCCGTAAACAGCGCCTCGCCAGTTGCGCTTGCGCGCCCGCTCGCCCACATTGAGGCTATGCGACAGACTTTCACTGATTATGCCCTTGGGCCGAACCCCGACGATCCGCGGCTGACCGAACGAGTCAGCGGCATCGATCATGAGGGCCGGACGATCGAGACCTCGGTCGTGGCCGAGCGGCCGTTGACGATCTTTCTCAACCGCCAGGAGATTGTCACAGCGATGACCATTGGCGACTATCCAGACATGCTGGCGGTCGGGTTCCTGCTGAACCAGAACATGCTACGCGCCGACGATGTAGTCACCGCGATCGATTATGACGAGGACCTTGAGGTCGTTGTCGTGCGCACCGAGCGCGAGACCGACTACGAGGACAAACTGCAAAAGAAGACCCGCACCTCCGGCTGCGCTCAGGGCACAGTGTTCGGTGACCTGATGGAAAAGTTCGAGGACATCAATCTACCCAAGGACGCCCCGCTTAAGACCTCCTGGATCTACACGCTTTCGGCCAAGATCAACGCCACGCCGAGCCTCTATCTGGAGGCCGGGGCAATCCATGGCTGTGTACTGTGTCATGAAGATAAACCACTGATATATATGGAAGATGTTGGCAGGCACAACGCTATCGACAAGATCGCTGGTTACATGTTCATGCATGGCGTCAGCGCCGTCGACAAGATTTTCTACACCACCGGTCGGCTGACCAGCGAGATGGTGATTAAGACCGTGCAGATGGGCGTGCCGATCCTGATCTCGCGCTCCGGCTTTACCGCTTGGGGGGTAGATCTGGCGCGCCAGGCCGGGTTGACCCTAATCGGTAGGGCCAAGGGTAAGCGCTTCGTGGTGCTGGCCGGTCAGGACCGGCTGAACTTCGACGCCGATCCGGACGCCGTGCCGGAAGAAGCCAAGCGTTCCGGCCGCAAGGCGGGTCAGGATGAGCGATTAAAAGAGGGGACGGAAGTCTGATATGGCCAAATTGGGCATCGTGGGCGTGCTGCTGGCCGGCGGACAATCCCGACGTATGGGCGGCGGGGACAAATGCTTGCGCATGCTCGGCAACCGAACCATCCTAGCCAAGATCATTGAACGTACTCGCCCTCAGGTTTCCGCCCTGGTGCTGAACGCCAATGGCGATCCCGCGCGGTTCGCCGATTGCGGCCTACCGGTGACGCCGGATACCGTTGAGGGCTTCGCCGGACCGCTGGCAGGGGTGTTGGCTGGGCTCGACTGGGCGGCGGAACAAACGCCGGACTGCGAATGGGTCGCCAGCTTCGCCACCGACGCGCCGTTCCTGCCCGAGGATTTGGTGTCGCGGCTGTTGGCCGCCATCGAACGCGATGGCGCCGAACTCGCCTGCGCTGCCTCGGATGGCCGGACCCATCCGGTATTTGGGCTCTGGCCGGTCCGGCTGCGCGAGGGGTTGCGTCAGGCGATGATCAACGAGGATATTCGCAAGGTTGATCGCTGGACGGCGCGGTATCGGTTGGCCAAGGCCACGTTCGAAGTCCGCGAGCTTGACCCGTTCTTCAACGCTAATAGACCCGAGGATCTGGAAACGGCGGCTGCGTGGATGAGCCGGCGCCAATTAGCGAAAGCCGGCGCTCCGCATGCAAAAAAAAGTAAAGGGTAACTTTCTATTGGCGTCCAGGCGGTTTCGACTAAGACGGCCGTGCTCCTATAACTGAACAATACATGATCTAGCGGGGGGATCTTCGCCATAGGGTGATTTGTTATAGAATTTGCAACTTTTTAATTGTTTGAAAATTGCGAGCTTCAAAAAAATGCTGATTGAGTATAGTTAGCTAATGGTTGGTCAATGGGGCAGTGATTTCCCCGTGAAATATAGCTACCAACACCTTCGTGTAATCTTCGACACGGTCGTGGACGGTATAGTCACCATCGCACTAAGGGCGTCCTGGCAACACGCTGACCGGTGAAATTTGGTGGCGCCATAAGGGTGATCAAAGTATCCGGGTGGTTAACCGCAAGTGGCTTGCGTGATCGACTTCATATTGGCATCCTTCACCAGCCGACGGGCGACCGATCAAGGCCTCCAGCCCCTTCGATGAGGAAAAGCACCATGGACCGCACCACATTTGAGACCGAATTAAAGCGGGATGGCTATGAGTTGAAGGAAAGCTCGATGGCCGCCGGGACTATAAACCCGGATCACACCCATCCCTTCGACGCCCGGCTGTTCGTGCTCTCCGGCGAGATCACCCTCTCCCATGACGGCAAGCCGCACACCTATGGCCCCGGCGATTCCTGTAGCGTCGACGCCAATACAAATCATGCCGAGGAAGTCGGCGCCGTCGACGTGGTCTACCTCGCGGGTCGCCGGGCGGCCGCGTAGAGCTGAAGCAACGAAGCTCGGGCTCGAAATTCGCGTCGACTTCATATCTCAAGCCGCCCGCGCTGCGTCGACACAGGCGCTAGCAGCCATGTCGATGATCGCCTCGGCATCGATCCGATAGGTGCGGTACAGATCCGGCAGATCCCCGGATTGTCCGAACCCGGCGACACCAAGCGGATAGACCCGGCGACCAGTTGCCGATCCGATCCAGCTAAGGCTGGCCGGGTGGCCGTCCTGCACGGTTACCAGTCCGGCCCGCGGGTTGAGCCGCTGCAGCAGGTTGGCTAGATGGCAGGAACCGTTGCCGGTTCCTGCGCCGCGTCGCCCCATCGAGCCCTGCCAGTCATGATAGAGCCGGTCCCAGGAGGGTATCGCCAGCACGCCGAGGCCGGGGATCTCTTCCGACAACGCCGCATGCGCCTGCAGCACTTCCGGCGCCACCGGGCCGCAATAGACTAGGGCGAGGTCACTGTCCGGCGTCGGTTCGATCTGCCAATAGGCACCCTTTAGGACATCCGCTTCTAAATTCGGGGTCATCTCGCGGGCCGGCTGGTGGATCACCCGGGTCGAGAGCCGGAGATAAACCGAGCCACCGTCATCGGCCTGCATATGCTCAAAGCCCCAGCGCATCATCGCCGCCATCTCGTCCACATAGGCCGGCTCGAACGAGGTAAGGCCGGGTTGGCCGATGCCGATCAGCGGCGTGTTGATCGACTGATGCGCGCCGCCTTCGGGGGCCAGGGTAATCCCCGCCGGCGTCGCCACCAACATGAACCGGGCGTCCTGATAACAGGCATAGTTCAGCGCATCCAGGCCACGGGCGATGAACGGATCGTACAAGGTGCCGACCGGTAACAGCCGGGTGCCGAACACCGGGCCGGACAGGCCGAGCGCCGCTAGCATGATGAACAGATTATTCTCGGCAATGCCCAGTTCCATATGCTGACCACCTCCATGGCGCAGCCATTTCTGAGCCGAGGCGACCTTTTCGTCGCGGAACACGTCGTTGCGCACATCCAGGCTAAACACCCCGCGCTGATTCACCCAGGGGCCGAGATTGGTCGATACCGAAACATCCGGAGAGGTGGTGACGATGCGGCTGGCTAGGGCTGAATTGCCGCGCGCCAGCTCGTGCAGCACATTACCGAAGGCGGTCTGCGTCGCCGCTTTGTCGCGCCGGGTTGGTTGTAGGGTTTCCGGCACCGGCACCTTGGCGGCGTCAAAAATTCGCGAGCCGCTTTGATTGAACGGCGCCGCCATCACGTGTTGGCGGGCGCGTTCCTGGTCGATGCCGATATTACTGAAGGGCGCCCATTCCTCGCCCTCGGGCACCCGCATGGCGGCACGAAAGCGAGCCATCTGGTCCGGGGTCATCAGCCCGGCATGATTGTCTCTGTGGCCGGCGAGCGGCGTACCATAGCCCTTGATCGTATAGGCAATGAAGCATTGCGGGGTATCGTCCTGGACTCCGTGAAATGCCTCTAATACTGATTCAATGTCCTGGCCGGCAAGGTTGGTCATCAGCGCATGCAGCGCGATGTCGTCATGATCCTCCAGGATCGACTTGATGCCGCGCACGCCGCGCAGATCGGTCTTCAGTGGCTCGCGCCAGGACCCAGTCTCGCCGGACTGGCCCTTGTAGGTGAGCGCGCTATAGAGATCGTTCGGGCATTCGTCGATCCAGTTGCGCAACACATCACCGCCGGGTCGCTGGAATACCTGCTCTAGTTTCTTGCCATATTTCAGCATGACGACGTTCCAGCCGACATTACCGAAGAACTCACGGATCTTCTGGAACAATCCGTCCGAAACCACGCCATCCAAGCTTTGGCGGTTGTAGTCGATCACCCACCAGAGGTTCCGAACATCGTATTTCCAACCCTCAAGCATGGCTTCGTAAACATTGCCCTCGTCCAGCTCGGCATCACCCATCACCGCGATCATCCGCCCGGGCGTCTGCTCGGATCGATCGGGATCCTGGACCAGATTGTGCAACCGCGTGTAGTCCTGGACCATCGAGGCGAACAGGGTCATCGCCACGCCAAGGCCGACCGACCCGGTGGAGAAATCCACCTCATCGGCGTCCTTCACCCGGCTCGGGTAGGACTGCACACCGCCCAGCGAGCGAAATCCCTCCAGCGCCTCCAAGGATTGCCGGTCCATCATGTATTGAATTGCGTGGAAGACCGGGCTCGCATGTGGCTTCACCGCCACCCGGTCCTCGGGCCGCAGAACATCGAAATACAGCGCCGTCATAATTGCCGAGACCGAGGCGCAGGAGGCTTGGTGACCGCCGACCTTCAGCCCGTCCCGGCTCTCACGGATATGGTTGGCGTTATGGATCATCCACATCGCCAGCCAGAGCACCTTTTTCTCCAGCGCCCGCATGGTCTCCAGGGCCTTCGGCGTTATCAATCCAGAACCGCTACCAGACATGGTTTTTCCTGACGCCGGGGAAGAGATCATTTCCCCGGCACTATGGCCCTGGCGTAATTTCCTGTCGATATGGAACAAAAAAAGGCATTTATATAACTATTAAAGCGGAAAAAGTCGGATAAAATTCGGAACTGTTTGCTCGAACCCGTTGCTTTGTTGCCCGATAATGGCGCCGGGGCCCGGGATCAGGCGACGGCCACTGTCTCATCCACTGGCCCGTCTGGCGATTCCGCCACCACCGCTTCGACCCGCGCCGCCTTTTGCTGCTCGCGCCACATGTCGGCATAGATACCATCGCGCTCCAGCAGATCATGGTGCCTGCCGCGCTCAGCGATCGACCCGTCGCGCAAAACGATAATTTCATCGGCATCGACGATGGTCGAAAGGCGATGCGCGATGACTAGCGCCGTGCGGTCTACCGATACCTCGGCGAGGCTGCGCTGGATGGCTTTTTCGGTATGCGAGTCCAACGCCGAGGTGGCTTCGTCGAACAGGAAGATCGCTGGCTGTTTGAGGATCGTGCGGGCGATGGCGACGCGCTGCTTTTCACCGCCGGAAAGTTTCAAGCCGCGTTCGCCGACCGAGGTGTTGTAACCATCCGGCAGGCTCATCACGAAGTTATGGATGCTGGCCATTCGTGCGGCCTCCTCGATCTCGGCGGGGCTGGCGTCCGGGCGGCCATAGGCGATGTTGTAGAACACCGAGTCGTTGAACAGAACGGTGTCTTGGGGAACGATGCCGATAGCCGCGCGCAGGCTGGCCTGGGTGATTTTCCGAACATCCTGGCCGTCGATCTCGATCGCCCCGGCGGTCACGTCATAGAACCGGAACAACAACCGTGAGATCGTCGACTTACCGGCGCCGGATGGGCCGACGATTGCGACGGTCTTGCCGGCGGGCACTTCGAAGGACAGTCCTTTCAGGATTTCCCGGTCCGGGCCATAGCCGAATTTCACCTCGCGAAACGCCACCGCCCCGCCACCGGTCACCAGATCCGGCGCATTCTCGATGTCGGTGACCTCGCGATCCTCGGCGGTAAGCCGGAACATCGCCTCCATGTCGGTCAGCGACTGCTTGATCTCCCGATAGACGAAACCGAGAAAATTTAATGGCAGGAAAAGCTGCATCAGATAGGTGTTGACCATGACGAAGCCGCCGACGGTCATCGTGCCGGACTGGATGTCATAGCCGGCCATCATCATCACCAAGGTCAGCCCGGTGGCGATGATGAAACCTTGGCCGATATTGACCAAAGACAAGGTGGTCTTGCTGCGCACCGCTGCGTTCTCGTAGCGCCGTAGCGAACTGTCGAAACGCCGCGCTTCATGCTCTTCGTTGCCGAAATATTTTACGGTTTCGTAGTTCAGCAGGCTGTCGATGGCCCGGGTATTAGCCTTTGAATCCATCTCATTCATCTGTCGACGGAACTTCATCCGCCATTCGGTGACCGAGAAAGTGAAGGTGATATAGAGGCTGACTGTCACCAGGGTGACCAGCGCATACCAAATATCGAACACCGCCCAGAGGATGCCGCAAACCATGGCGATCTCAAGCAAGGTTGGGATGATGTTGAACAACATAAAAGTCAGCAGGAACTCGATCCCCTTCACCCCACGTTCAATCGCCCGGGACAGGCCCCCGGTCTGGCGGTCGAGATGAAACCGGAGGGAGAGCGAATGCAGATGGCGAAAGGTTTTTAGCCCGACCGCCCGGATCGCTCGCTGGCCAACCCGCGCGAAGAAGAAGTCGCGCAGCTCGGCGAAACCTTGCTGCGCCACCCGGGCGACGCCATAGCCGACCAGAATTCCAACCAGCGCGGTGACCACGAAAGCCCCCTCGGCGGAGATCAGATCCACCGCTTCTTTATAAAGGACCGGCACCATCACCGTTGCCAGCTTGGCCACCACCAGACAAAGCATGGCCGTGATCACTCGAGCGCGAATCGTCCACGCGCCGCGCGGCCACAGATACGGCAGCAGGGTGGCAATGGTGTTCCAATCGCCCTTGGCGGTCGGCTTATAGCTCATGTCGGGGGCGTGGCGCGGCGGCATGGGGGAGTATTCCGATCAAAGATGAAGCACCAGGCGGTCCGTTAGGGGCGCGGTGGCAGTGAGTATACGAATGTTCGATAATATTGGAACTATATTCGCTGATCGCAAACCTGGGGCTGGCCCCTCGGGCGTGCAAGAGCGAGACGGCTGATGATCCTTCCGGCGCCGGTTTCGGGAAACGGGTTTTGTTTTACTTTTATTGTATATACATTATGGATAGCCCGACCTTCTCTCCTATCCAGCGGATCCAACACCGTGCCCTCATCTGCCGCTTCGCCCGAAGACCACGCCCGCCGTCGACGCCCCGTCGCCACTTTGTTCGACGAGATTCGCGGTGCCCTGACCCGCTCCATCGTCGGCGGTGAATTTATGCCCGGCGACAAGCTGCCAACAGAGGCCGAGCTGGCCGTGCGGTTCGGGGCGTCACGGCCAACGGTCAATAAGGCGATCGGATCGCTGGCTACGGATGGTTTGGTGGTGCGCCGCAAGCGGGCCGGTACCATCGTGTTGGCGCAATCCGCGTTCTGGTTGCCGATCATCGACGTCTCGCGCTATGTCAGCGACCTTGGCCAGAAATATGAATTCAACATCCTCTCGCGGACAGTTTCTGAGAACGGGGTTGGCGCGGTGCAGTGGCCGGAGATCGCCACCGGCACGCCGTTACTGGCGATGGAATGCTTGCATTTCGGCGGCGACGTGCCGGTCCAGCACGAGCGCCGGATGATCAATCTCGAGGCGGTGCCCGGGGCTGCCACGGCGTGCTTCGAGACCACCCCGCCGGGCCTCTGGCTGCTCCGCCACGTCCCCTGGTCAGCCTCCGAGCACCGGATCGGCGCTATCGGCGCCGGCGAGACGCTGGCCACCTTGTTCGGTATCCGTCGCGGGACGCCTTGCCTGGGCATTCATCGCACGACCCGGCATCACGGACGGCCCCTGACCACGGTGACCCTGACCTCGCCGGCCGGGCGGTTCTTTCTTGAAGGCGCCAATGCGCCGATCGGTGATGGCGCTTAGTCGACTGGTGGAGCGTCTCATCGAGCCGAGTTGGAGCATCCGTCTTGATCGTGACACTGGCAAAGGCCTTTCGGGCGTCCTCTCTAAACTGCTGTAGTTAATGTATATACATTAACTACAGCAGTTCCTTTATCGGAATACGATCATGGTGGACACCCTGGTTCTCAATCCCGGCTTAGTGAGACTCGATACGCTTGAGCGACTCTATCCCCAACACCTGAGCCGATTGTCCGGCTGACCATGGCGCTAAAGCTGATCTTGTTTGGCTGCGCCCGCCTTTGCGGCAATGGTGGGACTTAATGCCGTCGGGGCTTGGCCCGGATGGATTGGCGCGAACGTAGCTGGTTCCCGAGTTGCCTCTGAAACGGGTGATGGCCGGCGGGTTGGGGTTCGACTTTCACCGCACGGTGCATCCTGGCGACATTCTGGCTTTCAACCGCAGCCTCTCGGTAATCAACGAGAAACAGGGGCGGATCGGCCCGGCCCGCTGATCTTCGTGACCTATACGATCGCCTGCCACACCGAGGCGGGAGACCCGGTGCTCGACCAAAAACAGACCCGTATCTTGAGGTGATGGCACGGTTAATTTCAAAACCCTTAAGGTCGGGGACGCGCTGCTGGAGCGCCGCTATACCGCGACCAATGTTTCGCTGTTCTGCTACAACGCGTCGATCTGGAACCCGCACTGGATTCATTACGATGAGTGCTATGCGACCGAGGTGGAGAAGCATCCGGGGGTGGTGATTGATGGTCCGCTGCAGGGTGACTGGCTGAGCCAGACGGTGGTCAATTGGATCGGCGACGATGCCGCGTTGGTCTCCTTTAGCTATTCGAAAAGCCGCGCCTCGTATCTTGGCGAGACCTTGACCTCCGGTGGGACGATCACCTCGATCGACAGCCAAACCGGCGAGGTTGGGGTTGACATACACCTGAAGAACGAAAACGACGAGGTCACATCCCCCGGTTCGGCGGTGGTACGGTTCCGGATCAACTAGGTTGAGGTATTTGCGGTAGATGTTTTTTTGCGTCTGTCAGCCCGGGCGATGAGCTGAACCCGCTTCCCTATGGCCATCCCCCCTAAAGCAGTGGAATCGCCACTTCGGCGTCGATATTTTCAGCCGAGAGGTAGCCGGCATGGTCGGTACCGTAACGATCAAATAGCAACGCGGATGGGCCAAATACGAAGAAATGCCGCCTCAGGCGATTACCCGAGGCGGCATGATGTAAGAGGCTCAAGAAATCACAGCTTATTTGGCGTCGACGGCCACTTGCATTTTAATGATCTTATCCGGGGTTGCCGGCGGTTCGCCTTTGGCGATCGCATCGACAAACTCCATGCCGGCGTTGACCATGCCCCAAACCGTGTACTGGTTGTTCAAGAACTGGGCGTCGCCGAGGCAGATGAAGAATTGGCTGTCGCCGCTATTGGGATCCTGCGAGCGGGCCATGCCGACGGTGCCACGCACGAAGGGCGCGCTAGAAAACTCGGCCCGCATTTTGTCGCCTGAGCCGCCCATGCCGGTGCCGGTCGGATCACCGGTTTGGGCCATGAAGCCGTCAATTACCCGATGGAAGACGATCCCGTCATAAAAACCCTCGCGGGTCAGCTCTTTGATCCGCTCTACATGTCCGGGCGCGACGTCCGGGCGCAGGTCGATAACGACGCGACCGTCCTTCAGGTCAAGATAGATCTGATTCTCGAGGTCTTGCGCCTCGGCGTTACTGGCTGTCATGAGAAAAAACAAGGCTCCGAATAATGATAAAAAACGACGCATGAACCTCTCCTGGGGCTTGTCATAGCGTTCATCGCCACCATACAGGCCGCGCTTCACCGTGCAAGTGCGAACAAGGCGTCGATATTCAAATGGGTTTCCAGATGGCTAGCCAAGCTGTCTAAAACCCGCTCGACCTCGGCCTCGTAGTTAACCGGCGCTGCGCCAGTCCGGCCCAGCGCCGTGAGGAACAGGCGGCGATAGCCATCGGCGGCGAATACACCATGGACATAGCAGCCCGCGACAAGACCATCGCGGGAGCCGGCGCCATCCGGTCGCCCCCCGCCGCCCGGAGTATCGATATTCAGCATCGGGCGGGTACAATCGGGGCCCTGAGTCTGGCCGATATGGATCTCGTATCCTTGCACCACTGCGCCATCGGCATGTCCGGTGACCCGACTTAAGGTTTTTCTGGCGCTTAACACCGTCTCGACATCTAAAAGTCCGAGCCCCTCGACGGTACCCGCCGGCCCCTCGATACCATCGGGATCGCTGATCCGGTGGCCCAGCATCTGGTAGCCGCCACAAAGGCCGAGCACCCGTCCGCCTCGACGCCGATGCGCATGGATATCGATGTCCCAGCCTTGGGCTCGCAAGAACGCTAGATCGCCGATCGTCGATTTACTACCTAGCAACAGCACCAGATCGGCATCCCCCGGGATCGGCTGACCAGGTGGGATCATCAACACACTGACCGCCGCTTCCAGACGCAGCGGGTCGAGATCGTCGAAATTAGCGATCCGCGAGAGCATCGGCACAGCGATGCGCACGCCTTGCGGTGTCAGGCGGGTCATCCGCTGCAAGCCGACGGCATCCTCGGCCGGCAGCCGGTTGGCCTCGGCGAACCAGGGAACTACACCGAAACTTGCCCATCCGGTGCGCCGCACGATCTCATCCAGACCGCCGTCGAAGAGCGATACGTCGCCGCGAAATTTGTTGATGATGAAACCGGCGACCCGGTCGCCATCCGCCTCGGTCATCACCGTCTTGGTGCCGACCAAACTGGCGATCACCCCGCCACGATCGATATCTCCGACCAGGACAACCGGTACTTCCGCGGCATCGGCGAAACCCATATTGGCGATGTCTCCGGCGCGTAGATTGATTTCCGCCGGGCTGCCGGCGCCTTCGACGATCACCAGATCCGCTTCGGCTCTGAGCCGCGAGAAACTGTCGAGAACCGCAACCAGCAGCTCGGCCTTCATCACCTGGAAGGCCTTGGCCTTGGCGTGGCCGCGCATCCGGCCCTGGATAATGACCTGGGCGCCGGTCTCAGTCTCCGGTTTCAGCAGCACCGGGTTCATGTGAACCGTCGGCTCGACCCCGGCGGCCCGCGCCTGCAGCGCCTGGGCCCGGCCGATCTCGCCGCCATCGACGGTGACTGCCGCGTTGTTCGACATGTTCTGTGGCTTGAAGGGCCGTACCTTCAGACCGCGCCGCGCCGCCACCCGGCAAAGCCCGGAGACTAGCAGCGATTTACCAACGTCGGAGCCGGTGCCTTGCAGCATTAGGGCCGATCCGTTCATCGGCTAAGTCGTGCGGTCTGTTGGATTAGAAGAGCGCTGGCGCTTACCATTTCTCGATCCAGGGCCGCAAATCTGTCTCAAAGCTCCAGGCGTTCCGGGGTTGCGTGTGGAACGACCAATAGGTCTCGGCAATGGCGTCGGGATCAAGAATACCGTCTTCTTCCTTCAGGGCGTAGCGATCCGGAAACATCTCCTTGATCCACACGGTGTCGATGGCCCCGTCGATCACCACGTGGCCGACATGGATACCCTCTGGGGCCAGCTCGCGCGCCATCGATTGGGCCAAGGCCCTGAGCCCGTGCTTGCCGGCCGAGAAAGCCGAATAGCCGGCACCGCCGCGCACGCTGGCGGTCGCGCCGGTGAACATGATGGTGCCCCGGCCCCGCTTGCGCATCGAGTTGGAAACCTCGCGGCCCATCAGGAAACCGCCAAAGCAACACATTTCCCAGACCTTGAAGAACACCCGCGCCGTCGTATCGGCGATGCCAAAGCGGACATTGCCGCCAATATTGTAAACCGCAACCTCGATCGGCCCGATCTCATTCTCGACCTTTTCGATGAACGGTACCACCTGCTCCTCACGGCGGGCGTCGACTCCGAAGGGATGAACGGCCCCTCCCTCGACCCGGATAGCCTCGACTAGCGGCTCCAGCTTGTCGGCGTTGCGTCGGGTGATCACCGCCTCATAACCCTCGCGGGCGAAACGCTTAGCGATCGCCCCGCCCGTGGCGTCGCCGGCGCCGACAACCAGAACCACGCCCTTACTCATGGTGTTTTCCTCTTTCAATGAAAGCCGCCACACCCGTATCCCAGGCTCGCGCCAGGGATACAATGTCCTCGCCGGCCCGGACCGCTATCTAGCTGGGGCGCGATCTACGTAACCTAAAGCCGCCTAAGCACCTGAATGCGCGTCAAAAACCGCGACAATCCGCGTCTCGATGCTGCGTCGGGGCGGCGCATCGTCGCCGACCAGGGGGTTATCGAACGAGGTGTGTGGGCAATAGACGACATGGTCTGGCCGCTGGTCCATCTGCTTCAGGACGATCACCTCCTCGGTGGTCATCTCCGGGAAATAGCACCAGCGATGTTCCGGGTTATAGACCGGCGCGGCCACCAGACTGTCCCGGTTACGGCCGGTATAGTAATAATCGATCACATCCTCTCGCGGGAGCGTCCCGGCGTCGATGAAGGTCAGCGGGTTGTTGATCGCCGGATTGTCAAACGGTTGCCAGGTGTTGAACCAGGCGTATTTCTGCCCTTCCTTGGGCTCGATCCCATGATCGCGCAGCACGGTCTGGGACATTTCCTCGATCCTCCGGACATTGTAGTCGCAATGCACGAAGCGGGCGTAGCCATCGTTGAAATCGACCGGTGTCTCGGTGCGCACCAGGTGACTATAGTGATAGGCGGCGCTGGCGCCGGTCAGCCGGCAGACCAGATCGCGCATCTCCGGCAGATAGTCCCGTTTAATCGCCGCGTCGTCGCGAAAATCGATGCAGGCAGTTTTGTTACTGGTCAGCGTGAAGCCGGTCTTGTCGAGACCAATTTCCCCGGCGGCAATCCGTGGGCGGGCGTCATGGACCTCGACATTTTGGTAGGCCGTGTTCGCTCGCCGGGATTCCTTCGAGCCGATTCGCGGGCTCTCCGGGTTTCCGCGCCATTCGGCGTTGATGTAACGGACCTTGGCGGGGACGCTGGCCGTAGCAAGGAAGGGGGCGGCGGATGGCATGTCGGGTCTCCAACTCTGACGGTGGTCCGGGGATTATGCGGGGCCTGGCCCGGAGTGACAAGGTTACCGCAGGAGTGCACCGGATCGCGGCGGCGATCCATCATTGACGCGCTCGGCGCTTGCCACGGCCCGTCACCTCGGTAGAGTCCCCCCCCGAGATCCCATCATCTGACCATCAAGCCAGCTGGACATCGCCCTATGGCCGATACCGATCCAACATCCCTCGCGATCCCGAACCGTTCGCACTTTTACCTGGTTGACGGTTCCGGTTTCATCTTCCGCGCCTTTCATGCCTTGCCGCCGATGAGCCGCGCAGACGGGACGCCGACCAACGCGGTCTTCGGCTTCACGAATATGCTGATCAAGCTAATCGAGGATCTGCGTGCCGACCATTGCGCGGTAATTTTTGACACCTCGCGCAAGACCTTCAGAAGCGAGATTTACGACCAATACAAGGCGCAGCGCCCGCCGGCGCCGGAAGAGCTGGTCCCGCAATTTGATATCATTCGACAAGCGGTTAAGGCCTTCAATGTCGCCTCGGTCGAGATGCATGGCTTCGAGGCTGACGATCTGATCGCCACCTATGCGACCTTGGCCCGCGCCGCCGGTGCCGAGGTGACCATCGTTTCCTCCGACAAGGACCTGATGCAGTTGGTCGGCCCCGACGTCACCATGTATGACCCGATGAAAAACCGGGAAATCGGCGGGCCGGAGGTCATGGAGAAGTTTGGGGTCGCGCCAGACAGGGTGATCGACGTTCAAGCCCTGGCCGGCGATTCGGTCGACAATGTCCCCGGCGTACCCGGCATCGGGGTGAAGACCGCCGCCCTGCTGATCGCCGAATATGGCGATCTCGACACCCTGCTGGCCCGTGCGGGCGAGATCAAACAGACGAAACGTCGCGAGAACCTGCTTGAATTTGCGGAGCTGGCGCGGATCAGCCGCAAATTGGTGACCCTGAAGACCGATGTCGAGGTGCCGCAACCGCTGGAAGCCCTCGCGGTGCGCCCGCCGGACCCGGAGACGGTGCTGGAATTTCTGCGCGAGCAGGGCTTCAAACGACTGATCACCCGATACGAGGCCGAGCTTTTAGATTCCGGTGTGGTGGCCCCGATGCCGCCAGATGAAAAGCCGGCGGAGGCGGTTCAGTATGAACTTGTGCAGGACATCGCCGCGCTGGATCACTGGATCACCGAGGCGGAACATCGCGGCGTGGTCGCCTTTGATACCGAAACCACCTCGCTTGATGCGACCCAGGCGGTGATGATCGGCCTTTCCATGGCGATCGAGCCTGGTAGGGCCTGTTATGTGCCGTTGCGTCACGGCACCAGCGGCCAGGGAAGCCTGTTATCCGAGGTCGCCCCGGCGCCGGTGCAGATCCCCTTCGATGCGGCGCTGGCGCGGCTGAAACCGCTGTTGGAAAACCCGGGTGTCCTGAAGATCGGCCACAACATCAAATACGATACCCTGGTGATGCAGCAGCCAGGCAATGGCGGCGTGCGCGTCACACCGGTCGACGACACCATGTGCCTGTCCTACGTGATGGAAGGCGGGATGCATGGTCATGGGCTGGATGAGCTGTCACAGCTGCATTTCAACCACACCAACATCAAATATGGCGAGGTATGCGGCAAGGGTAAGGCCCAGATCCCGTTCGCCGAGGTGCCGCTGGAGCGGGCCCGGGACTATGCCGCCGAGGACGCCGACATGACTCTGCGGTTGCACCGGCGCTTGAAGCCGGAGCTGCCGAAGGTTGGCATGGCGACGGTCTACGAGACCCTGGAGCGACCTTTGATCCCGGTGCTGGCAATGATGGAGAACAACGGCATTAAGGTTGATCCGGCGATCCTGCGCGCCATGTCGGCGGATTTTGCCAAGCGGCTTGAGGAGCAGGCAGTGGAAATCCACAAGCTGGCCGACTCCGAGTTCAACATCGCCTCACCGAAGCAGCTGGGAGAGATCCTGTTCGACCAAATGGGCTTGCCGGGTGGCAAAAAAGGCAAGACCGGCGCCTATGGGACCGGCGCCGACGTGCTTGAGGATCTGGCGGCGATCGGTCACGATCTGCCGGCTCGGGTGCTCGACTGGCGGCAGATGGCAAAGCTGAAATCGACCTATACCGACGCCCTGGTCGAGGATATCAACCCGGCGACCGGGCGGATTCATACCTCCTATTCAATGACCGGGGCGAATACCGGCCGATTGAGTTCCAACGACCCGAACCTGCAGAACATCCCAGTTCGCACCGAGGAAGGCCGCAAGATCCGCACGGCCTTCATCGCCGAGCCGGGCAACACCCTGCTCTCGGTCGATTACTCGCAGATCGAGCTGCGTCTGGTGGCCCATATCGCTGGAATCGACAGCCTTAAACAGGCTTTTCTCGACGGCATCGACATTCACGCGCAGACCGCCTCCGAGGTGTTCAACGTGCCCTTGGAAGGCATGGACCCAATGGTCCGGCGTAATGCCAAGGCGATCAATTTCGGTATTATCTATGGCATTTCCAGCTTTGGCCTAGCCCGCCAATTACGCTGTCCGGTGGGCGAGGCTAAGGCTTATATCGATGCTTATTTCGAACGCTTTCCGGGTATCCGCGCCTATATGGAGGTCACCAAGGTCGAGGCTCGCGAGAAGGGCTATGTGGAGACTATGTTCGGCCGCAAGGTGCATCTGACGGGCATGAAGGATTCTAACCCCGCCCGCCGCGCCTTTTCCGAGCGCGCGGCGATCAATGCGCCGATCCAGGGCACCGCCGCCGACGTCATCAAGCGCGCGATGGTGCAAGTGCCCAAGGCTCTCGACAAGGCCAAGCTCGCCGCCCGGATGCTGCTGACGGTGCATGATGAATTATTGTTCGAGGTGCCCGACGCGGAGCTGGAAGCCACCACTGCCCTGGTCCGCCAGGTGATGGAGGACGCCCCTTATCCGGCCGTCGAGATCTCCGTTCCCCTGGTCGCCGATGCCGGCACTGGCTCCAGCTGGGCCGAGGCGCATTAATAAGAAGTCGACCGCGCCGATTACCGCCCGCGTCGGCGAAACCCGCTTCGTCCCTGCTTCGATGGCGGCCGCCCTGACGGTGGTTGCACCGGGGCCTTGATGCGAATCACCGCGCCCTTGGCCAGCGGTTTGCCGTCCAGGGTCATTCCTAGATCGGCCGCTTCCAGGCGTTTGATCTCGTCGCGCAGTCGTGCCGCTTCTTCGAATTCGAGATCGGCGGCGGCGGTGCGCATGCGGATCTCTAGCTCGGCGATGACGGCTTTGATGTCCTTGCCGACCAGCTCGCCTTCGTTCTGGCCGGTATCGACGGTGACGTGGTCGCCGCGCTCGTAGACGCTTGCCAGAATGTCGCCGATGCTTTTGCGGACGCTTTCCGGGGTGATGCCGTGGGCCTTGTTATAGAGCGTCTGGCGTTCGCGCCGCCGGTTGGTCTCGTCGACGGCGTATTGCAGACTGGCGGTCATCTTGTCGGCATAGAGCAGCACCCGCCCGTCGATGTTGCGGGCGGCCCGGCCGATGGTCTGGACCAGCGAAGTCTTGGAGCGCAAAAAGCCCTCCTTGTCGGCATCGAGGATCGCCACTAGAGCGCATTCGGGGATGTCGAGCCCCTCGCGCAGCAGATTGATGCCGATCAGCACGTCGAACACCCCGAGCCTGAGGTCGCGGATGATCTCGATCCGCTCCAGGGTATCGACGTCAGAATGGATATAGCGGACCTTCACGCCGGCCTCGGACATGTATTCGGTCAGCGCCTCGGCCATCCGTTTGGTTAGGGTGGTGATCAGCACCCGCTGGCCTTTGGTGGTGCAGTCCTGGCATTCGGCGATTACGTCGTCAACCTGGGTCTCGGTCGGGCGGATGATGCAGATCGGGTCGATCAGGCCGGTCGGGCGGACCAGTTGCTCGGTAAAGACGCCGCCGGTGCGCTCCAGCTCCCAGGGTCCGGGGGTGGCTGAGACAAACACCGTCTGCGGCCGCATATCTTCCCATTCCTCGAATTTCAACGGCCGATTGTCCATGCAGGACATCAGCCGGAAACCGAACTCCGACAGGGTGGATTTACGCGCGAAGTCACCTTTGTACATGGCGCCAAGCTGCGGCACCGTCACATGGCTTTCATCGACGATCAACAGGGCATTTTTCGGCAGATATTCGAACAGGGTCGGCGGCGCCTCACCGGCGGCTCGGCCCGAGAGATAGCGGGAATAGTTCTCGATCCCGGCGCAGGAACCGGTCGCCTCCATCATCTCCATGTCGAAGGTGGTGCGCTGTTCCAGCCGCTGTGCCTCCAGCAACTTGCCGTGCTCATGCAAATAGCTGAGCCGCTCTTTCAGTTCGACCTTGATCTGTTTGACCGCCTGGGTGAGCGTCGGCTTTGGTGTGACGTAATGCGAGTTGGCGAAGACCCGTACCTGATCCAGCTCGGCGGTCTTCTGGCCGGTTAGCGGATCGAATTCATGCACCGCCTCCAGCTCGTCGCCGAAGAACGATAGCCGCCAGGCCCGGTCCTCCAGATGAGCCGGAAAGATTTCCAGGCTGTCACCGCGCACCCGGAAGGTGCCGCGCTGAAAGGCCGTGTCGTTGCGCCGGTATTGCAGCTCTATCAGCTTGCGCATCAAAGCCTGGATGTCCACCGTCTTGCCGACCTTCAGCACCACCGTCATCTTGCCATAGGTTTCGACCGCGCCGATGCCGTAGATGCACGAGACCGAGGCGACGATGATCACGTCCTCGCGCTCCAGCAGGGCGCGGGTGGCAGCGTGGCGCATCCGGTCGATCTGCTCGTTGATCGAGGCTTCCTTCTCCACATAGGTGTCGGTGCGCGGCACATAGGCCTCGGGCTGGTAGTAGTCGTAATAGGAGACGAAATACTCCACCGCGTTATTCGGGAAAAAGCTCTTCATCTCACCGTATAGCTGCGCTGCCAGGGTCTTGTTCGGCGCCAGCACCAGGGCTGGGCGCTGCACTTGTTCTATCACATGCGCCATGGTGAAGGTCTTGCCCGAACCGGTGACGCCGAGTAGCACCTGATCCCATTCATTATCTTTCAGACCTTTGGTCAGTTCGATAATCGCCTGGGGTTGATCGCCGGCGGGTTGAAAATCAGAGACCACTTCGAGCCGTTTACTGGCGTCCTGCGCGGCGATGTCGGATTTCAGATCCGGCGCCTGGGAGCCGACCAGCTTGGCCAAGTTGCGTTCCTGCCGGCGCGCCTGCGCCTCGGCCGCGCTGTCGGCCCGGGTCATGGTTTGTGAGCTCATGAGGGAGAGTTTAGGCGTGGCGGCGAAGAGGGGAAAGAGGGAGTTGGGCGTTGGTTCAGGAGAACGCAACAATCCCCTCGAAAAGCCGTGCCACAGCTTCGGCACCGGGATCGTTGTTGCCTCTTAGATTGGCCTCCGGAACATAGGCTGCCCGCCCGGCCTTGGCCTTGGTGATCAGAGCGGTCGCATCAGCGCCGACCCGGGCGGCGTTGGCCGCGTCGTCCAGGCCTTTGGGCAGGACGGCCAGCGCCGGGGCCAGAGCGTCGATCATCGTTCGGTCGCCTTCATTGGCGCCGCCGACCTGCTTGATCCGGTCCAGGCCGCGATTGAGCGCGGCGACGATGGCCTCGCCTTTTACCGCGCCATCGCCAGCGGCGGAGAAGAAGATCGCTAATAGCACGCCCGAGGAGCCGCCCATGGTCTGGCTCAGTTCAAGTCCGATGGCCGCGTACAGCGCGGCCAGATTGCCAAGCGGCAGGTGGTCCAAAGCATTTATTAATGCCCGCGCCGCGCCGGCCAGGGTGGAGCCGGTGTCACCATCACCGGATTTTGTGTCCAACGCATTCAGGTCGGCCTCGGCGGCGATCAGGGTTTCGCAGCATTTAAGCAGGAAAGCCCGGCGTTCCGGATGGGCGGACGCGGTTGCTTGCCTAGCCGCCAGACTCTCCGGCAGAGGCGATATCCGAGCTTTCTGGACCAGGACGGCTTGCGGCCAGACCGCGGGTCCGACCGGCATGCTCAGCGCCGCTTCATCTCCCGGCGAAAGCGGCAGTACCGACACCGAAAAGCCCCGCATGTCGAGTGAGGTCATCAGCGCCGCCGGGCCGATCACCCAGGCAAAGCGGTCAGCGATCGCGCTGTGCATCAACGCCTTGGCTAGGATCGACATCTCCAGCGGCGTCGTCCCGCCGAGATTGTTAAGTAAGACGGCGTGCGGGCCGTCACCCATGGTCGGCGCCAGCCGTTCGGTGATCATTTGGGACGCCTGTTCGGCGCCATTAAAGACCACTTGGCTCGCCCCCGGCTCGCCGTGGATGCCGAGGCCGAGCTCCGCCTTTCCCGCGGCGATCCGGGGTTCTTTCGGCGCCCCCGGCAGGGTGCAGGTGTCGAGCGACATGCCGATCGAGGAGACGCCTTTGATGACCCGTGCCGCCGCCGTCGTGACCGTGGCCAGATCCCGGCCCTGCTCGGCCAGCGCGCCGGCGATCTTGTGGACGAACAAAGTGCCGGCAAGTCCGCGCGGCTGCGGCAATTCCGGTAAGGCAATATCGTCGTCGACCACCACCATCGACACTGTCAGACCCATGGACCGGGCGCGCTCGGCGGCGAGGCCAAAATTCAACCGGTCGCCGGTGTAGTTCTTGACGATCAGCAAGCAGCCCGCTGGACCGGTCACCGCCAGGATGCCGGCCAGCACTGCATCGACGGAAGGCGAGGCGAAAACCTCACCGCACACCGCCGCTGTCAGCAGGCCGGCGCCGACCAGTGCCGCATGCGAGGGCTCGTGCCCCGACCCGCCGCCTGAGACCAAGGCCACTCTGGAACGATCCCAGTCGGCCCGAACCACCACCTTGATATGCGGATAGCCGTCGAGCCGGGTCAACGCCCCACCCGAGGTCGCCAGCAGCCCGTCGATCGCGTCGGTGACGATGGTTTCCTTGGCGTTGATGAATTGGTTCATCGGTGGACAGCCTCCGTTTTTCTTTTCGGGCTTTAGCCAGCGAAAATACGCCATGGGTTCGAGAAATTTAGAACAGCAACCGGCTTAAAAATCGGCCATAGACCCATAGGTTGGTCCGACAGATCGCGATGATGCTTCGGCAAGACACGCTGCCCCGGACCCGGAGCCGCCATCACGTCAACCGATAGGCCCGGCGCGCGGTGCCGGCGAACAGTGCTGTCTTCTCAGCCGCCGAGGCACCGGACGCCAGTCGCTTGAAGCAGTTCCACAGGGCGGCGTAGCCGATGCCCATTCCGTCGACCGGGAAGTTGCTCTCGAACATGCAGCGCTCGGGACCGAACAGCTCGATCGTCGGCTCTATATAGGGGCGCCAATGGTCGGCGAGTTCAGCCGATGTCAGTGGCCTCGGCGCGTTGTGATAATCGAAGGAGGCCAACCGCATCATCATCCCGCCGAGCTTCACCACCACGTTCGGGCAGCTGGCCAGTTTGGTCATCGAGGCCAGCCATTTGGCGTGCACTTCGTCGCTTTTGCCGGCATAGGGACCATAGCCGAGCGGCATGCCGGTGTGGTTGAGGATGATATTGGCCTCGGGCGCGGACCGGGCCAGATCGGTTACATCGCCAAGCTGCGGGTGAAAGCACAGGGCGTCCAAGGCCAGATTGCGGGCGGTCAGACAGGCTAGGCCGGCGCGGAAATTGTCCTGCAGATAGAGTCCAAATCCGGGCGCGGCATGATTGTTGCCGATGATCGGGTCGGTATCCCAGCCGGCGCCGTGGCGGATGCCGCGAAACCTGCCGCCGCTGGCCACCTGCATCGTCTCTAATATCGGATCTACCGCCGCACCCAGGGCAAGGTCGGCGAGGCCGACGATCCCGGCGCCGGCGCGGATCGGGCCATAGCCGCCGCTCTCGCACATCGCGGCGATGCCTGCGACGAACTCCACCTCGCCGACGGCGCGCAGATCCTCGGGGCCGTCGGCGCGGAACATCGACTGGCACTCGATGAACACCGTGGCCTCGACATTGTGGCCGGTACTGGTATCGCCAAGAAATTCATGTAGCAGATAGCGGTGCCGCTTGCCGTCCCAGAAATGATGATGCGGATCGACGATCGCCAGGTCGGGCTCTAGGGTCTCCTCCGGCTCTGCCTTGGCCAGCCATTTCTGGTTTGGCGCGAAGATGCGTCCAAAGGGGCCAGGCCTCTCGCTTGCAGCCATGCTGGTTCTCCCCGTGATCTGGATAAATCACAACCGTGACTCGATTGGGTAAGCCTAGATCCCCTAAGCTGTTGGCGACGAGTTTATTCGTGATCGCCTACCGGATCAGATCAGTCGGTCACGCCAGACCCACGCTAGACTTAGGAGTGTCCTGATGAGCAATACAGCCGTTATCACTGGCGCCGCCTCCGGCATCGGCCTTGAGGCTTCGCGGGATCTGCTGGAACGGGGCTGGACCGTCTATGGCCTCGATCTCGGCGTGCAGGCGGTCGCCGCCGCTGGCGAAACCCTGGCCAGCAAGAATTTCCACCCCTTGGCCTGCGACGTACGCTCGGCCGACGCGGTGGCCGGATCGATGGCGGCAGTTGGCGCCAAGGCCGGCTCGATCAACGCCTTGATTTGCAGCGCCGGAGTGCTGCGTCTGGGGCCACTGTCGGAGATGTCGGTCGAGGATTATGACCTAGTGTTCAACGTCAATGTGCGCGGCTTGTGGCTGGCCACCCGCGAGGCGATGCCGATGCTGCGCCAGGCGGCGGATGCGGGAGAGCTGGCGCGGATCATCCTGATGTCCTCGGTCTCGGCTCTGCGCCCAAAGATCGACAGTGGCGCCTATTCGGCTTCCAAGGCGGCGGTCAGTCAGCTTACCCGCGTGCTGGCAGTGGAATGCGCCGGCCATGGCATCCTGGTCAACGCGCTGGCGCCGGGCACCGTCGATACGCCGATGGTCAACGACAAAAACAAACCAGAGGCCCGGGGTAATTGGCGGCCCTCCGGCCCGTCGCCGATCGGCCGGATCGCCCAGCCGAGTGACATTGTCAAAGTGATGCGGTTTTTACTGAGCGAGGATGCCGGCTATGTCACCGGGGCGACGATCCCGGTTGATGGCGGCACCCAGGCAGCCTTCGTGCCGCCCCGGTAGGAGTAGAGTGCGCGCGGTTGATTGGATCTCTTCTAACTCCCGGAGCTATCTTGTTTGACTGAAACATAACGCCGCCCATCCCTTGCGCCGATCGTGTAGGATCGCGCGGGTCCAACCGGAAGAGAACCGCCATGCGCCTCGACGATCAGGTTACCGTCACCTGCACCGATACGGAGAAGGAGATGCCCGGCACCGTGGTGCGGATGCGGGGTGAATGGGTGGATGTCTCGATCGGTGAATTGCTGATCAGCCTGCGCCGGGCGAAGCCAGGCCTCTGGGTCGGCTCCAAGGCCGGGATGGAGTTCACCATCAAGGCTGCAGCGTAATAGTTTGGATCATGAAAAACGCGATTATCCTGGGCGCCGGAATTGGGGGTGCTCGCGACCGGCATTCTGGCCCGACATTTCGACCAGGTCCTGATCTTCGAGCGGGACCAGCTCCCCTGGACACCCAAGCCGCGGATTGGTGTGCCACAAGGCCCCCAGGTTCATGTGGTGATGAAGCGCGGCGAGAACGCGATCGAGGTGATTCTGCCCAGCTTCCGCCAACGCCCAGGGGCGGAGTTCGTTTCCTCGCCCAGGCACTATCCGTACTGGTAATCCGCACAAACCCTAGAATCTCAGGATATGGATTCACGGTCAACAGGCACGGAAGTTACTACCCTATCTACTACCCTACAGAGCTGGCTCTATCTGATCGTCAGTTCGTATCTCTTCTGAAGGGGTAGGCGAGAGCCAGGCCACCCCTGGGGGATATATGTAGACCTGCTTCCGGCACTTATCGGAATTAACCCGTCAACAGCTAGGATGTGCCTAGGAGGCCATATAAGACTCACTGAGAGGCCTCAGCGTTATCTGGCGGGAGTTTTGCCTAGATTTAGATGGATAACCGGT
>Ga0302118_10000002_pt1 | contig 128440 bp, 131 predicted proteins | sample AG5_331_MG_FD_203126 | JGI IMG/M metagenome (GOLD analysis project Ga0302118, IMG submission 203126) | Marine microbial communities from Western Arctic Ocean, Canada - AG5_33.1 | ecosystem: Environmental > Aquatic > Marine > Oceanic | place: Canada: Western Arctic Ocean | collected 2017-10-01 | reverse complement strand
CAGAAAAAATGTTTTCAAAATCCTAAAATGTGTTTTCTGAAATTTCGGATCGGTAACAAAAAATCGTGTCAAGAAAAAAATCTCAGAATCTGAAAAAAGTTTTCCACAAAAATTCCACCGCCGAAAAGCCCCCCCTCTAAATAAGGGGGGTGGCCACCCTTTTTGAAAAGCCGTGGGGCGGCGTTTACGTCGTTTTGGGAACAGGGGGTGAATTTCTATTTCGCCATGGATGACCCTGTCTTTTGAGCATGAAAGTCAAAATCGAAGGGATCAAAAGAGCTTAGAAGTGAAAAAATCGGCGGGACCCTTTTTATTTTTAGGGCTTTCTAAGCATACAGGATAAAATTAAGGAAGAATGAATGAGTTGTCTGATTTGATTAGCCCCGATTTAAATATTTGGGAAATAGGGACAGAATATAATGAGAAGGGATCGACTGTTGTCGAAGATTGGTTAAAGCCAGAATCGGCGGATTGGGTTTATAACTTCATTGCAAATTATCCAAGTGACTGGTGGTCTCAAAGTACTTGCGATCAAAATGGGGTAGAGAATGTGCGGCATGATCCCAAGAATTCAGAACATTTGCAAAATAATAGGGATAAGGCTCAAGAATCATTCATAAATGGTCACTTCTCCTATAACTTTGATAGGTCTACAGGGCATCACGCTAGTTGTGACTGTGATGAGTGCAAGTTCAAAACGTGGATACGCAGTCCAAACACTATGAAATGGGTGGGAGGACTCGCAGGGGAAGAGTTAAAGGGCACAGGGGAGCTATTTATATCACGGTACAAAGAATTTCAATTTCTAAGTCCACACCATGACACGAATAAAGGCAAAATCGGGTTCGTATATAACGTGACTAAAGATTGGAAGCCAGAGTGGGGTGGCATGTTGCATGTAATGGAGAGGAATTACAGAACAATTTCAAAAGTAGTTATGCCAAAGTATAATCAGCTTACTATATTCAATATTCCAAAGTCCTCAGGTGTCCCTCATTACGTGTCTCACGTCGTAGGAGGGGTGACTAATCACAGGCTATCATTCACGGGCTGGTTTTCGTAGTGTAAGTATCGTCACGTATGAGCAAAAAGCGCGGGAGCCCTTCAAGGACTAAACTCAAACAGGATGTAGCCACCGAGATCATCGATGCAATAGATTCTGCTAATCCGAATCCTATAAGAAGATCTTTAAAGCTAAAGCAATTTCCTTGGACAGCCAAACAAAGAGACTTTTTTAAGATCGCTTTGGCGGAAAACACTAAGATTATGCTCGTTAAAGGACCTGCTGGTACAAGCAAGTCACTCTTATCGGTCTATTGCGGGTTGAGACTCTTAAATGAGAAGAAGATCTCAGACATTATGTACCTAAGGTCGGCTGTTGAGAGCTCAGAAAGCAAGTTGGGTTTCTTACCGGGTTCAGCGGAGGACAAACTCAGGTTTTATAATCTGCCTTTCCTTGACAAATTGGACGAACTGGTCACTGACGCTACTGCTGAGAGATTAGAGAGAGAGGGACGCATCTCAATGTACCCTGTTAACTTTGCTAGAGGTATGAGTTGGAAGTCAAAATGCATTATTTTGGACGAAGCACAGAACAGTTCAATGAAAGAGATCACTACGGTCTTGACTAGGCTCGGAGAAGGCTCTAGGTGCTTTGTTTTGGCGGACCCTGCACAGACCGATCTTCACAGAAAAGAGCTTCAGGGGGGATTTGACAGGATAGAAACGGCATTCTCTAATGAGGAGGCTAGAGAACAGGGTATAGAAACTTTTGAGTTCAATGAGGACGATGTAATGAGATCTGCTTTAGTAAAATACATCGTAAAGGCACTGAAGAAGGTTTAAGTTAGTTTTTGGGGGGACTAAAAGTGTAAGGTAATGTGATGGGCGACCATGATATAGACATAAAGGAGGATTCTCAGGTTAAATTGGATGTGAAGTCTTTGGTTGGAATCGTATTGACTATATTATCTATTGCTGGGGTATGGTTTACCCTTACTGCTCAACTTGCACAATTGCAATTGGATGTGGTTCGTATGCAGGACACGGTCAAGATGAACAATGAGTTCAGGGTTAAATGGCCTAGAGGAGAGTTGGGAGCTTTACCGGATGATGCTAAGCAAGATTTACGGATAGAGTATATACAGAAGGAGATAGAGGAGTTGAAGGTTGAACTTAAACAACTTAAAGAGGGAAGCTAATCTCTAGATTTCTTCTATTATCTTTTGCTTCTTCCCGTTTACATGCGGATTCTTTTTGAAATACTCTTCTCTCCATTCCAGCCATTCTTCATACTTCATATTATCATCTTAGTAGATAGTAGAATGCTGCTACGATTGAAAGGTGTACCCCCAAAATCAAACTAAATGAAACTACCATTAAGGGAAGGACTACAGAGTCTGCCATATCAAATATCTTCTTCATTTCTTCTAATTACCTTATACTCTTCTTGAGTCAGTTTTATTGTTTTTGTGGGTTAAACAGTTCATAAGAAGATGACTTTTTCACTTATAGTTGACGGCTTGTACTTACGTTGACGAGAAAACCCTTTTTCTCGTTACCTCTTACTCCAACTGGGCTCGGGCTGACAACTCCCGTATCTGTTCCGCGATTTCCGAGGAAGACCTTATCTTCTCCCCTAAACCGTCCACCATTTCTATTCCTAATTCTCTACAAATTTGGGATTCGGGGATTTCTTCCTCTTTTCTGTCTCCGCCATTAGCGAATATTGAGGGTCTGATTATCTCGAGAGTTTTACATACCGACAGATCTTTATCTTTTGATATTATTGCATAATCGACAACATATAGAGCGTTAATGATCCTAAGCCTGTCATCCTCATTCATAAAGGACTCACCTTTTTTTAATTTTGCTTGTTCGTCGTTATTGACAATTACGATCAAATCCGTCCCGAGTTTCTTTGATTGCTCGAGATATTCTAGATGGCCTACATGGAATGGGTCAAAATAGCCGCTTACAGCGACGAGGATCGCTTCTGGGCTCGGATACTGAGTACTTAGGTCAAACATATCTAAATTTAAAAAAATCCCCTCAGGGGGTCCTAAGGGGATTTGTCGAGCAGCAGTGATAATCGTTAATCCGCTTTCAATTCAGCAGAAACGAATGGAATAGTCAAGCTGATGCTATCCTTTTTAACGGAAGCATCGGCCCAACCATCTCCTTCATTAGCTTTAGGGCCAACGCTCAGGGTTGTGGTGCATCCGATGGAGGCGATTCCAGCCAACACCAATAATGAGAGTACTAGTTTTTTCATATGATTTCTTTTTTTATCTTTGCAAAAGGAATAAGAGAGAAAGAGTTTTTACGGCTAAAGCCTTCCTACTTAGGATCTGGTTCTCCCTTATCGAACATATTATACACTTCACGAGCGAGTTTGTTGATTTTTCTTGCTACATCGTGATTATCATTATCACTTGTGCACATTGTCAGGGACAATTTACCAATCTCTAGAAGCTTGTTCTTTGCTTTTTTATTTTTTTGAGTCACGTTTCCTCGCCTCCGTTTTTCTCCAAGAGCATCTAGTGTACAGAAATCTAGCCATAGTATTTGCAAATTTATTTACCTCTGCTTCTGATTTGTCCCAGAAGAAGGCGTGACAGAATTCATGTATACAAGTGTTCAGTTCTGTCTTTTTAGTCAAGTACGGACTGATCTCTATTTTGGGCTTTTCTTCCTTCGGATCTATGCATACTCCATCAGCCTCACCATAAAGTCTTTCGTTAGGTTTTCTGAAGTAAACCTCATACTCTACCCCTTGAGAGTTTTTAAACTTAAAGGATGGTCTATTCTTCATCTATGAATATTACACTCTTTTAATTTTTTGATTAGATTTTTGAAGAAAAAGGTCTAATAATAGTATACTTATGAAAAAATACTGTACAGATTGTTCAAAACCGATGGAATACGGTGTAAGTCCTCCGAACTTTTGTCCTAATTGCGGACATAAATTCTCTGTTTTTGGGCATCAGGAGACAGAGCCCATAAAACCAGTCCGGGGTAAGGAGCGTCCAGTTGAGCCTCAAGCGACTAAAGATAAGGATGCTTTCGGTATAGAGGAAGGCGGCAACTCAGAAATCACTTCGATCCCAGATATGACAAAGTTAGAGTTCGAGGTATCAGTAGCCAAAAAGCAATCTTTGAAACAATTAATGGGAGGACCTGCTTCTAGCACTAGTGAGTTCGGGCCTAGAGGGGAAGAGCCCAGAGCCTCAGAAGAAGACTTTCTAAAACAGTACTCCGAAGAGGGTGGCTCAAATCCTAGACGTAACTTGTAATTTTGCCCCGTAAAAAAGCAAAACCTGAAGCTCCTCCTGTCTACGAAGATTTTATAGATCTTATAGACCTAGAGATAAGGAAGAGGAGAGGCAAATGGAATCTATCCATATTAAATTGGATGGATTACGATGACGTTTCCCAGATAATAAGAATACATATCTTCAAAAAATGGCATTTGTACGACCCTAAAAAACCTCTCTCTCCTTGGCTAAACAGAATCATAACGAACCAAATAAAAAACCTTATAAGAAACAACTATGGAAATTTCTCAAGGCCATGTCTCAAATGTGCAGCAGCGCAAGATTACAATTTATGCGCGATATACGAAAGTCAATGCGATGCGTGTCCGCTTTACTCTAATTGGGTAAAGAATAAAAAATCTTGCTACGACGCTAAGTTACCAGTCGCTATAGAAAATCACATACAAGAAGTATACTCTAAGTTTGATAGCGGCTTCGACGTCGAAAGAGCAACCTTTAAGTTGCATAAAGCTATGGAAAAGCTTTTGAAGCCTTTAGAGTGGAAGGTATATAAAATGATATACATAGATGGGCTCTCCGAAAACGAGGCAGCAAAGAAGATGGGATATAAGACAACAGAAGTAAACAGGAGTCCGGGGTACAAGCAGATCAAAAACATTCAGAAAAAAATCCTCGCCAAAGCCAAGAACTTCCTCAGTAAAGGAGGCATAGATTTTTGAAATGAGTAAAGAAAAAATAACCTTAACCGAAGAGCAAACCAATTCTTTAGTCGATTATTGGAATAGCCAGTCTGATGAAAAATTATCTAGGAAGGACTTAATTGGGCACATTTTCCCAGATATATCAGACGAGTTGAAAGACGGCAGGAGTCAGTACGGGAAAGCAGTAACCGAAGCCTTGTTGAGTAGAGACATAAAACCCTCAAGCGGTCACGACTACGTTAAAAAGAAGAAAATCGTTTTAACAGAAGAGCAAAAAGAATTTACGCGCAACAACGTGGCTTTAATGAGCGGAGTTGAAATCGCTAAGATCGTTTTTAAAGATGACTCCTTAACTAACTTACATCAGGAGACTAAGGCTATATTCGAGTATATAAGAAGTCTGCCCGTCGAGGCCATTGGCGTGAACGAGGAAGAAAACACGACCCAAGGATTCAAGCCGCCTAAAACCTTTGTAACTACTTTCGCGAGAATTAACAAATATGTAAATCCTCAGATCGACAAAGATAAAATAACCCCGAAAATAAAAAGAGATGTCGAAGCATGTATGTCGTACATGAGCGCATACAGGTTTATTCACCAAGCGAGTACTTACGGGACAAAGGTAGAGAGAGATCTCTTCGAGTCTAGCTTTGTGAGGTATACGAACGATAAGTCGGATCTAACGCAAGAGGAAGTTGACCAGTATATCGTGCTGTCTACTGAGGTCGTAATATCTTCCAACATTCAGATAAGAATTAACAGATTATCCACAATGCTGGATAACGCTGCGGAAGACACCGATGGACGCAGAATATCGATGGGATTGTCCGACGCGATAAGCTCCGCACAGACAGAGTATAACCAATGTGTTAATCGGCAACAGAAGTTACTGGATGACCTAAAAGAGAAGAGAAGCAAAAGGCTGTCCAAACAGCATCAAGATAACGCTAGTATTCTAAACTTGGTTGAAGCTTGGAAAGAGGAAGAAACTAGAAAAAAAATGGTTCAACTAGCAGACCTGAGGAAACAATCTATTTTGAAAGAGGTTGATAGGATAACCACAATGGACGAGATAAAAGCTCGTGTTATGGGGATCGGGGAAAACGAGATTCTAAATGGATAGCAGAAAACATAAATGTATGATCTGTAGTAAGAGATTTGATTCTGACAAGTCTCTACATTTTCATTTAAAGGCTCATAGCATTAAGACTAAGGAGTATTACGAGAAATTTTTTCCGAAAAAAGATCTTCTTACTGGCGAGAAAATAGAGTTTACGAACAAAGAGAGTTACAAGAAAAAGCATTTTGTATCAGCAACTAACTTCAAGACTTGGAGAAAGATTACGGACATTAATGAAGTAAGGAAGTTCTGCTCTAAGCTTTTTAACGATAGGGTTAAAGATGGTAAAGTCAGGTTTTCGCTAAGCGAGGTAGAGCTTAGAAGCTTGATGTGGCCTACGGTTTCGGAATGTGAAAAACTTTTCGATGGCTATTATGACTTTTGTTCCAGTGTCGGCCTCATAAATAAATTTAAATATTACTTAGACGTAGAGAGACCAGCAGAGGACAATGATTTCACGATATATATAGACACGAGAGAACAGTTGCCCCTCGAATTTGGGTCCAAGGACACAGAAGTAAGGACTCTAAAATTTGGGGATTACTGCGCTAGTAATGCTTATGAAAAGTGTCTGTTATACATAGAAAGAAAATCCTTGGCTGACTTTGTGGGGACGCTAAGTCCAAAGCACTTTAATAGGTTTAGAAACGAGATCATGAAGGCTGCTGACTCTCAGGCATTTTTAGTAGTTTTAGTGGAGTCTGTTTTCTCTAATGCGATGAGCTTTAAAAAGCAGAGAGAAGTGAGATCAAAAGAGAGAATCCATAAAGATACGAAAATGAACCCCGGCTATATTCTAAAACAAATGAGAGACTTGTGTCAGGAATTTAGTCATATACAATTTTTATTCGTTGATGGAAGAGAGGAGTCGTCTAGGGTGGCTCAAAAAGTATTCGCTAATCCTGATTATTATTCTAAGATAGACCTTCAATACATGTACGATATATCCAATTTATAATGTGGTATTGCCCAGAAAAATATAATCGCCCATTACCGGACGTTAACAAAGAAATACTCAGCCTAAAGGGGGAGTTAGATGACACAGCCGCGAAGGTGTCTTTGGCTAAATTTCTGCGAGGTAATCTCGGCTTTACTACCGAGTTAATATCTGGAATTAAATTAGCTGAGTTTCAGGAGATCACCTTAAAGGGAATGATGAACCGGAACTTCTCTATGTGCGTCTGGGGGCGCGGTTGCGGTAAGACGTTTATAGCCTCGGTCTTTTGCTTCTTGCAATGTATCTTTGAGCCGAAGACAAAGATTCTTATTGCGGGTCCCACTTTCCGTACCGCGAGATTTATCTTCAACAATCTAGAAAAGTTAGTGGACACAAAGGGAGCTTCTTTACTCCAACAAGCATTCGGAGCGAAGGCAAAACGGAACGACGCCTTTGAGTGGCAAATAAACGGAGGCTCCATAACAGCGATCCCTTTGAGTGGAGAAAAGATTCGCGGATTTAGAGCTAACGTTTTAGTCCTCGACGAGTTTCTGTTGCTTCCTGAGGATACAATCAAAACCGTGCTCATGCCGTTTTTGGTTGCCCCTCAAGACATGAAGGAGCGTATCGAAATCAGGGAAATGGAGAACGGCCTTATAGAGAAAGGGCTAATGAAAGAAGAAGACAGGATGAAGTTCCAGAACAACTCAAAGATGATAGCTCTTTCATCAGCTTCTTATACTTTTGAGAATTTGTATAAAACTTACAAAGAATGGATGCAGAATATATATGATGATTCCGTGATCAGAGATGCGACATATTTTATATCTCAACTAGGCTGGGAATCTCTTCCAGATCATATGATCGATTCTACAATAATCGAAGAAGCTCAAAACGGCGGACAAAGCCACTCGTCTTTTCAAAGAGAGTATTGCGCTCAATTCACGGATGGGAGTGATTCTTACTTCAGTGGGAGAAAGATGCACGAATGTACTATCCCTGACGGAGAAAGTCCTCATACCCTAATAAGAGGCAAATCTAATCAGAAATATTTAGTCGCCATTGATCCTTCTTTTTCAAACAGCCCAAGCTCTGACTACTTTGCTATGTGCATTCTTGAGTTAGATATGGAGTCTAAACAGACTACAGTAGTACACAATTACGCTGTAGCAGGAGGAGATCTAAAAGATCACATAAAATACTTTAGCTATGTAGTCGAAAACTTTAACATAGAAATGATATGCATAGATAACGCTGGTTTTCAATTCATAGATGGGTGTAATGAGTCGGAACTTTTTAGAGACAACGTATTAAACTTCTTCGATATCAATACGGATAAAGAAGGATTGGATTACATAAAAGAAATTAAAAAAGCGAAAGCTGTATTTAATAAAGAAAACCACACGATTTGTTACAAGCAAGTGTTTAATAGTAGTTGGCTAAGGAAGTCTAATGAGCTTTTACAGGCGGCTATAGATCACAAGAGAATTTGGTTTGCGTCGAAATCAACGGCTGACAATAAGGCTTTTGACTCGCAAAGCAAACTTAGGATAAATATGGACCTAGTCGGTGAGGATAATATTTTAGAGTTGATTGAAACTCAGGATGATCTTATATACCAAGTGAAGAAGCAATGCGCTTTGATAGAAGTGAAAAGCACTGCTAAGGGAAACCAAACCTTTGATTTGCCACAGCACTTAAAGCGAAATACTTCACCGAACAGAGCGAGGAGAGATAACTATACGACATTACTCATGGCGAACTGGGCAGCGAAGGTATATTTTGACATTACGTCGATGAATTTAGAGGTGAAAACAAATACTTTCCGTCCTATAATGATTTAAGTGTAATAAAAAAAGATGAAAGAAGACGAAAAACCGCAAAAAAAGCCGAGAAGGAAGAAGAATCCTGAAACCAAACCTTTAATGGTAGGGCACGAGGCAAAAGCTTCCCATTCGACTTCTACTAGGCAAAGAGCGAACAGGTCCGCCTATATCGAGCGAACTAATGTATACAAGAACATTGATGACGGCATAATCCCATTTCGGAATCAGAATTACCAGAACCGTTCGAGCTTAGATATTAAAGACGCAGTTATCTTATGCCAGAAAGCTTACTATAATTTCGCCGTTTTCAGGAACACGATAGATTTGATGACGGAGTTCTCAATCGGGAATTTATTTCTTCGCGGCGGCAACAAAAAATCTAGAGATTTCATTGAAGCTTTTCTTCGGAAGATAGACGTAGACGCTATACAGGATAAGTTTTATAGAGAGTATTTTAGATCAGGAAACGTATTCGTTTATAGATTCGATGGTGTGATCGAGGGGGAAGAAGCGCGAAAGCTTTCCTCTTTGGCTGCTGTTAATGACAAATTCAAAATTCCAGTTCGTTACGTAATGTTGAATCCGTCAGAAATACAAATTAACGGTACGCTTACTTACACTACCCCAAACTACAAAAAAATCCTTACTGCTTTTGAGGTCGAAAGACTAAGACATCCTAAGACCGACGAAGACAGGCAGATGTACGAAGCTCTAGACCCGCTGACTAAAGAAAGAGTTAACAGCAAAAACATGGGAACGAGCGACATCAGTGTGGCTATTCCAATTGACCTAGATAGACTTTATACAATTTTTTATAAGAAGCAGGACTACGAGCCCTTTGCGATTCCTATGGGTTTTCCGGTTTTAGAAGATTTAAACTGGAAGAAAGAAATGAAGAAAATGGACATGGCTATAACTCGCACTGTGAGCCAAGCAGTCCTTCTTATTACGATGGGAGACGAGCCAGATAAGGGAGGCGTCAATCAGCAAAATTTAATTAACATGCAGGAGCTATTTAGGAACGAATCTGTTGGAAGAGTTTTGATAGCCGACTACACAACGAAAGCGGAGTTTATTATTCCGAAAATCGCTGACTTACTCGACCCCAAAAAGTACGAGATCGTAGATAAGGATATTTTAATCGGCCTAAACAATATACTGTTTGGTTCCGAGAAGTACTCAAATCAAATGACAAAGATGGAGGTCTTTCTAAAAAGGCTAGAGAGAGCTCAACAAGAGTTCTTGAGCGGTTTTTTACTCCCAGAAATCAAAAGGCTATGCAAAGAATTGGGCTTCAGAAGTTATCCTACCCCTATATTTGATTCGATACATTTAGGCGAAGGCGCGGTGACCTCTAGAATTTTCAGTAGACTAGTTGAAATTGGAGTGCTTACTCCAGAGCAAGGGTTCGAGGCGATACAGAGCGGAAGGTTGCCTGACGCCAAGGAGTCCGAAGATTCCCAAAGGAAGTTTAAAAAGTTAAGAGAAGAAGGTCTTTACCAGCCTTTGAACGGCGGCGGAGGTGTCACAGGCAGACCAGAAGGAACAGAAGGAGCCCCCCAATCGACAAAGGAAGTTTCCCCCATAGGCAAGGGAGACAATCCTAATCAAAAAACAGTTCAAAAAGAAGCCGCTGCTGATTATCACTTTAGCGTTTCTAAAATCAAAGAGAATATGATCCTAGCCCAAAAGCTCGAATCGAAAGTCGATGGTTTGCTGAAACGAAACCACAAAATTAAAGAGCTTAGCGATAGTCAGAAGGAAGTTTCTGGCTTCATATCAACCTTAGTTATGTGCAACGAAGATACTGAAAACTGGATTGCCAAAGCTAAGGATTACGTGAAGAAGCCTTGTGACAAAAATCAAAGCAGGGTTGACGATATTTCAGAGGTAGCTCTAGAGCACGGATTAAATGACTACCTAGCTGCAATTGTATTCGCAAGTAAAGTGAGCGGCGATGTCAAGAAATAGAGTAACATACCAGTCGGAAGCTGCTTATGTTGGTCCTCCAATAATCAGTGGGGCTCTTCTTACCGATTCAGTAGAGCCCTTAGAGAGGGTTCAGTCGCTGTCTTACTCAATAGAGATTTCAAGAGCGGACGTATCTCAGGCCGGAAAGGCTGGTTTGATAGGAGGACCCATAATACAAAGTCCGACTGTTGAGGGAGAGATCTCGTACTTGTGCGGAAGCTTTAGGAACGAGAAAGCGATTGGGCTCAACTTAAATCATAATTCTACAAACGTAGCAGACTCGTTATCCAATACTTTCGGCACTTCTTTGATAGAGGGATTTTCATCTAACGAGAACAGGAATCTAGATAGGAAGAACTTTTATGTTTCTCTTTCGGAAGAAGGAGTAGATGTAGCAGACAACGTCAACGGTCTCACTTCCGTGGCGGGTTTCAGTAAATGCTATATTAACAAATGGGCTTCTCAAGGCGGGGTTAACAGCCTAATTACGAATTCATTTTCGTTTCAAGCCTGTGATGTTCAGTATTTTAATTCGACTGGCACTATTAACATGCCAATAATAAACTTTAAGAAGACTAGAGATTTACCAACGCAAAGAGTCGTGCTCCCAACTTACGAAGCCACAGGGGTTTCGATTTTAAGCCCTAGGGACATCGAGCTATCTATAACCAAATTAGACGATAGCAATATAGATGATATTGGAATTTCGTTTAATGATGTAAAAATTCAAAATTTTAATTTGGAGTTAGATTTGCAGAGAAGAGGAATAGAGTCTATAGGGTATAAGATACCAATAGATTACGAGATCGTTAGCCCAGTTATAGCAACTTTAGGTGTCAACGGTCTTGTAGCGAATGCGGCGACAGGCAGCGTCTTCGCATTACTTAATGATGACGAAAGATATGACGTAGAGTTGAATATGTATTCTTTTTTAAATTGCGTGTCCGGTGGGCTAAACGAAAGAAGCATCTCCAATAAATACGTGCTGAAAAACGCGAGGCTAGATCGGGCTTCTTATGATAGCTCTGTTGGGAGTAACAAGACGGTAGCTCTCGGATTTACTGTGGATTTAGATCCGCTAGATTTAAGCAAAGGTTTATTTTTGAGTGGGTTCGTAAACACATAGTATAAAAATTTAGATTTATTTAGACATTAGCGAATAATACTTTTGGACTCAAAAAGTCCGAAACGAGAAACTGGACCTGATTTGTCTTATTTCTCTAGTTAAACAATAAATACAATAAAACATTATGGCTACTAGTAAAAAAGAAGAAGCAAAACCAGGTTATAAGAGCACCGAATTTTGGGTCACAGTTTGCGTGACTTTAGCGTCACTCGCATGGGGAGCAGGTCTCGTGGACCCGGAGGGGGCAACAGGCGCGGATAAAGTATTCGGATTCGTCTGTTCAGCAGCCGCAGCTTTAGGGTATACCATTTCCAGAGGTATGGCCAAAAAACAAGGTTAATACTATGGCGTGGTTGTCAGCGTTATTTAAAGCTCTCTTAGAATGGCTTTCTTCAGAAGTGAAGAAGGACACTAAGGCGAGTGACGCTGATGCTACTCCGCAAAGCCTCAAAGACAAATGGCGTAGACGAATAGAAGAGCAAGAGGCTGAATCGAAAAGCGAGAAGGCCGCTCCGAAGAAGTTGGTCTTAGAAAAGGACGCAACTGAAAAGAAAGAACCTCTAAATTTCTGGGAACAGCGGCTAAAAGCAGAAGTAAGAAAGCGAAAAAATGAAGAAGATAGCAATTCTAACTCTGGTTAGTTTACTACTCGTAGGCTGTGGGTCAACCCGCGTAGTTTTCGTGGATACGCAATCTCAATTAATTAGGATAGGCCCTGATTTTCCCTCTGGAAAAGTATACGTCCTCAAAGATGGGGAATGGATTCTCTCGAAGAATAAAGTCAAACTTCCAGAGGGATGGTATGCGGGTGGACTTCCTCAAGACTAAAGAGAGATGAGGGATGAGCTTAGATTGGTTTCAATTAGTAATGTATTACTTAGGTGTGATCCTAGTAACGCTCATTGCTTGGATGATCTGCCAAATACTCAAAGACTTTATAAAAGGCAATGAAGACAGACCAGAAATCGATCATCAATATCGTGAAGATACGCTTCGTGCAAAGGTAGGTAAAAAGGCGTCCACTCGTAAACCAGTCAGGAAACCCACGAAGAAGTCCTCCTCCAAGAAAGCTGCGCCGAAAAAAACGGTCGAAAAAAAAACAGCTTCAAAAAAAGCAGCCCCTAAAAGAGCTTCTTCTAAAAAACAAAAAAAAACATAAGACTCCAAAAAAGTTAAAGGGTTTTGCTTAATTGAAGTGTAAACTTTGTCGGGAACATGGCGAAAAAGACGAACACATCAGACTTATTGAAGATCTATAAAGGATCGTCCATATCTTTCTCTCAAAAAGAAAAGTATCTCGACCTATATAAAAAGCTTAAAGAAAAAGAGTGCTCAGAACAAGTCGAGGAGAAAGCGGAGATCGTTGAACCCAAGCCAGAAGAAAAAGCGGTTGAAGCGGCAGAAGAGAAGACGGCTATAGAATCTTCTTTCCCTGTATTAAAATCAGACGAAGAGTGCATCGAATTCTCGAAAAAGCTTATAGTTGCCTTTCAGAAATTGATGAAAAAGTTCAATTATGAGAACTCTGGTAAAAAAGTTTTCTCAAACAAAATAAAAGAATGTTTCGTACAAGCAGCGTTATATTGTGAAGAACATAAAATTATAGGCAAAAAAAAGACAGTTCTGTGCTTTGCCTGTGTAAATCACTACCTAAGGAACAAATCCGAAGGGGCTAGTGGGGATCAGCCTGAAGACGTTGATTTCAGAATAGCAAAAAATCAAATCGAAGACTTAAATCTAGAGTACGAGTTTAATTCTCTTTCTGATCTCTACATAGTGGATGATCAGGAGGATCACAGGATCTACTTAAAATGAGCACTAATTATAGAGGAAGAGTATTGCCAGTAGCTAACGTAGCGGGTGCTGGAGAATTGTTAAGCGCACCGGGTGCGGGTAAGTCATACGTTCTTGTGGACTTGATGGCTTCAGCAGCCACGACCCTCAAGAAAACCAACTCGGCAGGAGCCGTAATCATTCACATCCCCGCAGGAGCTATAGCCCTTAACGCGCCTATAGCCATAGAGGAAAACACTGCTATTTATAGTACCGCTGGAAATGTTTCAGCAACCTACCTAACAATGAACACGACTGTGAGCAAATAATGAAATTCGAATTTATTACTTCTTTTAGTTCAAACGTTAAAGCTCTTGTGGCTGAAGACAAAGATAAGTACTTAGCTTTAGCTAGTTTAGTCGATATCGGAAGTTTTGTGCCGGACATAGATACAGAAGCTAACGTTGATCTGCTCCCAATAGCCTTTAACGCATGTGTTGTAAATAGGATTAATAAAAACGGAGACGCAGTTGACGCTAATACAGCTATCTCCATGGCTAACAATTTTATTAACAAGCCAATAAACCTAGAGCACCAAAGGGATAGAGTTGTGGGTACTATCCTGTCGGTTGGCTACAGCGAATTCGGAACAGACAAGCCTTTAACCGAAGAGGAAGTAAAAGGCGGACGATTCCCATTTAATATAACTCTCGGCGGAGTGGTTTGGAAGATCGTTAATAACACGCTAACGAACATGATCGAAGACGCCAGTGACCCTTCTAGTGAGCATTATCAGTCTATTAGTGCTAGTTGGGAGCTAGGATTTAATCAGTACGAATTGGTCACGTCAGCTATAGGAAACAAGAATTTAGAAGACGCGACTGTAGTCACCGATCAAAATGAAATGGACTCTATTAGAGAGCATCTCAAAGCTCTTGGCGGATCAGGAGTCATAAATAAGACGACAGAAGTTCATAGGAAAGTCACAGGGAAAGTACTGCCCTTAGGCATTGGACTGACTGAATCTCCTGCGGCTGAAGTTATAGGAGTGGCTGTTAAGATTGAGGTCCAGCCTGACTCTAAAGAAGAAAAAACCGAAAAAATTTCACAATCTAATAGTATCAATGTAATAGAAAATAACCTGTATAGGGAAACAATCATGAAAATAGAAAGCCTCAACGACATAACTGATGAGAGTATGCAGCAATTGAAAGCTGCTGCTGTCACTGATTATATTCAAGAGCAGTTGAAAGACGCCTCTGAGAAATACGCGGACGAAAAATCCGCTCTTGAAGAGGCTGCTGAAGCTGCTAACGCAAAACACGAAACTCTGGTTAAAGAGCATAATACGCTCAAAACCGATTTCGATAAAATCAAGTCTGATTTGGACTCTATCGTTGCCGAAAAAGAAGCGAAAGCCGCCGAAGAAAGATTTACCGAAAGAATGAGTCTTTTAGACGAGAAGTTCGAGCTTAACGATGGTGATCGTGAGCTTCTTGCTTCCGACATTAAAGACTTGGACGACAATAATTTTGCCGCATACGTGGAAAAAATGAAAGTACTTATGATTGCGAAGGATAAGGAAATCATTGCGTCTGTTGCTGAAAAATCTGAAGGACAAGCCGAGGTTGCAGAGGAATCTGTGGCGACTGCTAGTTCAGAAGAATTGCCTGAGGTGACCCCTGAGGAGCCCGTGAACGAAGTTGAAGAAGCTTTGGATTCTACGGTAGCCGAAGAGAACACTGAAGTCCCGAACTCTGTTTCGGAAGAAGCTTCGCTAATGGACAAATATCAAGACGCTTTCTCTGTAGATGGCTTTGATATCAAACTATAATAAAAACTAAATTGGAGAAATAAAAAGATGCCAAATCTTAAACCCTTTAGAGACTATGATGAGCATGATGTCATCAATCTCTTTGCATTCGATGGTTCTTCCGCTGACAAGGCAACACTTGTCAAAGTGAAGTCAACTGCTGGTTGGGAATCTACGGACGAGCTTGGTCTCGCTCATGGAGTTTCTGACTTCGCTCCCGGGAACGTCATTTCCCAGCGTTATAACGTTGCTGCTCTTTGCGAGAATGCCACCTCTGGTGACACTCCCGTAGGTATGCTTCTTTACGGCGTTGCTGAAACAGACGAGAACGGCGAGAAACTAATCTATAACCCGCAGAAAGCTGCCGAAATGAACGTAGTGGTCAGTGGCCAAGCTGTTCCTATCGCAACCAAGGGAATCTTCTTGGTGAACGGTGTGAACCAGCAAGGTGGTACTATCACTCCTGGATCGAAAGCTTACTGCCATAATAGTGGATTGTTCACTAATGTATCGGACGGTACTGTTGCAGTCGGTAAGTTCCTCGGGACTAAAGACGACAACGGAGACGTTCTCATTAAACTCAACCTCTAATATAATCGGAGAATTTTAAAATGAACTTGAAATTAAAGAATACTCCCAAGCAGGTTGAGCTCATCAAAGCGATGGGCTCCAAAGACCTTGAAGCGTCGAGACAAGCCACTCAGGCTTTCGCGGCTTTTATTGGTCCTGTGATCCAAAAGGTGATCGCTCAAGCTGCTACGGCTGGTGCTATTTACAGCGATGTAAATTATGACGAAGATGATAGCCCTAGCTATCCTCTTGATTTGTACTACAACGAAGATGCTGGTCTTGTTAAGACTTGGAGTCAAGGTATGGCTGGTGGCCTACCGAGCTCACAAGTTGAAGGCATGAAGGAAATGAAAATTGCTACCTATCGTCTCGATAGCGCAGTCTCCTTTCTCAAAAAGTATGCTCGTCGTGGTCGTTTGGACGTTGTCGGTAAAGCCGTTGAACGTATGGCTCAAGAAGTTCTTGTTAAGCAAGAGCGTAATGCTTGGGCTGTCGTGATGAAAGCTTTGGCCGAGGCGTCTACAAAGGACGGTAAAGCTAGTTCCGCTTCCGGTGCTCTGAATCATGGTATTCAGGCCGTTACGGATAACGTCTTTACTCTAGACGAGCTTAACAGACTGATGACCCTTCACAAGCGTCTCAACCAGTCTTTTGCTGGTGGCACTCCTGCTGAAACCCGTGGTCTTACTGACTTATTCGTAAGTCCTGAAATCATGGAGCAAATCCGTGCGTTCGTTTACCAACCGATGAATACTCGTGCGGCTGTCGGCACTGCCGATAAGGATAGCACTGGTATCGCTCTATCGGATAGTATCCGTGATGGCATCTGGAATGGTGCTGGAGCTCAAGAGCTCTACGGCATGGCTATTAGCGAAGTTCACGAACTCGGAGTTGGACAGAAGTACAACACCTTGTTTGATACTTTCGCTGGTTCTACCACGTTCCCATCCTCTGGCGGTTCAGCGTTTGCTGCTACCGACGAGATTATTGTGGGTGTGGATGCCTCTCGCGATGCCTTCATCCGTCCGGTTGCTCAACAGTCTGAGACTGGTGGCACGTTCACCGCTCAGCCTGATGACCAGTTCCTTTCTCGTCATGAGAAGACTGGCTTCTGGGGCTACATGGAAGAGGGTCGTGTCTGTATCGACGCTCGTGCGATTGTCGGCGTTGTCGTCTAATCATAACGAAAAAAATCACAAGCCTCCCTTCGGGGAGGCTTTTTTTTATGTTTTTTTTTATTCTTTCAGGGTACTATAAAGAGAGAGTACAGGGAAAAGGCAAGATTATGACTTCTAGAAAAAAACCTAAAAAAAGCACGGCTAAAGCTTCTAAACCAACAAAAATAGACGAATTGAATCAAACTCACGGAAAGGTTGATAAGCCAGAGGAATTTCAGCCTACTTCCCTAGAGCAAATCTGGGGATCTGATGGGTCGTCGAAATACGGCACTCTAGATCAGAGTGAATATGAAAAAACTTTGGGAGGAATGGCCAAAAGCGAGTTGCATGTTCACGCTACTAAAGTAGGGCTCATTCCTGTCGATGACAGGGGCATCTTGACAAAAAGGTGCATTAGGGAATTTGCGCGGCATGTTGGCCAATTTTCTACTCCTATTGAGAATAAAGACGATATAGAGCCAAGCGATACAGTGAAAAGAATCCTTCGGGAAGGCAGTTAGTTTGATAAAACTCTAATAAACATTTCACAACACGAACCGTCGAGGAGTAAAGTTCTTGGCGGTTTTGTTTTTATTGGAAGATTTTCAAGGGGAAAAAGTGTAATTTAAAAATGACATGGCTACGTCCGCTAATCTCGATATTGTACAAGGAGCTACTTATTCAGCAAGAGTCGCAGTCAAGGATTCTGATTCCAACGCTATTAACCTGAGCGGCTACACCACTAGAGGAACAGCTAGGATGTCATATGGACACTCTGGGTCTCTAATAGACTTAGATCCAGATGTTGTGAGTGGAGTTGCCCCAAGCTATGCTGCTCTTCCTAGTGGTTTAGTTGATATAAATCTGACCGCAATCCAAACCGCGTCATTACCAGTAATTCAAGGTGTTTACGATGTGGAAATGTACAATGCTGCTGGGACAGTGACTAGAATCCTGCAAGGCAAAGTTAACGTTTCTCCTGAAGTAACCACCTGATGCCTGACCAAGTTATAACCGCAACGATCTCTACTGGCGCGTTATCGAGCGTAACCAGTACGAGCTCTTCTAATTCGGCGACTATAACTACCCAAGTCGCCACTACGTCCTCTTCCGTTATCGGTCCTTCTGATTCTCAAACAGCAACTGTTTCTATTCCCGTGCAGGGTCCTCAAGGTCCGCTTGGCCCGACTGGTCCTATCGGACCTTCAGGCGGCATCGGTCTTACTGGGCCGTCAGGAGTTGCGGGTCCTCGCGGTACGGGTCTAGGTCCCACCGGACCAACTGGACCTAGCGGGGGGATTGGCTCTATAGGGCCTACGGGTCCTGTAGGTCCCGCTGGTTCTATTGGCCCATCTGGAGCCACTGGTTTAACGGGCCCTGTAGGCCCAACAGGTACGGCGTCTACTGTCGCTGGTCCCGCTGGACCATCTGGGGCTATAGGAGTAACTGGACCCACTGGACCCGCTGGTTCTAGCGGTCCGAGCGGATCAACTGGGCCTCAAGGATCTCAAGGAAATGTCGGGTCCGTTGGCCCCACTGGTTCCGTTGGTGTCACTGGCCCTGCTGGATCGAGAGGTCCTCAAGGATCGCAAGGCACTGTCGGTCCTATCGGTCCTCTCGGCCCTGCTGGTCCCGAAGGAGATAAAGGAGACGATGGGGATATTGGGCCTACTGGCCCCGTAGGTTCTACTGGCCCTAGTGGAGTACAAGGCCCTGTCGGTCTTGCTGGTGGAGTAGGAGCTCAAGGACCTCAAGGAGCTCAAGGAATTCAGGGGCCATTAGGTGTTACAGGTCCTATAGGTCCTATAGGGCCATTAGGATCTACTGGACCTTCCGGTGCGACTGGCGTTATTGGGCCTACTGGCCCGAGAGGGTTAACTGGCCCATCCGGTGCTACGGGTTCGCCTTCAACTGTGGCTGGACCTATCGGACCTGCTGGTCCCGTTGGGCCTTCTGGTGTTACAGGTTCCGTTGGCCCTGTTGGGGCTGCTGGTCCCGCTGGGCCTACTGGTCCCGCTGGGTCTATTGGCTCAACCGGACCCTCTGGTGCTAGTGGACTTGTGGGAGCATCTTCTACTGTCACGGGTCCTATTGGGCCGTCTGGTCATTCCGGTGTTATTGGTCCGATTGGCCCGACTGGTCCTTCTGGAGCGACTGGGATTACGGGTCCCGCAGGTTCCGTTGGCGCGGGAGGAAGCATCGGTCCTACAGGAAGCACAGGATCTATTGGGCCGACTGGCCCACAGGGCAGTTTTGGCGGAGCTTCTTTCCGGTATACGTTCGATACCAGCACGACGAATGCTGATCCGTCTCCCGGTGGAGCAGCAGGGGATCTAAGATTTAATAACTCTAATTTAGCATTAGCGACTACTCTCTATATAGACGATAAAGATATATACTCAAACGATATACAATCTTTTTTGAGAACGATAGACGATTCCACCAGCACGGTAAAAGGTCACTTTAAAGTATCTCACGAAGACGATAGCGATAAGTTTGTTATTTATGTCGTAAATTCGATAACAGAGAACGTTGGCTACTTTGAAGTTAACTGTACGTATATAGACGGAAGTGTTAGTTCGCTTGATAACGATGAGAATATAGTAATAACTTTTGCTAGAACTGGAGATAAAGGAGAGCAGGGGAACGTCGGTCCTTCTGGGCCATCAGTAACCCTAACATCAGGGATAACTAGCGGAATAGTAATTAGTTCTGGCGGGTTAGTCATCGAGAGCGGGAACACAATATCTCTTTATAGCGGAGTACATATTAGTGGAGATCTTATGCCTAAGGAGAGCGGAATTTTCGACATAGGCTCTGTGGTTAAACCTTGGAAGGATTTATTTGTTAAAGGCGATAGCATTTATATGGTAGGTGAAGACGTAGTCGAATTAAGGAATGTTGATAATAATTTCATAGTAAGAAGAACGCCTCTTATAAATGAAGTAATCCAATCTGGTGATTCAACGACTTTACTTGTTCTGGGCACTGGGGGCATACAGTTTCCAGCGAGTATAAATACAACAACTAATTTCGGTTCAGGCGGAATAGTTAATAGTGGTAATTCTGTAGTTTTTGGCAATACTTCAGTAGGGGGCTCTTTAACGGTATCGGGAGGCACAGTGACCACTACTACTGCTATAGTTGGAGGGACCTTGACTGTGTCTGGAGCTTTAGATAGTGCAGATCTGACCAGACAAATTATAAAATATAGTATAATTCTTGGTTAAAATTGGGTGTAATTGTTAAAAAGGTATAAGGAAAAATGAGTTTCAGAAGCGTCATTTTAGGAACAGGAAGCGGTATCGCTCCCGATTTGGGAGAGACAGACCATAGGTTCCCAGCAAACCCGACAGGTCAAGGTTTTACGGGGGCTATAGTAACCGATATAGTTTCCGGTACTGACTCTACGAAACAAGCCTCTGTAGGTTTATATTTTTGCAATTATACTGCGGGTACTGAGCACATTTCTATTTACGCTTTAGGCAGCGGCGAGTTTGCGTCTGATAGGAATACTATCGTTAAAAATTTGGATATCACTGGTTATGAAACTTTTCAATTTCAGAGTGAAAAATTCATATTGGGTTACGGGGACAAACTTGCCGCCAGTGGAAGGCACGGCAATCGTGTCACAGCTACTGCAACTTATATAGATATTTAAAATGGCTAATTGGATTAACAGACAAGTAGGGGAAGTCGGACCTTCAGGTCCCTCTGGGACTAGCGGCCCTGCTGGGTCTACTGGTCCCGCAGGTAGTTCGGGTCCCGCTGGTTCTTCTGGTCCTGCTGGTCCGCAAGGGCCCCAAGGACCCCAAGGACCCGCTGGAGGACCTGTTGGTCCTACTGGGCCTACCGGGTCTCAAGGGCCTCAAGGAGTTCAAGGCATTCAGGGACCTCAAGGATCAGTAGGTTCCACTGGTCCTTCTGGGGCGACTGGATCTATAGGCTCTGCTGGTCCTGTGGGTTCTACTGGTCCTGTGGGTTCTACTGGTCCTGTGGGCCCTATTGGACCATCAGGGTCAACAGGATCTCAAGGAAATCTTGGCCCTGCTGGACCTACTGGTCCTTCTGGTTCAGTTGGCCCTTCAGGAGCTATTGGGCCAGATGGAGGACCTGCTGGTCCCGCTGGTCCGCAAGGACCCCAAGGTAACCCCGGTAACGATGGCTCGGATGGCTCGGCTGGTCCTACTGGACCTTCAGGAATTCCGGGAGCTGGAGGTTCGACTGGACCCGCTGGTCCCGCTGGTTCGGCTGGTCCCGCTGGTTCGGCTGGTCCTACTGGAGCTACAGGCTCCGCTGGTCCCGCTGGTTCGACTGGTCCCGCTGGTTCGACTGGACCCGCTGGTTCGACTGGTCCCGCTGGTTCGGCTGGTTCGACTGGTCCTTCTGGAGCTACGGGTTCCGCTGGTCCCGCTGGTTCGACTGGTCCCGCTGGTTCGACTGGACCCGCTGGTTCGGCTGGTTCGACTGGTCCTTCTGGGGCGGCTGGTCCTTCTGGTCCCGCTGGTGGCCTTGGTCCCGCTGGTCCTGCGGGTGCACCCGGTTCAAGTGGTCCCGCTGGTTCCGCTGGACCTACTGGACCCGCTGGTTCGACTGGACCCGCTGGTTCGGCTGGTTCGGCTGGTCCTACTGGAGCTACAGGCTCCGCTGGTCCCGCTGGTTCGACTGGTCCCGCTGGTTCGACTGGACCCGCTGGTTCGGCTGGTTCGACTGGTCCTTCTGGAGCTACGGGTTCCGCTGGTCCCGCTGGTCCCGCTGGTGGCCTTGGTCCCGCTGGTCCCGGTGGAGCCAGTGGTCCCACAGGTCCCGCTGGTTCCGCTGGACCTACTGGACCCTCAGGTGCTTCTGGAATTTCTATTGTTGGATCTTCTGGCCCTGCTGGTCCCGCTGGTCCTGCGGGTGTACCCGGTTCAAGTGGTCCTACTGGTGCTACAGGTTCTTCAGGCCCCGCTGGACCCGCTGGTTCCGCCGGTTCGGCTGGTCCTACTGGAGCTACAGGCTCCGCTGGTCCCGCTGGTCCCGCTGGTTCAACTGGACCCGCTGGTCCTGCTGGAGCAGGAGGCGGAGGAACTCCTTCGGGCTCCAATAGAGAATTTCAATATAATAATAATGGTGCTTTCGCAGGAGCGACTAGTCTCGTTTATAGTACCACAAGCAATCCTAGTAGCTCTCTTATAAAAGTGCCTAACATACCTTATGCTTCTGGAGGCATATTGGCTGGGCAACTCGCTATAGGAACGGGATCACAAAGACCGAACACTATTCAGTCTTTCGATGACGATGCATTGTGGCTTCAGTTAGACCGAGACGGTGATGTTTCAATAGGCGCGGAGAGCACCTCTAGCTTGATGGTCGGGTTCACAAACGCCGCAAAATCAGAAAGATTAGCGGTAAGCGGAAACGTTTATTTACATGCAGCCTCTGGCAGCAATGCACAAATATTGACTTTATCTGCTGCGGACAAAGGGCGGGTAGGATGGAGAACAGTAGACGACTTAAATGGGCCCACAGGACCCACAGGTCCCGCAGGTCCTAGCGGGGCGACAGGGGCTACTGGCCCTGCTGGTGGTGGCGGATCTACTGGTCCCGCTGGACCCGCTGGGGGAACAGGTCCTACTGGCGCAACTGGGCCAAGTATTAATATAACAGTATCTTCTAGCAGTCCTAGTGGAGGTGATAACGGAGATGTTTGGTTTAAAACCTAAAGCCTAATGTCTAATCCGAATTATATAAAAAACGGAGGTTCTTGGACGAATGTTACTAACCTTTATTCCAAGAGCGGAGGAAGTTGGACAGAGGCTGAAGAAGCCTATAAAAGACAGGGAGGAAGCTGGGTCAAGTTTTACGACAAATACGCAGCAACCACGACAAAATTTAATGTTAGAATCCTCGAGTTTGACGAAGAAAGTGATTGCGCGTGTACATTACTGACTGATTTAGATGGCGAAACAAGCGGAGCGTATCAGGTCTGGGATGGACAAGGTATGACAGTTGCAGTAAACCAATACGTTAGTGACAGCGCGTATTGCGCTAAGGTTCTTAGCCTCAATGCCACAGGTAATCCAGACAGTTACGCTTATGGTGGACCATATACTGGCTGTGTCGTATGCGCTTCCGATAATGACATTTGTGTGGTTTTGGATGATTACGGTGGCGGTGGTGGTCCCGGTGGTCCGGGTAAATTCTGTCTGTTACCTGACATGTTGGTTAAACACGCTTCTGGCTCTTTGGTGAGAGTGGAGGATTTGAAAATCGGGGATTTCATTCATACCGAGGATGGGCTGACTCAAGTAGAGTCTTTAATAAAAGATCACCCAAGAGAAGGGTACTACATAATAGAAGACGAACTGCACATAACTAATGACCATCCGGTATTAGTGGACGGACAAGTATTCCGAGCGGAGCATTACAAAGGTAAGAAAGAATACGTAGAAGGAAAAGTAAACACCATATATGTTGGTACTGTGGGCTCATTTTTCAGTGTATTTTGCGGAAATAACGTATATTCTGTGAACGGAGACTACGGTAAGAATAAATCAAAATAAAAAACTCAAATAAGAGTGTAAATAAAAACATGAACGTAGCCAGTATAGCAGATGAAATTTATCGAGAATTGGGGGAGCCCTCTTCTCTGTCTATTTCCCCAATTACTTTTTGGCTTAGAACCAATATAGGGGAATTGAATACGATGATTTATACTTCGTATGAGATCAGTATCAGCGACTACGAGGTGACCCCTCAGATAGGGATCGATGAAGCCGCGATTCTAAAACAAATGTACAGTGTCCACTATTACGATGTTCAGTTAAGGGCTACTTTAATTAACGCATCTACAGACGCTGTAGTAGAGTTGGAATCTGACGGGTCTAGGATTAAAAAAGTTAACAAATCCGAACTTGGAAAGACTTGGCTATCCTATAGGAAATCGGCTTACGATCAGCTAATCGATATGGTAAACAGATATAAACTAGGACAAGCGCATCCTGTGCAAGTCGCTGGAGACGATACTATCGAGGGGCAATACAACGCTGGTTACGGACACATGAACAGAACGAACAGCAATAAATAAAAATGGCCTCTCTGTTGACACAAACGGATGTAGATTCTTTTACAGGTGATTTCAAAAATCTTTTTGATACCTTTAAAAGGCCGTTTACTGTTCACAGAGAGCCGAAGAAGATAGTTTCCCAAGTCAATACTACTTTGTATGCAGGTTACAAACCGCAAAACCAAATAACCACATCTTTTATTCCTATAAGCGGGGTTTTCGACGGAATGATTCGTTACGATGACGAAATGGAAGGGAACAACTTAGAGCAAACGAAATCTAACTATTATGATGGTAACGTTAGGATAAAAGTTGAAGAACCGGCGCACCTCTACTTGAAACAAGCTAAGGTGGAAAGAGTAACCGTTGACGAGAATACTTTTAGGGTGAAATCGGGCCCTGCGATTAAATACTTTTTCGGATTTAGGCTTTACGTTTATCATTTGGAGGAGACCAGATAATGGCTAAGGTAAACAGAAATGCTCTCGTATCTATAGTCACCAAAGGCATGGGGAACGTGGCTTGGTCAGCAGCAAAAGCTACGGCGGCGATGATAAACCATGAGACTAAAGAGATAATGCTTAAAGAGTTCGACGATCACCCAGTGACACAAGAAATTAAGGCTGGGCCCAAATCGCAATCTCTCTCAGGTATTTTAAAGGGAATAAAAGGTAAAGGCGGACAAAGCGGAAATCTATTCTCATTTATTGGATTTACTGAAGGATCTGATCCGACAAGAGAAGTAAGAGCCGCTCTTGAGAGATATTCTGTAGCGGGGATGTTTAAAGGAAAGAAAGATGTAAATAAAAAAACTGGCACTGTTACTTTTCATTTTCCAGCCTATCTTCCGTCATCTGACGAGATAGAAGAAATAGCAGTAAACTCATCCCCTGACTGGATGGGAGGGAGAAGCTGGATACACGGCGTTGAGAAGGGCTTTGATAACTTAAAATACTATCTCTACCGGAAGAAGGGCTTCGGCCCGAATGCAAACAGTTTAAGTGGCACGGGCCTACAAGTTAAGAGAATCCATAGTCCATCAGCAAAATTTAAGACCACCCCATACACGACTCCAATACTGGCCAACGCCCTGTACAGATCAACGGGGGTAGTGATTAGAGGAGTCAGAGCAGGGAAGCATTCGTTTACTTATACCGATTACGATAAAACATTTAAAGGGTTCTTTGATAGATTAAAAGGGTCTTTAGGATTTGGAAAGTAATGAAACCTCAATTTGACAATCAAGTAATGTCTAGTTTTTTCTTGTGGTTTGACCATACCTTGACAAGGCGAGGAGAAGCTTTCGAAAACCATAAGAGTGATCTCTACGAGGCAGATAGTTTGTACAATGGTTATTATGCTTACTCTGCTCCATACAAGCCTTTCGTGTCTGACAAGTCAGTAGGGGACGTTACCGTTATGAGCGGAGTTTACATAGACGGGACTTTTACCCCTACAGGGACAAGCAATTTATCTGCTATAAACTACGAACAAGGCAGGGTTTACTTTAGTCAGAAACCTACTGGCACTATCAGTGGAGACTATTGCATTAAAGATTTTTCGATACAATTAACCGACAAAAATGAAGGAGAGCTCATATACGAGACCAAGTTCGAAGTGAGACCTAAAACCTTCCAGAACATAACCACCGGAACTAGAAGTAAGGATAACACTATCCCAGCGGTATTTATTAAAAATAATGGGAGTTCTAACCAAGCGTTCGCTTTTGGGGGTCATGACCAAACTACGGTAAGTGTCAGAGCCTTAGTCTTCTCTGATTCCCAATTCGACATAGACGGAGTTTGCAGCATTTTTAGAGATCAAAAGTTCGAATTGATCCCTCTTTTTTCCGAGGCAGATATGCCTTTCAACTTTTTCGGTGATTTTAGGGACGGTAACCTCTATGACTACAGAAATTTCGCAACAGGTACGACACATACGGATAAATTTGTGTATATAAATGATGTGAGGGTATCTCGTTTTGGGGCAGGTATACCAGACGGTGGAGATATTCAAGACTTAAACCCAGAAATTTACACATCTGTCATTGACTTTGAGTTGACCAAGGAAAGGTTTCCGAGGCAGGAATGCTAGTTTTTTTTTAAAAAAGTTCTCATTCCGTTCTAAAAAATGTAATAGGTACAAAGGTTTAAGGCGTACAAAAAAAACAACTTTTAACTGGAGATATTAATCATGGGTTACGGAAGAAATAGAGTCATTTATCAAAGCGAAGCCCTTTTTGTAGGGCCAACTCCCGCAACAGGGCAACAATACACTGGCGTGGCTACTTTAAGTGCTACTGCTGGTTGGAACACAATCAAGCAGCTACACCGAATTCAAAGCGCGAACTATTCGTTCAACATTGATCGGACGGATGTCAACCAATTCGGCGAGTTGGCCGCTATTGATAGAGTTAACTTAGATACCCCAACGGTGTCTTTGGACTTCTCTTATCTCTTGAGCAACCTTGCCAATGAACAAGCTCTCGGCTTTGTTATCGATGGTTCAAACACTTGCGTGAAGAACATTATCGACAAAAACCAAGACGATAAAAACTATTTTATTCGCACTTCCAAGGAAGGCGTGGACGCAATCGGCGACACTACAGATAGCGATTCTGCCCTTTTCTCTTCATCTACTATTGGAGTCGGAAACGGGTTTTTGTCGTCCTACTCTACCGAAGCTGCTGTGGGAGGTTTCCCAACTTGCTCGGTTAATGTTGAAGCTCTCAACATGACTTTCCAGAACGACATTTCTGGAGACAACCCAGCTATCGATCCAGTAAACGGACTGCGAATTAGCGATAATGATTTCGACTTCCAGCTTCCGACTGCTACTGGTTCTGTTGACACGGGTGATTTGATGGTGAGTGTGCTCCGACCCGGAGACATCACCTTCTCATTCACTAAGCGTCAAGCGGAGTCCATCGACGTTGGAGAAGATCTCGGAGTAAGCATCTACGATGCTCCCGGTGCGAAGCTCGGTGACGGCACGAATACTGAACACGCTAAAATTCAGAGCTATAACATCTCTCTGGATATGCCTCGTGAACCCATCTTGAAACTGGGTAGCAGATATGCGTTTAGTCGTGAAATCACGTTCCCAATAACGGCGTCCATGTCTATCGACGCTTTAGTTGCTGACTTGTCCGTGGGTTCTCTGAACGATCTTGTAAATTGTGATGAGTCTTACGACCTTCAGGTGAATCTGTTGCGTCCGACTAACTGTGCTGGTGCGTCCACTAAGGACATATTCGTGCAGTACAGATTGAAGAACGCGAAGGTCAACTCTCAGTCGTTTAGCTCCGATATTGGATCTAACAAGTCTGTGACCTTTGAATTCTCCACTCAAGTTGGAGGACCGAATCAAGCGAACCAAGGGTTGTATATCAGCGGTATCGCGCCCGGTAACTTGGGATTAGCTCAAGACGCCAGTGCCGAGCAATAATAACTCTCAGCCTTAAACTGAACAAAACCCCGCCGAAAGGTGGGGTTTTTTTTTTATGTTTTTTTTGGTTTCGAGTGTATAATAGAAGTAGGAAAAAGGTGAAAGGTATTCTATGCGTGAAGATTGTGGCGAATTCGTTAGATTTCAAATATCCAGAAAAGTAACTGGTTTATACAAACAGTTTCTATTCATCCTTGAGGATATTAAGGATGAAGATGGTAATAAGGTTAATGACCAATCGTACCAGAGAGCCAGAAAAAGAGTTCTCGATTATGGGAATGACACTATTAGAGATCTAGAAGAAAACTTCTCGAAACTCAATATAACACTTAAACAAAAACAAGAATGAAAAAATTATACGAATTTACACTTACTCAGCCTGTTCTCAGAGAGGAAGAAGAAAAGAGTAAAGATGCAGACGGTAACGAGGTCACAGTCAAGAAGACCGTAGAGACGAATAAGGAAAGGTCTTTTTTCCTTAAAAAACCTACGCGGGTGATGTTTGACGAGGCTGAATTATATTTTGGCGTTAAGCTGTCCGAAGGAATTAAGGCAGGGATGCTCACGAGGGCAATGTTAGCCAAAAGGTTCGATAACGATGGAGGAGTGTTAAGCGAGGCCGATCAAGAGCAATATTCTGGGCTTTACTTCACTATGTTTGAGCTACAAAACGAGGTTACTCGCTTACAGATAATCCCGAAAGCAGAGCAGACGGAAGAAGAACGTGAGAAATACAACGCAGCCGTAAGAGCGTTGATCGGGTGTAGAGCTAAAATACAGGACTTCGAAACTGCTCAAGCTAGTTTTTTCGATCAAACCGCCGAAAACAGAGCGCGGACGAAAACGATTATGTGGTGGGTTTTGAATTTGTCTTACGAAACCTCAGAAGCTGGGGATGAGATTCCCTTTTTCGGGGATGGAAATTCGGAAGAAAAACTAACGGTTTATGATGCCCTAGAAGAAGAAGGGAACGATTACATCGACGAAGTTTTAAGGACTTATTCCTATTACATAAGTTATTGGTACGTTGGAAGAGCGAGTACTCAAGAAGAATTCGAGGCTCTATCCAAATCAGAGCAGATGCTGGAAGATTCCACTTCGGAAGCTGGAGGCGGAATTCCAAAAGAAGACATAGATGAAGCCTTTAGTGATCTTATAAAAGAAGAGGAAGAGAAGATGGAAGAAGCCCAAAAGGATGTCATAGCCAAGACAGAAGAGATGGAAAAGGAAGTCGAAGCCGAAAAGGAAGTCGAAGCTGAAAAGGAAGCTGAAGAGTCCAAGGATGAAATGCCACCCGAAGAGTCCGAAGAGTCCGAAGAGTCCGAAGAGTCCGAAGAGTCAGAAGAGCCCGAAGATAAAGGGACCGAAAATTGATAAGCACTAGACCATGAAACCCCACTTAGGTGGGGTTTTTTTATGAAAAGCGAAAGTAAAAAGAAAAAATTTGAGATTCCTAAGGAGAAGCTTAGGTTTATATATAACGATATAATTTTTGGATATAGTGCGTTTGATTATTTCAAGGGAGAAGATTGTTACATAAAACACTTCACGTCTATGGACTCCGCTAGAGTAGACGAGGTGCATTCAGAGGCTACGAACAAATCAGAGACGATGGGTCTCGTCAAAGAGGGGGATCAACTAAAGTTTTTAGACGGGGAGGAACTTTGGACTTCTAAAGACGAAGAGGACATGAAGGAGCTTGAGGGCTTCATTAAAAGCTTAGAAATAAGTAAGAAAAAGCTTTTCATACAAGACCAAAAAAACGAAATAGAGGTTCAAATAGAGGCTAATAACAAAACTTTTTTTGAAAGTTTGGCTAAAAGAGAGGAGCTTATTGGGTTTACTTCGGAAAAGTATGCTCAAAAGAAAACAAACGAGTACTATGTTTTTTCATCTTTGTATAAAGACAGAGACTTGAAAGAACCTTTTTTTAGCTGCGAAGACTTTGACTACTTATCCGCTAAGGAGTTATCGGATTTAGTCGCTAACTATAACGCCGTCAATACAAAGTTCTCATCAGAAACTTTAAAACGCATTGCTCTCTCTGGATTCTTTTTAAACTTTTTTTATGTATCTGAAGATAACCCTTATTATTTTTTCGGTAAGCCAATCGTCAATCTAACGTTCTATCAAGTTCAACTTTATAGTTTTGGGAAGAACTATAAGAATATGCTGCAAAACTCTAAGAACAAGCCGCCTGATGAGATGTATGATGATCCAGACAAGTTAACAGAATTCTTTGAACAGGGAGAAGAGGCGATGAAGGTTATAGAGAGCCTAGACGCCAAGGGGAAGGACCCATTAGAGGGTAAAGAAAAAGCGGGTGGTGCTACTAGCCTTGTCGGGGCGACGAAAGAGGATCTGGAGAGGCTTGGTTTAGGGGAAGATCAAGGAGAATATATAAGTTTATCTAAAGAAGCAGCCAAGAAAGGCGGAAAACTAGACATTTATGAGCTAATGAAAATACACAACGTAAAGTAAAAAAAAGGTGTAATAATACCTAAGGGATAAGGTATAATGGCAGCACCAGTAGCAACTATTGACGTTAGAGCAAGACTAGACACTAGGGGTCTAGAGAGGAATGTTAAGAGTTCTCTTAACAGGATAGAGAAAAAGGCAAAATTTAACCCTATTTCATCTTCCGATTCGGGTGCTTCTAAGATGGCTCTTGGGTCAATGACTCAAGGAGCAGATCAGTTTGGGAAGTCAATGGCTGCTGCCAATGCTCGTGTTTTTGCTTTTGGGGCTTCCGCTGGAGCTATATATGCTGTTGGCTCGGCAATGAAGGAGTTAGTTTCGAGTACAATTGATGTAGAGAAAAGACTAGCCCAAATCAATGTTCTTTTAAAAGGGACGACATCGGAGCTTTCAGATTTTCGCAGTAAATTATTCGCAATAGCCAAAGATACGGGTCAGGCTTTTGGTACTGTAGCTGATTCTGCTAATGAGTTAGCACGGCAAGGTCTTACCACCGAGCAGGTTATGATAAGGGTTAGGGACGCGATGGTATTAGTCCGTCTTTCTGGTTTAGATTCCAAAGCAGCAGTTGAAGCTCTCACTGCCGCGATGAATACTTTTACCGCCGCTGGTCTCACCTCTACTCAGGTCGTTAATAAACTTGCTAACTTGGATGCTAATTTTGCCGTAAGCACTGGGGACTTGGCGGAGGCCCTGAAAAGATCAGCTTCTGCCGCTGCTACTGCTGGTGTTTCTTTCGAGGAGCTTGGCGCGTTGATAACAGTGATTAAACAAAAGACCGCTCTTAACGCTCCTGTTATTGGTAACGCAATTAAGTCCATTTTTGTCAAGATCCAAAGGCCCAAGGCCATGGAGCAGTTAGATGCGATGGGTATTAAGGTAAAAGAACAAAACGGACAATGGCTTAACAGTTTGCAAATCTTGAAGAATACAGCCAAGGCGTACGATGGTCTAGGCCAATCTCAACAGCAGCAAGTCAAGATCATGGCTGGTGGCTTGTATCAAGTTAACCAATTGATGGCAGCAATTTCCGACTTATCGAAAGAGTACAGTCTCTTTGATCAAGCGCAAGAGATAGCGTTGAGGAATAATAATTCTGCGCTACAGAGAAATGCTCAATTAAATCTTACGATATCAGCGTTAGTCAATAAAGTTACAGAGTCGTTCAAAGAATTTGGAGCAGTAATAGGTAAGGACTTGGTGGGCCCAGCCCTGAAGAATATTTTAAATATAGGAGGTAAGATATCGGAGGCTCTTACCCCAAAAGAAGGGGCGGAAGGATTAGGAGCTAATATCGGGAAAGGTCTTATCAAAGGGTTAGGGGCGGCTATATCTGGACCCGGATTAGGTATAGCGGTGGTAGCCATAGCGAAAACATTGGGTAGTGCTATAAAGTTTTCGGGAATCGCGCTAAGGCAAATCATAGGCATAAATGACGCAACCACACAGCAGAGGACGCTCCAAAAGCAGATCAACGAAATGTTGGCTCAAAATCCTCAGTTAATCCAACTATCTCTTTCAAGGACGAGTTCGATGGCTATGGTTCAAAAAGACATCTTAGCCTCTATAAGAGCCCAAGGCGTGGCGATGCAGCAGAATTCTCTTCTCGGGATGAATGTCGCCGCGATGGGAATGAGAGGGGGGATGATACAGAACTCGAAAACAGGAGGCTTCCAAATGGGAGGAGGGAGAGGGAGAGCGTCTGGACACATACCCGAAACTAACGCGCAGAACAGGACGGCAGAAAGGGTAAACGCTTATGCTGGAGGCTACAGTCCGGGCGAGGTCAAGAGCTTTAGTATGGCTGGGGTAGGTAAGGTGACCTACAACGATGCAGAGAAAGTTGATTTTTTAGGCGGCTTCAAGCAACCTTTTATTAGTCCGCCAAAGGATAGCAAGGCAGGTAAAAAGCATAGGATCAAATCTATTGCTAAGACAGGGATAGACCCATACTCAAGTAGCCGACCAGATAGAATTGGCCGTGCGATGGGTCAGCAGATGGGAGCCGAAGGCTTCGTACCGAACTTTAACCCATTGAGCTTTTTGCACTACGGCAAAATAGGTAAGATAAAAAATTGGCAGAATAATTTCTATACCCATTCTGATTTCGGGGGTCTTCATGTCGCTGGTCAGCGAGGGATGCGGGAAGGAATCTTCAAGCAATTAGAGGGAGAGGGAGGAGGACGTTCATTATATGAAATAACTACTAATTTACAGAAGAACCAGATAGCTAGGTCTCCTGATTTCGGGGGTAGAGGAATAGACGACTTGGCAGAGTGGGCCGTGAACAGGGGTTTGATGAGAACTCCGGGTGGCTTTAATAAACAAGGATATGCGAATAACCCGAAAGCTAAACTGGCATTCGAGGAAAGACTAGGGTTAGATGAGTTGGGGATGTCTACTAATTGGGCTCCCAACCGCCAAGCGTTCTTCAAAGAGTTAGAGGCGCAGAGAGGAATAAGAGCCTTCAATTATAGAAACGTATATGAAGGACTGAGTCATAAGGCTTACCAAACATCTAAACACCTGAAGTATTCTGATATATTGCCTAGTCTGCATATCACTGATCCTCGAGCAATAACGGGTATTAAAGAAGTGCCTCTTTCGAGGTTGGGCGGTCGTCCGAGAGAGACCCCCGAAAAAAACCAGATAAGGGCCCAACAGGAAATCGAAGGGCAATCTCAGGGGATACTGGGGGTTCCCGCCCTTAGAGACCCACGTCTCATCAAGCTTCACGAGAAAGGTCTTCTGACTTATTCTGGAGGCTTCGTTCCGAATTTCAATATGATGGGAGCCTTTCAACGGGGCCAAGCCACTCGAATCGCTGCTCCGCCGAAGCCATTTTGGTCAACGCAGACGAACGCGAAGCCACCCACGAAGTTCGCAGCTCAAAGGAGACGCTCAGACTGGGCTAGTAGTTCTGACGTTGATCGGGCAAGTGGCGGTCGGGAATTGCGATTGGGAGAGTTAGACATAGGCTACATGTCAGGTGTAGGGGGAATGAAGGGATTAGCTACTCAGATAAAAGATAGGAAGGCATACGCTGAGAGGATAAGCAAGATGTCAAAAGCGGAACGGAGAGACATATTCGTTAGGACAGGAACAGCCGTACCGAATATTCAGCCTTATCATACTCTTAACGCTCCCACCATAGTTGGTCCGCAGGTAATCAGGTCGTTAATAACGCCAAGAGGAGCGTCTGTCCTTAAAAGGTTAGGGATAAAAAAATTAACGGGTGATTTTGACATTGGTCAGTCAGCGAAGGAGCCTTACAGTGATTTTCGTCGCGCAATTGTAGATAGAATAAAAAACGAACCCGGTCACGGGAGCTTCCTGCAAAAAACTAAAAGCTACTATAAATGGCTGGGAATGAAAAAACGGAAAGGCCATAGCAGGGGCGTCAGGATGTTCGAAAAAACTCTAGGGAAAGGTCATATCCCGAATTTTGGCCTCCTACCACCGCGAAGGTTCGACCGTTTGGTTGGCGGAGACCCACGACCACCGCTACCGTCGCCAATGGACCCACCGCTACCACCGCTACCCGGACGCCAAAAGCCGAGCTACCTTCGGACCCATTCGGAGGCTTCCCCGAGTAATTTTCTTTCTGCCGGAAGAAGTGACACTTCAACGCTAACCATAGACTGGCTGTCAAAGGTAGGGGGAATGAAGGGATTAATTAATAAGATAAGGAATAGGCAAAACGCGGCTGAGTATGGAAATGGGCCTGGTGCTTATACTACTCTTCATGCTCCCAACATAGTTGGCCCAAAAGTGATCAAGTCGTTGATGACACCAAGAGGAGTGGCTATCCTTAAAGGGTTAGGGATAAAAAATTTAACGGGTAATTTTAACGCCAAAATGCCTTATATACGCAAGGCACTTGTCCAACGAATAAAAGATGAACCCGGTCAAGGGAGCTTTCTGAAAAAAAGTAAAAGCTACTATAAATGGCTAGGATTAAAAAAACCGGAGAGCTCGACGCCTCTTAATCCGAAGTGGCTCAGCAAAACCGGGGGACATCTAGGCTCTGGATATTCGGGAGGAAGGGAATTCAATAAGACTCTAGCAGGAGGTCATGTTCCGAATTTCTCCTTGAACATGGGAGCCTTAGCCCAACGCGCCACGAAGTTTCCGGGGACCATCCATCGCTCAAGTTGGCAAAGCGGCATTAGTGATCATGGCGGACAGCTAAACATAGGATACATGTCGGGGGTAGGAGGATTGAAGGGATTAATTAATCAGATAAAGCAGAGGAGCGCAAGAGTCGATCAGATAAGTAAGATGACAAACTCGGAACGGAGAGCCGAATTCGCGAGGACTGGAGAGAACCTAGGCCAGATTGAGAAATTTCATACTCTTCACGCTCCCACCATAGTTGGTCCGCCCGTGATCAAGACGTTAATGACACCAAGAGGAGCAAAAATCCTGAAAAAATTAGGAATAAAAAAATTAACGGGTGATTTTGACGTAGGAAGGAAGGATAAATCGCAAGAAATACGTCGTGCAGTTATAGATAGGATAAAAAACGAACCCGGTCAAGGGAGCTTTAGGGAAAAAGCTAGAAGCTACTATAAATGGATGGGATTAAGCAGAAAAGGACAAGGCGATGGGCACGGTTTCACCGGCAATGGTAACCCTTGGCCAGGAGAAAGGTTCTTCAATAAAACTCTAGGGAAAGGTCATATTCCGAATTTCGGTATGACGGAAGTTTACAGAGGTATCGAAGGAAGGAGAGCACTAGCAAGGCAAAGGCTCCCTGAAGCTCTTGGCGGAGGAGCGGGGACTGTTCAGGATGCATTATCTGGGAGGATGGGCATATGGCAAGGGAGGATACCGAATATCGGAATGCCGTCAACCCCCGATCAGCTTAAAAAAGCTCTTTCGAAACACATAGGGAATTCGTCAGATGGCAATATGTCAGTGACTGGCTTTAACAATTCTGGTCTTGATCCTTTCATGTCTGCGTCCACGAATAAACACGTTGCTAGTACGTTCGCTATGAGACATGGCTCTGACAAGGGTTATGGGTACATGGCTAAAACTAGACTTTCCGGCAAAGACATATTCGGGCAAAAAGAGATAGAAGCACTCTATAAAAAAGAGGGTTCTTTAAATTCTCTGTATAACATGGCTCAAGGAAGACCGCTAGGTTTCGATCCCCAAAAGTTTGGTATCTCAGGACCAACAGGAAGCGGAGCGAGATATGGTTTCGATCACGAAAGAGAGATTTCCTTGCTAATGCCGTCGATGTTTAAGCAAGGAGCAGGTACGGGGAGTGCTAAAACCAGTCTTATGAAGTTAGGCTACAAAGATTGGCCTTCTAATGAAATAAAAGGGTTTGGGAAACCGGGTAGTTTTAAAACCCATTCGGAGCAAGAAAAGGCTTACCCGATCCCGAAAGATGACTATTTTTCTTCGGGATTCGTGCCTAACTTTAATTTGCAGAAACTAGCCAATTTGGGAGGATCAACTGGTGCTGAGTTAATGCTAGATCCGTCTGGAGAAAAACTTGTCCGTAAATTTGGTGCTTCTAATGGTCACATCATAAATGAATTTGAAGCTAATAAAATATACAGATCTTTAGGAGTCCCAGTTCCAGATCATTCGCTGAACAAGACGCCACAGGGAAGATCTTTCATGCTCTCTAAATATTTGGAAGGTGGGACTTCTCTGGGGACTTACATGAGGTCTGCTTTACCCGGAGAAAAAGATAACATCATGAAGCAAATCCAAAGTCGTGCAGCGAAGATTGCGCTGATGGCTGACTGGGATGCGATTGGTATGTCTCAAGACAACATGATGGTAGATAAGAAGGGCAAGGTCGTTCAAATAGATTCGGGTGGAGCATTACGTTATAGAGCTCAAGGTGGGCTTAAAGGGGATATGTTCGGATCTCAAGTTCGAGAGTTAGCTTCATTGAGAGACCCTAGTCGTTCTTCCTCTGAGTGGTTTGGCGATGTAAAGGATTCGGAACTTAGAAAACAGATAAAAGGGATAGACCCTTCGAAAATTACAGGGAGTACAGGGACCAAGAACATTCTTCTTCAGCGTTTGGCGATGATGCGTAGATTTAGCGGGGGATTTGTTCCCAACTTTAATAACCCGTTAGAGAGGGCAGTTTCAGCGGAGAGAATGGGAATAAAGGAATCGGGGTCCGCTGCGAAGCCGATGATTGGATACGACAACCGAGTAGGAGTCGGAGTTTACAGTAGCAATCAAGGCAGTTTGGGTAATGCGATTAGTCAGCATCTGAATGCTGGTCAATCCCCCTCGACTTTAAGGAGAACTGGAGCAGCCGAAGGCGGAGTGCCTAACTTCTTCATGGGGGGAGATTCAGGGATGACTGGTGCGACAGCTTTGAGTTTCGCCGCTATGGGCTTTATGGGGATGGGGCAAGGGACAAATAAGGCTGAACAAATCCAAGGACACCAAGAAGATGCGGAAAAAAACAGAAGAGCAGTAGCAGAGTCCAAATCCGATATGAAAGTGCAGCAGAAGATATTAAAAGGGATTGAGGCCGAGGCGTCGAAGACGAATAAACAGTTGTCAACTTTGACTAACGAGCAAAAGAGCCTTACTAAAACATTAACATCTCCTACGGGAACCTCCTCGTCTACATACAGAATGGCCCAAACCCAAGGCGTAAACCTTGGTTTCTCCACCGACGCAAAAGTTAGAGGTGCGACCACCGCTTTTTTAGAGAAGTCAGTAGAAGGCAAACCAATATCGGAAGGCGGCACGTTAACTGATAAGGAGAGAAAACAGCAGCAAGGGACATCCAAGGTCGAGCAGGATGAGAGGAGAAAAGAGCTTAATGCTCGTAGAAATGCGTCGGCTAACTTCGAACAGCAAACACAACAAAATAGGATAAATCTACAAGAGCAGCAAAAAATAAACGCGCAGAATGAGAAAAATCAACGGACTGTGATTAGGACTGCCGCCATCAATCAAAGCAACGCAAATCAATCAAGGATTAAATCCCTACAGGCTGCGGATGATGCAAAAAAAGGAACACTAAGAGACCCGAAGACGAATAATCCTTACAAGAATCAAAGGGCCATGAAACTTGCAGCGGGGATGGGGAGAATGGGTCTAGGAATCACCATGGCCGCTCCAATTGTAGCTGGAATGGTGGGACAAGGTATGTTTCCGGGAGACAACGAATCGGCTAGAAGGGGTAGAGCGGGAGTAGGCGCACTCGGTAGTATGGGGTCAATGGCAGGTATGGGAGCTATGATAGGGTCAACTGGGGGTGCACCGGGTGCTGCGGCGGGAGCGGTAATAGGTGGCACAATTGGGTTAGCGATGGGCGTGAATTCCATAGTGAATGAGTATACCAATGCGACAGGGGAATTGCTTAAAGTTTTTGAGGAATCTAAAAATACTTTAAATAAGTTTAATTCAGGCACTCAACAAGTCACAAGAACGTACGCTGGTTACGTAAGGGGGCTAAATGACGCTACTGACTCCATAGGGGCGGTAGAGATGGGGAGAAGAAGGAAGCAGTTTTCGCTATCTTTAGCCGCAATTCCAGATTCAGAGAGAGCCAACGTGATGCAAGGGTTTAGTGGGGACATGCAGACCCTGACAGACAACATAGCACGAGTAGGATCAAGGCTTCGCGATAGAGCAGAAGGATTAGGAGGGGCAGTAGAATTTCAAAAATTTAAAGAGAGCAACTCTTCTGGTGGAATCATGGCGTATCTAGAACACACGGTCAAGGGAACTATGCTAGGTCTCGGCGGTGAGACGGGAAATGAAGCAGAACGATTGATTGGGGAAGGGATGAACCATACAGAAGCATTACGTAAGTCTGCTGGAGATGTTTTCAGTAAGCTGGATAGCCCTGAGGGCAAAGTGATGTTCGATAAGTTTGCCAATTCTTTGATCCAGTCAAGCAATATCAAAGACATGGAGGCCAAAGACATAATTAAAATGTTTGAAGGGTCAGATAGAGCAAACAATTCCATGGACTTGAGGACTCAGATGAAGGAAGTTGGAGTATCTCCCGAGCAACAAAATGAAATGCTGGGTATGAGGACCAAGGACTTCATGAAAATACAAAAGGCGTTCGCAAATTTTGGGCATGAATTGAAGTCGGCGAACGACTGGGCAGACTTGTTTAAAAGCATATCCAAAAAGAATAGAGATTTTGCAGCAAATGCGAAGATTGCTGCTCAAGATTTAGCTGCCGTCTCTGAAAGAGTTGAATTTTCCATGAGGAACGCAGTGAAGAATTTTGGAAAGTTTTTAGGCGGGACACAGTCTTTGGGGCTTAATGATCTTGGAAACAAGGCCAGTATGAATCTTGAGACTATGGCCTTGGGCCAAAGAACGCTATCTCCATTTTTGACCAAAGAAGCTAATTTGGATAACGCTAACCAATTAACTATGCGGAAGATTGGTTCGGCGGGTCAAATGAATTTAAGGAAGCAAGAAAATAAGACGACCTTGGGGACATTCGATGCCATAGTCGCGGGGATAGCTAAAGCAGGGACTAGGCAAACTAGTTACATTCAGGGCTTGGGTGGGGGAGCGACAGACCAAGAGGTGTCTACTCAAAAGCTTTTGCAGCAGAAAACATCTGCTGAACAGAGGGAATTAAATAGAATTTTTGAACTCGCTCAAGCAGGACAAAAGGGCGGAGTTGTAGGGAGCGACTTATTGAGCTCTGTTACAGCCACAGTAAGAGATAGCACAGTTCTAAGCGGGGGTGATGCAGGTAGAGCATTGCAGGTCCAAGTATTAGAAACCTTAAAAGGTCTCAGGATAGACTCTGATGTCAATTTAGCTCTTGTCGCGCAAAAAATAGACCACTCTATCACTCTTCAAAGTTTAAGAAACGAGTACGCTATCAAATCGCTTGAGATACAAAGGAATTTAGAAAGGCAAGGAGGGGTAGCTGAATTTAAATCAGGCCCATTTTCGGCTTTATCAAGAATGGATGATCTCAGAGAAGGGCGGCGTAACACTAACAAAATGGGGGTAGGGCGATCTATCGGAAGCGGAATGCAAGATTTTAAAGAAGCTGATTTTCTAAAGAATTACATGGGGGTCGCGTCTAAGGACTTACCCAAGGGACTAATAGAAAGCTCGATATCATCTCGAGCCGAGCAAATGGCTCGGGCAGCTAGAGAGATGGACGCAAGTGGCTTAGGCCACGGGAGCATCACCGATGAGATGATGACGAAAAAGGGAAACATGGTTGCCGCAGAACAACAGGTTCAGTCAGTGTTAAAGGGGGGCATACCTCAATCATTGCAAGATATAAAAGCGAAGATACAATCCGCCAATGAAGCTTTGATTACGGATAACGCCGAGAATGAGGTAAGATTTAAAAGGGCTCTTGAATCTGTTTTTGATCCTAACTACGGCCTTGACGTAAAAAATAAGTTGGATGCATTAGTGGAAATAAGAAATCAAGAAGTCAAGGAAACCGAAAAAGATAGATCGGGTCAAAAGAAACTATCAGCAGAGTCTCTCTTGCGGACAGAGGTGATGAACGCTTATCAGATGATCAATCAGGGGAAGCGACTTGACTCTGATTTCGTCGGGAGCAAAGAACAAGAGCTTTACCCTATGTTGACAGGACAACAGATGAGGGACAGGACCACTCAAATGTTAAGCAGTGATTTTGATGTCCAAGGAGGGATGGACTTCTTGGTCACGACACTGAAAGAGATGGAATTTCAGATTCGAAAAATCGAAAATAGCAAAGCGGCGGATAAGGTTGCCAGAGAAGCAACAGACAAAAATGGGTTGATTTACCCCGATTACAAAGATCAAACGACTGATAAACAACTAGTGTTGCTTACACAGCTAAAGCAGCATCGCGAGATGCTGAAAGATGTCGTCCTTGAACAGAAAAAAATTTACGATGACGAAACTGCATCAGTAAAAAAACTAAATGCTGAACTGGCGATTTTGAGAGCAAATATTGAAAAGTTGAGCCGTAAAAAGGGCTCAGGTGGTAGAGTGGGAGGCATTGATAAAGCTACCGGGCTGCCTTTTGGAGTGGGGGACATCGACCCGGATACCGGACTACCTTATGGGGCTAATGGAGGTTCTGGTAGTGCTAGTGGCAGCGGTGGCGGCTACGGTAGTGTCGGAGCCCAAGGGAACGTCGGAAGACGAGGAGCATCTGGGCGATCTGGAGTGCCTTATGTCGGGGCTGAAACCTCCGTTCGGGAAGGCTACGGAATGCCTCCAGCGTCTGATTTGAGACCATCATACGCCCCAGCGCAGCAATTCACTACGCCTCCGGTATCGATGGGAGCCAAATTTTACCAATGGTTCGCTGATATATCCAAGCAAAGAGCGGATGAGAAGAAAAAAGGAGGACAAGCGACTACTCATCACGATAGAAATCTTAGTAGACAAGAAGAGCATGATGCTGCTGGAACAAAGTCCCCTTGGTCGTCAGGATATCAGAGTTACTTGAAAGCAGATAAAGACACCAGAGGGCCGTGGAGTGGACCGAGAGCTTGGGAAGAATCGCAAAAGCGAGACGCAAGAATTAGTAATAGCCTAGGCAATGCTCCTGTTCGTGGTGGTCAATATACGGAAGGAACGCAATATACCGATGCTCGATCCGCTTCTGGCCAATCTGGGGGAGCAAGAGACTCTGGGTTTAATCGAACACATCCGGGAGGCCGAGGATCTGATTTCTATACGAATCGAGAACATCCGGGAGGCCGAGGCTCTGATTACTATACGACTATGATAAGAGGGAAAATAGAATCCTTCATCAAGCAAATAAAGAATTTTGGCGGAGGCGGACGTGGCGGCAGTGCCGCCGCAACAACGAACGCCTACTCTACTAATAGGGATTTTGCAGGAAGACCTGTGTCGCCTGTAGGCACTACTAGTAGCATAAGGGACATGTTGCGAGGTGCGGGGATGGCTGAAGGACATATCAACGATCAGCGTTTGGCGGGGATCGGGGAGACGTATAATCAGGCTATGTACAAACCCGTTGATTATGGCTCAGACACGAGCAGACAAGCCGAGGAATCGGCAAAATGGACAGAACAACACACCAGAGTAAATGAGAAGCTCAAAATAGCTATTTTAGCAGCCGATAAGGCGAGTGTTTCTTTTGAGCAGAGAGTATTAGCAATTGCTACTGCAATGAAGGAAGCCGATGTGGAAGGAAGATTCCGAAGAGGAGAGATATCCGGCAGGGATTTGGCGGCAAGTAAAAAGATAATGTACGACCAACAAGCTCAGTCTGGGACTTTCGATATAGGGTCAACGGGAGACTTATTTAAATCTCAATTCGCGTATAATGACATGGATCAACTGCGCGATTATCAAAGACTTATCACAGAGACAGCCACCACAATGAAAGATTCATTTAAGGGCGCGTTTCATGATTTCGCTACCGGAGCTAAAAGCAGCAAGGATGCATTCGGTGATATGGCTACAAGCATACTCACTAAGATAACGTCAATAACCCATGACATGGCTTGGGACAGCTTTTTTGGGGCACTTATGGGGCCTGACTACTCCAACCCACAAAAGACCCAAGGGAAAGGGTATAAAAGAAAAGGATTTTCCAATGGGGGCACTGTGCATGGGAGAAAGGGAATAGATAAAGTCCCAGCAATGCTCACCGAAGGGGAGTTTGTTGTTAATGCAAGAGACGCCGAAAGGAACTCTCACATTTTAAGAGCAATAAATAGCGGACAAAGATTAGCTAAAGGAGGCTCAATCAATTCCGTGGCTAGAAACCAATTCGATTTCTTCAGAGATACAAATGTTGACGATGAATTATCCGCAAGACAGCCCACTTCGGGCGTAATGAATGTAAGCGAAAGTTTATCTCAAATTGGTCAAGAGGATAGAGGAATCAATCCTCAAAACAGGATAAAGTTCGACAGACAAGAAGCACTGTTCTCTTATAACAAAGAAAATTACGAGAGAGAAAAGGCTAATAAAGCAGCTTTCGATACGTGGGAAGACGAAAAAGACGCTATGATCACGGGGGCTTGGCTCGATGCTGCAATGCTTATCGGAACGCAAGGGCTAAAGGGATCGAAAAATGAAACTCTGGCGTCGGTGGGAAACGCGATGGCTTCAACTGGGGGGCAAACTGCACTAGGCGCATTAGCAGGAGGGCTTATGGGTGGCAAAAAGGGAGCCATAACAGGTGCGGTAGCTGGATTTGGGTCAGGGATAATGACGAACGAGGCATTACCGAGAATGCAAGAATGGAACGCGCAGAATGAGAAGAAGAATATTGCGAAACAGGCCGCTGACGACGCTAAGAAAAAATTAGAAAAAGAGGAATTCATAAAGGAGGTCTCCGGTGTTATTGCGGGAGAGAATAAAACAGTCTCGAGCAAGATGGATGCCGCTAACAAGTCCCGAGCAAAAGGGGAAAAAAGCTGGTTTTCGAAATTATTCACGCACAAGAAGTACACACCCAGTCAAGAAACTGGATCGATGTACGATCAGCAAGAGTGGTACGACTTTAATTACAAAAAGGCTGGAGGCTTCAGCAAAGGGGGATCTGTTTTCGGGGCAGAATTAGGTACAGATACGGTCCCCGCGATGCTTACAGAAGGCGAATTCGTAGTTAACGCAGATGACGCCGCTCGGAACATGGGCATTTTAAAGAGGATAAATGGAGGTGGCAGAACAAAAGGCTACGCAGATGGCGGGTACGTGACTTCAGATCGGGCATCAGAAGGGAGCTTCGTAGGCACAGACGCTGGTGCTGGAGGGCTAGGGTTGAGCGATTCTGTGACAGAGCTTATAAATGAAGTTAGGGGCGTGAGAACCGCTATTGAAGAGCAACAAACTGCTCAAGAATCGGACAGACAAGGCGGTCCATCTAATACCATTAACGCGCAAGGCTCTAGTACCCCATCTAACGTAACGAATAATATAAATATTTCGGTCAGCATGGATGATGCTGGTGGTTCCTCCTCAAAGACAGAAACATCTGGACGGGCCACAGAAGGCGGGACAGGAAACGACATCGAAGATATGAGAGCAAGAGCAGAGAAGGACAAGGAGTTATCCGAGAAGATTAAGTTTGGTGTGGTTGATGTGATACTGAAAGAGCAGAGACCCGGTGGGCTTCTTTTTAAATAAACTTATTTATTCTCCAAGGAATTAATCTTTTCTTCCAAGGCTTGGACTTTATTTTGCAGGTCAGATACTAACGTATCTATTTTCCGTACAGATTCATTGTGAGCTACGTCCCCGTTCATCGAGTTAGCAGCCATTAGAGGAAATCCAAATTTTAGAGTAAAGTCTCTAGTAATTGTGCATACTTGTTCGATTTTGTCTGTTCCTTTGTAATCGGAGCTTAACCTTAGCTCCCATTTATGAACAGACGCTTTACCATCTGTAATTAGTTTCGGAACGCTGTAGTTAAGGAAGACTCTAGTGCCTCCGTCAGCCCCTCTGTCTACCGACACTATAGATCTTTCGATGGAATTCCTATTCTCTTTTAGATTGCCTAAAAGTTTTACTTTCGCTGAAGACCCAGAGCCCCCAGTCAAGCTGACTTCTTCATCTGTAATTGGGGAATGATAGGAGCCCTTGTCATCGACGTTCAGCGAAGTAATTTTACCGTCTTTGTCTACACTATCGACCTTAAACAAAGCGACTCCTAGTGCGTTATTAAAACTGTTTAAGCTTGGACTGAAACTACTCAACTGCAATGAGTCCCCGAGAGAGTACCCAGAACCTCCATCCGTGACACTCGTAACATCGATAACCTCATAATCCTTGTAGCTTATCGTAACGGTATCGTTGAGCATCATTTCTATTCCAGTGTCTTCTGGTATTAGAATCGATTTCCCGTCATCAGAGGTGAAGGATTTAATGAAAAAATATTTTTTAGTACTAGCCACTAGGTAGTGAACAGGATCGTTTACGAATTTCAAGTGACTACCGTCCCTGACTGTCTCCCAGTCATTATCGGCTTGGCCTACGACCCTATCGGTCCCAGATTTAATTGAAGCGAAATAATCTACTACTTTGGCCATTTTAGTTTCCTCCTGTTATTATATTCTCTAAGCGAGTAAAGGGTTAATAAATCTAACAAATTGTTGAACCTTGCCCACCATGGGATTGGCTCCGTTGCCTTTAAAAATTCTAATATTATCAATGGGCGGACTCATTTGTGGTATGGCGAAGCAGAAAGAGTCTTGGACTACCATTCCTTTATCAACGCTAACATTTGTGTCTACATTATAATACACCGTCCTCGAAGGGCTTTTCTTGCTTCCGGTTGTAGTGTAGGTCAATTTCATGGCATCGTCTCCAAATACATTACCAGTTCTGTCCCCTCCGGTAGCACCTCCGAGGTCAATAGTCTGCTGAATTCCCGCCCCTGTTTTTAGTTGCACTACTGCTCTGGCCCCATTTTCTTGGTTCATGCTATATCTAATGTACCCGGTGACTAAAATGCAGGACGGTGGCAAATCCACTGTAGTATCAGAGGATATATCGAAGTCAACGCTTTCAACCACTACATCTTTTGGAGGATCGACATTATCCTTAACGAATACAGAATTTGAAAGTTGAGGGAATATAGAGTCCAGCAGTTTGTCCTCATTGCCGTTTAAAGCGTTTTTCCTTAACAACATATCTAAATCGTCAGCTAAAGCTATAGCCATATAGCCTTTTTTGTCGGTTAGGTTGGTAGGTATCGTGATTGAGTCCGTGCCGTTGCCGTTGTTTAAAAAAGTTTGAGTAATGATTCCATTATTGGTCCTCCAAGTCTCGCTTTTGATATTCTCGTTATCTATTGCGGCTTGAAAATCGTTTGCGGAAAACAGCAAAAGTCCGCCAACGATAGTCGTATTCTCTAAGAAAAGGGATGGAGCCTTGAGTAGGCTAATGATGATTTCTTTGTCGGCGTTAAGCCATTGTTGAGTACAGAACGAAGCCGTACTTCCGGTCGTTAAGCATTCTTCTAGGCTAGTTTCTGGAGTCAATGGTATCTTCGAAATCTGAGGGTTTCTAATATTTAAGATGTCATAGCCAACTGGATTGGTAGCCCCATTTGAGCCTATTGTTCCTGCACTACTTTCGCCAATGCCATTTATCGCTTCAACAACTACATCGTAATCTCTGATTGGTACGCTGTTGAAGGAACTCGCCGCAGAAACTTGGTCGGCATATGTATATTTGTACCTTAAATTTTCAGGGCTCATTTCTGACTCTGACAGATCTATGGTCTTATATATCACAGTACTCGGCCTGTTATCTCTGGATGGCGCACGTATGGTTATTTTATAGCCGTAGCTTATGTCAGCGTTTAGCCCTGCAACTGAAGTCTCCCAAGTAATAATAGGCTCTGAGACATCGGTAATCTGAGTGGTTGTCGTCCCTGCCGCTTGACTCAAAGCCTGATCTGAAGATAACGCGCTAACCAAAGACAATCTTTGAATTTCGGTATCATAAATCGGATTAACCCCAGTTACTGTTACGCTATTCGGTGCGCTTGTAGAAGACGGAGTTCCTAATCTATTTTGAGAATAAACTCTGAAATAGTAAGTAGCACTGGATGACGGGATATAAAAATTCGTTAAGTCTCCTAAGCTGAGACTGCCTATTAGAAACTCATCATTAGGGATCGATGACAACGCCGCATCGCTCGATCCCAGAGAGCTATCTGTTTGCGTAAAGTCATCTCCGTCCCAATTCTCTGCTTTTTTGGCGTACACCAAATACCCGTAGACGCCGACCTCATCAGACGGGATGATCGTATACTTTATTTTTTTGGTGTTAGTGGTATGGTTCTGGCTCTCTAGTTCTACAGCTAGAGGAGGATTCACGCTTGGATTTGAGATAGGCAAATCGTAGGATTCGTCGTTGTCTATATTAGAAAATTTATTTGGGTTATGCTCTAAGGCGGAGACGCTGAAGTGAGAGCCTCCTTCCTTTTCATGTAGGTTTAAGATCCTGAATAGCTTACTGGCTTGATCGTTTTCCCCTGATAAGGTGACCGTGTTTCCAGTAGGCTCCAGAACCCAAGTCAGATCTTTTCCTGTTATGAACTCTTTGCTCATCGCAGTTTTAAGCGTCTGATTCAATTGGTTGGTGTTAAGAGTTACGACTCGCGGGTTTGAACTGGATATTTGATTCCCAGTTATTTTAAAAACGACGACTTGAGACTTAGCCAAGTCAGAAGCGCGGGTGTCATTGCTCGTATACTTCCCAGTCAAATCTATTTGCCCCGAGTCTATCCTGTACGCCGGAACTATTATTTCAAAATTGTAAGTGCTGCTGCTAGAGCGATTTATCGTAAAGTCATCAGAGCTATCGTCTAAAGTGAATGTTATCGCGTCACTTGCGACAGTGCATCTTCCGCAGTATCGCTTAGTAGTTTTGTTAGCGTCTTGAACCCTAATAACATCTCCGGGTCTTAGTATGGAAGCCTCTATCCCTGTATCGAAAGCCACGGTCTCAGTATCCAGTGCCGCTGTGTATATACTCCATAAGCCAAGCCTTCTGGCTTGTCCTCTACTAGTTATTCCTACTCCCGATATTTCCTTGTATCTTATCCCGAATTTCCTAATTCCTTGTACGTCCTCAACGTACTCTACATTTCTTTTAAAATCGTCTCTCTTATCCCTGTAGGTGACTATCGCTACAGTCGCCCTAGCTTTTTTTGAGCTAGAAGAATATACAAATTCGCCGCTAACAACATTCGAATTTGTAAACAAAGTTATTGGGCTTTTGGGCTCGTCTATCACCGTGTGTATTTGACCTCCGTAATAAAACGCAAGACCTCTAAATACACTGGATAGGTCGTTAATTAGCCTAAACGCCTCTGTCCTGCTGTTTATCAGCATATTACAGGTGAATCTAGGCTCTACTCCTCCGTATCCATCAGGGACCATAGTGTCGCAGTATTTGGATATCTCATAAAGAGTCCATTTATCGAGAGAGTCTTCATTGATGTACTTTCCTAGCCCATATCTTTTATTCGTTATTAGATCGTAGTAACACCATACCGGATTATCAGTCCATGTTTTCTCTGCTTTAAAATCTCCTTTCCAGTAAGGATTGGCTACGCCGTTATAAGTCTGACCGTAACGTCGGAGAACAGAATTATAGTCAGCGGGTATTTTAACCTTCATCAGCCTAGCGTCGAAATTTCTCGTAGGAATTCTAGTGAAAAACTCGGCACTGAATTTAGTTTGCACGGCAACCGAATGGGGATACCTGTATGTTTGCCCATAAATTTCAGAAATGCTATCGACGATAGTAGTGTTTGTGATTTCGGTGGAAAGAGAGTCTTCAGTATATCTTACTATTTTAACTTCCCATCCAATATGGCCTTCGGTGTAAACGTTCGGAATACCAGAGAAGTCAATGGTTGTGCTCTTTAAGTAAGGAGCCGTTATCTTACCAGTGACGGTAACCTTGCCGCCGGAAACAAACTGTATGTCTATAGGATTAACAGTGACTTTGTTATCGTGTACTGACCTGTAAAATATTTCATAATCTACGGTAGTATCCCTTACATCTCCGTATTCCTCTTCAGACTTTTTCTCGGTGTATTGTAATCCTTGAAACTTTATCGTGACAGTGCAACCCTTAGCGTTCTTATTATCTATCCTATAGACTTTTGCAAATTCCTCAAAGTTTTCTTTGTGTCCCCTTAGTCTCTCGCCAATCGACCTGAATATGTCTAGTTCTTCACTTAATCCGTAATTAATGCCTCCGTCAGCTAAGCCGTGGGTTGTAGATATGTTTACTTGTTGGTAATTAAATTGATCTAAACCATTCACTACTGGTAAACCGTTCCATTTTATGGATCGCAAAAATTTTACTCCATCCGTAATCCATAAAGGGACCGGACCTTCATCCGGCACTGCCTCGGTTCGTATAGCTGCAAAAGTTTTTTTAGTTACAGAATCATAGCCTACTTTTCCTGCTACCCCAGTGCCGATAAGTTCGTACTCGTTAAGTCCTTCGATTTCCCCTTCGCACAACAGATCTACCACTGTGGCGTCACTAACGGAAATAGCCCGATCAAGATCTCCCCCGCTCTTGTCTACTTGGAGGGTTATGCCTTCGTCCTCTTCGTCTGGAATGGCGAAGAGCATGTTCCCGCCAAAAGGCATAGGAACAGACTTGCCGTTTATCAGCCAAGGGTAAAGTCGGTTGTCATTGTTACGAAGTATCATGGCCTAAGTAAAAACTTGGTCGCTACTTTTAGTTACGACTGTCTTGGTAGTAGCAAGGGAAGATATCTGACTAGTGTTAGTGGGCGTCTCTATTGCCGCGACATTTACTGTATCGTAAGTCGCTTGAATAACATATGATCCAATGTCGAGTCTACCGTATCCTATGGGGACAGGTTTTCCTTCTTTATTCGAGTTCACTACATCTGTAAATATATAAGAATTAGGCCCCTTCAATTCTATATCCCTTGCTAACGTGGGTTCTGGAGGTTCAGAAAGCAGAGCGGATACTCCCGCTGCAACAAGAGCAAGACCAGCAGAAATCATAGCGTATCCTAATGGCCCCCCAACATAAAGCCCACCGATTATTAAAGCTATTCCAACAATTATAGTTACTATTTCTTTTATCTTTTTCCAAAACTTTTTGGCCCCCTCAAACACGGGTACGATGTCCAAGGTTTTCATTTTTCTGTTAATGCATATCTCTGATCCTTGAATCTCTTTTTCGTCTATTTTCTCTTGATTGATTCCGGCGAAAGACATCTTCTTCTTATCTACTACCACCTCGTATTTTACATTAGCTTTATCTCTTTTTAAAAGATGCTTAAAAAGCTTTCTGCCACTTATGTTCTCTATTGCTCTCATGGCTTCCCCGACAGAGGATACGCATAAATGCCATTCGTATCCGATGACTTCAGCTAACTCTCCATGCAGTCTTACTCTGACCGTTTCGCTCATGATAATTTCTCGTGCCTCCAGATATATTCTGTTCTTTTTTGATGTGATTCGCTAAACAATTCTACACAAGATAGTTTTTCTGCCATTTGATGAAGAAAAAAGCTGGGAGATAAGCTTAGGCCAAGATGCCCAGGCTTTTTAGACAGCCTGAAAACCAGAAGGTCGTACTTTTGCAACTCGGATGGAGAGTTAAAACAAATTTTTTTAAAACCCAAGGCTAGAGGCCCTTCATCTATAATATTAAAATCTTCACGAAAATCTTGTTCTTCCGTTGATCGGGGACAATCGCCCTTGAAATCGATATTTAGTACTTCCTTGTAGTAATCTTCTATTACAGAAAAGCAATCGTTTACTCCGTACTGAAACTCTCTTCCTAAGAATTCGTTTAAAGAACTATCGCTATAATAAAAATTGTTATTTTCCAGATTGAGCATTATATAAGGCATTTGATGCCCGTTTGAGTTGGACAGGTCGTAAGCTGACATCTCTCCGCCGCTTGGGTGAGAATGGTATATGCAAATCGGCTCTCCTAACTCAAGACACTCTAAAAAATTTAAAGGATCAATCCTAAACATTTCCTTCGAGTCCTCGGCTGTATTCGGGCATCTGAATATTTTTTGCTTTTTAGAATCTTTATGCTCGTATACGATTCCGCACGATTCTTGGTAAGACTCGGAGTAACAGTGCTCTCTAATATCTGACAAGATTTTATTTTCTATTCTCATTACTTTATTCTCCCTAAAGCGGGAAAGCCCCCGAATGGCAAGTTGCCAAGATTAACGTACGATTCCCATCTTAATCTACAGCCTTTGATAGTCTTAGAGCACTTATCTGCGGCCCAATAGTCGGAGTCTGTAGGCGGATTCCCGAGGCTAGACTTCTTACATACGTAATAATATTTTATATTGTCCTTTTCTACGTGAGTGTAGTTTCCCACGCTGTACGAGGTGGTGCTCGAATAAATGCCTTGATCCGATAACGGATTGCCTTTGACTTCTTCAATTTGAGAGATGTCCTCGTCTGTGATTTCAGCTATTGGCTTTGCGTTATTAGGCATGTAAGTACATCCAGTATGCTCCGAGGTTCTACGATCTTTGAATTCGTAACAACATCCTTCACCTCTATAAGTAAAAGTGCATCTGTTCGAGTACATTACCCTAAGAGGTAAACGAATGTTCTCTACATCTAGAATAGATGTCATTTCGAATGACATTATAGACTTATTTTCTATTAATTTTCTTTCTATGAAATATACATCTCTTGGGAACTCAGCGTTTTGATCTGGTATGAAACCTTTCGGTTTAGGTATATCGGGGTTTGAGTCGCTAAAATTCTCCGCATCTAGAAACTTCGCTAAAGTTCTTATCCTCGTGACCTTGGCTCCGACTAAATCCCCTAGCTCGGACATTTGGATTTTCATTAAATTAAAATAATCTTTAGTTTCCTCGCTGCTGATAAAATCTAATTTTGGCTTTGGGAGAGTTCCGGTAGAATTACTTTCAAACCCTGTCGCTTGAACGGGCAGAGCTTCATATCTTTGTCCCTGCCAAGTTATAGAGTTGGCCCCTACTTTTTGCTCACCATGAAAAAGGAAAACCCTTTGATGCTTATTAGTGTCTTTTATTTCTGCTATAAGGCCCATTTCGAAAAGTATGTCTGATAAGTCAATTTCAAACATAGTTATTAATGCTGAAGGCTCTAAAGAAAAAACACTTCCGTATAGTCGGCTTTGTGCGTCTTTATACTGATTCAGAGTAGCCATTTATTCGTAGAGTATCGATTTATCAGTTAATAACCTCGTTAAAGGCTGCGCTTATGGTATAGTTGTCAAAGAAATTAAATGTGCTTTGCCATTGCCTACAAACGTATAGCTTTTCGGCGTTATAAGGCGGCGGAGCGGAGAATATAAAAGACTCTTCAGCATTCCTTTGTCTAAGGAAATGGAGTATAGCTGTAGCTTCTCTTTCCGTTCTGAGATCAAAAGAGAGGTTAATTGAAAGCAAATTACTGGAAAGCCCATCCGCCTGTCTAGATTCGTATCCGTCCCCGAATTGGATTACGTTGGTTCTAGGCGAAGAATTAGCTTGATTAGAGTAAGACGGAACGAAAATAAATTCTGCCCGTTCTGTTCCTTGGGCGTCATTCTTATAACCGAAGAATTTAGCAGTATCGCTCTCTGGTGCGGTGTCGCTATCGGTTATTTTGGCCCTAGCATAGAAGAATTTTCTGGCAGTGATCCCGTTGGCCGATGTGATGTCCCTGTAACAGAAATCATACTGCTCGAAATCGTCGTCCTCTTTCCATTCATCCAAACTATATACAGAAGCCATAATGCCTTTCTCCTAAGTAATTATTACACTGATTCGATTGTTTTTATCTTTTTTTTTAAGACAGTGTAATAATATAGAGGTTATGATAAATTTTAATAAGAGCTCTATAACAACCAGAGGGAGGCAGCATCTTTTCTTAAATAATGTTGAGGTTTCTGGTGTTCAGAATGCTACTATTAGCTATCAGATTCCTAAAACCCCAATAAGATTCTTGGGCGTAGAAGAGGTTAGTTTTGCTCCAGATGGATCTACACAAGCTGAAATTAGCGTAGATACATTCATAGTTGGTAAAGACTACTTTTTAGATAAAACCGGAGAAAATCCTTTTAATGGCTATGTTTTAAAGGATAAAAGAAATCATGTAGATAATTTTAGCTTTCGTTCCGGCTTTTTGTTCTCTCATTCTGTTTCATGTAGTATTGGTCAAATGCCGACCACTCAGAGTGTCATAAGGGCTTTCGGGGGTGCAGGTAGGCTGGGAACAGGGGATGCGACGGTAGACGCACATCTAGCTTCTCTGCCACATCAAGGAAGCTCTAGCGATTTAAAATTCATATCTCCGGGTTCTATAGAGATAGAGTTCAGCGATTTGAGTTCGAATAGGATAAATAGTTTCCAAATATCGTATATCACAGGCAAGTGATATACGGATTAGGCAATAAAGACCCAAAAGAAGTAGTTTTGAAGTATCCAGTGCCAATCGAGTGCAAGTTCAATATCGACGTTATGGACAATGGATATGTGGCTTTTAATTCCACTGGGTATCCCTGTGTAGATAAGACAGGAAACTTGACCGTGAAACTTAACGACATGTATTCTGATTCTACCGTTGTAGAGTATCATTTGGGAAACGTTCATCTTGTGGGGGAATCATATTCGACTTCCGCCAATGGGCCGACAACAATGGATTTAATGTATAGAGGATTTATAAAGCGTCCGAATTAGGTGTAACTAAATAAGGGAAAAGGGAAAAGGTAGTGTTGTATTTCGACAACATAGATGCAGTAGTTAACGGCACGGGGATTCTTGTCGAACAGGCTACTATATCTTCTCAGAATTACCTTGACCCAGCCTATATCCTAGAAAAGCGAGGAGAGCTAAGTCAACCCGTAACTGACTCGATTAGGCATACGCTTGACTTATCGTATTTTGTAGAAGTAGATAACGAGCCTAATTTAGAGATAGTAAATTCTCTGAAGCAATTTAGAGAGGACGATTATCAAGCCTCTCCTTATGTTATAGAGGTAGGTGGTGTGTCTGGGGAGTATTTCCTGCAAGACTACAGAACTAATTTTGTTCCGAACAAAATAACAAAAGCATCCGTAACTTTCGTGGGATTCACTCCTACATCGGGCTACTTACAGCCAAAGAAAACTGGGGTACAAAAAGTAAATTATAATAAATCTAGTTCATTTAGCAATGGGTGGACTACTTTTGCTTCTAATTCAGGGAACTACTTCCAGCTTCCCACTTTAGACTTACAATACAACTTCAGAGCCGCGTGGAATCCTATATATACGATAGGATCAAAATATCCTAAACAGGTTCAATTGCTAAACGCTTCGGAATTAGCAGTGTTTACTAGAGAGGAATTCCATCATGTAACTTTTTCTGGGCAACCAGTGGGCGAGGCCATGAGTCAATTTTCAGCGGATAAAACTTTCGATGCTCTTACTGTGAATTATTTGTGCGATAGCAGCAACTCTGAGCAACTGTCATTCGATATTTCAGGTTCCGTAATAGTTAGAACATCAATACAAGCTCAAGTTGGCGATGTAGTCAGGACGAAAGTGGCCGTGAATAGGAATTATTAAAAATGCCCTACTATACCTATAAGAATAGTAAGATTCAGCTAAACGGACGGGGATTGTTCGTTAGAGGGGCGACTGTAGACTTTAACACTGATTTGTCTCCCCAGTACAAAATAGATAATAGGCATTCTTTCAAGTACTCACCAGCCGGAGGAATAGGAGGGACTTTAGAGTTCAACTATTTATTGACCGGATCTGATTTTGTAAAAGACTTTATATACGACGAGATAGGGGCTATCTCAGGAAGCTTTGGAGGGCTTAATTTTCAATCTGGGTATTTAACTTCATATAGATTTAATGCTACACCAGCGAATCCAGTTTCGGTAGACGCTACAGTAGCATTTTTTGATGAATTGAAAGGGGAATTTTCTCCGACATTTGAACAAGCTTCAAACGAATCTCTTCTTAATTTTTCCGACGCTGAAATATCTAATTTTTCAAGCGGTGTGGGGAATTTAGACTCGATTCAAAGAGCCTCATTTACGTTCAACTGTGAACTCGCGCCTGTTTACGTCGCGGGAGAGGTTACCCCAAGAGAGGTAAGATGGGGGCAGAAAACAGTTGCCGCATCACTTTCAATAGATAATTTAAGCGGCGACCTATCTGTGTTCGGTAATGACTCCAAAATACAGATAAACCTTAAAGACCCAATATCTCAGATAGTAAAGGAATCTTATTTTGTAAAAGGTAAACTAGGAAAAAAGACCTTAAACGTTTCAGCAAATAATAGTCTTTCTTCTTCGCTGTCGATAAAGCAAAATTTTATAAGCAGAGAGCCCGAGATAACTTCTTATGCTCCTACCACATTTAAAGAGGGAACGATTGTAACGATAAACGGCCAAAGACTTCATGGCACGACCTCAGTAAGTTTCGGAGGAGTAAAAGCGAAAATTCTATCTAAGAGTGCGACTACCATAACAGCCAAGGTTCCAGTTGGCGCATCGGCTTTGCACCGAGTCGTTACCATAATGGGAACAGACGGGGTGACCGAGGCTAGTGTTCGGTATATTATTAATTTTGAGCCAATGACGGCTTCATTGAATGCTTCTAATACGGAAGCCGAGATTAATAAACAAGTTCAAATCGATGGGACATTTTTTAGCAGGATATCTAGCGTAAAGTTTGGTCCTAACAATACTAAAGTATCGAGCTTCGAAGTCATAGACACTACGAAAATAATAGCGACAGTTCCAGAAGGCGCAGATGTGGGAACCATTGCGGTAGTCTCAGACGAGAAAAGCCAAAATATTAAGACGGTTCAGACTTTCTATCCTCATCCAAAAGTGATCAGTATGACCCCGCAGGTTCTTACCGAGTTGGGCCAAACGGCAGTTTTAGCTGGTGCTGCTTTTTCGAACGCGCAAACCGTAAAAATAAATAATCAATCGGTTGGGTTTTCTGTAACAGATGGGTCCAGCATAATAGTGACTACACCTAATGCTGATGTAGGAGGACAGGTTAAAGTCACCGACAGCAGAGGGAACTATGGTTTGAGCGAGTTTCACGTTAATCAACCCCCTATAATAACAGGATTTCATCCTCAAGAATTAGCTACTGTAGATCAGCCGCTCACAATTTCAGGAACGAACTTTTTCGCTACTAAATTTAGCGCAAATGCTTCGGCTCCTAATGACGTGTCTGTGTTGTTCGCAGGGGTTTCTGCTACTTCTGACCCAGTCACAGGCGTATTTGATTTAGTTAGCTCGACGGTTATCACAGGTACTATTCCCACTTTAGCAAGAGATGGTAAAGTGTATCTTTACAAAAGCAACCTAATAGAGGTGCATGATTCAGGAAAATTTATAGATGTAGTTGAGGCCGCTGGAACTGTTACTCAAATCGGAATGAACAATACGACAATCATAACTTGCTCTTTTAATTAGATGGCTAGGAGTTACATACAGGGAGTCGGGATGATCAATGTATCTGGTATTCAGGTGCAAAGAGAAGTAGATCCTGTTACCATAATTGACTTAAATATAGTCTCTCAAAGCGAAAATACTACCACTAGGATTGGCTACGTATACTTTGATTTGCCGACAGGGATTCCGATAGGGTTTTATGATATGCTAGTCCATTTCTCTGGGGACTATCCAACAGTAACAGGAGACAAGGCTTTGTATTCTTCCTTTGGGCCTTTAATAGGCTCAGCGACTCCTACAAGTGGTACTTATAACGAAGTAGTTACTTTAGAAGGAAGTGGTCTGGTTTCTGACAGTACTAAAATATTTGTAGATTCGCTAGAAGCTTCTTTTATTTCTAATGGGTTTAATGCCGGATTTACAGCAGGGAGATTTACCCTGCCGAATTATCAAGGCTTGTATTCTTCTAATCCGGTAAAAGCTTCTGGACTTCTCTCTGGCCCAGTAGATTACAACATAGCGATACAGAATGATGACACTTCGGGGGTTCTTGTTAACGGATTCAAGATGATTGGTGCTCCTCAGATAACAGGTCTTTCTGCTGTTACTGGGTACGAAGGAAGTAATGTCACAGCATTGGGCAATCAGTTTATAAACGTGACCGGAGTGTACTTTGGTAAGAAGCCAAATATAGCAGGTAATTTATCTGGAAGCGCAGTAGCGGTAGACCACGATTCTGTTAGGATCACGATTCCTTCTGGATCATTTGAGGCGAACTATATTTCTATATTTGCGACAGGAGGAATCGCTACGTCCACTAGCCCATTTTATGTATCGCCTCTCCCTCCTGTTATTAGTGGATTTACCCCTTTAAGTGGTTTTGCTTTATCGCAAATGACCGTATCTGGCTATAGGTTCGGTTCCATTACCGGAGTTAGCATGAACACAGAGACAGGAGTCTCTCATAGAGGGTATGAGTATACGGCTTCCACCAGCACCATAACTTTTACCGTTCCAACAAGAGCAATAGATGGTAAGCTACGGATTTGTAATCAAGGAGGATGCTCTTTATCTAGCGACACTTTTGAAATCTTGAACCCGCCGCAGCCTTCTGGGATTTTCCCGACAAGAGGACAAGCGGGTGATGGTGTGCTACTGACCGGCAAGTATTTAGCCAAGCCAGACGTCTTCTTTCAAGGCAATTTCACGCCAGACTCAGAAGTGGGATTGATTAGCGCGGACAACATTCAGCATCAAGGGGATAGCGGAATTATATTTAATGTTCCTACTGGTGCTATCGACGGCGTTATAGTTTTGACCACGAGCCCGAATTTGACCTACACGCCGATGGACACTATAGTCCCTTCTAGATTTTCCTCCGAGCCGAAGCTTATAGATGCTTGGTCCTTAAACCAAAGCAGCCCGAACGATGTAGTCCTTGACCTAGACGTGATAGTAACGTCTGGCGTTAATAGTTTGTTCTCTACTCATATAGTGGCGACTGGAGACAACCAGTTTACTTCGTGGCAAATCTCGCCTACCGGAACGCAAAATTTTACTCTGGGGCAAAATGTAATTACAGGCCAACCTACAGGGTCTAATTATCCGTTTGTTGGGACCGGAGTAATAGGACTAATAAATGCGAGAGCTTACGAGGACGACATCCAAGCTTACGATAATACGATGTTAACGTTTACGGATGAGACCGAATTTATAAGGACTCTCGTTACTGGTGTGCTTACTGGTGCAGGTAGGATGGACGCTAGTAGATTGTTCAACTATTCAGAAACGTTTAATTTCGTTTTACCAAACCCATCTATTGGGTCGATAGACCCTACGTTCGGACGAACTAGCGCAGAGGTAAACGTATTCGGAACGAATTTGATATCGGTTACTGGAGTAAGGTTTAGTGGGTTAACTGCCCCCAGCGGAGTTCAGTCAACTATTTCCAGTTCTGGAAATGATCATTTTTCATTTGAGATACCCAGCTTCTTTTCTGGACTCAACACATCAGGCTACATACTCGCGGAATCAAGAGGTGGTCAAAAGGCAATCTCCACACAATACTTTGAGTACGAAGGTCTTCCGCAGCCTGAAGGGATCAGTATCTCTTTTGGCCGCCCCGGAGAAATGTTCTATATCTCAGGAGAAGGAATAGAATACATAGATGCGATTAAGTTCGGAGATTTCGAGGCAGTGTTTGGTGTAAGTGGGAGTGTATAAATGGCAACTATTATCACAGGTTATGTGCCAGACGTTGGGATTACCCCAATAGATGTCGTAGTTAGTGTAAGTAGCTTATATGGCGAAGACTCTCTTAGCAACAAGTTCAGGATTAGAGGGACAGGTCAACTAGTCGAAGGACCCTCGTTTTTATACGGGGACGTTCACATATTTGAGGGCGGGGACTTAAACGTAGAAGGGCACGTAACCGCAGGGACTGGGCACATTTCGACTCAACAAGGCGACTTCTCAACAGAAAGCGGGACTTACTTAGAGAGCGGAATTCCTATAGCTTCGAAAATAGATCATCTTAAACAGTCTATTTTAAAGACTGGACTAGTATTAGATCTAGATGCTACCAATTTAAACTCGTACCCCAGAAGTGGAACCTTTTGGCACGACCTAACACATAAAGGCCATAAGGGTTCCATCTCGGGAGCAAATGGAGAAAGCGTTTTCTACTCAAATGAATTCAGATTTGATGCTTCGGCAGATAAGTTCATAAACGTAGATAATTCCGAAGGGCTTAACCCACAAAAGTTTGGCTTAGGGACTTACTTTAGGCCAGACTATAATGGGAGTGGCTCTGCTGACGTAATAGCTGGTAAATCTTATAACGCGACAAAGCTTTCAATAGGGCACACTTACACTAGTACTAATAAGGTTATTTCAACCATTAGATTTACGGACGGGACAGAATCGAAAGTAGCAGCATCTAACATATCAGCAAACGAGTACCACAATGTATTCACTAAATGGGACGGGACTAATCACATTGTATACACAGGGGGTAAGTTTGTATCCGGTAGAAGCGACTTCGCGGGTAAAACTATTTCTTACTCAGAACAGCCTCTTTCGATAGCGGCCCGTTACTACAACCAAACTAGTAAGAACTTTTTCAAAGGAGGGGTAGAGTCTGTAGCGTTGTATAACGGTGAAGTCCCAGAAGTAGAAATTTTCAAAAATGATTTCGTACTAAAGCAGCTTAATCTGCATAAAGACGTAAACATTACGGGTTCCCTAAAAATAAACGGCACAGACATACAGTCAATAGTCGATAGTTATGCCAGAGCAGTAATAAGCGGAGATAGCGCATCCATTACCGGAAATACTTTTGAGGTAGTAAATGTTTACGGTACTGGAGTCAATATAAGCGGAAGCGTAGGAGCGGTAAATAACATCAATAACGTATCCAGTCCCGGTTCACTAATCGTTAACGGTGGGACGAGTACTATTAACTATTCGAATACTTCTGGGGCGATCACCTTACATAACAACGGGGTTGGCTCGACTACGCTTTTTAATACTTATCATGGCGGCAAGGTGGACGCTGTAATATCCGGTTACTTGTTTGTTATCGAGAAAACGGAAAATCTGACGATATATAATCAGAACAGGGCCATCATAGATAGAAATAGCGGAGAAATTAATATTCAGAACCTAGGCGGAAGCGTTGTGGTTTCTGGTACGAATGATATCACTGTTAATAGCGGCACATTATTTATAACAGGAGAAGTTGCTTCTGGGGACATAACTATAGCTGGAGGCACGAATACCCTTACTTTTACACAGTCCAAAAATGTAAATTTAAATCAGGGCACGAATACTATTAGCAATGCTAATTTAGTATTCTTTACTGGCGACTCGACAACCATCACCAGCAGTACCGTACACACTACTGGGGATAACTACGATATAGATAACTCCACAGTTATCGTTTCTGGAATAGACGCATCTACATTTAATATTACCTCTGGGAGCTCGACTGTAAACGTTGTCGCTGGAAATACACTCGCCTTTCAACAAGGCAACACGATATCAATTGTAAACTCAGGGACTTTAAACGCGATTTCAGGAACGCTTAGTATTCCTGACGCAAATAATACGTCATTTACAATTTCGAATTCTGATAGCGTAGCGATTACGAGACCTGTTAGTGGTTCATTTAGTTTCGGAACAGGTACGCATCTCAATGTTTCGGGTGGTACGAATTCGTTCGACTTACGCGCAATGGGGGGAGGTTCCACCAGCAACGATACCTTAATCCATGGAGGAGTTAACTCTTTAACCAATGTCACTTCTCCGGGAATTACGGGTACGGGAATATACATATATGGGGACATAGGCGGTAACTCGACTGTATCTGCGACGAACCTTACTATCGTTAGTGGCGGTAGTGTTTCTAACGTTGGAGTTGGAAACAGTGCTCAAATCCACATGGAAGGCGGACCGCATACTATTGTTCCCGGAACAAACGCTACTATCAACATAACCGGAAGTAATAACAGTGTAGCGTCAAGTTCTGATAGCTCTACATTTAATTTATTTGGGTCAGACGTTAAGATCACTGGCAATGTTATTGACTTAGTCGGTCTAGAAACGACTAGTGGTGACATATTTGTAAATACGCATTCTGGTTTTTTTACTATTCCATTAGCCACTTCTGCGTCTCAACTCATCACGATTTCTGGCGGAACGAATACGATCACTGTCCCCATAACAACGGATTCTTACGCTGAAGGGGGTACATCTAACACTACTGTATACAATGCTGAAGTTGTAAACCTTTCTCTCTCTACAGGGGTTAAAATATATCAGACAGGGCTAACCGCTAATATCTCATCTAGCGACGTTGATGTTTCGGTCGGCACGGGCGGAAATGCTCACGTCTATCAGAGCGGCGAAGATATTAATGTATACAATAGCAATAACGGCTATGTAACGATACAAGACAAAAGAAATCAGCAAGTCGTAACTCATGTTACTAACCAATCTGGAGGCTTAGTGTCGATTACTGGAGGCAGGATTTACCAAACGGATGGGACACTCACCGCTCACGGAGTAGGCAATCTTAATTATCATGGTAATAGCGGGTCTGTAACCGCAACCAATTTTAATTTGCAGAGCGGTAACGTAAAATTAGAAGTGCCAAGGAACGCTGCAATTACCGTAGGTGGAAACGGATTTACCCATATATATAACTCTGGTGTTATTAATGCGACTGGAATCGATTTGATTTCTGGTGGGATGATAGAAATCGATAGGTCATCCATTCATACTCTAACCGGAATGTATGTGAGCGCATACAATACTGCGGTCACCAATGCTTATTGGACAGTATACTCCACTGGTGCGTACAACTTCATGACGGGTGTAGAGATCAACCTTTTGAATTACGGATCAGGGACTACTTACATAGATATCCTTAATAAAACAGGGGGAGTCTGGACTGGAAATGTAAATATATATAGTGGAATAACTAATATAAGCGGCATCGATACCGTTAATATATATTCTGGTTCATCTCATATCTACAACACGAATTCTGGGCTTGAGCCTCATGCGATTCATATTCAGAGCGGTTGCGAAATAACGATAGACAACACACATGCTACAAATCTTTATGCCCCAGTAACAGGCACAAACGTTACGATATCGAACAGTACCAACTGGGTTTCGGGCGAAAACGTTACTATTTCGGGAGGCACTAATTACCTGAGCAATATTTTCTCTGGTGCTCTGACTATTATTGGGACTGGAAACAAATACAACTTTTCTGGCGGTACAATAAGTATTACAGGAGGTCCGAATTACATAAGCGGCACGAATATAAATCTCTCCGCCAGTGAAGTGTCGGTTTCTGGAGCGCATACCGTAAACATAACTGGAAATGGTTCAGTAACTTTTACTTCGGGAAGCTTAATAGCTGTCGCAACGGGAGTTAGTGGAAGTCATGTAGGTGGCATTGTTGGGGTAGACATTAACATAGACTCGACCAGCGCAGTTAATGTTTATGGCGGGACTTCTACTACTTCTGGAGAAAACATAAATTTACATGGAGGAGTAGCTACCATAACGGGCTCCATGAGCGGAGTTAATGTTTACGCTGGGGCAACCGCCAACATATCATCAGTTAGCTCGTCTGTGATAGGAAGCGGCAACGTAATAAACGTAATAAACGCTCGTAGCAATGAGATCAATAGTGAGACTACGAATATTGTAGGAGGTATTAATACTTTCACTGGTGCTCCTTCTACGATTTCGGGTGGACTAAACACTATAAATGCCACTTCCATAACCGGAGCAGATTTGTCTTACAGTACGAATGTTGTAACTGTTGCTGCTGGAGGCGTTGGTAATCTGACCATAACGACTGGCTATACGGATATATTCGGCTCTGGTACTAACAATATATACAACAGTACTATAGATATCCTCGGTGGAACGAACGTAATAACCGGAACGGACTTTATCTTTAGGAGCGGATCTTCTGCTAACTTTACTAATAGTGGAGAAGTAACAATAACATCACCTTCGGTGGTATATATAACTAACGAGATTAAGCCAGAGGTACATGGTTCTGGGGTAATAACAGGAAACGATTATTCGAATCTCCAGAACATATATATAACTGGAGCTCAATCAGTACATACCAGCGGTGGAACAGTTAGTTTAACCGGAGATAACATGTACGTGTCCGCAAACGTAATAAGCGGAGTTACTGCTCAGACATTCTATGCGACAGGGTTTGATTCGGGAAGCCATTCTAATATCTATGTTACCTTATCAAGCGGCACAATAGATGTATCACATGTAGCTGACCCTAAAATCTATAACAGCGATGTAGTGGTATCGGGTCACAATATTACTATATCTGGCTCAGTGGTCAACAACGCCACAGGGACAAATTATACGCTGATAAATTCCACGAATTACTTGGTACTAAATCAAGGTGCAGATGTCGATGTAACTGGAGACACAACGGCATACAACTCAGGAATCCTTAATTCTTACGGCGCGTTAACTGCGTATTACGGGTATATAAATAACTCTGGAAACATTACCTCCTCACAGGCGGGTGTAGTGAACGTATACAGTGGTAATTACTACTCTTCTGGACTCGCTCCCCAAACGGTGAATATATATACAGGGGTACAGTATATAACAGGCCAAGACGTTAATGTCTCTCTAACGAATACCAACTCTACGTTTTTAAACCAGAGCAACCCGTCGAACCTTGAAGTAGTTGCTTCTAATTCTACAATCTATATTCCCACCGGACATACCGGAGTTTCCATTCACCACGGAAGTGGAAACTTAATTTACGTTCAGAGCGGACACAACTTAATAAACTCCCCGAGCACGGTTCATCACGGGGTCAATACAATAAATAGCACAGGGGTTACGGTTCAGGCGGGTAGGAATTTTATAAATACCACTAATGGAAATTTAGTAGAGATATATTATGGGAATACAGTCGTTAGAGATAACAGTGGGCATATAGAAATTAAAATAACAGGAGGTAATAACTACATCCATACTGGTGTCGTTTATATCACAGGCGGAGATAACACGAATATAAATATTTACGATAGCACGAACTCAGTTCATGTAACGGGTGAGAATCCGAGCGTAGGAATCCAAGATTCGCATAACTTCTTTACCTCCAACTGGACTGGTTTAGTTCAGATTTCTGGTACGTCCGTAAACACGATATTAAATACGGGTCTGGTCTTAATAGATACGGGTGCTAACAACTACATTTACGGAGGAAATAATAATCTAACAGGAATACAGATATACATTACAGGAGGAGTTAATACTTACAACAATCAGCTTGGCGGATTAACTCAAATCACAGGCGGCATAAACACTATAGATAATAGTGCAAGTGGTACTGCTGGTTCCCCGATATATATAACAGGAGGCGTGAACACTGTTAATACTGGAACAGTAGGCATAACAGGGGGGACTACTTCAGTTGATAATTCATTTGTGCGTATATCCGGTAGTGACGTAGCTATTTCGTCATCTACTAATGACGTTTATGAAAACGATAGGGTGAACATAAACGGGGTGACTAATGTATTCACATCTGGAAACGATGCCCGAACTTTACTTCACCTAGTAAGCGGAACCGCAATAAACTCTGTAGCTGAGATATACAATTACGGTACAGGCTTTCAAGTTATTAGCGGCGTCTCCTATATCAGTGGGGAAAATTTATCTATCCATGATTCGGACGTAAATATTACGGGAGGAATCATACAAGCCTATAATTCTGATTTCGATATAGAGGTTTTAACAAATGGAACATTTAATACTTCTACTGGCACTATAGCATTAATATCTGGCACAAATACGATTAACAACTCCACTGTTGAGATAACCACTTCCGCTGCAAACACCATTAACAGTGGAACAGTTACTATCACTAGTGGAACCAATACGGTCACATGTGGCACGATTGCGAGTATAAATGGGGGAGTTTCAACTATATCAATAGGGGACTCGGGGTCGATTACGCAAAGCGGAGGTACTGCTACGTATAATATAACCGGAACCGAAACTGTAACTATAGATTCTACTTCTTCTAATATTTTCATAACTGGAGGAACCGTTGATGTAGCTGGGTCCGTGAGTAGCATGTCTGTTACCGGAATTTCATCAGGCACTTTTACGAACGTTCAGAACGCTCACATACATCAAGGAACTTCGAGTCAGATCACAACTGTCCATACTGGATATTTTAATCAGGGCACTACCACCATATCAGCACTAACATCTGGCACGATATTGGGCGGAGTTAATACTATACATGATTCCACCAATACGATTACCGCAACTGGCGGGGGATTCTTTACGTTCAGCGGAGGGACAAACACCATTACGGGAACGAACGCAACGTTCAACTTTAGCGGAGTTAATTACAATAACATTAACGCTCCGAATAGCAGCTTAAATTTAAATAACAGCGTAAATACAATTACTGGCGGCAACCAGTATATAACTAGTGGAATAAATTCCATATACAGTGGTACATCTCACATAACTGGGAATTCATTCACTATAGAGGGTGGCACAACGAACATAGTCACAGGCACGGTACAGCAAATCACATCGTCAACTGTAAACTTTACAGGAACAGCTTCTATTTCGGGCGGTACGGTAAACATAACCGAATATCAAAACGGAACGGTGAACAATCCGACTTCCGTAACGCTTAACAACACCTCTGGAGGCTCCGCGACCATAAGGAATTATGGAAGCTCTCCATTCAGCTTCACCGTGGAAGAGGGGACGAACACGATTAGTATAGAATCTGGAGCGTCCGTAACAGGTTTAAATGTTTCAGGTAACATTACAGCTACTTCCTCGACGGTAAACGTTACTACGTCATCCTCTACTGAGCTTACGTTCAACGCCAATAATACCGTAGCTATTAACAACGGTACGAATACGATAAATAGCGTAAGCGGTATAACTGTAACTAACGGGTCAAACGTAATAAACAGCAGCACGGTTTACGCTACAGGGGAAACGTTTTCGGTAAGCGGAGGAACAGTTCACATTAGTGGAGGCACGAGTACAGTAAGCAACTCCACGGCATTTATCAGTGGCTCGACTATAACTGCCGATAACTCGACTAATACTTTAAACCTTTCTGCCCCGAACTCTACGTTTAGTATTACTAGCGGAACTAATAGCGTTACTGGCAACATTACTACGCTCACGGTAACTGGAGGCACAAACACTATAAACGATGGTACTACAGTCACTCTTAATACGGCTGACACCATAAATAACCCACAAAATATTACGCTTAATGGAGATCAAGATCTAGTTAAGCTAATAAGCGGGTCTCTGTTTTATACTGGAACTGCTCCTATTGTGATAACGGGAGGAACGAATACTCTGACTAACACTGGTGCGGGTAGCGTAACGATATCTGGCGGAATAAACACGATACATTCAAATGTCTCTAATTTCCAAGGAGACTTAGAGAACCTGACCATAACAAATAATACTGGGTCGATAACAGGAAATAGCGTAGTCGTAAACGGAGGAACTAATACTCTTAACGCAGCTAGGATTAATGTATCAGGTACTGTTGAGGGAGGGAGCAATTACTCAATTACGGGAGACAACATCTCTGTGGTTGGAGGGACGAACACGTTCTCTTCCTCCACGACTATTACGCTAAGCGGAGGCATAATATCTGGCGGAGTTAATACGGTAACCTCGACAACAGCTAATATCACTGGAGGAGTTAATAACGTAACAGGTACGACCATAAACATTACAAGTGGCACTGTAACTGCTGGATCGTTAAACGTATCAAGCATTACGTCCTCTAACTTTACCTCAGGAAACAATTCGTTCACTGGAACTTTCAATGATCCAGTATACGTGACTCAAGGAACTAATTCGTTTAGTTCAACTATTCCGCTGGTCCAGATCACTGGTGGAACAGCCAACTTTACTGGAGCCACGGTTACAATTTCTGGAGGTACGAATAATATTCCGAATTCGACAATAAGTAACATCAATGGGTCTGCTATAGTATCGAATTCAACCACTACGATAAATGGCGGGATTACCAACGCGTATATAACGGGTGGAACGAACCGTTTTACTGGAACCACGATTAGTATTACCGGAGGAGATAATAGCATATTCACTTCCTCTATAAGTGGAATATTCAATTCGGTAGTTTCATTCAATACGTCAACAACCACGTTTAATTTAAGTGGGAAAAATAATACCTATCAGATAAGTGGGTCAGGAAATACGATTACGATAAGCGGGGCAAACAAGGTCGAGATTACGGGCGGCACTAGCACAATGCATAACCCGCAAAGTGTGAGTTTGCTAGACAGCGTAGGTCACTTTAGTGGCATAGACGCGGTGGGAGTAACAGGGGGGACATCTCATTTCCATATAACAGATGCTTCTAGCGCGGTTACTGTAAACAATAGTTTCAGCCAAACAATTGAATCAGGGTTGTCAAATACGGTAGTTAATAATAATTTTCATTATCCCACAATAGTTTCAGGGGGAACGGTATACATAACTGGAGACGCGGGTACACTCGCAAACCAAATACTGATAAGTCAATCGACAGGCACTAATATAACTTTCAACAACCCTGTCCAAAGCGGAGGTGCTTCACTAGTGTCAATAACGGGGGGGGTTAATACACTAAACTATGCATCTGGAGCTCAAATCTACAGCGGAGTTTCTGTAACTTTAAATTCTTCTTCCGCCGATTTCTCTACGGCTACTTTGATTTCCCCGTCGATATCGAACAGCACAAATTACATTACAGGCGGGGTATTTAACATTACCGGAGGAACGAACACCGTATTAAGTACAGGCCAGACGTTTAATATAACTAACGCTCAATCGATGACCGTATCCGGTACATCGACGATTACTGGCGGTACGATAACGATTAATGATGGCACGAACACCATAAACCAGCATACGCAAGACATAACTGTAAATTACAACCCGAATGTTGCTAGTGGGGTAAGTTTCAATATCAACTCTGGTGAAACGGTTAATATTTACCAGTTCAGGAATATAGAGACTATTGACAGTGAGGGCTCGAATATTTCAGCAAGTGCTCAGCAAGTCAATATAACAGGAGGCGTTAGTACGCTGAACATTGCAAGTGGTGGCGTGGCTTATATCACAGGCGCGAGTGTGACTCTTACTGGAGATGTGGTAGGAAGCATTACCGATGTAGACGTTGTAAATTATCACTTACACAACAACGTAACTTTAACCGATACTACTGGCAACCTGATTGGTTCTGTTAATCAGATGACGTTCTCTGGGGAGGCTCTAAACGTGAGCGGCTCCATAACTATTACCAATGGATCAGATATAGATATAGCCAGAACAGATAATCTTAATAATGTTGATAGTAATGTATCGCTGATTAGCTCCGCCGTTGCAGGGAATGTAAATAACTTCGGTGGCTTGACGCAATTCTATAACTCAACAGTAGACTACTATTCAGTAACAGGGTCTTTCAGCAGCAATACTCTAGTCACGCACACTGCCGCGAACTCTTTTACAACTGGAGATATAGTAAGGTTTGATAATTCATCAAACAAATACGTAAAGGCCATCGCGAACAACGAGGAGAACTCAAGAGTAGCGGGGGTAATATCTAGGGTAACCGGAACGACATTTGATATAACTACTCATGGCGAGTTTTTATTAGGAGGATACTCTGCTGGTAAACAATTATATTTGAGCCCTACGAGTTCTGGCTTACTCACGACTGTCAAGCCGACTATAGCGGGTCACGTTGTTCAGCCAATAGCAAAAACTGCAAACAGTAAGCTTATAGTTAATGTAGAAAACCCAGAGCTACTTAGAAACTTTACCGGAGCGAACATCGTTCTAGGTGCTGACCCATCAGCATCCGCTACTTCAAGTACCAGCACTCACTTTACTCAGTTTGCTTCCTCTGAAACGGTAATCGCATCTAGGGAGATAGACATGACCCAAACAGGTACGCATACGATTCACTTACCATCAAACAAAAGGGTATTTATAGATGAAATGGGAATAGTATTCACAGATATCAACACGATTACGATGGGTCCAAAATTTAAGATAGGAAGCAGTGGCTCACTGGAAGGGCTATTCGACGACTACGCAGTAAAAGGGGTTTTGCAAAATTATTCTAGAGAAAGAATTATTGTGCCAGACGATACCGCTGGTCAGACAAACATAATAGCTACCATTACATCTGGCGCAACTGCTAATACCTGTGAAGGTAAGTTTTACTATAAAGGGTTTGTAATGGAGACAGAGTAAGATGGCTAGAAAAGTAATAATGCCAACTGGCAACGTTGAAGGAAGACAGAATCAAGCTTTCCAAGGTATTCAGGGAGTAGTCGGCCCCGCTGGTCCTGCGGGTTCTACTGGCCCCGCTGGTCCTGCGGGAAACTCTGGCCCTGCGGGTTCTACTGGCCCACAAGGATCGGCTGGGGCTACTGGCCCTATTGGCGGGAAAGGAGGGGACACCTTTAGCTTTAAGTACTCCAGTAGTACTGATGATGCGAATCCCACTTTAGGGACATTAAGATTTAACGCGGGGAGCGTTGCTTCTACTTCAAAATTATATGTGAATCATTACGATGCATACTCAATTGATGTTTCAGCTTGGATAGACAGCCTTGACGATGTTTCGGGCTCTAGCGACAGGGGAAGATTAAAATTTTACAAGCAATCCGATCCTTCTAAATTTGCTTTGTTTAGCATAACAACAGGGAACGAATCAGGTTCTGCTTATAAGAAAATCAACATAAGTCCTGTTGCGAAATCTCATAGTGATTTTACTTCAATAATCCCGAATGGGGAAACGGGAGTGCTCACTTTTGCTATGGCGGGGCCTGTTGGTCCTGTTGGCCCAATTGGCCCCTCTGGAGCAGAATCGACTGTTGCTGGTCCTGCGGGTCCTGCGGGTTCTACTGGTCCCTCTGGTGCTGCGGGTTCTACTGGTCCCTCTGGTGCTAGTGGCCCTGCTGGTGGTCCGGCTGGTCCTGCGGGTCCTGCTGGTTCGACTGGTCCTGCTGGTCCTGCGGGTTCGACTGGCCCTGCGGGTTCGGCTGGGCCTTCTGGAGCTACAGGTTCTGCTGGTAGCATTGGGGCGACTGGGCCTTCCGGTGCTAGTGGTCCCGCTGGTGGTCCCGCTGGTCCTGCTGGTCCCGCTGGTTCGACTGGACCTTCTGGTTCCGCTGGTCCTGCTGGTGACCTTGGTCCTGCTGGTCCTGCGGGTTCGACTGGCCCTGCGGGTTCGGCTGGGCCTTCTGGAGCTACAGGTTCTGCTGGTAGCATTGGGGCGACTGGGCCTTCCGGTGCTAGTGGTCCTGCTGGTGGTCCTGCTGGTCCGGCTGGTCCGGCTGGTCCTGCGGGTGCGGCTGGTCCTTCTGGCTCCGCTGGTCCTGCTGGTGGCCCTGCCGGTCCCGCTGGTCCTGCGGGTGTACCCGGTTCAAGTGGTCCTACTGGTGCTACGGGCTCCGCTGGACCCGCTGGTTCGACTGGACCCGCTGGTTCGGCTGGTTCGACTGGCCCCGCTGGTTCGACTGGACCTTCTGGTGCTACAGGTTCCGCAGGTTCAACTGGACCCGCTGGTTCGGCTGGACCCGCTGGGGCTGCTGGTCCAACCGGACCCTCAGGTGCTGGTGGTGGTGGGTCGAGTTATTCCGCTGGAACCTTGCTGGACTTATCTAGTACTACCTTTAACGTCGATCTGACCGAGGCAGCAGAAGCAACTATTGCCAATGGTGACTATGTGTTGTTTTTAGATGGCGGAGCTTCAGGGACCGCCAAAAAGGAAGCTTTTGCTGATGTTGCTACGCTGTTGGCGGGGGGAGGAATAACAGCTACAAGCTCTGTTCTCTCTAACGATACGATAGGAAAACAGTCGATATGGGTTCCGGCAGCAGCGATGTACCCTACTTCTACAGCAGGTTGTGCTGCAATAACGACACTAGACTCAGGTGGCAACACAGGGCCTGATCTTTATACATTAGACTTTGATCAAGGTTCAGAAGAACATGCACAATTTTCAATAGCGATGCCTTCGTTCTGGAATGAAGGTACAGTTACATTCCAAGTTTACTGGACATCAGAAGCAACAGATTCAGATCCCGTAGTTTGGGGACTAGCGGGTGTGGCACTTGCCAACAATAACAGTCTGAATACTGCTTTTGGCACAGAAGTAGTAGTAGCCGATGATAATTTAGGAACAGCAAAAGACTTACATGTAACATCGGTTAGTAGTGCTGTCACTATTGCGGGTTCTCCTGCGGTAGGGGAAATCTGTTATTTCGATATTGCAAGAGTCGCAGGGGACCCAGGAGACACAGCAGCGGAAGACGCAAAACTTATTGGTGTTAAAATATTCTATACAGTAGACGATGTTCATGAGGCGTAAGATATGGCAGGACCAGCAACATGGGGATATCAAGTTTTAGGCTTCGGGGCAGGGATAAAACCTGTATCAACGACTACTAAAGTTCAAGTTACACTTGCAGTATTTGATTCCGGTGATGGGTGTTCGTGCGCGGCGACTGGGAGCACACAAATATGGGAGGACGATATGGGTGGGGGAGGCTCGGCCCTTGAGCCCAGTGTTGGTGATTGGATTTTAGGTCAGAACGGATTATGCGCCCAAGTAACCGCCATCAACGTTGATGGATCTGTAGACGACTATACCTACGATGTGTTTGCTAATTGCGCCGCATGTAATGATTATTCATATCAATGTTTTGGTGGCGGTGGTCCCGGTGGTCCGGGTAAATTCTGTCTGTTACCTGACATGTTGGTTAAACTTATAGATGGCTCTCTAGCGAAAGTCATGGATTTAAATCTTGGAGATTTAATTGAAAGCTCATGCGGGTTTACAGAAGTAAATAGATTAATAAAAGACCACCCAAGAGACGGCTATTATATTATAGAAGATGAATTATATATATCCAATGACCACCCAATTTTGGTTGACGGTAAAATGGTTCGCGCCGAAGATTACGCGGGGGATAAACGATACGTCGAGTCATCAACTAACACTATATATATTGGAACCGTAGCTCCGACGTTTAATGTGTATTGCAAAAATAATGTATATGCAGTAGACGGTCAATACTGACTGCGATGCATGTAATGCTGCTATCGGTCTTTGTCTAATTACCGGAAGCCCTAAGGGGCCTTAGGGATATCGCTTTTTAAGTTGCTCGACCAACTCGAAGGCTTTTAGATTCGGGACATCGCTGACGGAACTAAATCCATCCGCTCCTTTCACGTCTTGATCGACTAAAATCTGTTTAACTATTGAGAAAGGTATGCTGTTATCCTTCATTAGACTGGATAGTAGGTATTTTGGGTCTGTAATATTTTCGACAGAGACAGACGTGTTTTTACGAGGGGTAGTGCCAATCTCGTCCTTGCCGACGATATCTATATTCAGGAAGTTCCTGACGCACCTGACAAAAGCTCTATTTGCTGCAATCGCAGCTAAGTAGTACATCGCAAAATCGTTAGTATTATAGGGATGAGCGTCTCCCATGTCCGAAAATTCGACCTCTTTCATTTCTGTCTCATAATTAGGGGTCCAGCTAATGCGACAAACCGTACACACATAATCTGCTTGTGCGGTGACTGTGTCAAACGATACAGAGCTATATCCTCTGACTTTAGCTAGTTCTTTTAGTCCGCCTAATAGAACCAAGACCTGTGTATCCTCTAGGTCTTTTACAGAATCAGGAATGGGCTGATTTCTGCGTTCGAAGTATGCCCTATTTGGATAAAGATGCTCTGGCTTGAGCATCGCTCTCCAGTCAATTAGCCCGTTCTCTTTAAACTTATACTTAACCGATTCGTTATCGGTTATTAGGCCGTTCTCATCTCTTTTGATGAGCTTCATTGCGGGTTCGAAGCTAATCTCTTTTTGTTTTTTCTTTGCTGCTGTCATTATTTTTTTCCAAGAATGTAAAGTACTCCGATTCTCCCCAAAACTCTTTGGAGTCGATTACAGGCAGAACCTCGTCGAAGTTCTCGACACTTTTACCATTTAAATACTCTTGCTTACAAGTAAAAACTTTACCCTTACTCAAGAGAGTTTTGCACGACTTATAAAAAAGCTTATTTATTTCCTTGTCTTTCAGTGACTCAAAGTCCTTTGCTGTCCTTTCGGGCCTACTGTTAATGACTCCGTTAAAGTCGAAGTAGCTCATCTTAATCGGAGACAGGATACTTTCAGGAAGATAAGACATTAACATGTAAGGGATATTTAGTCGTTGGATCAAGTCAACAAAGCTAGGATCGTTGTCCTCTTCGATCAAATACACTATCTCTTTAATGTTATCTCTAAAACTGGTCATTATCTTTTCGTCGATAGTCTTGTTCGTGACAATCGAGCAAGGACAAACCTGTAACTGTTGGGTTAGATTCTTTTGGTTGAATTCGTAATCCATTCTCATTATGAGGCTATCTACTCCGAGGTTAGATATGTTAACTACGAAATCAGGGACAGCTTCCATCATTCTGGCATTTCTTATCTCTGATGGGTATACAGTAGTATAGGGATAATCAAAATTTAAGCCCAAGAGCTTACAAACCGCAGAGGCTATCTTTTCAGGGGGTATATTATTGATAACCTTCGAGGTCTCATTAAAAGAGAAGCTAGGTTTTTTGCCTTTCCTGTCCGCCTCAAACAATATTTGCTTTTCGGGGTCTCCCCAATAGGGCTTAGTGCAATTGAGGTAGTTGCTGCTGTATAGTGCCACTATCTTTTTATCAAAAGACGAAGCTATATGAGTGGGGAAACTATCCGCGCCAAGATGGAGCATACTGTTTTCGACTAAGTGCGTTACTTGACCTATGCTCGTTTGCCCTGACAGGTGTCCGCATCCAATTACCTTCCTGTCGTCTTTGCCTCCAATTTGAAGTATTGCGATTTTCTCTTCCAAGAAGATCGGGATCAATAAGTTTACTACCTCTTGCCAATAGTCATAATTTTTAGCCTCCTTGGAGAAAGGATGAAAAGTGATATATTTATCAACGTTAAGAGGGAAGAATTTGCTTGTTGCATATGGCTTATCTATTTTTAAGCCACAACTGGTTGCGTATGATTCTATTAGGTGCATTTTAGTCAGCGTATTTTAAATCTTTATAGGCTATTTTGTCTTTACCGTTATGAGTATAATTCAAGTGTCTTTGTGTTCCTATAAAAGGAAGATATGCTATTTCGAAAAACCCCTCATGGTCTCTTTTTCCCTCTAACCAAACCAATTCGTCCATTTCTGGAATGTAATTTAGTATTTTATGTATGTAAGGATTCCCTTGCAGGATTTGAGAAAACTCAGGCTTAGCGCAAACGTATAAATTATGATCTGGGTATTGCTCCGAGATAGAACGGAACAGGCTAGAGCAGAGAAATAAGTCCCCAATTGCTTCTGGCATTACGAAAGCTATTCTCTTGCCTTTGTCGTCCTTGTCGAGCAGGTCTTCAAAGCCTTTGTCGGCTGCGTTTTTAGAGTTCTCTTGGGTAGCCACCTGTTTAAAGTAAGTCTCTACATCAAACTTCGTCCTGCCGTTTTTGAGTTCTTGTTTCCAGTACTTAAACCCGTCATCATCTTTGTCTACATTCCCCATTTTGAGAATGTTATGATAAAGCCATAGAATCCATTCGTCGTCCTCTTCAATTTTCGGGACATTTATGTCTGGGTCTTTCTTCTCTTCTCCTTTCTCAAAGTCATACTCTGTCTTCTCACAAGAGTCCAGATACTCTTCAAGCATTCCCCCGATCTTTTCTACTGAGAAATTTTTTATTACAAAATCCCTTCCTTGCTTCCCTAATTGATCCCTCCTAGATTTACTCATCTTAAAGACCTTTAATAGGTTCTGGCAAATTGATTCAGGGTCAGTGGTGGCTTTGATGAAGTGAGTCTGAGGCTCCCAGTATTCAGTCCAAGATAGAGGCAGTGAGCCCGATCCGTTTACGCATAAGTCTTCTCCGCAAGAATAATTCGTAACCAGAGTAATTAGCTCTGTAAGTTTGGCCTCTTGAATCGGTATTTCTTGACCACCGGAAGTGAAAGGGTGGACGTAAATATCCATCAAATTGTATATCTCGTTTAGTTGGGCTTCGGTCACTCCGTCTACCGTGTTGGCCGTCACCAAGCCTTTCTCATTCCCACATATATTACATTTTTGGTCTTGCCCCTTGAAATTTGAGACGGTGTATGATTTGCACCCCCTGCATGTGTAAGTGCATAGAATATCGTCCATGCTCACTCCCGCGTTTTGAGCTTCCCTAGGAATATCCCAGCCTTCGGAGAAATGGGTATGCAATAGGAGCTTGGCTCCTTTTAGGTTTTTGGCCTTACTCTTAAATTTTTTGAACCCGAGCATCAGATTAGGGACCGATTTTCTGAGTTGGTTTCTAAAGACAAACCCAACAACAAATGTATCTTTTGAGATATTATGGAATGCTCTTATCCCTTTCTTCTTTTTATCTTCAAGAGAATAGAAGTGCTTCGTGTCTAACGCTCCTCTCAAAGTTTTGACATGCTTATGGCCGAGCTTATGCAGAGCTTGAGTAGCGAAATCTGCCCATATCCAATAGTTTTTAATTTTTGGGGCTCTATCGACAGCGTTTGGAAGGATAGGGAGAGAATCTAAAGTCGTCCAAACTGCATGGTTTATTTTATTGAACCATGGCTTGTCTATACAGAAATCGACCCCCCAGATGTCTTGGACCCCGATATACACATCAGGCTTGTGTTCTTTCATCGCCTTATCCATGAAGTGGGCTCCGTACCCAGCGAGTCTAGCGTATGCAGGATCTCTTTGTATCCTATTTAATTCGTTTTCGTCCGCTGGTAAGCAACCTATCGATTTCCACGGAGACTTGCTTAGCTGGATGCTGCCCTCTTGGACTCCCATGCAATATTGGATTATTTCGTACTTGCCAGTGCTATAGAGGTAAGACAAAACCGCTCTCGCGTTTCTCCCGAACCCAGTCTTAGCAAAAGCAGAGTCGGAGTGAAAAAAAACTTTTAATTTATCGGACATATCAGTCTTGACTCGCATTTGTTTCAATCGCTGTTTTAGACAGGAACCCTTTCATTTCTTCTACTAAAAGGCGGGTCTCGTCTCTTGAAAGTAAAATTGAAAAATTAACCTTGGCTTTATCCACTTTCACAGTTTTAAAAAGACCTATGGTGAATCCATTCGGGAGATTCTCTATGAGCACATTCGACTTATCAAATTTGCATGTGACTTGCTGAGTCGCACTCCAGTGCTCGAAGTCGTACGGGATGGCATGTTCAAAAGAATCTATAATCCCAGCGGCCTCTATTCTGCTTACTTTACAGATAGCATTTTTGTACGGGTCTTTAGAGTTAGACTTAAAATCTCCAGACTTGTTCTGCTTGTTGTATGAAGCCTGTTTTACAAACTTCATCATTATGTTGCCTTGTCTATTCACGTAAAAAGACGCGCAACAACCAGTAGCCTCACTATTAGCTCGATAGAATCTTAGCATGTTTTTATTTGTTCCTTTATGTAATTCGCTAAAGAGTGTTTTGGTCTATAATGGAGTGACCTCAACGCTGACGACATATCAGCTAACGTATGTCTAGACTCCCCTCTCCTCTCTGGGATATGCTTTATGTTCTCAGATATCATTTTTGCAATTTCTAAAATCGAATAACTCTTACCGGACCCTATATTGAAAGTTTTTCCGTTCGCCCAATGAGGAGCAATCATCGCCAATATATTAGCCTCTACAGCATCTTTTATATAAGTAAAATCTCTACTTTGCATACCATCCCCTATAACCGTTAGAGCCTTTCCTTCTTTTCTCTGCCTCAGAAAAAGACCTATGACAGGAGCGTACTCTCCTTTGGTCGGCTCTCTCTCTCCGTAAACATTAAAGTATCTTAGAGCCACAGTCGGCAACCCATGCATTCTCGTGTATACCCTGCAAAGTTTCTCTGATCCGAGCTTTGCCACCGAATACGGAGTCAAGCAATCTGCCATATCTTCTGTATAAGGTATCTTATGCCCTTTTCCATAAATTGATGATGTGGATGAGAAAATGAACTTCTTGACTCCATACTTTAAGGATAAGTCCAATAGGGTCGCTGTCCCCAGATAATTGGTGGCTGCTGTGTTGATCGGTTCGTTAATCCCAATTTGGATTCTAGATACGGCAGCTAAATGGAAAACAAAATCAAACCTCTGAAATTTAAAAAGGTCATACATATCAGCCGAATCCAGAATGCTTTTTCGGTGATTAGAGGCTAAGCTGTTCTGATACCAAACCGAGTTGCTTTGCGCTGAATGGTCATCAACCGAAACTACATCATGGCCTTCTTCAATGAGCCTATCGACTATATGACTACCTATAAACCCTTCTCCTCCTGTAACTAAACACTTCATTTTTTATTCTTATTAAGATCTCTTTCTACATCTGAAAGTCTCATGTATATCTTATTGCTTTGTATGCCAATTGAATTAATAAAAATAGCATCCTCAGATTTAGTTCCGTTTATGATTACGACATCATCTTTCTCTGGCATTTTTTCGTTAGTGTGTAGACAGGTCTCGATGGCTTTTTCGAACATCAAGCACGTAATTTCACTAGTTTCATCTTCAACCGTAAGCCTGATGTATTCGTTGTCGTTTTTTCGCGACCTTCCTCTAAAGAGGTCGTTTATAACGCCGACTATTCTTACTTGCCTTCTGATGGGGACTTCTTGGGAGGCGTTTATTTTAATAAGATTAGATATATGGTTAGAGAATATGTCTGAAAGGGTATGGTTCGGGGAATATCCTAAAACTGTTTTCTCGTAATACCAATTAGCGAACCTTTCGCTCTTCTTATTCATGCTGTAGATGTCTAAGTAAGGAAGGTATTTCTTCTTTATCGTTTCGTATCTTGAGTCCTTAATTACTACTTTACCTTTTTCGTCTTTAAATTCCCTAAGATTTTTTAGTATCTCTATAAGATCGTGCTTATACTCATTAGCGAATTCCATAGCATATCTTTTTTCTCTAGTGGTGAGGAGCTTCCATAGTTGGCATTCGAGGACCATCCTGCTTCTGGAATGATCGAATTCGTTATCTAATGCTCCAGCCTGTATTAAAGCGCAAAGAGTGCCAAGGTTTAGTTTAGCGTCTTCAGAAGCTTGGAATACTTCGAATTTGCTATCGAACTCGCCTTTGAACTCGTTAATTTTTTCTATTGTTTTGTCGCTGATACCTTTAATAGACAGCAAACCAAATCTTATGTTATCTCCTTCGATATGAAAATCCATTGTCGATTTCACCAAATGAGGAGGGAGAAGCTTTATGCCGAACGCTTGAAATTCTCTAGTCGTTTTTGATATCTCAGAGATGGGATTACTCTCGTGTCGAGTCATCCTTAACAAGGCCAAGAAGAACTCCTTGGGATACTTAAACTTCAAATAAATGGTACAAGCAGATAGCGCGGCGTAAGATATAGAGTGAGACTTATTAAAGGAGTAGTTCGCGGAGTCCTCTAATACCTTCCAAAGTATCTGTCCTATTCCATCGTCTAGGTCATTCTCCTTGATCTTATCCTTGATTTTCTGTTTCCATTCTTTTACTTCTTTAACTTTCTTTTTTCCTACGATTCGTCTCAGGATTTCTGCTTCATCAAGGGTAAACCCAATTTTGTGGGCCATCCTCATCATTTGTTCTTGATAGAGGCAGACTCCGCCTGTCGATGCCAAAATATCATCGAAGTAGGGGTGGATTGGGTCGTAAGTCCCATGTTCCGTATAAGAAGAATATTGGTCTACAAAGTCTAAAGCCCCCGGTCTAGCGAGAGCCAACACCCCGCTAAGCTCTTCCAGATTTTTGGGCTTCACAGATCTGACTACTCTGTAATTTGTAAAAGCCTCTAATTGAAATAAGCCATGAGGAGTCTTCAAATCCTGTAGGCTTTGGTAAATAAATGGATCATTAAAATCTATATCATCCATTGTTATTCCTACGTGCTTACAGACTTCGTCCACAACCGTTGCGCTTCTAAGCCCTAGTAAGTCTAACTTTACGTTAACTAAGGAAGCGAAGTTCATGTCGTAGCCAGAGACGATATCTTTATCTGAAGATAGCTGTACAGGACATGTCTCGTTTAGGGGATGATACGATAAAAGTACACCGGAGGCATGTACTCCATTTTGTCTTATTAAATTTCTTAGCTTTAAGGAAGTAGAGAATACAGATTCATTTTTATTACACCATGCTCTGAAGTCATCTACATTGTCGTATGCGTCTTGCAGATCGGCAACATTACCGAACACCTTAGGTATCATAGAAGAGACGGTGTTCATTTCTACTTCTGACTTCGCGTCTATTATTTTGCCGCAATCTTTAATTAAGATCTTAGAAGAGAGAGTGGAAAGAGTAAGAATTTTGCTGCTCCTATTCTCAAATTCTTTCTGGATGTAGTCTATTACCCTTTGCCTGTTATAGTAGCATATATCTATGTCAACATCGCACATCAATGACCCGTCTAGGTATGTTACCCCTTTGACTACCTTTTTCTTCGCTCTTGCTCTAGATACGAATCTCTCAAAAAACAGATCGTACTTAACAGGGTCTATTTTAGTTACGTTACATAGGAAAAGGACAAGAGACCCAGCGGCACTTCCTCTACCCGGTCCAACTGGGATATCATTTATTCTGCAATAATTAACTACATTCCACACTAAGAGTATATAATCTGTAAACCCTAGATCGTTTAGAATATCTAGTTCATACTTGACTCTCTCTACGTAAGTATCATAAAGCTCTGATCCTTTTTTGAGTTTAAGTTTTCTAAAGCCTTCAAGACATAGGCCCCTCAAAAAATCGAAGTTTTTGCATTCAGCCGAAAGCCCAATCTTCTCCTTGAAGGCAGGGTCGATAGTAAAGCTAGGTAGCCTTACTCCATGAAGATCGAGATCGTACGGCTTGAAGTTTTTAGAAAACTGGGCCTTACTTTTCTTCTTCGTCGTCGTCGTTTTTCTTCTCTTCGCTGTCGCTGCTTTCGTCATCCTCGTCCTCGTCTTCTAAGATTTCAAATTCAAAATTTAATTCATTAGTAGTTTCTTCGCTGTCAAATATATGTATAGTTTCAGGCGATCCAGAGAATATAAATTCTTCCGACTCTCCGTACTCGCTATCTTGAAGTATATCTCCTACTTCTATGGAGCTTTGGTCAAAGACATCTTTTAGTATTCTGTAAGTCCTTTCTGAGTTTACGTTAAAAAAAACATCAACGACATCATCTACTTTGTTGTCCCTTACTGATACCAGAAAATAATCTATATTCTGGTCCTGCATTTTTTCAGTAAGATCGTATATAAAATCCATTGATTCCACGTTAAACCTCCATTTCGTATTTGAGTTTATTCCAAATTTTCAAATTTAGTTCCAGATCAACAATCGCATTGTGTAGCTTTTCGTAGTCGTGCTCAATAGAGTATTGTTTCCCTAAAGCAGCGAGAGAGTTCTTTTGCCCTTTAACTCTTATGTTAAGCATTTGAAGCTGAAACTCTAAAAAATTTTCGATATTTTTTGGTTTAAGATTATTCTTTATCCCTCTAGCTATGGACAACGTATCTATCACCTTGGGAACCACGCTTCTGTAGCTTTTTTTGGCGAACTTATATATGCCTCTGATTAAATAGATGTCGAAGCCGAGTATATTGTGGCCTATAACGTAATCAGCTTTATCTAGCCATTCTATTATCTCAGGAACGACTTCCTCTGGTGGCTTCCCTAACCTATCCAGCTTCTTGGGGTCAAACTTTGTGATCCTAGCTGCGCCTTTGCTAATCTTCAACTTCGTGTCCCATTTTATAAGGAAGTCCCTTTGGTCTATATTCTTGCCTCCGACACTCTTTATCATGGATACCTGCCAAGGGAGATTGTTAACGGAATTAAGACATAGATTTAGCGTTTCGCAATCGATAAAAACGAATGTGCTCTTCCTGTCGAATCTGAGTAGATGTCCGTTCATTTAGGTTTAGGTATTGGCTTTAAGTCGCCTTGAGGAACCATCCAGCAAGGTTTCCCCCCTCCCGGATTATTTAGGAATTGGTCTTGCTTAGCGTCTCTCCCCTTGATGTGTCCCCTTAATGTGAAATTAGGTATTTCACCAGTAACTAAGACGAAAGTCTCGTCATCGCTGTCATCTGGTCTCACAATCAGTCTGCCTGAAGACCTAATAGTATGTCTTATTTGTATATGGGCTACATCCGGTTTCTTGAATGTATTTACGCTAAAGTCCCAATACATTTTCCTAGCCTTTGCGAATGCCATTTCAGCGGCGGCAGCTTGAATATCTCTCTCGAACCCGCCTAAGTCCATTTGCACCTCTTTAACGTAATCTTTTGCTCCTACCTCTTTGTATCTGTTTGTAAGCCTTCTCTCGCAACCTATCGTACAAGCCGTTTGAGCTTCGAATTTAGTGAGCCAGACAGCGCAATAATTTTCAGGGTCAGTCATTATTTTTCGCCTCTCCAACTTCTATAGCTATCTGAGTCCATATGGAAAGTGCTAGTTTCGATAATCTCTAGCTCTGCGGTTGCTATAATTTGATGCGGTTGTCCTACTGGAATTTCGTAACAGTCTCCTTCCTTGAGATGCTCAGTATAAACTTCCCCCTTGTCGGTATCTAAAAGGTCCAACTGCATTTCCCCTTTTAGGATATAAAAAGTTTCATGCTTTTTGAGATGCCAATGCATTGACCCTCTATGCCCCTCATTAACGTGAAGAATTTTTCCACAGTAGTTGTGACTCGAATTATTTGCCAACCATAACTCGTACCCCCACTCTTTTTCTACTTTTTTGGGATTAAAGATCCTGCTGATATGATCACTCATTTTATTTTTTCTCCTTTTTTACTAAGCCAATTCTCAAAACAAAACTCCTCAGAACCCATATGACTTAATCTCGGAGTCGAGAGATCGCTTCGATTTGCAATACACCTAAAGGTTAAGTAAGCCTTGAAGTCATCCCTTTTATAGTAGTAGATGCTTTGGACTTGTTGCACGGCCTCCCCACTGATTCGTGAGTAGGACATTACATTATCTTTAAGCGGCGTGTCAAATGGTAAATCATTATCTTCCCAGAAATATGTTGGCTCGAAGTCGTCGAGATTAGGTAGGGAAAGTCCTTGATGAAAAGCGTTTAGCTCTAGGTAAGAATCATAAAATGGGACGCAGAGCATCAGGTCTTTGGGGTTCCAGAATTCTTTCAGCAAGTTGCTATCGACTCTCGGAGCGTAATACTTACCCTCTGTCGCTGCTTTAGAATAGATTTTAATGAGCTTAGAGAAACCTTTCCCATTTTTCGCGAACAGTATAATCTTACTGGTTTGTTTTCTGGCCTCTTCGTTCTTGACGGTTATATCGTTGCACAAAAGAATCCTAATGCCGAAATTAAGTTTTATTTTATTATTGGAGCTATTAATGTAAGCCTGAAGGAATCCAGACATGCAATCGTCTACCAAGTACATTTCTTCTAGACCGTATTCCTTGCATATGCTTATGATAGATACGGGGTAATCATCTCTGATCTCGTCTGCTTCCTCTAAGTTTAAAATGCTTCTGCCTATACTATAGTGGCTCTTAAAAAGCGGTAGTATTTCTTCCATATTAATATTCTTGAAAATTAAATTTAGGGCATCCACTGTACACCCTTTTTTGTAAAACAGTATTTTCCTTTATAGGAATGTCTGGCTCAAAAGAGGTCTTTAGTATTTTGTCAGTATTTTTGTCTACTAAGGCATAATACGTTAGCTCGTTTTTAACCGGACATTCCCATCCACTTTTTGTTGGACCGCAAAGCCACTTCGTTTTGAATCCCCCATCTATAGCGAAATTGTTATGACCCATCTTCTCATCAAAATTATTTAGTATTCCATAAAAATGAGTTAGGAAATGCTTAAAGCCGTTCAATTGTTCATCGGTAAACCTGAGGGTTTGTATTGGGCTTTTGGGGAATCTGAGAAACACAAAATCAACCACTGGCTCGTAATCAGGCCACCTTTCCTTCGCCGCTAGACTATAAATCATAGCCTGTACATTACTGGTAAGTTCTTCCCCTCTAAATTTACTTTTACTCGATTTGTAATCTACGATTTTAACAATCTTTTGTTCCTCGTACAGTATGATTTTATCGATGTATCCTAATGCAAAATAGTCTATTCCATCTTGATTCTCTTTGATTTCAAAATAAATTTCAGGATCAAGCAATTTCCCACCTTCGCCAAAGAAATCTGACCTGAGTCCGACCTGAATCATATTATCGCACATTTCGTAGTTTTCCTCAGTCAAAGCTCCCTCTTTTCTTAGGTAAGTTTTAACGTATCTGTCTACAACAGGACTCCCTTTTAGCTCACCGGATTTTAAAACTTTTTTATAATGCTTGAGGTGCTTGGCTCTTAGCAAATGTTCAAAGACTCCGTGGCATACGCTACCTCTTCTTGCTCCATCATTAGAAGTATCAGGGACTCTCAAAAGATATTTGACATAATACTGCCAACTACACAATTGAAGCGTCTTCATTCGAGAAGCCGAGATATAAGTTAAACCTTCTTGTCTAGTCCTAGCCATTTTTCTTGTTCCAGTCTCTAATTTCAGACACGCCCATGTCCCCGAAATCGTTCTTAAACGGTAAATTTATTTTCAACCTGCTGCTGCTGAAATACTTAGATAGTTTTTTGGATATTCTATGTGAAGCGTTATTACCAGCATTACTCTCATCGTTATTTAAGGCTATTACAATAGATTTGGGTTCGACACTCAAAAGGAAGTTGAGTGTAGCCTCGGACAAGTTAAGACCAAACAAAACCAATGTATTTTTAATGCCACTTTCCCATAATTTTAGCATATCACCTATGCTTTCAACAAAAATAACTTGCTTAGTATCCTTTATATAGCTGTATGAATTTTTTGCTGGGTAAACCCAAGTTTTCTTCGGCCCTATCAGTTTCCATTTCGGCCTCTGTTTGGAGGAATTCTCAAGGACATCCCTACCTGCGAAGCCCACAATCCCATCTCTTTTAAAAATCGGGAAAACATATCTACCATACAAAGAGCCCTGCTTTGCGACTCCTCCTCTGAAATTTTCGAGAGTACAGGTAGACACTCCTCTTTCATTCCAGTAGCGATCATCGATAGTTAGCCTTTCGAGCCATTCGCTTGGGTAAATTTTTGGTATTTCTACCTTTGGTCTAGATACGGGTCTTGCTTCTACATAGTCTCGGCTATTGAGGTACTCCTTCGCTTGGGTCTCATCCTTACCAAGAGTCTTAGCTACGAGGCTTTCTAATTTGCCTCCGATGCACAATTTAAAATCATACCACTCTCCTGTGTCTTTTTTTATTTTCAGAACTGTTGGGTCGTCTGAGTCTCTGTACAAGGGTAAGCACCGATATTCCTTTCCTCTGTCCGAAAGGTTGTATCCGATAGAGCTCAGGATGTCGTAGACGTTGCTCACAGCAGAGTTCCTTGTCCCTCGCTTAGACCAGCATCGGAATCGTTTGGATTATTGTTCTCGTCCTCAAAAACGCCTTCAGCATCAGTTATGCAGTCAACTAAGCTTCCTTTTTCAGAGACCTTAAAGTTGTCCACATCAAAATTAATATAAAATTTTTGCGGTTCCCTCTCTCCGTCTGGAGGCATTGGCCTAAGGAATCTGTTTCTATGGCCGAAAGATTTAGGACCTTGAATCCTCGTCTTGATTGGTTTCAGTATATGAGTGCCTCTGTCTTCACCATCTAACGCTAATTCGTCATCATTCTTTCTCCTGAATATATAAACATTACTAGCGAACCAAAGAAGCCTATCGGACATCGCGACCACGGTAGTGTCGTCAATTTCCCCCACTCCTGACCTGTTCATTTGGGCGGCTGTCAAAACTGGCGCATTCAACTCTACGGCGATTCTTTTTAGCTTATCTGTTTTTTCTCCAATGAGTTGATGTTCGCCCCAGTTATAAGAAGTCTTTTCTCCTGTTAGTTTTATGTAATCATATATTATCAAGCACTTATTACCTCTCCCTACGTGCTTATAGTGCCATCTTCTAATAACAGAACAAACCTCGTCTATGGTCGTATTGCCTACATGCAAGTGCATAAACTTTTTATATTTTTCCTCTGTGTCCTTGTATAGATTCCGCATCTTATCTGTAGAAGCTTGATCGTTCCTCCAACGCCCAAGTTTGATTCCCTCTCCGTAGGAAATATCTGTTAGTGCTGCTGCAAATCTGTCCTGAACTTCATCCTTTTGAAGCTCTGTGTCTAAGAACAAAACGGGCACGTCATTCATGTAGCCCGTCATAAGCCCCATCCAAGCCATAATCGTAGACTTCCCTTGCTCTGGCCTAGCGACGATTACATAAATTTGGCTATCCTCTAGTCCGCTAAAGTAATCGTTGTAATTCTGAAACGGAGTTTGGAGTCCAGCTTGGCCTTTATCTTCTTGCAGCCCTCGCTCTTCATTTCTTTCTTCTAGTCCCTCGAAAATCCATTTGGGAGTTTTCTCCGAGTCGAAAGCGTAAACGTTATCGTTTAGTATCTTATCCATTTCGGAGACGTACTCTGTAAACTTGTCTCCTCCACTCTCTTTAACATATTTGTTGGCTTTTTTCAGTCTAGACAAGTCTTCCCTGCGGACCCTCATGAAGACCAAGTCTTGAGCGGCTTTTATTGTAGCGTGTTCGCTGACGTTTCCGAAAAACAGATCCTTAATGTAGTCGAATATGCTTACGTCAGGAACATCATCAAAGGATATAGTCAGAGAGTTTATGTAACTAGCCAATATAGTCGTTTCGATTGGGTCTCCGCTGGATTTGAATTTTCTGATTACAGAATATATGGTTTGATGAAGATCCACAGTAAAGTCATCGTCTTTGAGACTTACATCAACGTCTGGGAACACATCCTCGTTTTTTAAAATTCCACGGAGAACGACTCTCTCGACTTCGGGGCAATGTGTTATAGAATCTAGCGACTTGGCAAAATAATCTTCGGACATAATACAAATATTTTAACAACTCCCCACTGAGGGAGTAACTACTTTATCTAATTAGATAGGATTAGTATTTCCTATCGGTTTTAAAGAACATATCGAACAAGTGATCGGGGCATTGCAGCCCACCAATCGCTGTGTAAACGACAAGTCCCGGTCTGGACATCGAGTATATGCCTCTATGAACGGTAGATCCATCCCCAAGCAATCGGTTCAATTGATCAAAGGCTGTTTCTATGCTGTCCTGAGGAACGTTGTCCAAATTGTCTCTACCTCCCATAAGAATACAGGCGGCAATGCTGCCTGTCTTCAGATCTATACCAGCTAAAATGTTTCGACGCAAGTTATCTCTTATGGCCGAACTAATTTCGGCTTCAGAAATGTTGTCGTCCTTAATCGGCATAGCACCAAAAGTAATAATTCCGCTAGAGAGGACGGTGTCTAAATCCGCCTTGTCAAAAGTAGTATATGCGCTGTCTTGGGCTGACACCTGATTAAACAAGTGGAATAGCTTGACGATACTTCCGTTTGCTGTCTTCCAAAATTTATTAATGGAAAGCCCAGGATAAATCTGTTTGATCTTTTCGTTGTCGAGCAAGATCAAAGGAGAGAGGGTCTTATCCCTAACCATCTGGACTATATCTCCAGCAGCATTCTCGGCGTTGTCTTGTACCCTTGAGCCTTCAGCCCTAGTAGGCAAGGCTACAATGGCTCCCACCTTCGCGTCTTTTGAATCTTTTTCTATCCCTAGAGATTGAGCCAAATCATGAAGAGCGTTTATCACGACTGTTCCACCCCCAGCACCAGTGCCTCCCCCAGCACCTATACATACGAGGACGCGGTCAAAACCGTCAGAGAAGCTTTTACGACAAAAGTCTAGCACGTCCTCATAATTTGCTTCAAAAATTTCCTTCGCTTTTAATGGGTTCTTACCTGCTCCTTCACCACCGATTAACAGCTTGTTTTCCTCTGGGATCTTACAAGAATTCAAATCTTGTTTTGCGGTATTAATACAAATTACTTTCCTGTAGCCCACTTCCCAAAAAGTCTCCGCTAGTCTGCCTCCGCCTTGTCCGACTCCCACAACGGCAACACTAAATGCGCTCTTAAATGTGTCTTCGACCACTTGCTTCTCAGGGACGTCAGACGGCATTGGGATATCTGGAATGTCTATGTCTAGATCCATGTCGGAACCCAAGACCTCGGGCTGTTCTTCTGGCTGCGGTTCAGGAGCGGGGGTGTTTTGCTGCTCTGGATTCTCTGGATTTACGTCTTGGTCACTCATAGTATTAATGGTTCTTTTTTTCGGGCCTCCCGGTCCATTCATGTATTCTTTGTAGTTCATGAAGGCACATACGCATCTGTATATATTATTACACTTTGCGAAGCTTTATACCGTATTTTTCATAAAAAAAAGACTCTTTTAGCCCTTCTACCTCGTTTTCCAGCACCTCAACCAACTGTATATCATTATCCTCAAGCCATTTCTTTTTATTAAGATCCCTCTCCATCGAATACAGATAGTTCAGCTTATTTTTGTGGAAAAATTTGTTAAATTCATTGTGCTGTTTGCCCTGTACTTCAATAGCTATCTTCTTTGTTGCATTAAAAATATCGACTGTCATTCTACTCCCGTAGACAGGAAACTCCTCGTACACTATGCAATTCTCCCAATAATCCTTTAAGAAGAGTTTTACCTTTCTTTGTATTTTACTTCTACTTTTACCTCGCCAATCTATTAACTTAGATTTAACGTTTTTGTATACTAATTTACCATGTATGTTCTTGAGTCTCATAACCCACTGAAAGCTTCCCTCATCCTATCGTAAGCATATTTTTTAAACTCTTTACTCTCATCTACGAACTTAAATAATTCCTTTTTTCCTTGAAACTTTTCAGGTACTTCTATTTTTTCCTTCTTACATTGTTCGATAATCTCTTCTTCGATGTAAATCCAAGCTCCCCTTGAGTCGTACCATCCTATTTTCTCCATAGTATCTACTATCTCTTTGGATACCCAAATGCTACTCCCTCCTTTTTCTTTATACTTAACTGGATATTTAACTAGCAAGTCTTCTTTTTCGTTAGGGCACTTTTTAACTCTTAATTTACAATAGTGACCTATGGCGGGATTTTTTTCGTCATCTAGTGCTGCTGATGGATTTGCTGGTATCCTATCGGATTTGTACCTACCACCAAACTCAAATATCCAGTTGGCATGATGGTCTAAAGCGTGTCCACCAGAAGCGTTGTGATTTTTATAAGGCGTAGCTTTATATCTATCAGCAGAAACGGTATCTCTTCTTTGGCTAATCATTATGCAAAGATGCCCTTGGGTATTTAAGGACAGTCCCATTTTTTTCAAAAAGGCAGAAGCTGTAACTGCCCCACCAGCAACCCTAGCCGAATCTTGAGAAGTTTTCAATTGGTCGTCCGCAGAAGAAAGAGAATCTAAAGAGTCTACGACAAACGCGAATTGTTTTCTCTCTGCTTTAGGGAAAGACATGTTTTCTCTAATGACTTGGGTCATAGTGTCGTACACGACATGGAGTGTTTGAGTGGACACTACTTTAAATTGATCTGGATCATCATACTTGACACCAGCGTTTTCTAACGTTTCAGAGTTCACTCTCCCTTCTGCGTTGAAGTATACTATAAATGGCCTTTCAATCGTACTCTGAAAATTCCTAATCAACTCAAGTGCTTCAGATGTTTTGCCACCAGCATATTGGCCAATAAACCTAACTATTCCTGGTCCTATCCCCCCATCGGTAGCCATATCAAACAAGAGACTGCCTGTTGAAATTTTATACGATACGTGGTCTTCAAAGGCGTAATGATAGTTTTTGTATTCCTTCCCTTTCAGGAACGTATCCACAACCTGTCCAAATCCTTGATCAGTTTTTTCTTTTACTTTCGGGCTCATAATTCATAAATCCTAACAATGTTTTAGGCTTCTTCTTGTACTCTACATCCTCTCCAAAAATTTCTTTTGATTTGTTTAGCTCTTTAATTTCAGACTCTTTGATATTGCTTTTTAAAAGTAAAATATTAAGAAGTTTTTCTCCCTCTTTCGAAAGAAAACCCAGTATGCTGTTAGGTTTGTCTTGCTGCAATATTTGTATGGATTTTAATTTTTCAAATGAGTATTTCTTTAAAAGCTTTTTACAAGCAACGACCTCCCTGCCGTACAATTTTTTCTGAGCCAAAGCCTCAGGGTTAGCGCACAGTTTCTTTATCAGGAAAAGACACTGGCCATGTACTGATGTTTTCTTTTTCCTTGGCTTTTTCAATGTCCCACTTGACCATTTTGGTCACCAACTCAGCGAAGCTTACCTTTGGTTGCCAATTCAGGTCAAGCCTTGTTTTGCTAGAATCGCCTAACAAGATATTCACTTCGGCGGGTCTATAGAAATCTTCAGAAATTTGAACTAGCGGTATCCATTTTCCGGTTTCGGTTTCAAACCCAAACGACTCTTCTACTCCGCTTCCTCTCCAAGACGTGTCGTGGAATCCAGCTTCTCCGTAGGCCAGTTCTACGAATTCCCTAACCGTATGAGCTTCCCCACTAGCTAACAAATAGTCTTGAGGGCTGTCTTTCTGAAGCATTAGCCAAATAGCTTTTACGAAATCTTCGCTATCACTCCAATCTCTTTTCGCGTCTACATTTCCTAAATATATAGAGGTAATATTTGATTCATCCTTGATGGAATCGCAATAAGCTTTTGCTGCTCCCATAGTAATTTTTCTAGTAACAAATTCTTCTCCCCTTCGTGTTCCTTCGTGATTGAACAGCGTAGCGTGTACAGCGTAAAGATCATAAGACTCTCTGTAAACCTTCACTACGGCTCGTGCTGCTACTTTAGAGGCCCCGTAAGGGCTTCTGGGCTTAGGTGGGTGCTCTAAGTCTTGAGGCGTATACTGGACATCTCCAAATTCCTCGCTAGACCCAGCACTGTAAAATCTACACTCTGGTTTATAATTTTTAATTGCCTCTAAACATCTCACAACGCCCAATGTGTTAACATTAAACATAAGCGTTGGCATGTCCCAGCTAACCCCTACAAACGAATTAGCCCCGAAATTTATCATGCAGTCAGGGAGTATTTTGTTGAAGCAATTGTTTACGCTTACATCATCGGATAAGTCCATGTATTTCAGATGGAACCTCGGGTGATCCCTAAATGATTCTATGTTCGAATAGTTGGGATTAGAAATCCTTCGCATACTACCATAGACCTCTAGCTCTTCATCGAGAGACAAGAGATATTCGGCCATGTTTGATCCGTCTTGCCCAAGGATACCTGTTATTAAAATTTTTTTCATAAGCTTTTTACAATTTCTACAAATGCTGTTTCTTTTAACGCTCTTCTAGTGCATGGATGCATCTCTCCTAATGATTCTATATCTTTATAGTCAACCCATCTAAATTCTTCTGTCTCCCAGTTCTTTTGGGGCTCGAATTCCTCTTCCACAAACCCAATAAACATGTAAGTGGTAAAATTCTCGAACCCTTTCTCCCATTTCATTCCGTTGTTGTACCTTATCAACCCGAGTAGGTTTAAATCTAATTCCCCTTCATGGCCCGTCTCCTCTACTATCTCCATCCAAGCGCATTTCTTAGCTGAATCGATATCAATTTCTTCTTCATTGTTAAGCTCCTCGCCTTCTATTCCTCCCCCAATCGAAGCCCAAGTTAGAGGCATATTTACTTTATCAGACCTTTTGGCCATTAAAACTCTTTTGGTATTCCTGCAAACTATAAAAGTCCCTGCTCCCCTTCTCCCGAAGTATTTGACCTTATTCTCATTCGAGCTTTCCCTGTACCAATCTATCGTTTTCATAAGCCCACTCTCAAGAGAGGTCGTTGGTTCCCAGCAAAGCTCTTCTTTCGCCTTTGTGCAATCGAGGAACAGACTAGTCGGAATCGTAGGCTTAGATGTGTCGTACTCAATATGCTTTGTCGGTGGACCGCATGTAGCTAAAGCCATTATCGTTTCGACAAGTTCGCTTACGCTCGTCGCTTCGCCTAACCCGACATTATACAGGCCGAAAGGCGTCACTTGATTTTCTATCGCCTTATCGACGAAGTCTACCAAGTCACTAATGTAAAGAAGGTCTCTCTTCTCTTCCCCGTCTCCCCAGACAACAATTTTATCCTGATGAAATGCTTTCCAAATCGTAGCACCGCACACATGTCCGTTTTCAATATCGAATTTATCATGCGGCCCATATATATTAGAGTGCCTTATAACTGTATGCTTAGTTCTGCCTAATCCTGTTTTCTTGAGTAACCCAGAATAGAACTCGCACATTTTTTCTATATAGACTTTAGTATTACCTACCCCGAAGTATCTGTCATAAATTCTTTGGTCACCATTGAAGTCGGTCTCCTTAACTGCGGTTTCACTAGGCTGATACATAACCGTGCAACTGGGAAATATCACATGATCAATTGATTGTTCGTATGCTTCTCTTAGAATCAGAGAATTCATAACCGCGTTGTCCGTCACATGAACATGCGGGGTATTTATAATTACTTTCGAGCCAGAGGTAGTTGCTGCGAATTGCAATATTATATCCACATCTTTCAATGCTTTTTTTACGAAAGATTGATCCCTAAGATCGCCTTTTACAATCTCGCCTAAGTCGCCTACAAAATCTATAGGCGTTTCATGCTCTACTACTCTTACTTCGTACTCATTTTTTTTATTAAGATAATACTCTGTCAGGTTTCTACCTATGAATCCTGACGCGCCACAAATCAATATTTTTTTAGTCATTTATGTACTCCTCTATGATATCCTTGCTGCTCTTCTTGAACTGCCGACTAACTTGATAAACCTTTACTGTATTGCTTCTCGGGGTCTCGTATTTATATTCTCCGAATATTGTTTCCTTATTGTATTTTTCGGCTACGTATTTTAGGTCTACATCTGATTCGGAAGTAAAGTCCAATGTGCCGAACAAAGACGCTTCATCGCTATGTTTTATAAATTTTAATATATCTTTTTGAAGCACATAGTTGAACGTGGAGTCGCCTGAAAGAGTAAGCTTCGGAGCTTTATGTTTCAGTATCTTGACTAAGCTATTTGGTCTTATCGTGGGCCCTAAAATTGCAGAACACCTAATAATTAGATGGTTGTCTGGTTGCCTTGACTTCACTATGTATTCGCCTATTCTTTTCGATAGGCTATAGTAATTATCTTCTTTGTTGTATACATTAACGGAACTTATGTAAATAAATTTTCGGCACTTTATGTCCGCCAGTTTAGCGGTAAAGAAAACGTTGTCTTCTACGTAAGATTTGTAATCAGAAACATCGCTTGAAGAGTTGAAGGCACAATGGATAATCGTCTCAAAGAAATCGTCCCTATGATCTCGGACTATTCTTTCAGAGTTATCCCTGTTAACACCGATGGAGTCCTTGGTGTTTTCGTATATGTATTTGCCAAGTCCGCTGCTTATTCCTGTTACGAGTGTTTTATTTAAATGCATTATGTCTGTTTCCGACTAAGGATTGATTATTCAGGAACCAGTCTACCGTCTCTGAAATGCCGTCCTCTAGACTAATCTCAGGATAAAATCCTAGGCTGTTCGCTCTCTCCATAGAGAGAAGTCTTTTTGCGTCACCAGTAGGTTTATCGACTTGCCAATTTATCTCTCTTTCAGAGCCAAAAGATTTAGCAACGCTTTCTGCGATCTCTTTAATCGTAACGCCCTTTCCTGATCCTAAATTGACAGGGACGATCACTTTGTTTTCCACCATATGCATCATGCCTCTAGCGACATCTCTGGCGTGAATGAAATCCCTAATTGGCGATCCATCGCCCCATACATCTAGCACAGGTGATGAACTAGCTTTGCATATCAAAGACGGGATAACCATTGCCGTCTCAGGATCGAAGTTATCATAATTTCCGTATACGTTGGCGGGTCTAACTATGGATACTCTGTTCCAATCATTCTCTATCGAATAAGCTTGAGCTTGTAGTTCCCCCATTCTCTTAGCCCACCCTGCGAATCTATCATTTTCCGATGGGAAAGTTTTCCAAACATCATCTTCGTAAAAAACCTCTGCTGGTTTGTATACGCCAACAGAACTCGTATACAAATACCATTCAACATCTTCGTTCACAGCAGCCTCCATCATGTTTAAGTTGAATTGCTGCATTGGGACGCTAAAGGATGCTGGTTTTTTCTGGCACATTAAAGGTGACCCCTTAATCCCAGCTAGATGGAAAACCATATCCATACCCTTTACCATAATTTCACAGTTATGCTTTAAAGTTAAGTTCGCTGGTTTGAAATTTACCCTTTCGTCCATATCTCTTGGGCTATCCAGAGATGCGACTGTTATTTCTGCTCCCCTATCTAGAAGCATCGTTACGAGCTCTCTGCCAATCATCCCAGAACCGCCTGTAACAAGAATTTTTTTATTTTCAAACATAGTATATTTAATTTCTAAGGTGTAGATGCTAACTGGTCACATAGATTAATCACTTGTTGTTCTGTTAGCTCTGTGTGATTGCCTATGTACAGTCCATAATCATGTATATGATTAGTATTATCTAGATGGTCGTGTATTCTGTATTCGTATTTTCCTGACTTTAGATAGGGCTGTAATGTCTGATTGCCTCCACCAGCAGTGCCCACCCTGTACTCTATTTTTTCTTCTTCTAGCACTTCACAAACCTCACCCATCAAGCCTTCTTTGTCCTCTTCTGTCATATCGGGCCTGACTATTAAAGGCAGAGAAAAGTTGCTGCTCCCTTTAGAGTCGAAGTTCGTATAAAAGATTTTAGGATCTAAGTTGTCTAGCCAAACATTTAGATTGTGCTGCCTTAAACTTATATTTGTGTCCAGTCTTTTAATTTGAGACAACCCCACCACAGCATTAAATTCCGTATTCCTCATATTTATTGCGGGGACAGCAAAAGTAAATAAGGGGTTAAGCTCGGGGTATTCTTTCTCGTAACGCTCCCTAAACTTCGGGGAGGTCTCTCTTGTCATGCCGTGAGATCTAAATAGTTTCATGTATTCGTACAGTTCGTCATCGTTAGTGCAAACCATGCCTCCCTCAATAGTCGTCATATGATGACCAAAGTAAAAAGAGAAATTAGACATATCTCCGTAAGTCCCTATTTTGTTATCAAGGTAAGTTGCCCCATGCGATTCGCAGCAGTCCTCTATGAGCAGGATGCCTTTCTCGTCGCAATACTGAACTAGACCCGAGTCAACAGCGTTAAACCCAAGAACATGAACCAAATTTATAGCCACCGTGTCTTCTGTCACCGCTTCTATTATTTTTTCAGTGTTCATCGACATATTTTGCAGATTTACGTCAACGAAAACTGGCTTCATCCCCATCATAACCACAGGGCTTACGTCTGACACCCAACCCAAGGGAGAGGTAATTACTTCTGCCTGTCTGCCTGTTTTTAAAAAGTGATTTCTCCCTATAAGCTCATTGACTATGGAGAACATTATGAAGTTAGCACTGGCCCCAGAGTTAACGAAAACAGAATGCTTCACTCCTTGCCACTCACTCCAAACTTCTTCGAATTCGGCCACTTTGGGGCCTTGGGTAAGCCTAGGATTTTTTCTGAGCCAAGAGATAACTTCCTCTCTGTCTACTTCAGAAAAATTGTCATTTATTAATGGCCAATTGAAACTCATTTTTCTCCGTGGTAGTCGCCCCATTCTACAAGAATAGTGCTTTTGCTGTCTTCTCTGGTTAGTGCCTTTTCATAGGCTGGGTAAATTTCCTCTGGTTCGTCTAGTCTTACTATATTCACGTTGGGGCACATAAGCCTATATGCTTCAGTAAAATCATCAACGTGTTGATGTTGCGGATGAAGTGGCCTTTGAGCTCCGATACTAGTTCGGATTATAACTCTAGGAGAATATTGGCCGTCTGACATTGCAGGAAGCTTATCTAAGTGATTTACGATCTGATTCGTAGCTAGGCAAAGGAAATTCCACCTTGGGTAAAGAGAGACAGGGATTAAGCCTTCGAGTGCCATTCCGATACTCGCTCCCATTTGCATATCCTCGGTAACGGTCCACTCTATTTTTTTATCTTCAGATACGTTTTCTAGGCTATTTGTCATAGCCGTCCCCTTGTCCGATACTGCTTGTCCGAGAAAGATTACTTTGTCGTTTTGAGCGAGAAGCTCCATCGATCTCTTTAGTTCCTCTGCGTATTTCATTAGAATTGGACCCTCTTACCCGCACCAGCATGGGGATATATGCTACTGTAGTAATAATAGATTATATGCTCATCTGGATTTTTCTCCATTTCAAGTAAGTCTGTGTTCCAAGTTTTTCGGGTATCCGTACATACGGATTTGTTATTATCTTCTATGACCCAATAAACAGGAAGGTCGTGATTTTTACAGTAATTAAAGCACTCCAAAAAAGAACCCGTCATGCTTGTCATGTCTCCTACAAAACAAAATACTTTTTCATCGGAGCCTCTCATTTTGATAGCTTTCCCTAACCCTACCGATATAGGAAGGACTCCGGTTACAATCGCGGACGACAAAACTTTCTGCTCCTTAAAGTTAAGTGCAATTGATTTACCTTTTATTATTTCTCCCTTTAAGAATTCGGGATCGACACCCTTCAATAAGCATTGGTAGTGACTTCTCCAAGTGCATAGAACCCAGTCTTTATCAGATATCCTTTTGAATACCTCCACCATCTTCTCTTCATTATTGCTATAGAGATGAACTGGGGCTCTTATTTTAGCATCATCGAAAATAGTAGCTATGTCTCTTTCAAAAGCAACGAGTTCCTGTGCACTCATTTTAGGCTCACTTACCTCTGGTAGAGAACACCTGATTCCTTTTACGCTATGGGCTTTAGATGTAAATTCTGACATGATTTATCTCTTTCTGACAAAATTGGGTTATCATCTGGCCAATCTATTCCCAGATTCGGATCGTTCCATTTCAATGTAAACTGTTTATCTGCATCAACGTAACTCGTGGGGTAGCTGAGCTTGTAGCTGAATAAAGCTGGGCCCTCTAAAACATAAAAACCATTAGCAAAACCCGGTGGTATAAGTACTTGTTTTCTCTCCTTATCGTCTAGTATCAAAGAATCCCAAGCTAAGTAGGTAACGGAATCTTCTCTATTGTCTACGACTACAAAGTACATGCTTCCTGATAAGCAAGACACTAACTTGTAGGTTTCGAAATCTCCATGTAGACCCCTCAATACTCCCTTGCCAGAAGTAGAGTATTTATCATGCTTGAAGTCAAGCTCTGGCTTAAAGGAGTCTCGTTTGTGTGTCGTCCATAAATCTCCCCTGTAGTCCTTATGGATGTCAGGGCAGAATGTTTTAATTTCGTTGTCAAAAATCATGGCTCAAAAGTGTGTTCAATTTCATCATAATTAAGTTTATTTATATCGAGAAAAGCGTACTCGCAAAGAAGTTCGTAGATTTTCTTCTTTTGTTCTTCGGATTTGGGGAGCCCATCTTCAGTAAACGCTTTGATAGGTATTTGCCTCTGACAATATTCTTTCTCTGGCACATCCGTCTGTATGCCGTACTCCGCTCCCTTTTCATTTAGCTCATCGAAATGATTAGGATCGTTTCTAAACGCCCAATTGTAGAAGTAGCTAAGCCTGTTTTCCCCACTTGTTAATGGCAAAAATTGATTAGCCCCGTCATGGTCTGGTATATGAAATAGGCTACCGGCGTATTTAAAACTTAGTATTCCATGCTGTTTACCAAGTGCCGAAGCTAAAAACGGATATATAGACTCTGCTCCGTTTCCGTTGTACGCATCGGGAAGCAGCCTGTCTCCGTAACTCTCAAAATGAGAATGAGTAAACATCGCAGTATGATTATTGACTCTTTGTCCGGGCTTTAAGGCATAAAAGTGATCGCTTCCCCTGTCCATGTTGTCGTAGAAATCAAAAGGGGGGTGCATCTCTTCCGCAGGGGGTAACTCAGGAGGTCTAATAACGTGGAAATCTAATTTCGATAATCTCCTTGAAGTCGTCAATGTCTCATGAGCTATTTCTAGTTGGGCATTGTGCGTAAATTTGACTCCTGCACCTAAATACAAATAAGTTTCAAAATTCCCAAACTCATTCACCATTTTTTTTGCTGCATGATTACAGGTCGTTTGTATAGGTAAAGCTTCCGCAGTGTGATAATAAGATAAATCAGACCCAAAATACTCTTTAATTTTAGACCTATGTCTTGTGTGAGTCCCGCAATCGGAGTGGACTACTTTGCAGCTTGAAATAGAATTTTGAGATAGGATAGCTTTTATCTGATCTATCCAAGAGTCCACTTTCGCTTCCTTCTCATATAAAGCGCAAGTATTGTAAATGATAAGTATTTTGTTAGACATTTCTCCAGTAATCCAATAGGTCTTCACATATATCCTTGAGCGTCCTCGTTAAAGTCCACCCTGTTTCTTCTCTGAACTTTGTGCTGTCGGGTATTTGAAGCGTAATATCCGTGGGTCTCAACCTTTCTTTGTCAACCACTATGGTCCACTTATCTCTTGGGGCCTTGGACTGCTCTAACAGCATCTCTAACGCTTCCCCGACCAAGCAGGTCTCATCACCGCCGATGTTGTAAACTTCGCCGGAAGTGGCTTTTGTGGCGGCTAAATAGTATGCGTTTACCGCGTCTTCAATATGATTATAAGTTCTGGTGGAATTCAAGTTGCCTACCTTTATCTCGTAAGGTCCTTCATTAGGGAAGTTCGGGGACTTCTCATGCTGGACTATTTGATGAGCAAAAGAAGATAACGCAAACTCTTTGCCCCTTCGTTTCCCTTCGTGACTGAACATACGAGTTATGACAACCCTTATCCCGTAAGCCGTGTGATAATACTGAGACATCAAGTCGTGACCAACCTTACTTATCGAATATGGGTTAGCGGCCCTAATTGGGTTGGTTTCTTTTATGGGAACTTCGTCTTCGTTCGGGTTCCCATATACTTCGCTTGAAGAGATGCTTACTACTTTAGGATCGAAATCGCAGTCAGAATCGTATGCTTTTAAAAGTCTTATTTCCTCGAACAAGTTGCTCGTCCCTAGAACATTGGTCGTTAGCGTTTGAATAGGCGTATTAAAAGATGTACCCGGAAAGCTTTGCGCTGCGAAATGATATATAGTATCGGGATAAGATTTAGTAAGTGCCGTTGCAATCGAAGATCTATCGGTAAGGTCAAACTCTAAAAACTCGACTCTCGGGTTATCAATCAAATGCTTTATGTTGTCGGTTCTGCTCCTCCACCTTTTAGTGGCGTAGATTCGACATTCGGGTTCCTTCTCTAAGAGGAAGTCTATCATGTGGCTACCCACAAATCCTGTGGCTCCAGTTACTAATACTCTTTTCATTATCGTGTTATTGTTGAGACGCCCCTTTGCTGAACTACCTGCGTAGCGCAATGATTAGCGAACTCTATCGAGTCTTTGATATTCTTTGTCGTTATATATTTTTTAACCAAACCAGCCAAAAAACTATCACCAGCACCACTGAGATCTTTTACATCTACCTTTGAAACTGGGTATACCTTATCTTTGTACGTGCAGCCATTAGATCCTGCCGTGATAATCATCTTATCTAAGATACTGTCCATGCCCTTAATCGTGTGAAGTGTCCTCTCGTACTCAAAGGAGTTTATTTTGATATAAGTTATATCCTCACACCAAGATCCAATGTATTTTTTAGAATCCAAAAAAGTAACATGATGTTTTTCACTTATCTTCTTTATGTCTTCCTCACTTAGGAACCCCTTATCGTAATCGGATATTACGACACACGCATAGTCTTTAAAGTTCACATCTTCTATACCTCGTATTCTTTGGACATCTTTATCGTCGTCTACCCTTATGAACATTTGGTTAGTGTTGTCATCTACATATCTTACTTTTCGTATTCTTTCTTGATTCGATATAAGATCAACACTGCATCCTAAAGACTCTAGGTTTCGAGAGACATTTCCAGCCATGCCGTAGCTTTCTTTAGTATTCTTTACTACTACCACGGGGACTGGAGCCTCTGGGCAAAGTCGATCACACTTGACATAGTGGAATACGTCTTCGCAAATATCTCCTACAACTAAAACTCTCATTCGAAAATATCCCAATTTTGAAAATCGGATTTTAATTCGGCAGCTAAGCAATCAGTCTTTAAGTCTACTCTTTCCCCTAACTCCTTAGAGATGACATTTTTAGCAGTGTTCCTTACTCCGTTGATAGAATGAGTTAGTTTAAGAAGCTCTAAACTTTGGGCGTCTCCGTTTCTACATTTGCTTTCGTTTTCCCAAATGTATCTATTCGTCAACATTACCAGCGTGGTTGCCCTTAGCAATTCGCCCGTTAATTTTATATCCTTCTCTTTAATTATTTCGTTAAGATCGTGCTTAATGTCACTTATCTCTTGGTCGTAAGGCCCCTTATTCTCGGGGATAAAAATAGCTTTCAGTTGACAAATTGTCATCCTATCAACTAACTCAGCGAATGTGGGTAAGTATTTCCTATTCATTATTCACTTCTTACGATTTAAAGTAAGGTCTAAGTTTTTAGCTAATGTATCGTCCATGGATAAATATTCCTTGCACCTTTCATGATTATCCCGAACGGCATCGAGTATTGAATTATAGTATTCTGGGGTCATGTTATCTAACAAAGCATCGAGCTCATCTAGCGTACTAAATGTGACTATCCCTTTTGTGTTGAAAAAATCTAGAATGTTAGGACATCCCCAATAAATCGGAACAGTCCCGTACATGAAGCAGTCTATGATTTTCTCGGTAAAATAATTAGTTGCAGATTCATTCTCTATGGTCACTGAGAACCTGTAATCGCCTAAAGGCTCCTCCTTTTCCTTGTGCAGTTCGTCTAAAGCGAAGGGCTTATGAGTACGTCCCCACATATCCACTGGCTTGTCCCTAACCACTTTATCGTAGACTTCGCCTCTGAAAATATGACCAGAGCAAAACCTCTTGCCACTGTCGATCATGGATATATTTTTGCTTTTTTCCTTAACTCCACAGTCTTCATCCAGAACTCTGGAACTAGCGATCAAGTTTTTGATGTACTTGTCGCTTCTTGAGAGAAGGGTCTCGTCGAATGTGAATATGTAATCAAACACCCTCTCTGTTTCTAGTATTTTAGAGTAAGCCCAAAAATCAACGCATCTGGTTTCCACTATCCAAGCGATTTTTAACTTAGCCTTTATGGTTTCCACGTAATCCGCATCGAAAAAACCGCTCGTAAACAATGCTACGTTTTCGGGGTCATCCCCATTTGGGAGGTAATCAAAGTATTTCGGCCTTCTGTTATGAGAAAAGGAGTAATACCCAAGTCTCTCCGGTGTATGGGAAGCCTGTTTGTCAAACAAGTTAATGCTAGATTTTTTTGTCAAATCGATTTCCACTTCTCTGGGCATAGATCTTTAGTGTCGAAATACGCATATGCGGGGCCAAACCATATAGAAGGATAAACGACTTGTTTCGTATCGTTCTTGTTTAAGTAAGCGGACCACCAGCTAAATGAACTATTAGCTATGATGTTATTGTCGCACAAAGACATAAACCACATTTCTTCCCAATCTTGATATCTGCTATGAAACTCAACACTTCTATCTCCATTCGCTAAGGGGAGAATGTTTTCCTCACACCACTGTTTGTCGTCGCTAAAAACCAGATAAGACATCCCTTGCTGAGAAGAGTCTATGCTCTCCATTGCTTTTTCGTAGTATTCAGCACTACAGGGAGGGTGATGAGACGCGTCCTTTACATACGAGCCTCTTCGTACATGAATGGAACAAGTAGGCCGAAGTGTCTCGTCATGTAATGCTGCGCTTTTTTGCAAAACTTCTTCTTTGAATTTCTGCTCGACTTCTTCTGTAGCGGAAAACATTTCTATAATTTTGTCTTTGTGGTCATCGAAATATTTATAAGATTGGAAATAACCAATCAATTTCATAGCCTCTACGTACGGGATCTTTTCGTAGTCGAATCGACTTGGATCTGCGGTGCAGTTAAACGCGACCTGCATATCCTCGTCGAAGATCGTGTTCCTGAAAACATTATCTACATATTTACGAGGGTTGAATCCCTGTACAGTATGTCCGAATTTGCTTATGTCGAATCCTGCTACATCATCGTTGTCTAGCGCGACTCCGATAGCAGCAGACATTTGAAATAATTGATTGCCTAAACCTCCCTGTAGTTCTGTAGTTATCATTTTTTAGATAGGAGTATGTTGTGATCGAAAAAGAACAAGTTGTCTATGTTAGTCCCCAAGAAGCAATTGATCCCGTGCTCGGGAGTCTCGACTATGGGCTCAGTATCATTAAAGCTTGTATTCAAAAATATGGGGCATCCAGTAAGCTCATCCCATTTCTTCAGAAGCTGGTGGTATCTATAGTTATCGTTTTGCGACACCGTTTGAAGTCTGGCCGTTCCATCTTTATGTACTACCGCTGGGACTTGAGCCCTGACGCTCTCTTTGAACTCTAGGCAATATGTCATGTAAGGGCTGTCTACATCATGCTTAAAGTAATCCCCCACTCTGTCTCTTAGGATAGACGGAGCGAACGGTCTAAACCATTGCCTGTGCTTAACCTTATCGTTAATCAAGTCCTTCATGTCTGGGCTTCTCGGGTCAGCGAGTATGCTTCTATTACCCAAAGCTCTTCTGCCGGACTCTGCGCCTCCTCCGAAAATAGAGATAATTTTTTGGTCTGCTAAAAGACCAAGGACATCCATATCATTTACGAAATCGTAATTCACTTTATCTGTATACTTTAAAATCGCGTCCAGAACTCGATCTTGATCATAAGGCTCCCCGAGATAAGGAGTAAAATTATCCTCCCACTTAATTCTCGGATTATCTAGGTGTTGATGCCATAGCCATTGTGCGGAACCAATAGCCAGTCCAGAATCATAAGGAACAGGGCAGACATAAATATCGTCTATTCTCCCTTTGAACCAATCCCACATTTTGCCCATCATGAGAGAGTTTAGAACTACTCCTCCAGAGAAGCACAAGTATCTGAGATCAGGATTTTTATCTAAGTACCCCTGAATCATTTCTCTTATTACTTTTTCAGTAGCCGATTGGAGAGATGCTGCAACGTCGAATTTGTCTTTCTCGCTTCTTTCCACTATTGCCTTGTAGTATCCAAACCTCTCATTGGGCTGACACCCAAGCTCGAAGTTCCTAATCATGGACTCCATTTCATTTTCGTATACCGGATCACCAAATGCGGCCATAGCCATTATGGTCCCCATTTGAGAGCCTTTAGGATACCCAGTAGACAATCCGAAAGACCACTCTGTGAAATTCCTCCAAGTGTAGCCAATATTGCTTTCTTGCTCTTTTAATATTTCTATTGGATATATCTTGTTGCCGATTCCTTCCCATGCAGTAAAAGCGGTGACTACATGGTTTTTGTTAACATAGTCTCTTCCGCCTCCGTCTATTGTTATGATCAATGCTTGATCAAAGTTACTGGAGAAAAAGGCATTAGCTGCGTGAGATTCGTGGTGACCCGGTATCTGGTATGTCCCTTTGCCCTTGATGTGGGACATCATTGAGTCGTATGAGCTTTTGTAAGTCTGCTCCCATATGTCTAAAGTATGAGCGTAGTAGTGTATGTTTTCGTGATCCGCATACTTTTCTTGGAAAAATTTGTAAGCATCGTCCTTGGGCTCCTTTTTACGTATGAACCTTTCTAGTTCGAGATGAACGACTGGTCTTCCTTCGTCTAGAACAGCGAACGAGCAATCGTGCCCTGCATGTAATCCACATATTTTCATTTTATTTATACTGTAAGTTTTCCAGTTTTTAAATCAACACCAGCATCATCAGCGACTATCATTTCCTTTTCTAGCTCTTCGGCTAATTCGCTAAAAGCTTTCAGCAAGTCTTCTCCAAAATTTGACATTTTGTTATCTATATCGGAAAAGCTTGGCCTCTGTGTCGCTATCATAGGGTTAGTGCAGTAAACCTCCCTGTTAGGGCACACATGCGTCATTACCCAGCCATCCATGCTCCCATGTCCGGTTCGATTATGCTCACTAAGCAACCACTCTAATATCTTAGCCCCCTCGGGAACTGTGACTAAAACTTCTTCAAAAAATCTTTTATTATAAGCTGCCGCATGTAAGCAAAGCCCTGACTTTAGTCTCAACAGGTTATCTGTTCTTCGCTCCAAGGAGCCCTTCCCTTGAGGATTAGTCCCTAAGTGGAACATATCCCACTCCCGCTTTTTTAAATCTTCTATGCTTTTACTTAAAACCTCATTTGTATCGTTTACGAACCTAACATCGTCTTCGAAAACGAGCACATTTTCCGCTCCCTCGTCGTTCGCTATCTTCACGCATTCACGAAATGAAGAAAAGCATCCCATCCTGCCCCTCATCCAATGGTCAATATTATATTTGTGCCCAGAAAACCTTCTCACCTTGTTCGCTATTCCTACCTTCTCAAACTCCTCAAGGCTCTCGCCCCACCTTTCGGGCCTAGAGTCAAGGTTAACGCAGAATATTATATCGAAATGGTCAAAAGGGTTAGTCATTTTAACTCGTTTAAAAACTTTTTTAAATTATTGGTTTGCTCCTGATTGTTAACTAAGGACCTTATCGCTTGAGAGCAGACTGTTTGAAGCCAATGCCTGTATTCTTGGCATTCAATTATGGATTTCATTTTAGCGTGTATTTCATCTTCGGACTCGAAATACAGAGCGGTGACATTTTCTATAGCCCACTGTACGTAGCTTTTGTCTTGTGCAAATTTTTTGTGTAGTATTACTGGTCGCCCTCTGGCCATGCTTTCTATAATCGCGAACCCGTATCCCTCTAAATGCTTAACGTGTAGGGTGGCTATACTATTCGACATGCATTCAGAGGTTTCTTCTTTAGTAGAATGAGAGTGTATTTCTAAATCTATAAAATCAAACTTACTAGACAAGCCAGTAACAAACTCGTATTCCTTTGGGAAATTCTCCTTGTATTCAGCTATGTACGAGCCAAATTTGTTCCCATCACTGACACCAGTGAACGAAAACTGGTCATAGTCTATCCACGGGCAATAGTAAAGAAAATGTTTGTTATGGTGTCGGCAAAGTCGAAAGGCTAATTGGTCGGCACATAGGTAATTTTCAAGCGAATACCAAGGGTAAGCTTCTGGCCAATAATCATTCCCACTATAATAAGCAAGTTTTGTACCTTTCTGTTTTAGGATGGGCCAAAGCTCATCTAAAATTTCAAATTGATTCTCAAACGCGGTTACGAAGACTACATCTGGAGGGCAGTCGAGTATCTCCTCTTTGCTTACAGCTTTTACATTTTTGGTCGGGAACTCTTCGTCTATTTTGTTCTGGCTCCAAGACGTGTTCCATACGAATTGGTTAACGGGAGGCTCAGGAAAGTGCTTGATTTCGTATTCGTTAGATGGCACTTGGAGCTCATAATCTAGGCTGTTTAAGGCTGACCCCATACTCTTAGTCAGGGTCGCATGAATGTCGGGCCATAGAATTTTCATTTATATGCTTTCTAATCGGTGTAAATTTAAGAGTGATTGATACTGTCTTAATCGTGGCTGAGTTATCCGAACCTCCTTCGGAAATCCTTTACTTCAGGTATTTTACAGGTGTTGCGAAAGTAAATTTATCATTTGATGTCGTAATCGAATCTCAGAGAGATTTTAGAGATTTGTACTATAAATATCTAAAAAAACATGGGGCAAGAGACTTTGTATGTGATTTTGTCACGCCAGAAGACAATGTGGACGCAATAAGGGTCGATTTGCAGCACAATTTTCCAAGATCTTTAATAACCGATAGAATAACTGTTTCTAATGTATCGGACTTAATCAGTGGATTAAAGATTATAAAAGCTACAGATGGTTACTGAAAACCCCCCGTAAAGCCAGAGGGAGCCTTACGAGGGGTTGCGCGTGACAAGGATTTGCGCCTCAGAAATTATTCTTATTAGTCGTGATGTTTGTCGTGGATAAAATCTATTTTATTTTCTAGTCGGTCTAGTCTTGAGAAAATCCCGTCTACGAATTCCCTGAAATCACTTTTGGTAACATATTTATCGGGCAAAGAAACTGCCATGTCGGTTACTCTCTTGTTTAGTTCTTTAAAATCGCATCTAGTCTGGTCACCCATTTTCTGAATCTCTTTTTCTTGATAGTCGTTGTAACCAGAATGTTTTTTGTCTATAGAGGCTACTTTTTCGTTGATAGTCCTTAGCACATATCCACAAAAGACAGTTAAGATCCCGACTAAAACATTAACAAAGAATTGAAAGTCAATTTCCATATTTAATTTAATTTAAAGTTCGTGCCACAAGCCTTTACACTATTTTAAATACTCTTTTACCAAAGAAATCTGCATTGGCTTAAATATTTCGTTTTGTAGCTTACTTGCCCTCTGCTCGGGGGCAAAGCCTTCCTCTTTCGCCCAGAAATTATAAAGAATGTCTATTTTTTGACACTCGTAAGTGTTCAATCCCTCGTTGTAAAAGATCAAACAAGCTCTTTTTTTTGGCTCGTTTACGAAGATATAACAATCGTACCCATCTATTGACTCGATTGTAACATCTTTGCAGCCTTCTGTAATATCTTTTTTCAGTTTTTCTAAATGCTTTCTCACTTTAATCCTCTGCTAATCAAAAAGATCGTCTTCCAATGCTGATACGCTTTGGTAATCTTTTACTTTTCTCTCAAAGAAGTTAGTCATCGCTCCGGTGTCTACTATTTCTGACAACCACGGAAAGGGGTTGGAGCATTCCCCCCAAACCTTTTTTAGGCCGATTCCATCTAGTCTCCTGTTACCTATGTACCCCATGTACTCTACGAACATGTCCGCATTAAGCCCTAGGATTCCATTCGGTAAAACATCGTGAGCGTATTGAACTTCCAGATCTACTGCTTTTATTATATGTTCAGTCGTCTCTTCTGCGAATTTTTTTGTCCACACCGATGGGTACTGCTCTTTAATGGTGTTGATCAAGTAAGTGCCGAACTTAATATGTAGGCTTTCATCCTTGAGCGTATATCGGATTTGATCAGATAACCCCACTAATTTATTCTGTCTACCTAGGGCTAAGAGCATAGCAAAACCGCTGAAGAAGAACGTCCCTTCGCAGACTATGTAGTAAGAAATTAGATTCCTAAGGAACTCTCTTTTCCCTTCTATCGTTTTCGTAGTAAAGCCACTTCTATTTACGTCCGTTGTTATTTGCATCAGAAAATCATCTTTTGCTTTTATGCACGGTATATTGATGTAAGCCTCAAAAACTTCCGACTCTTTTAGTCCGAACGCATCGCAGCATGTGACTACGGTCCAATTATGAAGGGATTCCTCGTAGGCTTGTCTTAGGATATACTGTCTACATTCCGCGTCCGTAACCCATTTGGCCACCGTCAAAAGAAGATTATTAGCCACTAAAGATTCGCTACCAGCAAAAAAGCCCAAACACCTCCTTACTAATAGCTTCTCATCAGGACTAATCTCTTCTCCTTTCCATTGTTTTATATCGTTACCCATGTTCACCTCCGCTGGTGACCAACTATTGGCAACGCCTTTTAAAAACATATCCCAAACCTTTGGGTGCTTATGTGGTAATATCTGGTTAACTCCAGCTACCTCATCTCCGAATAACATGCCATCCTTGCTCATTTTTTTTCCTTTTATTACTGGCAGCTTTCGCATGTAGGATCAACGATACTACAGGCTTTCACTTCCTCTTTTTCTTGGTCGCCTATGTCTACTGTAGATTTTTCAATTTTTGATGCGGATTTTGTGCGTAAATAATATGTAGCCTTTAACCCGCAAGACCTAGCAAACATGTACAGTTGATTAATTTCTTTAAGAGAATTGCCAGAATAGAAGAGATTTAAACTCTGACCCATATCTATCCACTTTTGTCTACACGCTGCCGATTCGATTAGTTTGAGTTGATCATGGTCAAAGCATGTCCTGAATCTACTCTTCAACTCGTCCGGTAATTGCAAATTGCTAACGTCTCCGTCAGAGGCTTTAATTGCATCCACAAGTGATTGCCCCCAAATCCCTAATTCTTTGCATTCTTTAACGAACCACTCGTTTACTATATGAAAGTTCCCACTCTTATTTTCGTATGTAAATAGAGTAGAGAAGTCTGGCTCAATGCATGGAGCACACCCTTGTATATATGAAATGGTTGCAGTTGGAGCAATTGCCATAGTATTACTATTCCGCATTCCGTGTCGTTTAACATCGTTTTTTAAATCCTTCCAATTTAGTTCTGGGCAAAACTTTTTCCCTCTGTGGGATATAGGCTTTTCGCCGAGATACTCCATTAAGCTTTTGTACGTGTCCGCTGGGAAAATGCCCTTGCTCCACAGCGAACCTTCGTAAGTCGAGTAGCTTCCTCTTTCTTCTGAAAGCTTACTCGAATTCATTATAGCGTGATACGAAATGAACTCGTACAACTCATCAGAAAACTTAACAGCGTCCGCACTGGAGAAGTCTATTCTATAGCTATGAAAAACATCAGCCCATCCCATAGTCCCCGCTCCAACAGGACGATGCCTTAGGTTCGAGTTTCTTGACTCGTCTGTGGGGTAGAAATTTATATCTATTACGTTATCGAGCATCCGCATTTGCGTTACTATTGTATTAGCGAGTTGATCGAAGTTTAATTTACCATTTTCATCCAGATGCGTACGTAGATTAACGGAGCTTAAATTACATACGGCAGTTTCTCCGATTCCGGTTTTTTTTCCTTCCTTATACGTCGAGTGTTTAGTGTGGAGGAAGATTTCTGTGCATAAGTTAGAGCTATGAATGACTCCTTCGTGAGCGTTCGAGTATCTTAGATTAGAGTTATCCTTAAAAGTGATCCAAGGATGGCCCGTTTCAAACAAGGACTTGAGCATTTTCTTCCATAAGTCCCTTGCTTTTAGCTTTCTGAAGTTTTCTATTTCGCCATTTTCTGCCCTCTTACAGTATCCTTTGTATGCACGATCAAAATCCACTCCATACTTTTCGTGAAGGTCTCTAGCATCACTAGGAGAGAATAAATACCAATCACCATTTTCTTTTATCCTCCTGAAGAACAGGTCGGGCAACCAATTTGCCGTGTTCATGTCGTGGCATCTCCTGCGCTCGTCCCCCGTGTTTTTTTTAAGCTCTAGGAAGTCTTCGATGTCCAAATGCCAAGGCTCAAGGTAAGCGCAACCTGCTCCCGGTCTTTTTCCTCCTTGGTCAACTGCGATTAAAGTGTCGTTGTATATTTTTAGCCAAGGAACCAACCCAGACGATTTGCCATTAGTTCCTTTAACATAAGAATTTGAAGCTCTAAAGTTACTGACATCAAAACCCAATCCACCAGCGAATTTCGACTTCCTAGCTTCCTGCCATAGCCCATCAAAAATTCCATCAATTGAATCGTCAAAAGTATTAAGATAGCAACTAGAAAGCTGACTGTGCGTAGTGCCACTATTAAAAAGAGTAGGGGTAGAGCAGCACAGCCTAAACTCCGAAAGGGCATTATAGAATTCAATTGCTCTCTCCTCTTTTTTCTCTTCATCTATCGATAATCCCATTGCCACGCGCATCCAAAACGCTTGTGGCGACTCGTAAGTATGTCCATCTATCTTAATTAGGTATCGATCATATAGAGATTGAACCCCCAAGAACTTAAAATTTAAATCCCTCTCTGTCTCTATGCTCTCTGAAAGTTTTTTAAGATCGAACTCAAGGAGCCTCGGATCTAAGGTTTCGTTCTCCACTAAAAGCTTAATGTTTTTTATGAAACTCTTTTTGTATTGATAGTCGAATGTGTCCTTGTCTCTAGACTCTTTGAAAACTTCTTTATGGATATTCGCAAGGAGTAGCCTTGCTGCGACATAAGAATAATTTGGCTCCTTCTCTATCTTCGCCCTAGCAGACATTATTAGGGATTCGTCTATCTGCTTCGTAGTTATTTTATCAAAGAACTGGACGTGTGCATCTAAAACTACCTCACTTGCCGATACATCCTTGATCCCTTCACAGGCTCGTTCCGCACAAAGATTGATTTTTGAGATATCTAGTTCCTCTAGTCTACCGTTCCGTTTTTTTACGTGATTAATTTCCGTGTTCATCTTTGCCAGTAGTTACATTTAAAGACACCCGTCTCGCCTTAAAATTTCCTGAATGGAACTTTTTGCCTCCTTGAGACGACTTGAAGTGTACGTGAGACAGATTAAACCTTTCAAGCAAAAAAGAGGATTACTTATCGACCTCTTTTCCTCTTTCCTTTTCTACCCTCAGAGTATCTGCCCTCATATTTCTTCCTAACGGGATCTACCCCGCCATTTTTTTCCGCTCTTTTCTGACTAAGCTCTTGCGACCTATCCCAAATATCTCCCATCGTTCCTTTTCCTGTCGCTTTAGTCTTTTCTAAAAATTGATTTTTGTTCCACGGATCAATGTGCGAATCTGTTGAGGCCGTTGGCTTGGTCCAAACTCTCACCCACTTTAGTCCGTTTTCGTCTACGTACTCATGCGCGTCTCCCATTCTCTGGACGACCTCTATGACCTCATCTGTGTCAGAATTTTCAAATAAGTAAATTGGCATATCTAGTTGATTATCGGTTAAGGGGTCAGTTTTTCTATTTTTTTATATGCCAAGGGTATTTCTTAGGAGGCTTTTGGAGTAGACGCTTTACTTGCAGTCGAGCGGTTTTTTGATCGTAAAAACAGTATTCTTCCATGTACCAGTAAAGAAACTTTCTGCTTAGCTCCTCGTCGAACCAATCATTAATCTGCAAGGACATGCGAACGTCACAAGACTTCCTTAGATCATATGTAACCCAGTGATACTCAGGTTGGCAAAAAGATATTAAAGGTTTGTTATGCATCATCACCTCAAAACCCGCCCCGCTATTGCCAACAAATGCACAATGACATTTCTCAGCAAAAGAATGGATGCTAGAAAAATCGCCGAATACTTTTACTCTTTCAGATAAATTTTCTAGATCCTTGACTGTTTCCGCCTTGTGGTCAGCGTCTCCCTCTTTCCAGTCTCGGCCATTCATCCAAGGGTGGAGTTTTACAATTATGTCCCTATCGCTGGACCTAAGGATATTGCGAACAATCAGGTCCAACTTTTGGAAATAGCTCCCAAAGTCTTGGCGAGTTAAAACAGCATCGCCTCCACATTGTCCGAGCACCAGAATGTAATCATTAGCTTCTATTTCCTTGGGGGCATACTGAGTCCCCCATTTAGTTCCATTAGATTTTATCCATTCGGATACTCTAGTCTCGAAAAAATAATCTACCTTTTCTTTTTCTGATAATTCGAAATCGGGCTTTTCGTATGTTATGGAAGAATAAGATCCATAGCCTAAATCATCTAAGGTGGTTTGATGAGCGTCTGGCACTGTTGGCTTGAAAAACCATGTACGTTTTGAATCAAGGATTCTGCCTTCAATCTCGGAAGACTCGCAGTGATTGTATATTATTACATCTGCTTTTTTTTCAAAAGGAGGCTCGTATGCATTTACTCCCTCCCCTAAGTTGCAAATGAAATCTTTATGTTGGAGGACTTCGAAGCCTTCAGATAAGAGAGCTTGTGCTACCCACATAAACCTAGGCTCCCAAGAGTAATCGAGATTGCCTAAGTGTTCAGATGTCGTGTGTACTGAATATCTGAATGGCCAGAAAATTGCATTAGGCTTGTTCAATTTCAGACAATATTGAATCGAAAGTTCTTTTTAGAGTGAATTCCTTTTGTAGCTTAAATCCTTCTTCGTTAACTCTGCTCGTTTCCACTCTCTTAATTGCCTTCTCACAAGCGTCAATAAACTCATCTTCGTCGAAGTCGTATATATTCCCTTGATTAAAATTATTCCCCTTGTGGAAGAACATCCCATCGTACACTTCTTCGTTTCCGTTCGGGTTTACTAGAACAGAATTAGATTCATTAGCCCAATCCTTATAAGAGTGAGCGTTAAGAACGACAGCATGTTTTCCTACCGCGACCGAATGGAATTCTGGCAGTCCCCACCCTTCTCCCCCACTCATAGCAATGGCTATGTCTCCTGAGTTTATATAGTCATTATACAAATCGTTCTTAGCCATATACCCCAAGAAGTTAATGTTAAAGTAAGATTTTCCTTCTAGGTATTGATTGATTAAAGCGTTATTATCCTCTGGCTTTAGAAAATTATTAAATATAGCGCACTGTAGCCAGTATTTGGGCTCTCCATTTTTGAACTTCTCCCTACCAAAACGCTTAGCCCAAGCCTTAATGGTTTTCCCGTGATGCTTCCTTTTCTCTAGCTTACCCATCAGGTTAAAGGTTATCCTGTCATCAGAGAAATACTTCTTATTCTTCCTTTCGAAGTTATCCGAATCAAAATAGAGAGGGACATAGGAAGCGTTGCTTAATCCATTATTTTCAAAAACAGATTTAGTATGATTTGAACTAACAAGGACTTTGGAGCAGTTCCTAGCGATGTTAACCTCTGTCTTCGTGGGTTGGTCTAGCTCGTAAAAAGTGAAGAGTACCTGTTTGTCGCTTACGGATTCCATTGACCCGTTTAAATGCCACAGCTTAAAAACTGGGGTAGACCTTTTATGGGTCTCAAGAGACTTATTTATGCATTCTTGGAGCCACTTTTGGAACTCAGGAGATGTGTTTTGCGTACCTAAATCTACGTTCTGAGGGTTTACAGGGAAGATGCAGGGTTCCATGGACCTTCTATGAGCCTCCCGAAGGAGACCCATAGAAACTTGGCCAAAAGAAACCCCATTTATGGGTACATTGAATGCGAATTCCATTGTGGACTACATTACGTTGTCAGCTTCTGATCCCCAGCTATCCGTAGTTTTAACCGTGTCTTTTTTTGCCATCGGTTCACTCCGGTAAATCTCCATGTCTGGATGATTCTGCTGTTTCTTGCTGGTGTTAGGGAAGATTTGAATCGTGAGTTCGTCCTTCGCCTTTTCCTCTTCGGTCATTTGGGAAACAAACTTCTTGAGTTGAGAGACTTTTAGTGTGCCGCCGAAACGCTCTTTGCCACTTTTAGTTTGCTTAGGTCCCCAGACTGCTCCGAGTTTGATATCTGCCCAGTTAGTTTTTCCTTGTTCACTCATAGTATTTCGCTTTTATGGTTATCTGTTTTAATTTTCCTCACTAGCATTTTCTTTGCTTTGTTATGAAGGTTGACCACAGTTTGGGGCGCGACCTCCATAACTTTAGCGATTTTATGGAAAGGGACTACCTTCCTCGAACCACTAAAATATCTTAACTCAAACACCCTTTTCATTCTAGGGTCTTTAAGTTTTGATAAGAGAAAAAAAACCAACTCCTTTATCTCTTCAAAGTCTATTATAGACTCCCTTTCGGTGTTGTCTAAAAAATAATTAATCTTTTCGTCGGGAACCAAAATTTTCCGTGCTTCTTTTCTCACTCTGTTTAAACAGAAGTATCTGGTCTGATTCCCCGCCCAAGTAGAAAATTTAACTCCTTTATCTGGATTAAAAGACCGTATGGACTCGTACAGCAAAAACTGTTTTTCCTCTCTTATCTCCTCAAAGTCAAGCCCATTGGTCTGGATATACCTTTTGTACTTACCCATTATTTTATATACTATCCCAGTATGTCTATCCACTAACTTCTCAAAACTCTCACAACAAGCTTCGTCCCTAACTCGTAATATCAATTCATAATCATCATCGTAATTAGTTTTCTTCTCTATAGGTATGCTATCTTTTTTAAGAGATAACTCTAGTTGTGTTTCTATTCTCTCATCCATCCCATGAACTTTCTTATATGAGGAGACAACGCAATCACATCGGATACCGTCTTCCAAGAGATATTGTAATCAGCCAATTTACTAATTTGAGGGTCGTAAACTTCTTCGTATAAATTAGCAGGAAACAAAAAATCTTTTTCTAATTTTCCAGTTTTTGAATTTTTGAATTCTCCAAATTGGCCTATGTGAACAAGAACTCCCCCCAACTCCTTCCTTACCCAATGCACCTCATCCTTGTCATATTGGTTATATCTTATATCTGTAATGACTTTCAAGTGGTTCTCATACTTCTTATTGCTCATCTCCTTATGAGACTTATTAATCCAATGACGCCCATTGGATATTCTCCTCATAGCAGCACCGTGAAATACCATTAAGGGTCTCAATGTATCCTTCTCATTTCTCGTGCAGTTAAGGGGGTTTATTTTGTAATTAGAAACGCAAAATGGTTTTAAATCTTTTTTAAGATTATCCGCTAAAGAGAATCTAGCGCATTTAATATTCCTAGCATTACAGTGTTCTAGCAAAAGCTTATAGAATGTATCTTTTCCGCTACCAGCGACACCGGATATACCAATGACGTTAGATCTAAGACTGCTTAAAACCTCCATGAAGAGGAAAGATATACGCAGGATAACGAAAGTCAAGCATTAAAAGTAAATTATGAACAACCGTTGTGTGAATGACTTTTTCTCGGAAATATAGGACACAATCCCCCCACAAGGGGGAGATTGGTGTGTGCCTACTTTCTCTTCGGCCCTGTGTTTTTTTGACGTGGATGGGACATTCCACAGGCTTAACACCACCGTAAAAACGGAATCGCTTACCTTATAAATAAGGCGCAGAAACTGTGCTTTAAAACTACTAACAGCGATCATCCCTGACGCATGGTCACACGGAGGGTATCACGATAGGGGCTACCTATCAGTTTTTTACAGAGCGTGTTCTACTCTGAGGGATTCATTCCTTTTGGATGTGGCACTACCCTAATGCCTGACAGTTCAAACGAACCTCATCATTGTCTCACCTTAGGAAACCTTGCCGCTGTTAAACTCGGCAGGAAGGGAGATTTTCACTCGCCTTTTTCTCCCCCCTGAGAAGGAGATGCGGAATCAAAGAAGAAATTACAGATAACAGTCAAGTTAAAAATGTCCTTTTCCGTTAAGTTTGTCGGGTCGCACTCATCCTTATAGTCATCTATGACGTTGCAGAATTTTGCAATTACCTTAGAGACTTCATTACAAGTAGAGGGAGACAGGTCTATATTCTGAGTAAAAGAATCTAACCCACTGGTCAAAATGTAGTATTGTTTTTCGCCGAAAAAAAGAGATTTCACCACGTTGTTCTGCTCCATATCTTTCAGAGCCAAAATGACAGCGGGTTTGTCTGAGTCGTCCCCAGAAATCGTTACTATATTCAAAAAGTCATCATCTACGACGATATATGGTTTTTTTGTTTTTTCCAAAAAGTCGATAACTTTGACTGTAGCTTCGTTGATTGTCATGATAAATAGATTTTTGCTATCTGAATTCTATTATAGCGTACAAGAGTAAAAAAAACTTTTAATTGTGACTAGGATCAACTGGGACATATACGCTTTAAAATTAGCGAAAGTGGCTTCACTAAGGAGTGAAGACCCGTACGTCCAAGTCGGGGCATGTATCCTAAGGCAGGATAATTCCGTGGCTTCATTGGGGTACAACGGAGCACCCAAAGGAGTAGAAATAAACTGGGATGATAGAGACGAAAGAAGGCAGAGGGTGGTTCACGCCGAGGCGAATGCGCTTAGATATATACAACCCAATGAGGCTTACTTGTTAGCCTGTACCTTACTGCCGTGTAATGATTGTCTGAGAAACATTGCTTCGTATGGAATAAAAAATGTTATTTATGAAGAGGAATACGAAAGAGACGCCTCTTCTTTAGATATAGCAAAGGAACTAGGTATAATAATAAACAAATATGAATGTTAAGTTTAGGAAGTTAAGCGGTAGTGCGAGAATCCCGTTCAAGGCACATCCGACTGACGCAGGGTATGATTTATTCGCTTCGGCCTACGCTGAAATCGCCCCCATGCAAAGAGTCATAGTGCCGACTGCGCTGTGTGTGGCTATACCAGAAGGCTATTACGGTAGAATCGCTCCTAGAAGCGGCTTGGCCATCGAAAGGGGGATCGATGTTTTAGCTGGTGTTGTAGATCCTAGCTATAGAGGGCCCGTTGGCGTAGTCTTGATAAACTTAAATTATAAAAAGCCTAATTCCGAAGTAGGCAGCTACGAAAACATAATGGGAGATTCTAATACTTTTAAAATAAACGAAGGAGACAGGATCGCTCAATTGATTATAGAAAAATACCACAGTGTAGAATTCGAAGAGGTATCGGAATTAGAAGAATCAGATAGGGGAGAATCTGGATTCGGGAGCACAGGCTTATGATGGACGCGCTTTTGTTGTCGTGCATATCCGCGAGTATAATGGTTATATGGTTTGAGACAAACGCATTTTGTGAATGGGCTAGTTTACTGGGCGTGGGAAAAAAGTTTTTCAAGATAGATAAGTTCGAAGATTATTCTGAATCAGAGTTAGACCCTGATACGTATCCTTACTTCTTAGCACAAAGTAACCCTACCTTTTTCAATAAAATCCTTTCGTGTCCTTATTGTATCAACTTTTACATATGTGCGCTTATGTTCGTGGCTCTAAAAGATTTTATTTCTCTTTGGTTTTACTCCTTTGTCTACCTCACATCTTTAGCCGCCTTGTTAGTAATTAAAAAGCTAGGTAAATGAAAACTTTCTCAAACATTAGTCAGTTTGGGCGTTTTCTAATAGACAACGATTCTCTCTTCAAGAATTACGACTGGCATAAAACTTTTATGTCAAAATATATGTTTGTCAAAAATTGCTGCAAGTGCATTAGAAAAAAAAGTATATCCAAGTTAGTCGATTACATAAAGACTATGAGCGGAGAGATAGACGAAGAGAGCAAGAGAAAAATCCTCTCAGCAGCAGGGGACGATTCCATTTCTGTCATCTACGGAGAGAGCGGGGAAATAATATTAGAGATATGAAAGCAGTAAATCAAATCGAAGACTTAAAAATAGGGATTATTGGGAATGGTTATGTTGGCAAAGCCACTCGTATTTTAGAGTGTGATGAGATCTGTACGTTGGTTTACGATATTGACCCCGACAAATGTAGTCCTACGAATACGCAGCTAGAAGATCTTGTCTATTGTAATTTTGTTTTTGTATGCGTCCCGACTCCGATGAATAAGGATGGCTCCTGTAATACATCAATCGTTTCGTCTGTCATATCAGATTTGGCAGACCACGACTATCCTTTGGAAAGAATTGTCGTTCGTTCAACCGTGCCTGTTGGTTTCTGTTCGGAACACAAGGTGAGTTTTATGCCTGAGTTTTTAACTGAGGCGAATTGGGAAGATGATTTTAAGAACGCCGATAATAGGATCATGGGGATAGACGGGGATGATTTTTCTATGAAACAGGTACTTATAGAAGACTTCAGGGATCTTTATTCGGCGGCAAGAAAGCACAAGAAGACGAACAAGAAGATACTTGATGACACTCTAATCTTTTGCCGGACGAGAGAGGCAGAGCTATCTAAGCTCGTGAGAAACAGCTTCTTAGCCACTAAGGTCTCTTTCTTTAACGAGATATACCAATTCTGCTCAAGCCACGATGTAAATTATAGAGCCGTTGTAGATATGGTTTCCTTGGATGACAGAATAGGGTCAAGCCACACGGACGTACCCGGCCCAGACGGGAAGGCAGGGTTCGGTGGGACTTGCTTCCCAAAGGATACGAACTCCCTCTTGCATCAGATGAAAAATAGCTTGGTATTAAAAGCAGTTGTTGAGAGAAACCAAAAAGTAGACAGGCCAGAACATGATTGGGAATCGGACAAAGGCAGGGCTGTCACTTTGGATGAGTAAACGATGTTAGAGTTTTAAAAAAACCGGATTTTTTCCCGACGAGGTTTTTTCCTCTATAGTGGACGATATACCATGTCGAAGAAACACGAAACATATTTTAAAACAGACAAAGGTAAGTCTGCTGCTAAGAAAGCGAGAAGAGTTTATGACGAGAAAGATCCCGAAAGGAGAAGGATGCAAAAGAGGGACTATATGAGGAGAGTAAGAGAAAAAGAAAGAGAAGGATGAGTAGCTCAATTGGATAGAGCATCGGTTTTCTAAACCGAGGGTTATGGGTTCGAGTCCCATCTCATCTGCCATTTAATTCATATCCACAGCCTAAATGAGTGTAATAGTATTCACTTGTTTTGGGAACTAAACCTACAATCCTTGGAAAAAAAATCGTTCTCCTGAGGGGGCAAGGGTTAAGCTACCGCGCAATAGCTAAGACGATCCCCTGTAGTAAGTCTACGGTTTGTTATCATCTAAAGGGAGGCCAAAAGGCCGCAAAACAAGCACAGCACCGAGCTTACATGCTGACCGGAGAAGGGGCCGTGTCGAAAAAAATCAATTCATTTAAATCAAGAATCTACAAGCTGATACAAAAGCGCGAATTTTTCAAGAGAAAAAAAACAGCTAGACAACAAGTAAGGCATAAAATGAAACTTTATAGAAGGAGAAGCAGGTCGTCCTCGTATGACAGGGTTAATAATATAAATAAGCCATATGGGATTAAAGAAGTATTAGGCAAACTTGGATCTAATCCTAGGTGTTATTTGACGGGATCTCAAATAGACCTTGCCAAATCTGAAACTTACTCCTTAGATCATGTTACCCCCATTTCAAAGGGCGGTACTAACGATTTAGAAAACATGGGGTTAGCTACTCGTAATGCCAATATGGCTAAAAATGACTTAACTGTCTCTCAGTTCGTGGCCTTGTGCAAACAGGTACTAATAAATCGTGGCTATCATGTTAAGAAAATAGGCAAAGAACAAAAGAAGAAAAGGCGTATTTAAGGTGTAATCAAACCTACCTATGGAATACATAGTATTAACTGTGTGGACGGCGGTGTTGGTGGGTAGAGAATGCTGGGAAGCAAGGCGAATAGCTAAGCTCCCCAAAACTACCCGAGCTCACGCTGAAATGCATGAGCAAACTATAGACAAGCTAAATAAAATAGATGCTTGTACGAGAAGATTGGTTAATAAACTGACCATGTAAAACTAAGGCGGGGGCTTTCGCCCCCGCCTTTTATTTTAAGAGTCCAATTATATTCTCTTCCCCTGTTACCCCAAAAGAAGTATTGCCTCTATTGTCTCCTATAAAAAAGTATTCTCCTTCTTTTAATGTAATCTTTTTTATGCAAAATCCAACATATCTTTTTGATATCTTCTTTTAGTGTAATTAACATCACAGGCTTTTACACCCGTGAGCATAAAAGAATTTAATTCGCAAAAGGATACCTTAAAGCAGGACGCTATTTGGGTTGCGGACGAGTGGAAAAAGATAATTAGGACGGCTGCTCGATTATCTAGAGAAGAGGTCCATGAGAGGGAGCTAGACAGAACGGTCCTAGACCTTAGCAGAAAGCTTATCTATTTATTGGCGAAACTCTATATCCAAGATAAAATCCTAGAGGAATTAAAACAAATTGCTAAAAATGCCTAGAAGAAAAACAGACAAGGGGTATTACATGGTCAAAAGTGAATCTAATGATTATAATTTCGGGGTTTTTCCTAAGACCGCATACGGCAAAGAACAGGCAGAGTTTTACATCAAAAAGCTTGAAGAAAATAAGCTTAATGGCGGCGAGTCATATTATATTGTTGAAAAATGACTAGCCCAGTAACTTCTTCCAAAATCGTCCCATTTCACTGCTTCGACATTTTTAGACATTGCTTGAAGGGGGGCAGAGTTGTCGTAACTAATGGGTGCTTCGACATGCTTCATGTTGGCCATATCCTATACTTGCAAAAGGCTAAAGCATTTGGGGACGTATTGGTTGTCGGGATTAATGATGATTTGGGTGTGAGTATACTAAAGGGGGAGGATAGGCCAGTAAACAGTCAAGATCACAGGGCTTACGTGCTTTCAGCTTTGAGTTGTGTCGATTTCGTAACTGTATTTGATGGGGCTTCCGCAAATCGTTTTATATCTTTGTCTGAGCCGGATATTTACGTAAAAGGCGGAGACTACGACATCAACAGCATAGATAATTCAGACAGAAGGACACTCGAAAGTATTGGGGCGAAGTGCGAGTTCATAGACTTCGAAGTCGATATATCGACCACAAAAATTTTAAAAAGTGTAAATCAATCTAATGCTAAAAGCATTCGCCATTGAGTCTAAGCGAACCGGACGCATTTCTTGCAAATGCTGCGGCATTTCCTACACCCATAGAGAATATGGGATTCTTAAAGAAGCTAAAAAGATTATGTACGTCAGGTACAAAAGAAAATCTTATTGCTTAACCTGCTTACCGAAAGTAGCAGCGGAAACGAGAGAGAAAGAGGTGAAGCTTATCACTTTAGAGGGCAAGACTAAAACCATTAAATTTTACTACCCATGAAAAACGAAGCATACGAAAATTTTTTATACAAGCTTTCCAAAGGGTTACAAACGCTTGATCCCGCTGGTCTAGATGAAGAGGTAAAAAAGATAAAGAAAGAGGTTGATGGTTTAATATACGACCCCCAAAAAGATGAAGAATAAAGAAAAAATCCTTAGTTTGATGGATCAGCTTTTATCCTACAGTGCAAATGTAGACAGGGACAGAAATGCTAATTCAACGAAAGCATCAGATAAAATAGGTAACGACTTTATGACTTTTCATTTAAAGATGCTTAAAGACTTGATTAATGACGAATGAAAAGGGTTTATATCTTTGATGTAGACAACACCTTGACTCCCCCGACTCAGAGAATGTCAAGGTTCTTCTTAATGCGTTTCATGCATTGGATTAAGAATAAAGACGTATATGTAGTCTGCGGCGGGACTTACGATAAAGTAAAAACCCAACTCCCCAAGTCTGTATCGAAAAAGCTAAAAGGTATTTTTTGTTGCATGGGAAACGAATTCCACAAAGGTAACGAGTTAGTTTACAAGAACGACTTTAGCCCGAGCAAAAGTTTGATCAATTTTTTAGAAAATGAATTAAGCCGAAACTCTTACGAGCATAGCCTTGGCGGACACATAGACGTTAGGTCAGGCTTTCTTAATTTCAGCTTCTTGGGAGAGACCTCAGACGTTAAGCTCAGGAAAAAGTATTTTTACTGGGATAAGAAAAACAGACAGAGACAATCTTTCGCTAAAAGGCTTTCTCGAAAATTCCCATCTTTTGAGGCGAGACTCGGTGGAGAAAAAAGTGTTGACATTTTCCCCAAGTACATGGATAAGTCCCAGTCTCTTGTTTATATAAGAGATTTGCACCGAGACGCTAGTCTTCACTTTGTAGGAGACAAGTGTTTCAAGGGAGGAAATGATTACGACATTGCCCACAACATAGAAACAGTTGGGGATGGTAAATACTACCAAGTTAAAAATCATTACGAAACATTTGAACTATTAGATTTTATTTAGTTATGTCTAGATCCAAAGCATATGCTGTTTTCTTAAAGGGCGACGAGGTACTTGAGGTCAAAACCGAAAGCAGGGCAGAAGCCGTTCAGAAGGCAAAGGATTGGTTTTATCGGCAGATCGAGAAGGGGGAGATCAAGAAAGGAGTAAGAATAAGAAACGTTTTGTCCGTTAGTGACCCTTATCTAGAGGCAAAATTTACTCCTAAATTTAACACGAACTTAGACATCAATAATTTTTTCAGACCTGAGGATATAAAAAGATTAATCAACAATTCCGATGGGGCTTTAGCTGAAGTTGAAAACAAAGGCTCTAATTTTAGCCAAGGGCATCTTCGACAGTTGACAAGGACAGGAAGAGGAAAGCAGCCCAGAGAAGGAGGGGCGTACAAGAGGCTAGAATGCGTCCCGTACGTGTACTCTTCAAGAACTGGGGCGTTGTATTATACGGTCCAAAGAAGCAACGCCGACAAGAAGACTAAAACTAGATACACAAGGCTAGAAAGTAATTCTCTCGGAAGCGTAGTTGACGAGATAAGAGACAGAAGGCTCGTTCGGAAAGACCAATCTAAACACGCTAAAGATAAGTTAAAGATCTTAACTCAGTGCATTTTTGCCCTCTCTAATCTAAGGAAAGCTATGTCCTATTTTTCTTGGAGAGGTATTACTTCGCTTACTTTTCACTACGACCCCTCCCTCAAGGCTTCCCTAAGAATTGTTAACTCTAAATTATATTACAATCCTAAGGTGGGCAACTTTGGGCAAATCACTTTCTTGAATTCAGAGATGAGAAAGGAAATTCTAAGAAATGCGTCCTAACCTCCTAAAGTCAACTAAGTGTTACTTAGTCGGGCACATGCAATATATGGACGGACAAATCTGGAGAGACGCCGCTCAAAAGCGTTTGGAAAGCATAGGAGTAACGGTCTTTAATCCCTACAAGAACCCATTTATTGAAAAAATAGACGAAGGGCCCCTCTCTAGAGAGCAGATGCTAAAAGACCTAGAGAACGAGGACTACGATTTAGTTAGAGAAAAAATGAAAAAGATTAGATCGTACGATTTAAGCTTGGTTGATAGGTCTGATTTTATAATTGCTCACCTCATTCCCGAGGTTGCGTCTTGGGGCAGTCAGGAAGAAATAGATGTAGCTAACAGAGCTAAAAAACCTATTTTCATATCCGTAAAAGGAGGAAAGAAAAAAGCTTCCTTATGGCATTTCGGCCAGATACCTCACCAATATATATATGATAGCGTGTCAGAGATACTGGATGTGATTTCAGAAATAGACAATGGGACTAAAGACTCTGATTCCTCTAGGTGGAAGTTACTCTTAAAAAGCAAAAGATAAAACAACATGACAACAGACTGGAAAATACTCGACGAAAAGATACGTAAGGATATACATGAAAAATATCCAGAACTCGAAAATGTTGTTTTATTCGAAGATCTTGCTGAAGCTTACGTTGGCATAGCTTTTGGGGACTCTGAACCTAAAGCAATATACGATTTTGTTAAGATTATTAAGATCTATCAAGAGAGAGACGGGATGGAAGATATGGAGGCTATAGAGTGGTTCGAGTACAACACCTTGCGTACTTCTCAGTATCTTGGGGAAAAAGGCCCGATGTTCATAAATATGGAGTGAGGCTTAAAACTAATTAAAAAACTTTAATAACATCTCGGTCAGTAACTCTCTAATAAATAAAACCTATTTAACTCTTGACATCGACGCCTTTATTCAGTAGCTTTCGAGAGATGCAACACGAGATACTTTGGGCAGAATCCAGCTTTACGAAAAGCTGTGCTTATATTCCTTCAGGGGACTTGGTATCCTATCGTAAATTCAATGCGGATAATGTTTCTCAGGATTTAGCCTTAGTAAGAGTCGTAAAGAAGAAGGGTCAAGGGGATAATCTTACAGCGAGTAAGGCCAACATAATTTTTTACTTCAATGACAAGACGCACAAAAAGGAGCTCTTGAAGGTTGAGGTGAGAATGAACAACTGGCAATCAAGCATATCGATGAATGGTAAAATCCCAGACGGGGTTAAGCTGTCATCCGTGCTTCAAACAATAAACGAAATAAGGATAGTCGTTTGGGGAGAAAAATATTTAGATATTGTTCACGACCCGTACGAAAATCAGATAGATGCAATCATATCAGAATTAAATAATGAAAACTCACAAAATAGACGGGAACGTTCTAAACGAACAGGAATACCAAGAGTACCGAAAAAATTACAGAGCAAATTGGGAGAAAAAAAAGTATTATTTAAACGCTGATCACAGGGCTAATAAATTAGAGAGGAAGAGAGAAAGATACGCTATGCAAAACAAGGACGATAAAAAAGATATGCTTAACAAAATGTCCGTAAAGAGAAAAAAGAAGCTAGAAAATATGTCATCAGACGAAAGAGGGCAGTTCCTTAGCGATAAGAGAGAGTACGCGAGAAAGCGTAGAGATAAAAACATAGTCGATGATACTCGGAGTAAATATGAGAAAATGGACACCAAAGCCCAAAGCAAGTTTCTTGACAAAATACTCAGATACGATAATCTAGTTAACGAGTTTAAAGCCGAAGCGGACTCCCATCGGGCGAACACCACAAGCTAAACAAAACTGAGCGAGATTAAAAACCTCGCTCTTTTTCTATGTACCGCGACCTTCCAGACCTTCTCACCAGAGAGGAAGAGATTGAGCTATGTGCAATCATCAAAAAGGGTGGAACGAAGAAAAAATTTATAGAAGCTAGAAACAGGTTTTTAGAAAGCAATATTAGGCTGGTCATCAAAATAGTCAATCAAGTGACTAAAGGCAGGTCGTACGGTATACTTTCTTTTGATGACCTAGTCTCGGAAGGAAACATTGGATTATTAAGGGCGGTAGAAAAGTTTGATATTGACAGAGGGCACAAGTTCTCCACTTATGCTTATCATTGGGTTAAACAAGCGATTTACAAAGCGATAAGCAACAAGTCTAGGACGGTAAGGATACCAGACCATAGAGTTTTGCTTTACTTGAAAATTTGGGAGTTTATGGATAACTTCAAAGGCAGTGAGGGCAGGTTTCCAAATAGCGAAGAAATAGGCGAGAAATTTGGCCTTAACAGTGTCCAAGTTCAAGTTTGTTTAGGCCACAAGAATCCCTCTGTTAGTTTAGATGCTCCAGTGAGCGTCGATGATCAAAACGGCGAGAAAATTGGGGACTTAATGGAAGACGAAGGAGCGGGAAATTCTTCATCTGCTCTCGATACTTCCAACTTGAGAGAAGTCATAAATGAAGTTTTATTTTGTTTTAAGAAAAGGGAAGCTACTATAATCAGACATAGGTTCGGGTTATGTGGCTTTGAAAGGCTCACTTTAGAAGAAATAGGGAAGCAGTTCAAATGCACCAGAGAAAGAATTAGGCAAATCGAGACTACAGCCATAGTCAAATTTAGAATTTTATTTAAAGAGAAAAACATGGTCTTTTTAAGCGATGGAACCAACCACATTAACTAAATATTTAGAATCGAGAAGGGAGCTTTACTTTAGTCAGCTTGTTATCCTTCAGGGAGATCACAAGTGCAGCATTAATTCTTATCAAATTCAGGGCGGCATAGACGACGGTAAGACTATTATATCGAGGTCTGATGTAGATGGCGTACCTAATGTTATGATGGACAAACTAGCAAGAATAGATTTTATCGAAAACATGTTGGCGGATATGGGCGTGGACAAGTGGGTGGAATTAAGAGATTCATTGCCGAGCTCGGAAATAAAATGATTAAAGATTTTCCTTCCCAATTGCGTCAACTTCAATATCCTTCGCCTGTCTCTTTCGAGACAAGTTGTGATTACAATAATTCAACTCGGCCCCGTGAGAGGAGCTCTTGCAGTTGGCTTTCCCTTACGGGGCCTTTAAGTTTATGAGTAGATTACGGATGCTAGTAGATAAGTATAATGGTGTACTTTTAAAAGGAGAACTTCCTTTCAGAGAGCAGGAGAGTCTTAAAATAACAATAAAACATTTAGAAAGTATTATTCAAAATGACGAGAGAGCAAAAAAAGTCAATCGAAGAGACAATGAGATTGTTAACTGAAGTTTCAGGGACAATTTTGACAGGTCAGAAATCCGACACAGTAGTTAAGACTGCTAAAGCGGCCCTGAGAGGAATGAGAGATCAATTCCCTTCTCAGGCCAAAAGAGTTTTCTCTAGATAAGTCTTGACGTTAAATCGTAATAGGGTCACCCTCATCCGCATGAAGTCATTAGCTGATCGTAAGTTTGTCAAAGTCAGAAAAGTCACGCCCAACGCCGAGGTATGGATTCGTCCGAAGTGGATCACCGCAGTGACAGGAGAGCATTGCGTAATTGGACACGAAAAAGATAGGTACATAGTATTCGATGATATAGCTACAGTCGGCGCGGAAGAATCGGGAGCTAAAACATACCTTTTGTCTAGGATACACTTCTGTAATCCCTTTGGACAGCCCCAAGCCACGACTATGCTAGTAGCTCACGACCCAGAAACCCTTGTTCAGTGCATAGATAAGAAGCTCTCTTCAGTGCCTGTGCATCCGTGTATTGGCGTGATAGTCAATAACTTCGAGAATAGTCAATGAAACAGTGTAAATGTCTACTATGAAACGCATTACCGTCATAGACTTAATGAAAGCTTACTCCAGTGACTGCGGCGACTGTGGTTGCGGTGGCCAAAAATGTGATTGCGATTGCGAGAATTGCTCCGACCCGAATTGCGGCTGCAATTGCCATGGGTCCGACAAGAGCGTTTAACGGATAGAACACCTATGGTATTACCACATGACGCAAACCACGGTAAGCCGTCAAAAGATAGTAAGCTTTTTGCTGTATTCGTTGTATTTTCTTTAGCTTTTATCGGTGCTTTCTCTTATTATATTTCTAAATGAAGTTTTGGGCTTTTAAGTTTCTAATAAAAATTGCTTCTCTATTGATTAGCCGGGAGGATCGCCGCTCTTATCTTAAAGAGTACTCACTTCAGCAGTGGATACAAGCAGCCAAGGATGCTCAAATGGATGCTTGTATCCGACCGAGAACAAAGACTCACGAGCACCTTACTTGCCCCAAGCAAAGAGAAGCGTATATGAAGTATATGCTGCCTCGCATAGAAGACCGTCAGCCAATGAGTCATTACACGGATTACGAAGAGGCAAAAGCGTATCATGATGGTACTAAATTTAGTTGACTTCAGGTTTAGCTTTCAATATAAGTGCGTGTGCTTTTTTAAACTTTAATATTATTCAGAAAGTAAACGTTATGTCGATGGATTTAGTAAATGAAAATGGGCAAGATTGGAGATTCACTACTTGGGCTTACTGCAACGCTCTTAGACTAGCTGAGAAATATGGATGGAAGCGAAAGTATGAGTTGGATTATTACTTCTCGAATGATGGGCAAACAGTAGACAGAGAAGATGCTTATAGTATCGGGGATGCTTTATTGTCTGCTCTAGATGATATACCAGACAGGGAAGCCCGTGCCCTCCAGACCGCTTTAAACCCTATGGACCTAGAAGAGGTAACAAAGTACCAAAGGGGAGAAAAGATAGCTTACAAGTCAATTCTGGAGGTATTCAGCGGTAAGAACAAAAAGGAAGCTATTACAGACTTTGCTATGTATTGCCAGTCTGGGTCATTTAAAGTTTTTTAAAAAAAGTATTGACATATTGTCGATCTTCTATATAATCGTTTCCAGATGAGGTTATTGTGAGTGCATTAACAAATCATCCAGATAGTTAAATTAAATATTATTATTAAAATCATGGCGACTAAAGTTAAAGTAAACAGAGGCACATCCAAAAAAGCCTTGGATGTGGTAGGCGGGGAATCCCCAACAAACGGAGCTAAGGACATACATGAAATGGAGAGGCCCTATATTGTCAAAGTACAATTAATGGGTGTCGCAGATATGCTATTTCATAGGTGGAATTGCGAGGCAGTCGAGGCTAAATCAAATGCCGCGAAAAACAGCAAGGCAAAAAAAACAGATGACCTAGAGTCGTATGTTTGGCGAAACGACGAGGGCGAACTTTGCATTCCTACTGAGTATGTTCGGATGGCAGTAGCGACTGCTGCTAAGTCGGTTCAAGATCCTCGTAGTCCGCGTAAGTCTGGTCATGACCTTTACAAGGCATCCGTGATTGGGCTTACCCGTCTCGCTTCCTTGGGCATTAAGGATTGGGATTACGTTGATAAGCGTCGAGTTGTTATCCAACGCGCTGGAGTTAATCGTTGCCGTCCTGCCGTTAAAGAAGGCTGGAAGGTAGACATGGAGTTTCTTATTCAGCAACCGGAATATATTGCTCCCTCAACCTTCTACAAGGTTTTGAGCGATGCTGGTCAGTTCAACGGAGTCGGAGATTTCCGGCCTTCATACGGAAGATTCGTTATCACTCAGTACGATATCGATACTCAAGGCTAGACTAACTCAACGGGGGGCGAAAGCCCCCCAACTTTTAATCCCCTAAAGAAAGGATCTATTATGTGGATTTTCTTGAATGACTCTATGTTGAGCGTAGTTTCTCATAGGTCTAAACCAGAACATCTTTTAGTGAGAGGCAGGATAGAGGGAGACATAGATAGCGTCTTCCCACGCGCAAAGGTCATGTACACTCCGACTAGTGATTACGGATATCGTGCGGTAGTTTCGAGAGCCGAAGTCGCTCAGGTAATGAAAGAAAAAGTTCTGAATATCGATTATGACAACTTTAAAAGCTCAGTGGTGGAGACTGGTCGCCATGATGCGTACTTCGCTGTGTGGAATTGTATGTACCAAGAACAACAGAGAAGGTGGGAAAATGTCTACGACTAAAGCTACCGGAAGAACTGTTAATAATTTAGATGACTTCCTAAAGGCTCGTCTATGCAGTGAAACGACATTCGATGCTGTTAAGCGTAATACTTATAAGTATACGAATTGCGGAGCTTGGATTATGGAAGAAATCGTAGACGGTGATACTGTTGGAATTACAGTAGGATCAATTGTAGAAGGCGTAGATTGGGATGTAGTTCCAATCACTCTCAAGTACCCATTTAAGATCGATTCTTTTTGGGAAGCGCAACAAGCGGTTGAGGATGAAGCCGATGGAATATGGAAAGACACTCATGGGTGTGATGACTGCGGAATACTCCACCCCGAATACGGGACTCAGGTGGTTAATCCGAAGTGCAAAAGCTGTGAAGGTGATGGCGTGATAGTTTAGTAGTCGAAAATAAGGTAGGGTGCGGTCTGGTTTGGCGGGGTCCGCTTAGGCTCGGCGGGGTTTGGTTTGGTTTGGTTATTTTTAAACTTTAAAATTGGTTTGGTTTATTAAGGTTTGAGGAGGTTTTTTATAAATACGGAATGATTAATGTTACTATATGCATATGAAAACTCACCGACAGATAATTGAGGAGAGCTATGACTTTTCAGATGAGGAGCGGAGGCTTAATTCTTGTGTCTTGACACATATCCTGAGTCATTTAAATAATAATCTTCAAGAGGCAGAAGGAAACCCGTCCTACCGAAAGAGGGAAAGAATGAGGTCTAGGTTAGCGGTTCGACAGATAAACAAGTGGATCACAGAGTATAAATCAGAAATGCAACCCGAAAAAGATCCACACACTTTCGAGCAACCGAAGAAGAAACTTGCATGAGAACAATGGTCATTGGGTGTTTATCCTTTCCCCGTAAAGTGATAACGGATGAGGACGGAGAGAGAGCTCTACTGGCTCTTAGAGAAAGTATGCCCTCGAAAAGACAGACGGAGTACAACCAGAGAGATTTAGATAAAAGACGCAGAAAGAAAATCGAGAATAGTTCTTGACTATTAAATTCTTTTCCCTATAATGCCCCCTATGTCAGATCAACAACTAATGAACGCACTATATGTAATATCGCCTTATCGGGTTAGCGGCCAATGGGTTTTCGATGATTCCTCAAAAAATCTTGAGAAAGAGCCTTTAGTCTGCGGAGCCGATACTCTATGCTCTAAACTATATGGCGAGTACGGAGATTTCAATGCAGTTTTCTCGGACAGCGTCTTACCCGCGTGGGACTTCCATCTGAAAAAAAATGTTGAAAAAGATTGTATGAGCGGGACTTGGTATAAGTTAGCGACAGATCTTATTAGCGACGATAACGACGATGAAGGATATGAAGGATTAGATGTTTGGCTATGTCCAGCATTGTTTAGGTACTATTCTAAAGCCCCAGATGCTTTATTCATAAAAGGCGACAAAAGGGTATAAGCGTTAGGAATATATAGAAATGAATCGTATCGTAAGCATAGAGAGAGAAGATGAGTTCTCGTGGAACATTAGTCACAATGGTGAGTTTAGGCGTAATTGCGTAGACCACAACGAGGTTACTACTTACTGCGTTGGATTCGCTCACGGCTTGGAAGAAGCCAAACTGGAAGTTATGGAAGCGGTTCTTGAAGGTCTTGTCGAGGCATACCAAACGAGCGAACTTCCGCAGCCCATTATCGATGCTGTATTAAGTGCATCTAATAAAATAGAGTTAAAGCTCTGAGAGTCACAACCCAACACTAATAAAAAAACTTTAAAATGATTGTATTCGACGACTTCGTAAGAGATGAGAACATCATAAGAAAGATCAACGACCCCCAAACGCATGACGAAAAAAACTTTTGGCAAGGTGAATTTGATTTATATAAAGGATGGGAAGAAGTCGGGACGGGATGCTTTGTCCACGAATTCATTAAGTACATATTTACGGACGACAGACTCAAAAACCAAAACGTAGGGGTTAAATTTTATGAATTTTGGACTAACAGCTTAGGGCCACAAAACATCAAGAATAGTTATGACGAAACTTGGGGAATGTTGCCTCATTTCGACAAAGATGAAAGCCTCCTAAAGTACAAGAACAAATACCACCACCCTAAAATTGGCATTGTTTACTATGGGAGTAAGGACATAGAAGATGTCGTAGGCGGGGAATTTTGTTTTTGGCCCGAAATAGACACCTCATTTGATCTCTGCGAAGAAGTTCCATTGCCCTCTGATTACAAGGTCGTCTCCCCTCTGTTTAATAGACTCGTTTTATTCGATTCGTCTAAGCTCCACGGTGTAAAGGAGATAGAGTTTGGGACAAGGAAAGTCATAGCTGTGAATCTTTGGGAAGAAAAACCGTTTAACGATTACGACTACTTCGATGAAGACTAAGAAGAAGAAAAAATACAAGCAACCGCCTAGGGGGTACGATGAGTACGGAAACAGAATCTGCTATAGGCATGGTTACGTCGATGGTCGCCTTGCTGTTATAGAAGTCATCCGATTCTAACCGTTTTTAAAAAATCATAAACAAAGAACATAGCCATGAGGCTTTATAGAAAAGTAAAACAGTGGCACGACTATTGGGAAATCCATATCAATTTCCCGTGGATGGGG